>Ga0164243_10010409_pt1 | contig 13364 bp, 8 predicted proteins | sample OricompcompostOP_FD_108781 | JGI IMG/M metagenome (GOLD analysis project Ga0164243, IMG submission 108781) | Organic Plus compost microbial communities from Emeryville, California, USA - Original compost - Organic plus compost (OP) | ecosystem: Engineered > Solid waste > Mixed feedstock >... | reverse complement strand
TGTTCCGCCATCCGTTGCAGCATCTGCGGCGCCTCATACTGCGGACCGAGCTGCCGATAGCGCTGCGAAAGCGCGATCAAGTGCGCCGCGCCGAGCCAATCCGCGTAGTGCAGCGCGCCGCCGAGATATTGCGGCAGGCCGATGCCGAGCAGCAGCGCCATGTCGAGCTCGGCCGCGCTGCCGACGATGTTCTCCTCCAGGCAGCGCACGGCTTCGAAGATCAGCGGCAGCATCATGCGCTCGACGATTTCCTGATCGCTGAATGCGCGCGGCTCGCCCTGACGCACGCTCGCGAGCACCTCGTGAGCCTCGGGTGCCGGCAGCTTTTTCGGCCGCCCGCTCGGATCGGCTTCGTAGCGATAGAAGCCGACGCCGTTCTTCTGGCCGAGCCGGCCGTTCTTCGCCATGACCGCCACCGGGTCCTGCCAGGTGCGCGCCATGCGCGCACCGAACGCGCTCGAGATGATGTCGGCGACGTGCAGCGCGGTGTCCATTCCGATCACGTCGTTGAGATACGCCGGGCCCATCGGCCAGCCGAACGCCTCCATGACTGCATCGATGTGCACGAAATCCTCGCCGTCCGCGATCAACTTGCCGAAGCCCTGCATGTACGGCGTGATGATGCGATTGACGAGAAAGCCCGCGCCGTCGCGCACGACGATCGGCGTCTTGCCCATCGTGAGCGCGTAGCCCACGACGGCCGCGACCGCGGCGTCGCTCGTGCGTGCGCCGCGGATCACCTCGACGAGCGGCATCATCGGCACGGGATTGAAGAAGTGCATGCCGGCGAAGTTTTCCGGGCGCGCGAGCGGCGCCGCGAGATCGTCGATGCGCAGGCTCGAGGTGTTCGACGCGATGATCGTGTCGGTGCGCACCTGCGATTCCAGCTCGCGCAGCACCGCGTGCTTGACCTTGATGTTCTCCACGACGGCCTCGATCACGACATCGGCGCGATCGAAGCCCGTGTAGTCCAGCCGCGGCTCGATCGACGCAAGCACGGCGTCCGCTCGCGTCTGCGGGAGGCGGCCGCTCTTCACCTGTTTGCCGAGAAGCTTGCGGGCTTCGCCCAGGCCGAGATCGAGCTGACTCTGCTGAATGTCCTTCAGCAGCACCGGCACCTCGCGCAGCGCGCTCGTGGAAGCGATGCCGCCGCCCATGATGCCGGCGCCGACGACCGCCGCACGTTGCAGCGGCTTCGCGCCGCGAGCCTGCGCCTTCGACGCCTTCTTCACGGCCTGCTCGTTCAGGAAGATCCGCACGAGCGAAGCCGCGGCCTGGGTTTTCGCAATGCGCGCGAAGCCTGCCGATTCGAGCGCGAGCGCTGCATCGCGCGGACACTGGATCGATTGCTCGAGCAGCTGAATGGCTGCGAGCGCTGCGGGCTGATGCTTCGGGCCTTTCGCTGCGCGCTCCTTTGCTGCCGCGAACAGCGGTGCGGCCGAGTCGGCTGGTACGGCTGAACGCTTCGCCGTCCGTCGTGCGCGCCAATCGGCCTCGCCGGCGACGGCTCGCTGCAAGAGCACGAGCGCAGCGTTGCGCAGTGTCTCGTTCGGGACGATCTCGTCGACGACGCCTGCCTTCAACGCAGCATCGGCTTTCTGCGGCGCACCCGAGGTGATCCATTCGAGCGCGGTCTGCACGCCGGCGACCCGCGGCAGCCGCACCGTGCCGCCGAAGCCGGGAAACAATCCCAGTTTCACTTCAGGCAGGCCGATCTGCGCCTGTGTCGACATGACGCGAAAGTCGGCCGCGAGCGCGGTTTCGAGCCCGCCGCCCAGCGCAAAGCCATTGATCACTGCAACGGTCGGCACCGACAGATCTTCGATCGCCGTGAACGAGCGATTGGAATTCGTGTTGTGCGCGATCAGCTCGGGCTCGGGAAGCTTGAACAGGCGCCCGAATTCCAGGATGTCCGCACCGACGATGAACACATCCTTGGCGCTCGTGATCAACACGCCGCGCACATCGGCTTTGCCGGCGATGAGCGTGACGGCCTCGAGCAGCTCGGCCACCGTGCGATCGTCGAGCTTGTTGATCGCCTCGCCCTCGCGATCGAAACACAACTCGACCAGGCCGCCGTCGAGCGGCAGCACGCGAATGGATTGACCTTGGTACATGGCTCAGGCCCGTCCGTACAGCGTCACGACGCACGCGCCGCCGATGCCGATGTTGTGTTGCAACGCGAGCCGCGCGCCTTCGACCTGGCGAGGCCCGCACGCGTCGCGCAATTGCTCGACCAGCTCCGTGCATTGCGCAAGGCCGGTCGCGCCGAGCGGATGACCCTTCGCGAGCAACCCGCCCGAGGGGTTGCACACGACGGCGCCGCCATAAGTGTTGCCGCCATCCCAGACGAATCGTTCGGCGCCGCCTTCGGGCGCAAAGCCGAGCGCCTCGTAGCTGATGAGCTCGTTCGACGTGAAGCAGTCGTGCAGCTCGCAGACATCGATGTCGTTGGGCCCGACACCTGCCTGCTGATACACGGCATCGGCCGCTGCCTTGCTCATGTCGAAGCCGACGGCCTTGATCATCGAGCCGCTGTCGAACGTCGTCGCGAAATCCGTGCTCATCGCCTGGCCGAGAATCGCAACGTCGGTCTTGAGCCCATGCCGCTTCGCGAACGACTCGGAGACGAGAACGGCCGCCGCCGCGCCGCACGTCGGCGGGCAGCATTGCAGGCGCGTCAGCACGCCGTAGATCTTCGGCGAGGCGAGGATCTGCTCGGGCGTCAACAGCTCGCGAAAGATCGCGCGATCGTTGTGAAACGCGTGCCGGCGCGCCTTCTCGGAAATCTTCGCGAACGTCTCGTCCTTCGTGCCGTACTTCTGCTGATACTCGACGCCCGCGCCGCCGAACAAATGCGGCGCGGCGGGCGTGCCGGGCGAGGGCTGCAGCGCCTGCGACTGCGTCACCCACTTTTCCATCGGCGCGGGGCGATCCGAGAACACGTTCGCGAGCGCGCCCGGCGCCATCTGCTCGAATCCGACTGCGAGCGCGCACTCGATCGCGCCGCTCTCGATCGCCTGCCGTGCGAGGAACAGCGCGGTCGAGCCGGTCGAGCAATTGTTGTTGACGTTGATGACCGGAATGCCGGTCATGCCGACTTCATACACCACGCGCTGGCCGCACGTGGAATCGCCGTAGACGTATCCCGCATACACCTGCTGGATGCGTCGATAGTCGATGCCCGCATCGTCGAGCGCGAGCCGCACCGCCTTCGGGCCCATGACCGTGTACGGCTCGGCGGCGCTGGGTTTCACGAACGGAATCATGCCGACGCCGGCGACGAAGACTTTGTTGCTCATGCTTGTGACCTCAAGTGAGTTTGCGCTCGTCGAGGCCGAGCCCGCGGCCGACGATCTCTTTCATGATTTCGCTGCTGCCCGCGAAGATGCGCGTGACGCGCGCATCGCGAAACATGCGCGCGATCCGGTATTCCTCCATGTAGCCTGCGCCGCCGTGCAATTGCAGGCAGGCGTCGATGACCTCGTTCTCGAGCTCCGTCGCGAGCAGCTTCGCTTCGCTCGCGACTTCGGCCGAGAGCCGGCCGGCGTTCGCGAGCAGGACGCATTGATCGACGAACGTCTGCGCCGCGTCGATGCGCGTGCGCAGGTCCGCAAGCGTGAAGCGCGTGTTCTGCAGCGCGCCGATCGGCCGGCCGAATGCGCGGCGCGTCTTCACGAACTCGAGCGTGAGATCGAACGCCGTCTGCGCATGCGCGATCGAGCTGATCGCGACCATCAGGCGCTCGGTCGGAAGAAAGCCGGCCATGTAGCGAAATCCCTGCGCGGGATCGCCGAGCACCTGCGACTTCGGCACTTTCACGTTGTCGAAGAACAGCTCCGCCGTGTCCTGGGCATCGAGCCCGAGCTTTTCGAGCCGGCGGCTGCGCTGAAAGCCGGGCAGGTCCGCATCGACCACGAACAAGCCGATGCCGGTGCGCGACGCGGGAACCGTGCGCACCGCCACGATCACCGCGCCCGCCTGCATGCCGTTCGAGATGTATGTTTTCGATCCGTTCAGGAGCCAGTGATCGCCGCGATCCTCCGCGCGCGCCTTCATGCCGGCGAGATCGCTGCCCGCATGCGGTTCCGTCATCGCAATCGCGAGGATCAGCTCGCCGCGAATCGCGGGGGGCAGGTAGCGCTGCTTCTGTTCCTCGGTGCCGAGCTTCGCGATGTAGGGCGCGACGATCATCGAGTGCAGATTCGAATAGAAGCCGATGTCGCCGTAGCGCACGTTCTCTTCGAGCACGATCTGCTCGTAGCGCACGTCCTCGATACCCGCGCCGCCGTAGCACTCGGGCGCCCACATCAAGAGATAGCCTTGCGCGCCGAGCTGCCGGAACGCTTCCGGATCGACGTAGCCCTGCGCACGCCATGCGGGCACGCGGGGCTCGACTTCGGTTCTGAAGTAGCGGCGCACCGAATCGCGAAACGTCTCGTGCTCCGGCTCGAATATCACGCGCGGCATCATGACGCTTGCGCCCGTGGATAGAAGCTCTGCCCGCTCGCGGTCCGCTCCAGCAGCCATGCCGAGGGTTCGTAGCGGGCACCGTACTTCGATGCGAACTCACGGCACTGCGCGACGAAGCGCTGCAACCCGATCGTGTCGATGTAACTCGCGACGCCGCCGGTCCAGCGCGGAAAGCCGATGCCGAGGATGGAGCCGAGATCCGCGTCCTCGGCATGCTCGATCACGCCCTCTTCCATGCAGCGCGCGGCTTCGAGCGCTTGAATCGTGAGCAACCGCGCTTTCGCTTCCGCGACGCTCGGCTGCACGCGGCTGACGGGAAACTGCTCGCGCAATGCCGGCCACAGAAATTTGCGTCCGCCGTCGCGCGGATACTCATAGAAGCCGCCGCCATGGCGCCGGCCGCGTCGGCTGAGTGCGATCATCATTTCGATCACCGGCGCCGCGGCGCTGCGGCGGTAGCGCTCGGCGAGGCCGTCGGCGCGCGCCTGCAGAATGATCTTCCAGGACAGCTCCTGGCTCACTTCATCGAACTGCGCGAGCGGGCCGACCGGCATGCCGGCTTGCTTCGCGGCGTTTTCGATCAGCGCCGGCTCGATTCCTTCCGCGAGCATGCACGCGCCCTCGTCGATGAACGCGGAGAACACGCGTGTGGTGAAGAAGCCCGGCGCGTCGTTGACGACGATCGGCGTCTTCGTAAGCAACGCCGCAAAGTCGAGCGCGCGCGCAAGCGTCGCGTCGCTCGTCTCGCGGCCGCGAATGATCTCGAGCAGCGGCATCTTGTCGACGGGCGAGAAGAAGTGCAGCCCGATGAAATTGCCGGGCCGGCGCGTCGCCGCGGCAAGCCCGCTGATCGGCAGCGTCGAGGTGTTGCTCGCCACTACCGCGGCATCGGAGAGCGCAGCCTCGGCCTCGCGGATCACGCGCGTCTTCAACGGCCGGTCCTCGAAGACGGCTTCGATGACGACATCACACCCTTCGAGCCGGCCGTAGCTTGGTGTCGGCTCGATGCGGGCGAGGATCGCGCTCGCTTGGGCGGCGGACATTGCGCCGGCGTTCACTGCGCGAGCGAGCAAGCCTTCGCTGTACGCCTTGCCTTTGTCGGCAGCTTCTTGCGTGACATCGATGAGCGCGACGTGCAAACCCGCGCTCGCCGCCACATGCGCAATGCCGGCGCCCATCATTCCCGCGCCGAGCACGCCAATTTTCCGCACCGGTGCGCGCGGCACGGACGTAGGCCTGCGCGCGAGTCGTTGCGCACGGATGCGATTCGCGGCGGCGCGCATGAGATTGCGGGCAACGGGATCGCTGAGAAGCCGGCCGAAGTAGCTCGCTTCGATCGCGAGCGCTGCCTCGAATCCGGCGATCGTGCCTTCGTAGACGCACGAAAGAATCGCCAAAGGTGCAGGCTGCGTCTCGTGGATCTGCTTGCGCAGCTGCGCCGCGCCGACCATGAAGGTTTCGTTCGCGAAGCTCGCGAGCGGACCCGCTCCGCCAGGCACGCAGAAGCCTTTCTTGTCCCAGGGCTGCACGGCCTCGGCGCGATTCATCAGCCACTCGCGCGCGGCTGCGACGACGCCTTCGCTAGGGGCGAGCGCATGCACGATGCCGAGGCGCGCCGCGTCCGCCGCGCTCACCGCATTCCCGTTGAACAGCAGCGGCAGCGCCTGTGCAACGCCGATCAGTCTGGGCAGACGTTGCGTGCCGCCGCCCGCAGGCAGCAAGCCGAGTTGAACTTCTGGAAAACTGACGGCGCCATCATTTGCGAGCACGCGATGGTGACAGGCGAGCGCCACTTCGAAAACGGCGCCCGACACTTGACCGGTCATCACGGCCGCGAACGGCTTGCCGCTCGTTTCCATCCGCCGCAGGATTCGTTGCCACGCTCGGCTGAAATCGCGCGCTTCCACGGCGCTAACGCCGCTAACGCTGAGCGCCATCAGCTCCGCAGGCGGCTCGTCCGCTCTGATCGCCGGCAGCGCGACGATCACACCTTTGATGCCCGGATCGCTCGCGATGCGCTCGATCGCTTGCTGCAGCTCACCGCGAAGCTGTGCCGTGAACGGCTGCACAGATCGTTCCGCTGCCGGCAGCGTGATCAGCGCGATCCCTTCGGCGTCGAGATTGAAAGTCACCGCGCTCATCAGACCCGCTCGATGACAGTCGCGGTTGCCATGCCGGCCGCCGCGCACAAGGTGATCAAACCCGTCGACAGATCCCGCCGCTCGAGCTCATCGAGCACCGTGCCCAGGATCATCGCGCCCGTCGCGCCGAGCGGATGCCCGAGCGCAATCGCGCCGCCGTTGACGTTGACGCGCTCGTGAGGCACGTCCATCTCGCGCATGAAGCGCAGCACGACGGCCGCAAAGGCCTCGTTGACCTCGTACAGATCGATGTCCTTCGCGCTCATGCCGAGCGTGCGCAGCAGGAGCTGACTGCACGGCGCGGGACCCGTGAGCATGATCGTCGGCTCGGAGCCGACCGAGCGAAAGCCCTTGATGCGGGCTCGCGGCGTGAGCCCGGCCGCCTTGCCGAACGCTTCGTTGCCGATCAAGACGCCCGCGGCGCCGTCGACGATGCCCGAGGAGTTGCCGCCCGTATGCACGTGGTTGATCGCTTCGACGTGCGGATAGCGCGCGATCGCAACGGCGTCGAAGCCGTGCGCTTCGCCCTGCGTGACGAACGCCGGCTTCAGCTTCGCGAGATCCGCAAGCGTCGTCCGCGGGCGCAAGTGCTCATCGCGCGCGAGCGCGACCTCGCCGATGACGTCGCGAACCGGGATGACGGAGCGAGCGAAGTAGCCGTTGTCCCACGCCTGCGCCGCGCGCCGCTGCGATTCGACGGCGTACGCATCGACGTCCTCGCGCGAGAACCCGTCGAGCGTTGCGATGAGATCGGCGCCGATGCCCTGCGGCGCGTAGTACGCGCTCCAGGTCACTTGCGGGTCGCAGTACCAGGCGCCGCCGTCGGAACCGAGTGGCACGCGCGACATCGACTCGACCCCGCCCGCGACGACGGCCTGCGCCGCGCCCGATTTCACGAGCGCCGCGCCGAGATTGACGGCTTCGAGCGCGGACGCGCAGAAGCGATTCAACTGCTGCCCAGGCACCGACTGCGCGTAGTGCGCAGCCAGCGCCGCAATACGCCCGAGATTCGCGCCTTGCTCGCCGATCGGCGAGACGCATCCCAGGATGACGTCGTCGATCAACGCGGTATCGAGTTGATTGCGCTCGCGGAGTGCGCGCAACGTCTGCGCCGCGAGCTGCGTCGGCGTGATCTGGTGCAGGCCGCCGTCACTGCGGCCTTTGCCGCGCGGCGTGCGCACATGATCGTAGATGTAGGCGTCCACGGCGGCTCCGTGCGTTCAGGGGTTGCGTTGCGTGCTGGAGCGAAACGAATGCTGCACTTCGCGATGCAGCTGCTCGTGCAGGCTGTCGATGGGAATCGTCGGCGTGACGAGCCAGCGATACAGCAGGCCGTCGAGCGCGGCGCAGAACAATTCGGCCGCGACGTTCGCATCCACCGCCGCATCGATCGTGCCTTCGGCCTTGCCGCGCTCGATCCAGTGCTGCACGTCGCGCTGCTGCGCCCGGTGCACCTTCGCGACGTTCGCCCGATATTCCGAGCTCGGATCGATGCTCGCGTAACGCAGCAGGTACATCGCGCGAATATCGTCCGGCTCCTCCTTGATGAATCCGTGCAGCGCATCGATCGCGCGATGCAGCGCTTCGACGCCGACGCTTTGACCGACCGCGCTCTGCACGCGCGCGATCCATTCGGCGGCGACGGTGTCGTGCACGTAGGCGAGCAGGCCCGCCTTCGTACCGAACCGATGCGTCACGAGGCCGCGCGAATAACCGGCGCGCTCGCCGATTGCGGCGAGCGTCGTGCCGGCCTGGCCGCGCTCGTTCAACAAGCTCACGGCGGCTTCCTTGAGCAGGCGGTCGGACAGCGCGGTGCGGTCTTCTTGGCGCCGCCGACGGGGAGCAATCGCTTCAGGCATGAGGCTCACTTTACTTGCTGGCAACAAGCAACTTAAAGTCCCGCATAGCAGCTCGTCAACACCCCAGCGTTCTGTTTCTCGAGGACACCTCATGACCGAAGCCCTGCTCATCGAGCGTCGTGGCGCCGTCGCCTGCATCACGATGAACCTGCAACACAAGCGCAACGCCTTGAGCCGCGAGCTTTATTCCGGATTGGCGAGCGCGCTCGAAACGCTCCAGGGCGAGCCCGCCGTCCGCGCCCTCGTGCTCACGGGCGGCAAGCATTTCTGCGCTGGCGGCGACATCGGTCAGCTCGACGCGCCCGGGCTCGACTTCCGGCGCGAGATGCTGGAAGGCCATCGCGTCGTGCGCACGCTGATGACGGGACGGCTGCCCGTGATCGCGGCCGTGGAAGGCAACGCCTACGGCGCCGGCTTCTCGCTCGCGATGGCATGCGACTTTGTCGTTGGTGACGAGAGCACGACCTTCTGCGCGGCCTTCCCGCGCCTGGGCCTCGTGCCCGACTACGGGTTGCTGTGGACATTGCCGCAGCGAATCGGCGTGGCGAAGGCGCGCCAGCTCATGATGTTCGGCGATGTCGTGCGCGGCCTTGCAGCCTATGAATTCAAGCTGATCGACAAGCTCGCGCCGAACGGGAGCGTGCTTGCGACCGCGCTCACGATGGCGGAACAACTCGCAGCCGCCGCGCCCGCGACGATTGCGACGACGAAGGCCGCGCTCGCACGCCTGCCGCTGAGCTTCGATGCCGTGCTCGCATGGGAAGCGGACACGCAGGCGCTGCTCGCGCGCAGCGAGGACTTCGCCGAAGGGCTGCGCGCGTTCCGCGACAAGCGCACGCCGCAGTTCAACAACCGCTGATCACGAGGCCTCGCATGAAGACGCAGGTCAGCGAATTGCTCGGCATCCGCTATCCGATCGTGCAAGGCGGAATGCAATGGGTCGGCACGGCAGAGCTCGCGTCCGCCGTGTCGAACGGCGGCGGGCTCGGCATCCTCACGGCGCTCACGCAACCGACGCCGGACGATCTGCGGCGCGAGATCGAGCGCTGCCGTTCGATGACGCAGTACCCGTTCGGCGTGAATCTCACGATTCTGCCGGCGATCACGCCGCCTCCCTACGCCGAATACGTGGACGCGATCATCGAGAGCGGCGTGAAGATCGTGGAAACCGCGGGCAACAGCCCGAAGGCGTTCATCGAGCGCATGAAGCAGCACGGCATCAAGGTGCTGCACAAATGCACGTCCGTGCGGCATGCGCTCTCGGCCGAGCGGCACGGCGTCGACATCGTCAGCATCGACGGCTTCGAGTGCGCAGGCCATCCCGGCGAGGACGACATTCCGGCGCTGGTTCTGATTCCGGCCGCGGTGCGCGCGCTGAAGATTCCCGTCATCGCCTCGGGCGGCATCGGCGATGGCCGCGGGATGGCGGCAGCGCTCGCGCTCGGCGCGCAAGGCATCAACATGGGCACGCGGTTCATGTGCACGCAGGAAGCGCCCGTGCACGAGAACATCAAGCGAGCGCTGGTCGCGGCCACGGAACGCGACACTGCGCTCATGTTTCGCACGATGCACAACACGGCGCGCGTGTACAAAAACGCGATCGCGCAGGAGGTCGTCGCGCTCGAGCGGCGCGGCGCGACCTTCGAAGAAGTCCGCCATCTGGTCGCCGGCGCGCGCGGCAAAAGCGCGTTGCGCAACGGCGAGATCGACGGCGGCGTCGTCAGCGCCGGCATGGTGATCGGATTGATCGACGACATCCCGAGCTGCGCGGAGCTCATCGAGCGCATCGTGCGCGACTGCCGTGCGCATCTGAAGGCCGCGGCGGCGCTGGCTGCGGCCTAGCCGCGCCGTTCGACCGTTGAATCGCCGGCGCGCAAGCGGCGCTAGCCGCGCCCTCGCGTCGAGCGTTCGAGCACTTCGCTCTTGATGCGCTTCGCGAGCGACCACTTGTGCACTTCGGTCGGGCCGTCGTAGATCCGAAACGCGCGAATCTCGCGAAACACCTGCTCGACGATCGTATCCCCGCTCACGCCGGTGCCGCCCATCACTTGCACGCATCGATCGGCGATACGGAACAGCGCTTCCGACACCGCGACCTTCGTCATCGAAGACTCGAGCGTGCCCGCCGCGCCGCTATCGAGCACGCCCGCGCACCAGTCGATCATCAGCTCGGCCTGCTTCAGCTCGATGCGATTCTCCGCCAGCATGAAGCCGACCCCTTCGTGGTCGATCAGCGGCTTGCCGAACGCCTGCCGCTGCACGGCGTAAGCCGAGGCAATCTCTTGAGCGCGCGTGCAGGCGCCGAGCCAGCGCATGCAATGCGTCAAGCGCGCCGGCGCGAGCCGGACCTGCGCATATTTGAAGCCTTCACCGCTCGCGCCGAGCATCTGATCGCGATGCACGCGCAGGTTCTCGATGCGCACGACGGCGTGGCCGCCCGGCATCGAGCTGTCGATCGTGTCGAGAATGCGCTCGATGCGTACGGCGGGATCGGGCAGGTCGATGAGGAACATCGTCGCGCCCTGCTCCGATTTCGCCATGACGATGCCGATCCCGGCGCCGTCCGCGCCGGTGATGAATGCCTTGCGGCCGTTCACGATCCAGTGATCGCCGTCGGGATGCGCCGTCGTCTTCATCATCGACGGATCCGAGCCCGCGCCGCCGTCCGCGGCGGGCTCGGTCATGAAGAACGCCGAGCGCTTGCGTCCTTCGACAAGCGGCTTCAGGAAACGCTCTTTCTGCGCGGCCGAAGCGACGCGCCCGAGCAGAAACATGTTGCCTTCGTCCGGGGCTGCGACGTTGAGCGCAAGCGGCCCGAGCGGCGACAAGCCCGCGGCTCGCAATACGAGCGCGGTTTCGCGATGCGACAGATGACTGCCGTCCGGAAGAATGTGCGGCGTCAACAGGCCCGCTGCGCGCGCGAGATTCTTGAGCTCGACGGACAGCGCTTCGGCAGGGCCGTGCTCGGTCCGGCGCGGATCGCGTTCGTACGGCACGACCTGCTCGCGCACGAAAGCCTCGACGCGTGCTGCGATCGCAAGTCCGCGCGTGAGCTCGGCGGCGGGCGTGCCGGTGGAATTCGTAGCGTGGGACATGGAAGGAATGAGTCGGGAGATGTGTGAATGATTCACTCGGCCGTGCCGACGTATTCCACGAGCAGGTCCTTCGCATCGATGGCCTCGCCGGCGCGAACATGGATGTCGGCGATCGTCGCGTCGCGATCGGCGCGCACGGCCGTCTCCATTTTCATGGCTTCGATCGTGATGAGCGCATCGCCGCGGCGCACCTTGCTGCCGCGCGAGACGGAGACGGCGACGACGGTTCCCGGCATCGGCGCGGCGACGTGCGCGGGGTTGCCCGCCTCCGCCTTGCGCTTGGCCGCGATCGTCGCGACATGCGCGAGATCACGAACTTTCACGGAGCGCGGCTGACCGTTCAGCTCGAAGAACAAGGTGCGCGTCCCGTCGTTCTGCAGCTCGCCCGCCGCGACGAAGCGCACGATCAGCGTCTTGCCGCGCTCGATGTCGAACGTGACTTCCTCGCCGGGCGCAAGCCCGTAGAAGAACACGGGCGTCGGCAGCGCCGAGACGCGGCCGCCTTCGAGCCTGCGCTGCATGTATTCGACGAAGACCTTCGGATACATCAGATAGGAGGCGAGCTCCTCGTCCGTCACCGGCCGCCAGACTTTTGCGTTCACTTCCGTGCGGGCCTGTTCGAGATCGATCTCGGGAAGCGACTTGCCCGGGCGCTCGGTCAGCGGCGTCGCGCCTTTCAGCACCTTGCGTTGCAGCGCCTGTGGAAAGCCGCCTTCGGGCTGGCCGAGCTCGCCGCGAAAGAAGGACACGACGGACTCCGGGAACGCGACCTGCGTGTTCGGATCGAGGACGGCTTTCGGCGTGAGCCCGCTCGTCACCATCATGAGCGCCATGTCGCCGACGACTTTCGAGGTCGGCGTCACTTTCACGATGTCGCCGAACATCTCGTTCACCTGCGCATACGCCCGCGCCACTTCGGGCCAGCGGTTGTCGTCGATCCCGAGCGAGCGTGCCTGCTCGCGCAGATTCGTGAACTGTCCGCCGGGCATGCCGTGCGTGAAGACCTCGGAGGCGCCGGAGCGCAGGTCGCTTTCGAACGCGCCGTACTGGCGGCGCACTTGCTCCCAGTATCCCGAGATCGCGCGCAGATGATCCGGATTCAAGCCCGTATCGCGCGGGCCGTGGCGCAGCGCCTCGACGATCGAGCTGAGGTTCGGCTGCGAGGTCGTGCCGCTCATCGCATCGATGGCGCCGTCGACGGCATCGGCGCCGCCTTCGATCGCCTTGAGCACGCTAGCGGCAGCGATGCCGCTCGTGTCGTGCGTATGAAAGTGGACCGGCAAGCCGACTTCTTCTTTCAACGCCTTCACGAGCACGTAAGCCGCCTGCGGCAGACAGAGCCCGGCCATGTCCTTGATGCCGAGCACATGCGCGCCCGCCGCTTGCAGCTCGCGCGCGAGCCGCACGTAGTAGCGCAGATCGTATTTCGTGTTCTTCGGGTCCGACAGATTGCCGGTGTAGCAGATGGCCGCTTCGCACAGCGCGCCGCTCTCGCGCACCGCATCGATCGCGACGCGCATGTTGTCGACCCAGTTCAACGAATCGAAGACGCGGAAGACATCGATGCCGGAAGCCGCTGCCTGTTTGACGAAGTGCCGCACGACATTGTCGGGATAGTTCGTGTAGCCGACGGCATTCGCCGAGCGCAGCAGCATCTGCAGCAGCAGATTCGGCATCGCTTCGCGCAGCCCGTGCAGGCGCTCCCACGGACACTCGCGCAAGAAGCGCATGGACACATCGAACGTCGCGCCGCCCCAGCACTCGACCGAGAACAACTGCGGCAAGAGCGCGCGATA
>Ga0164243_10010408_pt1 | contig 13365 bp, 11 predicted proteins | sample OricompcompostOP_FD_108781 | JGI IMG/M metagenome (GOLD analysis project Ga0164243, IMG submission 108781) | Organic Plus compost microbial communities from Emeryville, California, USA - Original compost - Organic plus compost (OP) | ecosystem: Engineered > Solid waste > Mixed feedstock >... | reverse complement strand
TGGATCTGCTTGGTCTCGAACGACCAGTTCTCGCTCATGGTTGTCTCCGTTGACAGGTAGGGGTGCTCTTCGAGCAGGATGTCACCCCCGTCAATGGCCCGACCGGACATCTCATCTCGCGGACGGGACGTCTCGGATACCGTCGAGCCAAGAGGGCCGCGGTTCGACGTGGCCGCGACGGAGGGGAATCGTGATGGGGCTGTTCAGTCGACGACGGGACACCGGGCCTGCGGTTCCCGAGGGCATGCCGGAGTCGATCGAGCAGGGCTTCCAGTGGCAGGCGACCGCCTTCATCGAGGCCTTCATCGGCGAGGGCTCCCCCATCGAGGAGGGCGCCCTCGACTACTCGCCGGCCTCGTTGCGCGCGGTCGACGACATGCTCGACGACTTCCACCGGCAGTCGGCCCCGCTGCCCGACGACCTGCACTTCCTGGCTGCGTCCTACGTCTTCGAGGTCGTGCGGCGCGAGTTCGGCGGCCGGTACCTGCGTGGTGACGACGACGACCCGTTTGTGCTCGTCATCGGTGACGCGGGCGCCCAGGTCGGCGTGATGGCGTTCTCGAGGGTCATGGGCCGGACGCTCAACGGCACCGAGGACGACCTGGTGCGCTTCCACGACGGCATCGCGCCGGCCATCGCCCGCGCGACCGACGTGACCCTGAGCTGAGTCAGCGCATCTCGAACGGCTGCGCGGTCGACTCCAGGACGCTCAGCCACAGGTCGCCATCGGGGGCGACGCCGTGCGGGCCACGGTTCAGGATCGGGATCGGCACGTGCACGAAGCGGTGCCGGCGACGTCCGACGACCAGGTCGGTGCGCCCGGCCATCGCCGCGTGCACGGCAGTCTGGGCCAGGCGCGCGCAGTACACCGAGTCGGCGGCATCGGCCGGCACCGAGCGGATCGTGTAGCCGGGGCTGACATAACGCAGGGTGATGGGCACAGCCCGCTCGGCGAAGTGGTCGGTGATGCGTTCGCGCAGGTGGGCGGCGATGTCGCCGAGCACCGGGTTTCCGGACGCGTCGGTGTGCCCGTCCGAGGGGATGATGTCCTGGCCCGCGCCCTCGGCGAGCACCACGACCGCGCTGCCGTGCTCGGCCACCCGGCGCTCGAGCAGCGCGAGCAGGCCGTGATCGCCCTCGAGGGTGAACGGCACCTCGGGTATCAGGACGAAGTCGGCGTCGTGGTTGGCCAGGGCCGCGTAGCAGGCGATGAAGCCCGCACTGCGTCCCATCACCTTGACGAGGGAGATGCCGTTGACCGCAGCCTGGGCCTCGACGTACGCCGCCTTGATCGACTCGGCGGCCTTCGCGAACGCGGTCTGGAAGCCGAAGCTCTGGCCGATGTGGGGGATGTCGTTGTCGATCGTCTTGGGGACGCCGACGACGGCGATGCGCTCGCCTCGGCGCGCGATCTCGGTCGTGAGCCGGTGCGCACCGCGCATCGAGCCGTCGCCGCCAATGACGAAGAGCACGTCGATGCCGAGCTCGACGAGACGGTCGACGATGACGACAGGGTCCTGCGCGCCGCGCGAGGAGCCGAGCACCGTGCCGCCTTGGGCGTTGATGGTGGAGACGTACTCCGGCGTCAGGCGGACGGGCTCGTGGCCCAGCTGGGGCACCAGCCCCTCATACCCGTACTGGAAGCCCAGCACGTCGTGGACGCCGTAGTGCGCGTGCAGCTCGAGGACGATCGCCCGGATGACGTCGTTGATGCCCGGGCAGAGACCGCCGCACGTGACGACGCCGACGCGGGTGGTGGCAGGGTCGAAGAAGATGCGCTGACGCGGTCCGCCGGCCTCGAACGTCGGCAGCTGGTCGAGCGGCAGCCCCCGTGCCTCGATCAGCTCGAGGGTGTCGTCGAACAGGACACGGTCGTGCTCGCCGACGTAATACTCGTTGGTCGTCCGCTCGGCGACGTAGCGCGACAGCGGGGAGTCGATCGTGCACTCGCCGAGGGAGCTGACGTGGAGTTCCGCGAGGGTCACCATGCCCGGAGTTTATCGAGACCGGGCCCCCGTGCCCGTCGTTCCGGGGTGAGTCCTGCGTCATGGAACGGCCCCTCGGGACTCATGTGACACGAGGGCCGACGACAGGCCCGATGACGGGCGATGGGGCAGGATGAGGACATGACGCTCGAGATCACGGTGCGGGGTTCGGCCGAGCAGCACTATCCGGCCGAGCGTGCGGTGGTCTCGATGGCCGCCGCTCTCGAGGGGGACGCCAAGGACGCCGTCTTCCGCGAGGCGGTCGCGGTGCAGGATCCGCTCACGGCGCAGCTCAAGGAGCTCTCGCACAAGAACGCGGTCAGCTCGTGGTCGAGTGAGCAAGTGCGGGTCTTCAGCCACCGTCCCTGGGACGGCGAGCGTCGCCAGCAGACCGTCCACGTCGCACGGGTCGGCGTGGTGGCGGAGTTCACCGACTTCGAGCGCCTCAGCGGCTTCCTCGACTTCTGGTCGGGCAAGGACGGCGTCGAGATCCACGGCATCACCTGGGACGTCACCACCAAGAACCGCCGCACCTACGAGGCCGAGGTGCGCAAGGCTGCCGTCGACGACGCGGTCGCCAAGGCGCAGGCCTATGCCGACGCCGTGCGGCGCGGCCGTGTCACCGCGGTGCAGCTGGCCGACCCGGGCATGCTCGGCACCAGCGACGATCGTCCCTCGCCGATGCTGAAGGCATCCTTCGACGCGGCGGGCACGCCTTCGCTTGAGCTCGCGCCCGAGGAGATCGTCATCCACGTCGAGGTCGACGCCCGCTTCTCCGCCACCTGATCCGCCCCCCGCTCGCGAGAGAGTTATGCCCCTCTCGCGAGAGACTTGTGTACCGCTCGCGAGAGAGAAATGCGGCACAAGTCTCTCCTCGGCGGTGCACAACTCTCTCGCGAGCGGGGCGTGGACGGTCGGGTGGCTGGCTCGGATACCGCCGGTATTCTGGGGGACATGTGCTGGTCGCCCGTCAGAGGCTGGCTCGCCGCGCTGGCCAGTCCCCTCACGCGCGGACGCGGCCGTCTGCGCCTGGTGGTCCCAGGACGCGGGCCGATGCGGGTCGTCGACGAGCACGCGATCGTCCACGAGACCGTCAGCCCGCAGGCACGGGTCCTGCAGCGGCTCTCGCGGCTGGTGTTCAAGCCGGCACTGCGCTTCACCCCGCTCACCGACCGCACGATCCGCGGCCTTCGCCTGCTCGACCAGGCACCTGCCCGCGGCCGGCCGTCACCCCTGCTCACCCACACGATGGTCGACCTCGGGGGCGTCAGGGCCGAGGCGATCGCCCCACGCACGGGCACAAGCAGCCGGATGACGATCTTGTACCTGCATGGCGGGGCGTTCATCTCCGGCGGCCTCGCGTCGCACCGCCGCATCGGCGAGCAGCTCGCCCTGCTGACCGGTGCCGAGCTGCTGTCGGCCGACTACGTCCAGCTCCCTGAGGGCACGGTCGCAGACTCCGTCCACGACGCGATCACGGCCTACGAGGCGGCGCTGGCCCGGGTCGAGCATCCCGACGCGGTCGTCGTGGCCGGTGACTCCGCCGGCGGGTACCTCGCGATGAAGGTCGCCGAGCTCGCCACCCGACGTGGGCTGACGCGTCCGGCGGCGATCCTGGCGTTCTCGCCGTTGCTCAGCCTCGACCCCGAGCGTGACGACAAGCCGGTCATCCGCATCGTCAAGGCCCGTGACGCTTACCTTCCCATCGGCCGCGTGCCCCAGATCCGCCGGCGCTGGCTGCCTGACGGAGCGGTGATCGAGGGCGAGGTCTCGCCTTTGCAGGCCGTCGCCTCGATCGACTCGCCGACCTTCCTGGTGGGGGTCGAGGACGAGCTGCTGAGGCCCGAGATCGAGGCGATGGCCCTGCTGCTGGGCGAGCGTGGGGTCACCGTCGAGACGCACCTGTGGCGTGGCCAGGTGCACGCCTTCCCGGTTCTTGCCGACGCATTGCCCGAGAGTCGCGCGGCGTTGCGGCTCGCCGCCCAGTTCGCCCGCACCGCGATCGGTGAGCAGGACGTCGCCCATGACGCCGATCCCGACGCGCACGTCGAACGCCTCGAGGCACAGATCGTCCCCGAGGCGTCCTGACGCCGATCAGCTGCCGTTGAACTCGATCCGCATCGTCGTGCGGGTCGCCCGGTCGCCGGTGTGTGCCACGGAGAAGCCGATCGCGCTGAGCGGCCGGAACCCATCGACCACTGACTGGATCTCCTCGGAAGGCTCAGCGCCCTCGATCTGGTCGAGCACTCGGTCGACGTTGAGCACGATGCCGCCGAAGGCCTTGTCGAGGCCGGGCATCACCTCGTCGAACCGCTTGCCCTTGCCCTCGCTGCCGTTGGCGAGGTCCTCGGCGATCGAGTCACTGGTCGCGAGCACGGCGCCGTCGTCGGTCTCCACCACGGTCAGGTAGAGGCCGAGGTGCTGCGAGGCCAGATCGGCCAGCCGCCGCGCCAGATCGGTGGCGTCCGCAGTGTTCGAGCGCATCACAAGCCCGGCCTCGAGGTCGGTGGGGTCGGCGAAGTCGGTGGTGACGCCGCGGCCGAATTCTCCGGGCCCGACGACCAACGAGACGTTCTCGCCGAGCAGCGTCTCGAGATCGTCCGGCAGCCGCAGGCCGGTCTCGTCCTCGATCGCGGCGAGCTCGCTCTCGATGTCGTATCCGCCCGCTGCGGCCTCGCCGATGATCGACTGCCAGGTGGTGCGGACGTCGACCCGTCCACCGGAGTACGAGCCGACCAGCAGGTCGTCCGCCGCGAACCGGTCGAACTCGGCGTTCGGACGCTTGAGGAGGTCCTCGTCCGAGCGGCTGATGGTGACGACCTCGAGGTGCGAGCTGCCGGCCCGCAGCGTGACGGCGACGGACCCGCCGACGCCCAGGGGCGGTGTCTCGCCGACCAGGGAGGCGATGCTCGCCGAGGCGACGTCGGTGTGCTGGCCGACGGGGGCGCTGATCGGGGAGGGGGCGCCGCCGAAGAACGCCGGGGCCAGCTGCGCGAGGCCGTTGAAGTCGACCCAGGCGGAGGCGAGGCCCTGGTTGCCCAGCTCGTCCAAGTCGGCGCGGAAGGTCTTGTCGTCGGTGAGGGGGTTCTTCTTGGCCTCGGCGACGGCTGCCTCGGCGCTCTTCGTGTCGAGGGCGAGGACGGCGTAGCCCTTGCTGAACACGACGCCGGCGTCGGGGAGCTCGAGGCAGCTGGCGATGTCCGGCAGCGCGGCCGCGGCCGCCTTCTCATCCTCCACCTGGATGGCGAACAACGGGCTGGCGTCGTCGTCGAGGGCGACGCCGACGCGGTCGCCGAGCCAGGGCTCGATGTCGTCCTTGTAGTCGAGGTCGCATTCGGGCACGAGATCGTCGAGCAGCAGCTTCTTGACGTCCTGGTCGGCGTCCTTGATCCCGATCTCGTCGGCGACGTCAGGGAACTTCTGGATCAGGCGCAGCAACGCGATCTTCTGGCTGGCCGACGGATCGGCGTCCACGCGCACGAACGCCGTCACCGAGGCCGGCAGGACGTCCTGGGGCTGGGTGCCTCCGCCGGAGAGCTGCTGCCAGGCGTAGGCGCTGGCGCCGCCGGCCGCGACGAGGACGACAGCGCCCGCGCCGAGGGCGATCTTGAGTCCGAGGCGCGAACGCTTCGGCGCCTCGGGCTCAGGGGTGGGCGTGTCCTCGGGGATGCTCATGGGTGTCCTCGGCTGTCGTCGTCAGGGCTCGACGATCCTAGCGGCGATCAGCCCGAGTGCCGACGATGTCTCGGCGCTCGCCGGCCACGCAGCGGCCGGACGGCTGGGCTCAGAGCTTGGCGCTGCCGGCCTCGTCGCGGGTGTGACGCGAGCCGAGGTACTCGACCCGCAGGCGCCTGGCGACGGTGCGCCGGCTGCCTCGGGTGTCGCCGTAGAGGGTGATGGTGGTGCGACCGTCGTCGAGCGGCAGCTTGACCCCGAACTCGGAGGTCGACAGTCGTACCGCGCCTGCGGCCGGTGCCCCGGTGGCGCGGTCGGTGACCTGCACGGCGACGGTGACCTTCTTCTTGGAGCGCTTGACCTCGGTGTCGATGCGCGCCGCCGAGCGCAGCACGATGCGCACCTTGCGGCGGGTCTTCTGCATCCTGACGGAGACGACGTCGGCCTTGCGGAACGGTGAGCCGCCGAACCACGTGGTCTCGAAGTCGCCGGTGTCGCCGTCGACGGCCTTGACGCGGTAGCTGCCCGGCTCGAGATCGTCGACCATGAAGACGCCGCGGGGGCCGGTGACGGCAGTGGCCACGACCTCCTTGTACGGGGTGACCACGACGACGGTGATGCCCGCGAGGCCACGACCGTGGGTGTTGGTGACGACTCCGCTGACCGCACCGTTGAACCTGCGATGCCGCCCGATGGCAGGATCGTCGACCGCGGCGCCCGGCATCGCCGGTGCGGGCTCGACGATCGATGCGACCGGGTCGAGGAGGGGCTCGGCGATCGGCTCGGGAGCGACAGGAGCAGGAGGTGCGACCGGGACGGGCGGTGCCACGGCGGCGGGGGCGACCACCGGCTCGGTCACGACGGGCGCGGGCAGCGCCGCGGGCGGTGGGACGACCGGCTCTGCGACAGCGGGAGCGGCCAGAGTGGGTGGGGCGACGGCCTCGTCGGCTTCGACCGGCACGTGGGCCGGCTCGGGATCGGTGATGTCGAGCACGGGGGCCGGTGGGGCGAAGGCCAGCACGGCGGCAGACACGGCAGGCGTCTGGGTGACGTCATCCGCGAGTGGTCCTGCGACGTCCTCGATCTCGTCGTCCAGGTCGTCGTCGACCTCGTCGGCGTCGGCGTCGTCATCGGCTGCCGGATCGACGGGATCGGCGGCCCAGGTGGCGGCGGACCGCACGACCTCGACCTCGGGCTCGTCGGGCTCGTGCGACTCGGTGGCCGGCGGGCGGCTGATGATGGGCATCTCGTCGACGACCGGCTCGACGTCGAAGATGCGTCGTGGCGGGGCCGGCTCGGCGCGGAAGCCGATGCCGCGGGAGGGGGCTACGACCGGTGCGGGGCCGAAGGCGTGGGCCGCGACGGGGGCTACGACACGAGTGACCACGTGGTCGTCGGAGGTCGTGAGCACCATGCCGGGTTCGTCGTGACCGGAGACCTGCAGGGGCTGACGTGGCGGAGCGGCCGTCAGCGCGGGCCGCTGCGTGTCGTCGAGGAGCGTCCGCAGACGCTCGGTCGCGCGCACCGCGGTGGCCGCCGCGGCTGCGGCCGCGACCATCCGGATCGCCGATCCGAGACCGTTGCCCATGTGCATCCTTCTGTCGTCCCGCGCCCAGTATGACGGGTGCGGCTGCCACCTGTCGGTACTTCCCACCGTGTCGGATGGCGGACCGCCTGTGAGGCAGGTCTCGAGACCGCGGGGACGCGCGGGAGTGCAAATCGGTTCCTGTGTTGCGAAGTACGTCATAGAATGGTGTGTTCTGTACGAGTCCGAAGGAGTCGGGTGACCCCCAGCAACGCGGAGCAGCGAGAGATCGCGGCCGAGCAGAACTATGTCGACACGGTCTACGAACGCCTCGACGAGTCGGCCAAGGTCGCACAGTCGCTCGTGGTCGAGGGCATGGCGCGTGGCCACGTCGGCAACGAAGGCGGGCTCGTCGAGCGCGACGCCATGGTCTACCAGGCGCAGCGCCGGCTCTCGGCGCTCAACGCCGCTCACGACGGCCTGGTCTTCGGCCGCCTCAACCTCACCGACGGCACGTCGCGCTACATCGGTCGTATCGGCGTGCGCGACGCCGACCGCGAGATCCTGCTCATCGACTGGCGTGCCCCTGCCGCCTCGGTCTTCTACCAGGCGACGGCCCAAGATCCCGCCGGCGTGGTGCGCCGACGAGTGCTGCGGTGCTCGGGCGCCACCGTCGTGGGTGTCGAGGACGACCTGCTCGACTCCGAGCGGGCGCCGGCCGACATGGTCGTCGTCGGCGAGGGCGCGCTGCTCGCCAGCCTGAGCCGCGCGCGTGACAGCACGATGCACTCGGTCGTCGCAACCATCCAGAAGGAGCAGGACGAGGCGATCCGCGCACCAAGCCGTGGCGCCACCACGATCGGCGGCGGGCCGGGCACGGGCAAGACCGTCGTGGCCCTGCACCGGGCGGCCTACCTGCTCTACACCGACCGCCGGCGCTTCGAGTCCGGCGGCGTCCTCGTGGTCGGTCCGTCGAACGTCTTCATGGGCTACATCGAGCGGGTGCTGCCCAGCCTCGGCGAGACCAGCGTGACACTGCGCTCGCTCGGCGAGGTCGTCGACGGCCTCAAGGCCTCGCGGCACGACGAGCCGGTCGCCGCGGCCGCCAAGGGCTCGTCACGCATGGCCCGGGTGCTCGGGCGCCTCGCGTCCGCCGCGATGCCGGGCACGCCGTCGGCCTTCCGCTACTTCTACAAGGACGACGTCCTGCGCCTCGACGCCTCCGAGCTCGATGCGATCCGCCGCCAGCTCCTGCGGGGCCAGAAGCGCAACGTCGCCTACGCCAAGGCGCCGGCTGCGCTCGTCGACGCGCTGTGGGCGCAGGTCAACGGCGAGCGCGCCCTCGAGAAGGGCGAGGCCGAGTTCGCCGAGATCCTCACCACCGACGACGCCTTCGTCAACTTCGTCGAAGACTGGTGGCCTCCGGTCGAGGCCGTCGAGATGTGGCGCACGTTGCCCGATCGGCTCGACCAGCTCGCCACCGGCCTGTTCAGTGGCGACGAGCTCGTCGCGCTCAAGAGCTCGTGGCAGGACCCGATGCCCAGCATCGAGGACGTCCCGATGATCGACGAGCTGCGCTACCTGCTCGGCGAGGTGCCCGAGACCAGCGACGACGACTACGACGACCCCAAGCAGCTGATGAGCTTCGAGCGCCGCGAGCGCGAGGAGCGCGACGAGCGGCTCCAGGCCACCCGCAGCATCGATGACGACGGCTTCGCCCACGTGCTCGTCGACGAGGCCCAGGACCTTTCACCGATGCAGTGGCGGATGCTGGGCCGCCGCGGCCGTCATGCCAGCTGGACGATCGTCGGCGACGACGCGCAGTCGTCGTGGCCGCATCCACGCGAGTCCGCAGCCGCCCGTGCGGCGGCCCTGGACGGCAAGCCCGAGCACGCCTTCCGACTTTCGACGAACTACCGCAACTCGGCCGAGATCTACGAGCTCGCCGCCAAGGTCGCGCACGTCGCCGTGCCCGACCCCGACGTCGCGGCGGCCGTCCGCCGCACGGGCGAGTCGCCCCGCCACGACGTGGTGGCGGCCCCGGCGCTCACCGGCGAGGTCGAGGCCCGCGCCCGCGAGATCCTGACCCGTGTCGACGGGACGGTCGCGATCGTGGCGCCACGCGTCATGCTCGAGCGGCTGCGCGCCGAGCTCGGCGACCTCCTGGCCGAGCACGACCGGCTGAGCGTCCTCGACGGCCTCGACACCAAGGGCCTCGAGTTCGACGGGGTCGTGGTGTGCGAACCCGACCTCATCACCGAGGAGTCCTCGGCCGGCTGGCGCACGCTCTACGTCGTGCTCACACGTGCCACACAGCTCCTCAGCACCGTCGGCACGAGCAATCGTTGGCTGTCGCGGTTGGCATGAGGCGGTTCGTCAAGGTCGTCCTCCTTGTCGTCGTCGCGCTCGGCGTGGCGATGCCCACTGCGTGGCTGACCTTCGAGAACAGCCAGCGACATCTCGTCATCGGCGCGCACGACGCGGTGGTGTCGCCGCGTCTCGACGGGTACGCCGTCATCGACGCCGGGCCGCTGCTGCCACGGATGCGGCTGGCCTCTGGCGCACCTCTCGACCTCGGCGTCGACATCCGACTGGGCGACAGCGAGGTCACGTCGCTCGACCAGCTCGTCGCGCGCGACGCTGTCATCGCCAGCCAGCCCGAGGGCGAGATCGCCCGGGTGCGCGAGGCACTCGTCGAGATGCTGCGCGACGCCGCGCTGCGTGGCCTCGGTGCCGGCGCGCTCGCCGTGGTGGTCACCGTGCTGGCCTGGCGGGCCATCGGCCCCCAGCGTCGTCGGGCGTTGCGGGGCTCGTGGCGGCAGGCGTCTCGTCGTCAGTGGGTCGTGGCGGTGTCCACCGGGGTGGTCGTGGTCGTCTCGGTGGGCCTCGTGTTCGTGCCCGAGCGTCCGCAGCACGACCTCGGCTCGGGATGGGTGGCGCTCGACTCGCTCGTGCCCAATCTGCCGAGCGATCCGGTGCTCGACCGGGTGCAGCTCGCCGACGGCACGGCGACACGTGGCGGGCAGGCGCTCATCGAGGGCGCTCTCGACACGTACCGGGCGTCGGTCAGCTTCTACGGCAACCTCGCCAAGAAGGCCGAGAGCATCGTGGTGCGCAAGCCCCGCGAGGGCGAGACCACCGCGCTCGTGGTCACCGATCGCCACGACAACATCGGCATGGACCCCGTCGCCCGCGAGGTGGCGCGGAGGGCGGATGCGTCCCTGCTCATCGATCTCGGCGACGACACCTCCAACGGCGGCAGCTGGGAGGAGTTCAGCATCAACTCCCTCGCCCGCGAGTTCCGCGGCCTCGACGTCGTCGCCGTCGCCGGCAACCACGACACCGGGCCCTACATCCGCAACGCGATGGAGGACGCGGGGTTCACGGTGCTCGCGGGCGAGCCGGTCGAGGTCGGCGGGGTGCGTTTCCTGGGCGGCAGCGACCCTCGCTCGTCAGGGCTGACTGCTGGGTACAACGGTGACGACACCGACAACGCGAGCGCACTCCGCCGCCAGGACGAGCTGCTGACGAAGGCTGCCTGCGACGACGGCGACGTGGGGCTGCTCGTGGTGCACAGCTCGGCGTCGGCCCGTGACGCCTCGGCCTCGGGCTGCGTCGACCTGGTGCTGTCGGGGCATCTGCACCGCCAGGTCGGCCCGAAGGTGGTGCAAGGGACGAACGGCAACCCCACGGTGACCCTGACCACGGGCTCGACCGGCGGGGCGGTCTACGCCTTCGCGCTCGGCAGCAAGCTGCGGCGCCAGGCGCAAGTGACGCTCGTGACCTTCGGCGACGACGGACGCCCGGTCGGCCTGCAGCTGGTCGACTTCGAGCCCGGCGGCGACATCACGGTGCAGGACTACGTGACGTTGCAGTCGCTCATCGCCAACGCCAAGAGCGACTGAGCCCGCTCGTCTGGAACAGTCCCTGATGCATTGCGCTCGTCAGCGGCCGAGCGCTCCGCCGCAGCGTTGGAGGATGAGGGCGACGTAGGCCTCGGCGCAACGGACGACGTCGTCGATGGCCACCTGCTCGCCGACGGCGTGGGCGTCGCTGATGTCGCCCGGTCCGTACTGGACGGTGGGGACGCCGCCCGCCGCGTACAGCCGCAGGTCGGAGCCGTACGGGGCGCCTGTGGGCGTCGGACGTGGGGCGCCTGTGGAGGCGACGGCGTCGGCGACCTCGGCCAGGAAGGGATGCCCGTCGGCAAGCTCGCCGGCCGCGAAGCGTCCGCCCGGCCAGGACACCACGGGAGGCTCGTCGGCCAGCCAGTCGTCGGCGGCGGCAGCCGCGGCCACCGCCTGCTCGAACGCGGCCTCGGCATGGGCGAACGACTCGCCGGGCATCACGCCGTAGCGGCCCTCGGCCACGAGCGCGTCGGGCACGGTGCTGGCCCAGTCGCCGGCCCGCAGGATGCCGACCGAGAGCGGCCACGGCAGCGGGCCGAAGGGCGCAGGAGGTGCCACGTTGCGCACGGCCTCGAGCTCGCGCAGTGCCCGATGGAGCACCTCGAACTTCTCGATGGCGCTGATGCCGGTGGTGCGCATCGAGCCGTGGGTGGCGCGTCCACGCACCTCGAGCCGGAAGGTCAACGAGCCGGCGTTCGCCGCCACGAGCGCCGAGGCGGTCGGCTCGGCGATCAGGCAGACGTCGCCGGTGTGCCCGCGGCGCAGCGTCGCGAAGGTGCCGAGGCCGCCGTCCTCCTCGCCGACGACGGTGTGCACCGCGAACGGCCGTGCGAGCCGGACGCCCTGCACGGCGCGGACCGCGGCCAGGATCGCCGCGACGCCGCCCTTCATGTCGCAGACCCCGCGACCCGTCCAGATTCCGTCGGTCTCGCTGAGCGCGAAGGGGTAGCCCGACCAGAGCGAGGGGTCGCCCGCCGGCACGACGTCGAGGTGGCCGTTGAGGACAAGGGCGGGAGCGCCCGGCCCTGAGACTCCGACACATCCCCATGCCTCGGAGCGGTCGACCTCCTCGCCGGGGTAGTCGTCGTCCGCCCGCAGGGCCTCGAGGTCGAGGCTCCAGTGGTCGACCTCCAGGCCGAGGCCCTCGAGCCGGTCGGCGCACCAGCGCTGGATCTCGACCTCGGCCGTGCTGCCGCCGACGCTCGGGATGGCGACCAGCTCGGCCAGGTCGCGGCGCAGCGCCTCGATGTCGATGCTCATCTGGTCCGCAGACGTGGGGCGATGTCGGAGATCTCACCGATCTCTTCGGTGACGACCGCGATCACCAGGTCGTATGCCTCGGACGTGTCGTCGAGGTCAAGAGGGGCTCCGTTGATCGCAAGGAAGACAGCAGTGCAGGCGAGTGCCAGGCGCTTGTTGCCGTCGACGAGCCCGTGGTTGAGCGCGAGTGACTGCAGGAGCGCGGCGGCCTTCTCGTGGAGCGTCGGATAGGCGTCTTCTCCGAAGAGGGTGGTGCGGGGTCTTGCCAACGCCGATTCGACGAGCCCGATGTCACGGACGGCAGGCGGTGCCCCCGTCACGGTCTCGGCGATGGACAGTGCTTCCTCGATCGTGAGGTAGAGAGTCATTCGCCGAGTCGTCGCAGTGTGTCGCTGTAGCGCTCGACGGTGTCGCGCAGGGCCTCGTCGATGAGCGAGGCGCGGGTGCGTCCGTCGAGGTAGTCGCGGAGGGCGCGTACAGCCACCTCCTGCATGGAGGTGCCGTCCGCCGCTGCGCGCGCACGCAGCTTCTCGGTGTCCTCATCGGTCAGTCGGAGCGTCATGGCCATGGAGCAATGATACCAAGTCTGATACCACTGCGCCAAAGCGCCGGAGGAATCTGCCCTGACGGCAGCGGTACGATCGAGCCCTCATGCTCGACGACCTTTTCTCCCAGCAGGCGTTCGCCCTCATCCGGGTACGCGACGCCGACACCGTCACGCTCATCGCCGGTCCCCGCACCGACCTCGAGACCCTCGGCGACATTCCGCTCGTCCCTGGCTCGGGACGCGGCTGGGACCACCTCGTGCTCGTGCCGTTCGCGCAGGTGCGCGAGCGTGGCTTCGAGGCCCACGACGACGGCACCCCGCTCTCGGCCATCGAGGCCGTCATCGAGCGCAGCGTGCCGGTCGACGAGCTGCTCGCCGGCCTGCCCGAGGTCCCGCTCGAGTTCGCCGACCGAGGCGGCTTCGACTCCTCCGACGACGACTACGCCGAGATCGTGCGCCAGATCA
>Ga0164243_10010406_pt1 | contig 13367 bp, 8 predicted proteins | sample OricompcompostOP_FD_108781 | JGI IMG/M metagenome (GOLD analysis project Ga0164243, IMG submission 108781) | Organic Plus compost microbial communities from Emeryville, California, USA - Original compost - Organic plus compost (OP) | ecosystem: Engineered > Solid waste > Mixed feedstock >... | reverse complement strand
CTGGATGGACTCTTCCACCACGCTGAAGAAGCGGCGTACATTCACGTACTTCCATTCATTGCTGTTACCGTCCAGGGTACGGGCGCCCATGATGACGGTCCCGGAGCCGGGGATGCTGAGGATGGCGTCGATGGACTTGCCGTTTTCCGCGTTGATATTAATCAGGCCTTGTTCATTACGGGATACCGGCACCTGGGGTTTCACCACATCCAGCAGGCCTACGTTGGCCGGGGCTTTCCAAACACCGCGACTATTATCCACCCGCGCATAGGCGCCAGCTACCGCGCCGGACGGCGGCACTACCACATGGTATTTGCCGTATTCTGCGACAATGGCGTTATACATGGCTGAAGCGCTGCTTTGAAGCTGCTGCATGGTTTTACCGGTTTTATCTTCCCCGCCGGGCGCTCCTCCCGCAATGGTATGCGTGGTGAGGGTCAGTGCCGGGAAGTCGAACGCGTAGGTGTACACCGTTTCCAGGAAGGGATAATAAGCCGCGCCATAGCGGAGGATTTCATTATCGGATGGCGTGCTGTCATACACTGTTTTCACATCCGTGCCGATGGAAGTCGTGGTTTTAGGCACGGTGGAAGTACGCGTATCAAGGATGGCAAACCTGTCCTTCGTGGTGGAAGCCTGCATAAGCATACCGCCCACTACTTTTTTGTAATCCCCGTCGCTTAGCCGCACTGCTTCCGGTATTACCAGCAGGGTAGGTTCATCTTCGAGGCCGACCAGGTTTAACCCATCTGTGAGATCGGTTTCCTTGATACCGTCGTCATAATAGCCTACGGACACGATGTAGCACCTGCCGCCGCCGTTGGCAAAGTAATGCTTCACGGCATAGTAGAGCAGGAATTTGCTCATGGAATCGGTCTTAGGGGTGATGGTTACCTTGTAGCCGGTGGTCACGGCAGCAGGGCGGATTTCATCCACCGCTATGGTGATGTTAGCGGCTGCCTCCTTGTCCGGGCCGCCATACAGCTGCACATAATCGGCCCAGCTGTTAATGGGCGTCGCTACTTTCAGGAGGTCATCATCTGCCAGCTGCTTTGCCTTTTCGGTGTAGCCGATAAATGCCGGAACGGCACTTTGTACCTCAGCAATGGAAGGAGCGAGCAGTGATATTTCTTCTACATAAACACCTGGGGAACTATAAGTTGCCATTTTCAAAAAGTTAAAGTGTTAGAAATATGTCTGAATAAATATTGGGGGCTTGAAGGTTGTTGACGCCGGTCAGCGGCGGATACGGCAGGTCAGCCTTTACGGTGGCTTCCCCGGGGTTGCCGATGTATTTTTTCAGGGCCAGTCCCAGGCGGTCATGCTCTGTACTGGAACCGGAGATATATACTTCCTGCAATGCGATGGGGCTGAGCGAAACAAATTCAATGGCCGTATCGCTTACATTCCCTTTTTTGAATTTGATGGCCGTATCGTTTGTAACCACGTTCAACCGGTTGAGGAAGTCCGCTTTATCGGGCGCGCTCAGGGCTGCCATTTCCAGGTAGAGCGGGCTGTTTGGCGTAAGTGCCACGGTGTAGCGCCAGGTTGTTTTCCGCTTCGGAAATTCCAGGCTGAATACCGGGGCGGGCGGCGTAAGCGTCAGGTCAGGTTCCACTACCCGGTAGTTGGCCGGTACGGTGGCGGAGAGGTCTATCTCCACCAGGCCGAAAACATTGGCTGCCGGCGGTTCCGGCGCATAGTAGAATTGCTCTTTCGTGCTGCCGCTGATGATCAGCTCACATACCCCGCTTTTGAAGGCGCACAGGTCAAACAGGAGTTTGGAGCCGGCGGGGTCGTTGATAATCGTTTTCGGTTCCAGGAAAGCGCCGCTCAGGCGGTGTATCACGCTGGCATCGCCGGGGTTTACCACGGAGGCCGACTGGTACGTATAGCCGCTACCGTTAAACCGAACCAGGTCGTTCGCGCCCTTTACGCCGCCGGCTGCCACGCTGATGTGCAGATCGTTGCGGGGCGCTGCATTGTCCGTCCTCCGGTTGCTGAAATAGTAGTACATACCGGAACCGGGTTGCAGGGGCAGGTCGTTAAAAATGAGCAGGGCCGGATTGGCCGTCACGAGCCAGAAGGAGAGCTTCGCATATTTCGCGGGCTTGTAGCGCAGCGGGTACACGCCTCCGCCGGTCTGCTCTCCTACCCTGGCATACACGGCAAATCCTCCTGTTGTTGGCGCAGGTTTGAACACCAGGTCCATCTGCCGGAAGAGTTGCAAGGTTTCGGCAGTGGGCACTATTTTAAAATCAGGTTGTGGTTCAGACCTGTAACGTGCCAACACCTTATTGTCGTAATACAGCTGCCTCACGGTAACAGCGAACAGGGGATTATATTTTGTCTGTAAACCACTCATGGCAGATTAATTTTCTGTGTAATTCACTTCACCAATACCGGCGCTCTTATCCTTGCCGCGTGTTTCGAATACGTTCAGCAGGCTCATTTTGTACACGATATTGGGGAGGTATTTGGAGCCCAGCATGCTCCAGAGGTTATTCTGCTGTTCGAAGGTCAGGCTGAGTAAGCGGAAACTAAGCCGGTCTATCAGCTGCCATGGCTTTGTGTCCGGCGTTTTAGCGCCTTCGTTCAGGCCGGGATAATGCTGCTGATCAAATACGGGGTTGGCCTGGAAGAATGCCGCCACATCTGTAAGGTCGCGCAGGGAAGTTTCATAGTGCTTGTAATTGGCCACGACCAGCAGCGTCAGCTCCAGCTCCAGCGGGGGTTGCAGCCGGAAGAAATTCTTTTCATCCGCCGGCACAAAGAAAGGGCGCTTACCTTCGCGGCGCAGCTCTTCCACGCCCACCAGCATGATGGTGATATGCATGTTATCATCCAGGTTTATATTGCCGCCCGGTTGCGCCAGGGGCTTCAGCTCTACGACGTTTCCCGGACTATAGGCCGGGTCCTGTTCCCTCTCTACGATGTAGTTTTCCAGTTCTTTCCGGATAAACTCTAATGCAGTACGTATCATGAAATCAGAATTAAAAAGTACCCACCAGTTGAAAGCAATGACAACAGCGAACCTGCGTGGCAGTGCATAGCACGCCTCTTACAATGATTGCACCTGGCCCCAACGGCCGCGCAAACCACTGCCTGCAGCCTGTTTACAGGCCATATTGCTACTGCCGGCATGCAGCGCTTATTACAGCGCAACAAGGCCACAGCCGACTAATCCGCTTTTGACATCACATCCGTGATAGCCAAATAATCAGCACAATCCATAACACCTAAGGAGGAAATGAAACATTTGGGGTTGAACATTTCCATTAACAAACAAGTCCAGACGCTCAGACTTTGACACACTTCTCCTTAAACCAGCATAGTCATTACATTCTGACAAAAACAAGTCCTGTAGCCGGTTAAGACCACTATATTTTCAGTAGAGATAATTGATCCAGTTTAATGTGTCAAAAAATAATCCTGAAGAAAAACCAAACTTTTGAGGTTACATTTATTTGAGGTTACAATTGAATTCAAATTTAGGAAAAAAGAATTCACTTAAAAAAATAATTTTTAACCAACTTGAGATAAATAACAAATATCGCCGGAAACGTAACAGGGCATTGTATTATAGCGGTATAAAATCGTATGCCCATTCCCGTTAGAACTGCAATACCTGCACCGGAGGTTGCCTGCGCTCCAGTAGTTCTACCTGTTCCCGTGGTATCTGTTCCGTATTTATACGTAGCACTCCTAACGATGGCAAATCCACCAGCGGGGAAACATCCCTGATGTTGGTATTATAAATGCCCAGCTCCTGCAATTTCACCGCAGCGGTAATGCCGGTCAAATCGGTAATCGCCGTGCCGCTCAGGTCCATGGAAGTTGCCTGCCTGAAAAAGGGCATATGGCTCAGGGTTTCCAGGGAACTTATCTGCGTATCATGAAAGGTTATTGATTTCAGCATTCTCAGTGCTGCCAGCGGTGTGATATCGTGTACTGGCGTACCAGCGAAATTAAATCTCTCCAGTAATAAAAAATTTTTTAACGGCCACAAATCGCTTACCTGTGTGTGTGATATATCCAGGTCTTCCAGGGCCGTGAGCGGGGCAAGGGGCCTGATGTCATTCACCAGCGTACTGCGCAGGATCAGCGTCCGCAGATGCACGAGGCCGGCCAGGGCGGATAAATCGCTTACCTGCGTATTGCCCAGGTCCAGGAACTGCAACTGCTGCAAACCGGCAATAGCGCGGATATCCTGCACCGGCAGGTAGCCCAGCGAAATTTCTTCCAGGGCCGCCAGCGTTTCGAGGCCCTGCAAGGATATCTCCCCCCGATCAAACACACTACTATGGGGATCCGACTGGATAACCGTGAGTTCCTTGAGCTGTTTTAATTTCGACAGCGGGGTAAAATCAACCGGGTACACATTTGCCAGCCGGATCTCCGTCGTATCCAGCGGGTACTCGTACCCGGCAAACCTAATGGTAGCAGCCATAACAGGGAGTTTAAGCAGATGGAAGTGTGCGGTAATGGGCCACCATCCAGTCGGTCAGTTTCTTATCCCTTGCGGGGTCTTTCAGGAGATTATTTTCCTTTTTGATGGTTTGCGCTACCAATTCGTCTTTCAGCTGATCGTCCGTCAACTTTCCCGGGGCGGGAAACGGGACGCCGTGAATCGTATGCCGCAGCACACTGAAGCTGTGCGCGATACTTTCGGCGATCGTCATGTCCAGATCCGTCACTGTCCTGGCTTTCTTCGCCTGCTCATGGATCGTTAAATCTTCCAGCCTGGAGATAGTTTCCAGGAGCGCCTGATGGGTTTTAAAAGGCATGTCGTTACCGGCCATGACTTCTTTCCTCACGCCCCTGATCAGCGTGAAGGTATCCACGGCCGCATCCCAGGCCCTGCGCAGGTGCTTGCCGGCAGCCGCTCTCACATTATCCTCCCGGGTGGCCGCCGCGCCTCCCTTCATCACGCCGGGTTTCATGGTACCGGGGAAGTTGCTGACCTTCAGCTCCCGGCGGGGCAGCTCTTCGAAGTGAGCGGCGTTAGTGATTTTTTCGCTTTCCGGCACGGCTTCAAAGCCATGATCGGTATAATAATGCTGGTCATCGATCGAGGAATCGGCCAGGTGCGCACATTCGTGGATCAGGGTGATCTTGGTTTTCACCGGGTCCGTCACCTGCGCCACCTGTGTGAGCAGGTGGATTTCCTGCGTAGGGAAATAGGCGTAACCGCCCAGGCCCACTTCGCGGTCGTCCAGGTTATAATCCGTCGTCACAAACTTATCCATATCCTTCCGCACGTCCTGCAGCTTCTTTTCTATTTTCCCGTAGAAAGCCTGCGCCTGCTTGTCCTTGGAGCCAAAGACCTCCGTCAGTCCGGCCGCATTCTTGGCCGCATTGGCGCAGAGCTTTTCCGATTCGGACATGGCGGTATCCAGCTTGGGCTTGTCCACCTTGGCTTCCACGGTAGTATGGGAATCGGCGATGGACTTGTAAATAACGGACCGCTTGCTGATGTCCAGCGCGTCATTAAAAGCGGCTTCGTCCATCACGCCGGGGGAAGGGAATATTTTTTTGATGATAACCGGTACGGGGTCCTTACTTTTCAGGCGTTTTTCCGCCGCCATGCGTTCCAGGAGCCGCGTAACGCGGTCTTGCAGGGTGGCCTCCCCTATCTTGAGCTTTTTATCCGTATAGGTGGATTTAACGCTGGAAAATTCCGGCAGCCTGAACTTAGGATTGGAGGCAGTCATCACCGCTGGCAGGTGCGCCTTCATTGCGGCCGGCAACGCGATCTTCCGGGTATCGTCCGGCTGAAATGACGGCTTCGCGTGGGCAGCCGCACTTTTGGTACCGGAAAAGGCAGCGCGCTGCTTACTTTGATGAGTAGTCATGTGGTTAGGATTTGGGGTAATGGGGTATATAACAACTCTCCTAAGTTACGAAACTTATCGGGTAAGCAGCGCGCGCATTTATTTTTTTGCAGGACCGCCCATCACCACATCGGCGTTCATGGAGGTAATTTCGCCCAGGTTGTAATCAAACCAGCTGAATAAGGCCCTGTTTTTCTGCGGATCGCTGAAAGGCAGCCGCTGTTCGTTCATCGCGTGCAGGATCGTCGCCTTTACGATTTCGTATTTGGACATATCGCTGTTTTGAATAACAGGCATGGTACCCGCTTTGGCATTCAGCAGATGGAAAGCATGCGCGATGCCTTCTATCAATGCGAGGTCCAGGCCAGTGATCACCGGCTCGCTGTTGCGTTGCTGATGCAGGGTTAAGCCCAGGCCTTCGGAAAAATATTTCAGCTTGCCTTTATACTTTTCCATTTTGGAATTATCTTTTTCAGCTTGCTGCAGGCGGATGGTGGCGAGGATATCATGCACATCGGCGGACTTCCTCCACAGCCGGTCCAGCGTTTTGCTGACCTCTTCCCGGATATTTTCCGTATCCATTTGCCCGCCGGAAGAAGCGGCTTTGGGCACGAATTTCAGGCCTTTGTACAGGCTTTCCTTTAAGAGGCGCCGCGGCACTTCTTCAAAGTGTGCGGCATTATTGATCTTCACTGTTTCCGACGCAGTTACAAAACCCGGCGCCGTGTAATATCCCAGGTCGTCAATATCCCTGCTGACCAGGTGCGCGGCTTCGTGGATCAGCGTCATGAGGCTTTCCACCTGGTCCTTCTGGCTGGCCACATCCGCCAGCAGGTGAATGCTTTGTTTATTGAACAACGCATAGGCGCTAACGCCCATCTGCGCGGCATCTCCGTTATAGTCCACGGTAATATTGGTATCCGCCTGCTGGCGCAGGAGTTTTAATTTTTCGCCGATGGCTTTGTAGATAACGGCGGCTTGCGCTGCCTGCCCGCCGAAAACATCCTTGAGCATATCCGTAGATTCGGCGGACTGTTTGCAGAGGTCTTCCGCTTTGCTGAGAGCGGATTTCATTTTACCCGCATCGCCGCCGCTGAGGCGGGACCTGGCTTTCAGCACGGATTCGTAGATGGTAGACTGGTTGCGGACTTTCAACAAATCCATCAGCGCATCCATATCCATTTTGCCATTACCCGGGAAAACTTTTTTCAGCAGGTGTGCAACCACCGCGCTATAGTTCAGCTGGTTGGCTTCCGCCTTACTTTTGATCAGTTTTTCCAGTTGTTTCCGGGAGAGATCCGGCGCCGCTTTTTCTTTAGTGTTAAGGAGTTCATTATAGGCATCGAGGAGAATGCCTTTATCATCAGGGTACACGGCCCGGGCCAGTTCCTCCGATTGACTGCCGAGGTTTAACTGCCCCTCTGTGGCCATACGTTCGAGGAGTACGGCCAGGCGGTCCTTCAATACCTCTTCGCTTAGCTCCACCTTCCTGCTTTTCATCTCTGCAAAGCTTGCCGTACCGGGCACCCTGAACTTAGCGCCGGATATATCCCATCCGGGATTGATCTCAACTTTTTTATTAGCGGCGGATTTAGGCGCATGCCATACATTGGATCTGCTGACAGCTACGCTGTCATTCTTTAAAATTTTCATGTACATGGGGTTATGGGGTATAAAACAATATGGCTAAGATACAAAAGAAATTCAGTTCTGCTAATACGCCCAAAAAAATAGTATGCGCAGGATATAACGTGAACGATTATACGATAAAAAAAGGATGGCCATCCGACCATCCTTTTTTTTTACTTCATTTTAAACACCTGTACCAGTTCGTCCGGCATCCTCACCGGCTCCCCGGTAGCCGTAATCACCGGCATCGGCGCTTTCCAGCGGCGTAACTGATCAGAGAGCAGCTTCGCCAGTTCATCCACTTTGGCCGGTTGTTTTGCCGCCAGGTTATTGACTTCCCCGATATCGGTAGCGAGGTCATAGAGCTCCTTAGCGCCGGTACGCATGTTGTACACGAGCTTCCACCTGCCTTTGCGGATAGCGCTGTGGTAGTTGATGCCGGGGCCGCCTTTGGGAATCCATTTGTCCGGGTAATGCCATACCAGCGCCCGTTCCGGCTGGTCCTGCGCGGGGTTGCGCAGCAGCGGCACAAATGATTTACCATCTACTTCCTGCGGGGTATTATATTTTTTTACGCCGGCCATTTCCAGTATGGTGGGGAAAAAGTCTTCTATGATCAAAGGCTGGCTGCATACGGCGCCGGGCTTGGTTACTGCCGGCCACTTCACGAGCATCGGCTCGCGGATGCCGCCTTCATATACGGAGCCTTTGCCGGCTTTGAGCGGGAGGTTCTGGGAATGCGCCGCGCCGCCACGGGGCGGGTTGAGGCTGAGGCCCCCGTTATCGCTCATGAAAATGATGATGGTGTTGCCGGCTACGTGTTGCCGTTCCAGGTAGTCCATAATATCACCCAGGCTCTTATCCATGCCTTCGATCATGGACGCATATTTTGCTTCTGCGGCATTGAGCCCGGCGTCTTTATATTGCTGGTAAAAACGCGGGTCCGCGGTGATAGGATCATGCACGGCATAATGCGCCAGGTTCAGGTAGAAAGGCTGGCGGCGGGCAATGGGCGTAGCCATGGCCTTGATAGCTTCTTTGGTAAGCGCTTCCGTGAGGAAGTCGCCCGAATCATAATATTCTTCCAGGTCCGGTACCGATTGTACACTGTTCTTTCCCGGCAGGTTACCGTAATGCTCTTCGCTCAGGTAGCTTTGTGGATGGCCGGCGGCATGGCCGGAAATATTCACCTCGAAGCCCAGGTTCAGGGGGTTGGCGCCGGGCATGCCCATGGGGCCCCAGTGGCCTTTACCCACGTGAATGGTGTAGTATCCGGCTGCTTTCAGGAGTTGCGGATACGTGGCCGCATATACGGTGGCGGAATCGCCCTGGCGTGGACTCAGCCCGTTTACATTCCAGGGGGCAGGACTGAACAGGCTGTCCGGCGCATCGGTATTTTTATTTTTAACGGGCGAGGTCCAGTTGGTGACGCCGTGGTGCGCGGCGTTCATCCCCGTCATCAGGCTGACCCTGCTGGGGGTGCAAACGGGGGTAGCGTATGCGTTGGAGAAGAGGACGCCCTGCGCCGCCAGCCTTTCCATATTAGGCGTGCGGTAACGCTGGTTGAGCGTGAGCTTGGCGCCGCTAAAGGGAACGGAGTTGTCCATCCATCCCATATCATCCACGAGGAACAGGATGATGTTGGGCGATTGCCGCTGCTGCGCCTGCGCGCCGGCGGAGCATATCGTTAGTCCCAACAGGATTGTAGCGAAGTAATTTTTCATTGTTCAAAGTTATTGTAGTTATTTACCAAATGCAATCTGCATCGCTTCCTGGTCGTCGTACTTCGTGATCTGCTCTTTCAGCAAGGCTTTCAGCTCAGCGATCTTTTTCGTATAGCGTTGATCGTTATAAAGGTTATGCAGTTCGTGCGGATCGGCCCGGAGGTCGAACAATTCCCAGCCGTCCACGCGTTCGTAATAGCGGATCAGCTTATAGCGCGGGGTTTTGATGCCGAAGTGCGGGGATACGGCGTGCACGGTATTTTCGTAATAGTGATAATACAGCACGTCCCTGCCTTTTGATTTGGGCGCTTTCAGCAGCGGCAGCATGGACTGGCCCTGCATATCCGCCGGCGCCTTTACCTGTGCGGCTTCCAGCACGGTGGGCGCAATATCCATATTCAGCACCATCTGGTTCGCCACGGTTCCGGGTTTTACTACGCCCGGATAGCGCATTACCATTGGGGTGCGGAAGGATTCTTCGTACATCCAGCGCTTGTCGAACCAGCCATGTTCGCCCATGTAGAAGCCCTGGTCCGACATGTAAATAACGATGGTGTTGTTGGTAAGACGGTGCGCGTCCAGGTAGTTGAGCGTGCGGTTGATGTTGCGGTCCAGGGCTTGCGCCGTGGCCAGGTAATCGCGCATATAGCGTTGGTACTTCCATTCCGCCAGGGCTTTACCACTGAGGTTTTTAGCCTTCAGGTCCGCCTCTATGGGCTGGTACACGGCATCGAATTTAGCGCGTTGCGCGGCGTTCATTCTTTTGATGGTGCCGTCAATATTTTTATCGAAGGAAAGCATTTTCAGGTCATAGGCCATGGTCATGTCCTTGATGACGCTCATCTCCTGTTGTTTGGCGGCTTCGCGGGTGCTGTAATCGTCGAAGTAGGTAGCCGGCACCGGGTAGGTACGATGTTCCAGTGTACCCATATCCGTTGTATCCGGGATCCAGTTGCGGTGGGTGGCTTTATGGCCGATCACGAGGCAGAAAGGCTGCGTGGTATCGCGGTTGCTGAGCCATTTTTCTGCTTCATCCTCGATGATGTTGGTCACGTAACCTTCCGTGCGGGTGGTTTTGCCGTTCATTTCGAGGAAGTCGGGATTATAGTACTGGCCCTGGCCGGGGAGTATCCGGTAGTAGGTAAATCCTTCGGGCTTGCTTTCCAGGTGCCATTTGCCGATCCAGGCCGTTTGGTATCCTGCGCGTTGCAGCTCTTTCACAAAAGTATTCTGCGAGCCGTCGAACACGGAGTGGTCATTGTCCTTAAAGCCGTTCTTGTGGCTGTATTTACCCGTGATGATGGTGGCGCGGCTGGGGCCGCAGATGGAATTGGTAACATAGGCTTTATCGAAGCGCACGCCCTCTTTGGCGATGCGGTCGATACCCGGTGTGGAAGCCAGTTTGCTGCCATAAGCGCTAATTGTCTGAAAGGCATGATCGTCCGACAGGATGATGACGATGTTCGGTCGTTGCTGCGCCTGCAACTTACCGGTAGCCGTGGCGCTACCCAGTAAGGCGAGCGTCAAAAACAGATTTCTCCGCATGTAGTTTGGATTAGGTTTCCCGATAAAAATAATGGTTGCGGAGCATTTATTGTAACCATTTACAAAATTCAGGCAGGATGGGTGAAAACGGCATAAGGCGCCGGGCGGCTGTGCCCCGGACGTGGCGGCGCTCCCGGCGGCATTAGATCTCTCCCCCAAAAAAATAAAAGGCGCCACCTGAGCGATGGCGCCTTTTTGATCCTACGAATAAAATATTACAGGAGGGTGAAGTCAGCCTCTTTTACGTCCCGGCTGTTCCCGCCGATAAAGACTTTGAAGTCGCCCGGTTCCGCTACCAGCTTCAGATCGCTGTTATAGAACTGCAGGTCCTTCACGGAAATGGTGAAGCGCACGTCTTTCGATTCGCCCGGCTGCAGGCTCACTTTTTTGAATCCTTTCAGCTCTTTTACGGGGCGGGTAATGCTGCCCACCATATCGCGGATGTAGAGCTGTACGGTTTCTTCGCCCGCGGTTTTACCGGTGTTCGTCACTTTTACGGTGGCCGTCAGGGTTTCACCCGTTTTTATTTGTTTTTGGGAGAGAGATATGCCGCCGTAGCTGAACGTGGTATAGGAAAGGCCGAAACCGAACGGATACAACGGGTCGTTATCAACGTCCAGGTAGTTACTCCGGTATTTCGCGAACCATTTCCCATCCAAAGGGCGGCCTGTATTTTTATGGCTGTAATATAACGGCACCTGCCCTACGTTCTTGGGGAAAGTCACGCTCAGCTTACCGCCCGGGTTCACGGTCCCGAACAGCACATCCGCTACGGCGTAACCCGCTTCGCTGCCCGGAAACCAGGCATTGAGGATGGCGGGTACATGTTCCTGCTCCCAGGTCAGCGCCAGGGGGCGGCCTGTAAAGAGCAACAGCACTACGGGTTTACCGGTTTGCAGGAGGGCCTGCAATAATTTTTGCTGGGTATGCGGGATGGTGATATCGCTGCGGCTGGCGGACTCCCCGCTCATCTCCGAAGATTCGCCCAGGGCAGCTACGATTACATCCGCTTTAGCGGCTACGGAGAGGGCTTCGTTAAGCATAGCCGCATCGTCCCTCGTGTCCCAGGAGGGGCCGCCATATACCATGGCATTGCGGGCCAGGGTGGAATCGGCGAAGTTTGCGCCGCGGGCGTAGAGGAAGTTCACCTTATCCCCCATGGTTTCTTTCAGCCCTTTGATGACGGAGGTAGCATTGGTTTTGGTAGCGGGGAAGCTCCAGGTGCCGAACATATTTTCCGGGCTGTCCGCCAGCGGGCCAATAACAGCCACGGTGCCGCTTTGCTTCAGTGGCAGGACGTTGTCATTTTTCAGCAGCACCATGCTTTTAGCGGCGATGTAGCGGGCATCCTTACGGTGTTGCGCCGTAAAAACCTCTGTGGCGGCGCGCTGTTCATCGCAGTATTTATAAGGGTCATCGAAGAGGCCCAGTTCATATTTAGCGATGAGGATGCGGCGGCAGGCGGTGTCTATCCGCGCTTGTTTGATCTTGCCTTCGGCGAGGCTTTTCTGCAAGGTTTTGAGGAAGCCTTCCGCCACCATGTCCATATCCACGCCGGCGTCCAGGGCTTTGGCGGAAACCTGCTGATAGTTGCCGATGCCGTGTTGGATCATTTCGGAGATGCCGGTATAGTCGGACACGACGAAGCCGTCGAACTTCCATTGCCTGCGCAGCACTTCGTTGATCAGCCATTTGTTGGCAGTAGCCGGCATGCCGTTGATTTCGTTGAAGCTGGCCATCACGCTGCGGGCGCCTGCTTCAACGGCTGCCTGATAAGGAGGCAGGTATTCGTTGTACATGCGGACGGGGCTCATGTCGACCGTGTTGTAATCGCGCCCTGCTTCTGCGGCGCCATACAACGCAAAATGTTTTACGCAGGCGAGGATGGCGGCTTTGCCCCGGAGGTCTTTCCCCTGGAAGCCGCGTACCATGGCCTTAGCGATCTGGCTGCCGAGGTAGGCATCTTCCCCGCTGCCTTCTGAAATGCGGCCCCAGCGGGGGTCGCGGGCAATGTCCACCATGGGCGAGAAGGTCCATGCGATACCATCCGCGCTGGCTTCGGTAGCGGCGATGCGGGCGCTTTTTTCGATCAGCTCCATATCCCAGGTGCTGCTGAGCCCCAGGGGGATGGGAAAGGTGGTTTCATAGCCGTGGATGACGTCCATCCCGAAGAGCAGGGGGATGTGGAGGCGGCTCTTTTCCACGGCGGCCTTTTGCATTTCCCGGATTTTGGCGACTCCCTTGATGTTAAAGAGTCCGCCTACTTTTCCCTGTTCTATCTGCTGACCTACGTTACTGCTCATGACGGAGCCTGTAACGAAGTCGCCCGCTACGGGAAGGTTTAGCTGGCCCAGCTTCTCTTCCAGTGTCATTTTACTGAGAAGCTGGTCAACGAACGCGAACATCTTTTGCTGTTGCTGTGCGCGTGCGTGGATAGTCAAGCATAATGCTGCGAGTACAATTATACTTTTCTTCATGTTAAAAAATGGATTTTAATAAGGGCGAAAGGTACAATAAAAAAAGCCTTCCGGGTAGGTTCCCGGGAGGCTTTCGGCTGTATTTACAACAGGTGATTTGCGGATTAACGGAAGAGGTCCGCCGCCAATGCAATTTCGTAGCTGCCATCCGTAATGGT
>Ga0164243_10010405_pt1 | contig 13368 bp, 15 predicted proteins | sample OricompcompostOP_FD_108781 | JGI IMG/M metagenome (GOLD analysis project Ga0164243, IMG submission 108781) | Organic Plus compost microbial communities from Emeryville, California, USA - Original compost - Organic plus compost (OP) | ecosystem: Engineered > Solid waste > Mixed feedstock >... | reverse complement strand
TCCCGATGGGGCTGATCTCGGCCGCGCAGCCGGGCATTGCCGAGGCGATCGGCCGGGCGATGAACGTCTATCTCTCCGGCCTGCCCGAGCCGCTCTACGCGCTCTTCGGCACCGGCTATCTCGACTACACCGTCGCGCGCGAATGGGGCAAGGCGAAGAAGGGCTGACAAGCCGGCCCGAAGCACATCAACTTCGTCATTCCCGCGAAAGCGGGGCTTCGGCCTTACGGCGGAACTGAAGCCGCGCTTTCGCGGGGATGACGAACGAGATACTGACTCCGATCAACGCCAACCCTTTCCGGGGCCGCCACATGCCGACGCTCGCGCTGCTGATTGCCTCCAACCTTTTCATGACGATCGCCTGGTATGGCCATCTCCGCTTTCCCGACGCGCGATTGTGGGTAGTGATCCTGGCGTCATGGGGCATTGCACTCATTGAATATTGCCTGGCCGTCCCAGCGAACCGCATCGGTTATGCTCATGGCTTCAGCGGCGGCCAGCTCAAGATCATGCAGGAATGCGTGACGCTTGCGATCTTCGCGATCTTCGCGGTCACGGTGCTGAAGGAACCGATCAGCTGGCGTTTCCTTGGGGCGGCCGCCTGCATAGCCGGTGCGGCCGCCTTCATGTTCGCGGGCAGGGCCTGAGCCGGTCGTCGTCGTCGATCCGTTCCTGGCGTCACTTTCGCCGCTTTCGCCCGAAAGTTGCGATCGCGGCGGCTTCGTCCCATATCGCCGCGACAAGCGAAACGGGACAGGCATGAGCGAAGACAAGATAGGCTGGCACGGCACGACGATCCTGTCGGTGCGCCGCAACGGCAAGGTGGTGGTGGCCGGCGACGGCCAGGTTTCGATGGGCAATACGGTGATGAAGCCCAATGCCCGCAAGGTGCGGCGGCTGCACGACGGATCGGTGATCGGCGGCTTCGCGGGCGCGACGGCGGACGCCTTCACCCTGTTCGAGCGGCTGGAACGCAAGCTGGAGCAGCATCACGGCCAGCTGATGCGCGCGGCGGTGGAACTGGCCAAGGACTGGCGGACCGACAAATATCTGCGCAACCTGGAAGCGATGATGATCGTCGCCGACAAGGACGTGACCCTGATCCTGACCGGCAATGGCGACGTGCTGGAGCCGGTGGCGGGCGTCGCCGCGATCGGATCGGGCGGCAATTATGCGCTGTCCGCTGCCCGCGCGCTGGCCGATTATGAACCCGATGCCGAAACGATCTGCCGCAAGGCGATGGCGATCGCGGCGGAAGTGTGCGTGTTCACCAACGACCAGCTCACGGTGGAGATGCTTGATAGCGCCAGCTGACCTGTTGACGCCCGATCGGCGCGGTCTGCTGGCCGGCGGCGCGGCGGGCCTGGCCGCGCTGGCGCTGCCGGGCTGTGCCGCGACCACCGGCCGCCCCGGCGGCATCGCGCGGCGGGGCTGCCTGCCGCCGGTGGATGCCGCGCCAGACCGGCTGATCCGCGCGGTGGCCGGCCTGCGCCCCTATCGCCCGTCAGGCTTCGTCGTCCGGGCCGAGGCGCTGGGGCCGAAGCGGCTGGTCCACAATTACGGGCATGGCGGCGGCGGCATCACGCTGAGCTGGGGCTCGTCGCGGCTCGCGGTCGATCTCGCGCTGCCGGGGCATCGGGGCGGCGTGGCCGTGCTGGGCGCGGGCGTCATGGGCCTCACCACCGCGCGGCTGGTGCAGGAGGCGGGCTTTCCCGTCACCATCTACACCGCCAGGCTGCCGCCGGAAACGACCTCGAATATCGCCGGCGGCCAATGGTTTCCATCATCGGTCGTGGATTCGCGCCGGATCACGCCCGCTTTCTCCGCCCAGCTCATCGCCGCCGCGCGCTACGCCTATCGCCGCTACCAGATCCTGGTGGGCGAGGAATATGGCGTCCGCTGGATGCGCAACTATTCGCTGTCGAGCCGGCCGATGAGCGCCGGCGCCATCGACAATCTGCTGATGGACCTTTTTCCCGAAGCGCATCCGGTGCCGGAGGGCGAGCATCCCTTCCCCTATCCCTATGTCAACCAGTTCGATGGCATGCTCGTCGATCCCGGCCGTTTCCTGCGCGCCATGGAACGCGACATCCGCATCGCCGGCGCGAAGATCGTCATTCGGGAGTTCCAGACGCCGCAACAGTTGATGGAGTTGCCCGAGGCGACGATCATCAACTGCACCGGCCTCGGCAGCCGCACATTGTTCAACGATATGGAGCTGGAACCGGTGCGCGGCCAGCTCGCGATCCTGCTGCCGCAGCCCGAGATCGACTATGCGGTGACGGCGCCCGGCGGTCTCTACATGTTCTCGCGCGCGGACGGCGTGCTGCTCGGCGGCACGCACGAGCATGGGGTGGAGGTGGCCGAGCCCGAGCCCGGAACCATCGCGCGCATCATCGACGGGCATCACCGCCTCTTCTCCGCCTTTCGATGTGGTTGAACCGGATGGGCCGAGCCCCGATATCGCATTCCCCTTCCTGACGAACCCTTCCAAGAGAAAGATTGAATGAACGACGCGCTTACGCCCAAGGCCATCGTGGCCGCGCTGGATGCCCACATCATCGGCCAGGAGGAGGCCAAGCGCGCCGTCGCGGTGGCGCTGCGCAACCGCTGGCGGCGGCAGCGCCTGCCTGAAGCCCTGCGCGAGGAGGTGACACCCAAGAACATCCTGATGATCGGGCCGACCGGCTGCGGCAAGACGGAGATCAGCCGCCGGCTGGCGAAGCTGGCCGACGCCCCGTTCGTCAAGGTGGAGGCGACCAAGTTCACCGAGGTCGGCTATGTCGGCCGCGATGTCGAGCAGATCGCCCGCGATCTCGTCGAGGAAGCGGTGCGGCTGGAAAAGGACCGCCGCCGCAATGCCGTGAAGGATGCGGCGGAAGCGGCCGCGCTGGAACGCCTGCTCGACGCGCTGGTCGGCAAGGATGCGAGCGAGGCGACGCGGACCGCCTTCCGCCAGCGGTTCGCGGACGGCCATCTCGACGACAAGGAGATCGAGGTCGAGCTGGAGGATAGCGGCTCGCCCACCTTCGAGATTCCCGGCATGGGCGGGCAGGTCGGCATGATCAACCTGTCCGACATGATGGGCAAGCTGGGCGGCGGCCGGACGAGGCGCCGCAAGCTGCCGGTGCGCGCCGCCTGGGCCAAGCTGGTGGACGAGGAAGCCGACAAGCGCCTCGACCAGGACGAGGTGAGCCGCGTGGCGCTCGCCGATGCCGAGGCCAACGGCATCGTCTTCCTGGACGAGATCGACAAGATCGCCGTGAGCGACGTGCGCGGCGGATCGGTAAGCCGCGAGGGCGTGCAGCGCGACCTGCTGCCGCTGATCGAAGGCACCACCGTCGCCACCAAATATGGGCCGATGAAGACCGACCATATCCTGTTCATCGCATCCGGCGCCTTCCACGTCGCCAAGCCCAGCGACCTGCTGCCCGAGCTGCAGGGCCGCCTGCCGATCCGCGTCGAGCTGAAGGCGCTGACCGAGCAGGATTTCGTGCGTATCCTTTCGGCGACGCAGGCGAGCCTGACAGATCAGTATCGCGCGCTGATCGGCACCGAAGGGGTGGAGATCGCCTTCACCGACGACGGCATCGCCGCCATCGCCCGCATCGCGGCCGAGGTGAACGCTGAGGTGGAGAATATCGGCGCCCGCCGCCTTTCCACGGTGATGGAAAAGCTGCTGGAGGAGGTGAGCTTCGACGCCGAGGACCGCAAGGGATCGACGCTGACGGTGGATGCCGCTTATGTCGAAGGTCAGCTCGCCGCGATCGCGCGCAATACGGACCTGAGCAAGTTCGTGCTGTAGGCCGCCTATGGCCGACCATCTGTTCGTCGTCACCGGCGGGCCCGGCTCGGGCAAGAGCAGCCTGATCGCCGCGCTGGCGCAGGCCGGTTTCCGCACCATGCCGGAGGCCGGCCGCGCCATCATCCGGGATCAGGTTGCGATCGGAGGGACTGCGCTGCCCTGGGCCGACCGCGCCGCCTTCGCCGAGCTGATGCTGGCATGGGAACTGCGATCCTATCGCGAGGCATGCGCGATCGGCGAGGGACCCGTCATCCTCGATCGGGGTATGCCCGACGTGATCGGCTATCTCACGTTATGCGGGCTGCCCGTGCCGGATCATGTCCGGCGGGCGGCGGCCCTTCACCGCTACAACCGGCATGTCTTCCTCGCCCCGCACTGGCCGGCGATCTTCGCGCAGGATGCCGAGCGCAAGCAGGGCGCCGGGGAGGCGGAAGCGACCTGCCGCATCATGGCCGAGGTCTATGCGGACCTGGGCCATGAGGTGATCCCGCTGCCGCTCGGCACCATCGACGAGCGGGTCGCCTTCGTCCGGCGGGCGCTGACAGGGATCGGCGCAAAGCCGCCGGCGGACGTCAGGTCCCTTTTATCGAAGCGGTGATATAGGGCGAGATCACATGCCACCCCAGGGCGGTGTAGAGTGCATGGCCGTCCCGGGTGGCGACGAGCAGTTCCGGCGAGCCTTCATCTTGCTTCGTGTCGCGAAGGGCGGCCATGACGATGCGGCCCAGGCCCCTCCGGCGGTGCGCCGGTTCGGTCACGATCCGATCGTAGATGAATGCATCACGGATTTCCGCTGCATGGCCACTCGCCGCCAGTTCGCCCTGGCGCGTGTTGATCCGCACCGTGGCGACCGCTCCATCATGGTTGACCTCCAGGTCATAACCTGCCGGCAATGAGCGCCCGGCCCGTCCTGCCGCGGCGGACGGTGCGATGGACATGAAACAGGCCGGGGGATGGAGCTGCCAGCTATCCGGCAACGCCGCCCGCAAGTCCGCCGCCGTCCCGCAAAGCTTCAGCAGGTGACCCGGCGCAGCTATCGTCCGGCCCAGCTCCGCGAGGCCCGCCGTGACGCATGGGAATACCCAGCGTGTGGTCTCCGTCTCGGAACGGGTGTCCACCCGGAAACCTCCATGGTCTGGCACAGGCGCCGGAAGGCCGCGCGCAAGCGATCGTGCCGACAGCCAGGCATGAAGCGTATGGGGGTCCACCGACATCTCGCTCATGGTCGGTTCCTGGCACGCCAATCGGGTGGCCGCAACGCCCCGCGCTTTCAGAACTCCAGCCTTTCAGGCCCTGCCAATGGCGGTTGGGATCGAAAGCCGGGCTTTCGCATTCAGTCGGTGCCAGACAGGAGGGATCGATGGTCAAGTTCGGCTATAAACTGATGACCGAGGAGCATGGGCCGAAGGCGCTGGTCAGAAACGCGGTGCTGGCCGAGGAAGCGGGCTTCGACTTCCTTTCCATCTCCGATCATTTCCATCCCTGGCTGTTCTCGCAGGGGCACGCCCCGTTCGCGTGGAGCGTGCTGGGTGCGATCGCGCATGCGACGTCGCGCATCGGCATCGCCACGGGGTTGACCTGCCCCATCATTCGCTACCATCCCGCCATCATCGCGCAGGCGGCGGCGACGATCGCGGTCATGAGCGACAATCGCTTCACCCTGGCCGTCGGCGCCGGCGAAAGGCTGAACGAGCATGTGACGGGTGCGCGATGGCCCTCGGTCATCGAGCGACACGCGATGCTGGCCGAGGCGATCCATATCTTCCGCCTGCTGTGGAAGGGCGGCGTCCATAGCTGGACGGGATCGCATTTCCATCTCGACCACGCGCAGCTGTTCGACCTGCCGACGCAGCCCATCCCGGTCGTCATGGGCGTGAGCGGACCCCATTCGGTGAAGATCGCAGCCGGAAATGCCGACGGGATCATGACGACGGAACCGGAGCGCGAACTGGTCGACGGCTTTCGTTTCGGATCAGGCAAAAGCGGCCCCTGCTATTCCGAAGCCCTGCTGGCCTATGCGCCGACCAGGGAAAAGGGGCTGGAGATCGCCCATGAGCGCTTCCGTTTTTCCGGATTGGGCTGGGCGGTGAACAGCGAGCTGCCCTCGGTTGAAGGTTTCGAAGCGGCCACGCAGTTCATGAAGCCCGGCGATCTCGCGGCCTCGATCGCCGCCGGACCCGATGTCGAGGCGCATGTCGAGCTGATCGGGAAATATGAGGAGGCGGGTTACGACCATGTCGTCCTGACCGCGCCCGGCCCCGATCAGGAAGGCTTCATCTCATTCTTCAGGGACGAGCTTCGGCCGGCGCTCGCCGCCAGCCGCTGAGCCCCGGGAGCGATGGCATGGGTTTTCCGCGTTGCTGCCGCGAAGGGGACGGCCGATCGGACCCTTCCTCACCCGCCCGGACAAATGATGTATCTGAAGGAGCTGGCCATGCCCGATCCTGACCCGACGGACTTCGCCGCCGAGGCCGCGAAGATGACGGACGAGGAACTGATCGACACCTGGGAAACGGCGTCGGACGAGGAGACGGAGAATCTATCGCCCCTGCTTCGGGCGGTGGTCGACGAAATGGAAAGGCGCGGCATCCGCTTCTGACCGGGCCCGCCCTTGCGAACTTTTCCCGGGCGCACGCCCCGCTTGCCGTCAGGCGGCGAGGCGCAGCTCGATGCGGTCCCAGATTTCCAGCAGGGCGTCGGTCAGCTCGCGCATCATCGCCTCACTGTGCTGCGGGCCGGGGGTGAAGCGCAGCCGCTCGGTGCCGCGCGGCACGGTCGGGTAATTGATCGGCTGCACATAGACGCCATATTCGGCGAGCAGTATGTCGCTGACCCGCTTGGCCTTCACCGGATCGCCCACCATCAGGGGGACGATATGAGTGGTGGATTCCATCACGGGCAGGCCGGCTTCGCGGAACATCGCCTTCAACATCGCGGCCGCCGCCTGCTGGCCATCGCGCTCCTCGCTCGACGCCTTCAGGTGGCGAATGCTCGCCAGCGCGCCGGAGACCAGCACCGGCGACAGCGAGGTGGTGAAGATGAAGCCGGGCGCATAGCTGCGGATCACGTCGATGATCGTCTTGTCCGCCGCGATATAGCCGCCCATCACGCCGATCGCCTTGGCGAGCGTGCCTTCGATGATGGTGAGCCGGTGCGCCGCGCCGTCGCGGTCGGCGATGCCGCCGCCGCGCGGGCCATACATGCCCACCGCATGCACCTCGTCCAGATAGGTGAGCGCGTTATATTTGTCGGCGAGATCGCAGATCGCGTGGATCGGCGCGACATCGCCTTCCATCGAATAGACGCTTTCGAACGCGATCAGCTTGGGCGTGTCGATGTCCTCGGCCGCCAGCAGCTCCTCGAGATGCGCGAGGTCGTTGTGGCGGAAGACGCGCTTCTCGCAACCCGAATTGCGGATGCCCGCGATCATCGAGGCGTGGTTCAGCTCGTCCGAGAAGATGACGCAGCCGGGCAGCACCTTGCCCAGCGTGGAGAGCGTCGCGTCGTTGGAGACATAGCCGGAGGTGAACAGCAGGGCGGCTTCCTTGCCGTGCCAGTCGGCCAGCTCGTTCTCCAGGTCGATGTGATAATGCGTGTTGCCGCCGATATTGCGGGTGCCGCCCGATCCGGCGCCGACATCGTGCAGCGCCTCTTCCATCGCGGCGATCACCTCGGGGTGCTGGCCCATGGCGAGATAATCGTTGGAGCACCAGACGGTGATGGGCTTGGGCCCGTTATGCCCGGCGAAGCAACGCGCGTTCGGAAAGGCGCCCTTGTTGCGCAAAATATCGATGAAGACGCGATAGCGGCCTTCGGCATGCAGCCGATCGATCGCATCGGCGAAAACGCGCTGATAGTCCAACGAACACTCTCCCCCGTGGGGCTTCCCGCTCACGTAAATGGGGGGCTTCTACGGGAGGAAGCCCGATTTTTCCAGTGCGAACGGCTCGCAACAAGGCAGGTCGTCCGTGTCGGAGCCGCCGCAATAACGGGCGATCCCTGCTCGATATATAAGGGAAAACCGCAACCGCAATATTCGGTCAGAGGAAATCTACCTGCTCCAGGCCATAGGCTACCAGCCCCGCGGCAAGACCCGGCGGCACGTCAAACGGCGCGGTGAAGACGGCGATGCCGGGCGGCGGGGCGGCGGGCCAATCCTGTCCCTGCGTCAGATGGACGACGCGCCGGGCGATGCCCTCGCCGCCATGGACGAAGGAGAGCGGGCGCGGGCTGGCGGCGGCGAGCTCCGCCTCCACCAGAGGGAAGTGGGTGCAGGCGAGCACGACCGTGTCCATGCGGTCGCCACCCGGCCGGTCGAGCAGCCCGGCCATCACCGCACGGTAGTCAGCGGGGTCGGTCGCCTCGCCGCGCAGCTTCGCCTCGGCAAGCTCGACCAAGCGGGCCGATCCGTGGCGCAGCACGAGGCAATCGCCGGCGAAGCGTTCCGACAGGTCGTCGACATAAGGCTGGCGGACGGTGGCATCGGTGCCGAGCACGCCGATGACGCGGCTTTGCGACCGTTCGGCGGCGGGCTTGATCGCGGGGACGGTGCCCACCACCGGCAGGTCCAGCGCCGCCCGCACCGCGCCCAGCGCGATGGTCGATGCCGTGTTGCAGGCGATCACGATCAGCCGCGGGCGATAGCGCTCCACCAGCCGGCCGAGCAGCGCGGGCACCCGAGCGGCGATCTCCGCCTCGGTGCGCGTGCCGTAGGGAAAGCCGCCATTGTCCGCGACATAGACGATCGGCGCGGCGGGCAGCAGCCGTCGCGTCGGCGCGAGGACGGACAGGCCACCCACGCCGGAATCGAAGAAGAGGAGGGGGCGGTCGTCGCTCATGCGGGGTCTATCTAGGGGGCTGACGCACAAAGCGAAACGGCTGTTTCGGATCAGGCGTGTTGACGCAGGTTGTTGCACCTGGCGCGGCAGTGATTATTGTTGTTGCGCAACAACGGGGTTAGGCCGCTGGCTCACATCTGGGGATGGTCGCTGATCGCGCTGCTGGGCGGGTATCTGCTCGGCTCGATCCCGTTCGGCGTCCTGCTGACGCGGATGGCCGGGGCGGGCGACCTGCGCGCGATCGGCTCTGGCAATATCGGCGCGACCAACGTGCTGCGCACCGGCCGCAAGTGGCTGGCCGCGCTGACGCTGCTGCTGGATGGCGGCAAGGGCGCGGCAGCGGTGCTGCTGGGCGCATATTTCGCGCCCGATCTTGCGCTTTACGCGGGCGCGGGCGCCTTTCTGGGGCATCTCTATCCGGTCTGGCTGCGTTTCCGGGGCGGCAAGGGCGTGGCGACCCTGCTCGGCATCGCGCTCGCCTTGTGGTGGCCGGCGGGCCTGGCCTTCGCGCTGGTGTGGGCCGGCGCGGCTTTCGCGACGCGATATTCCTCGGTGGGCGGCATGGCGGGGGCGTTCGCGCCGCCGGTGGCCGCCGCGATCGGCGGGCGGTTCGATCTGGTGCTGTTCTTCCTGGCGCTGGCGGTGCTGGTGTTGTGGAAGCACCGCGGCAATCTGGAACGGCTGTTCGCCGGCACGGAACCACGCATCGGCGCGAAACAGATTGGCTGACGCTCCCGATCCCGCCGCGATCGACGAGGATCGGATCGCCCGGCTGCGGCTGATCCGGTCGGCCAATGTCGGCCCGGTCACCTATCATCAGCTGCTGTTGCGTTTCCGCGATGCGCGGGCGGCGCTCGATGCCCTGCCCGATCTGGCGCGGCGGGGCGGCGGACGGGAAATCCGCATCGCCGGCCGCGCCGAGGTGGAGCGCGAGGTCGCTCGCGTCGCCGCGCTCGGCGCCCGCTACCTGTTCCGGGGGCTGGGGCGCTATCCGGCGCGGCTGGCGGAGATCGAAAACGCACCGCCGGCCCTGATCGTGCGCGGCCGGATCGCGCTCATCGAACGGCCGGCCGTGGCGATGGTCGGCGCGCGCAATGCGTCCGCGGGCGCGATTCGTTTCGCCCGCCAGCTTGCCCATGAGCTGGCGGAGGCGGGCGCGCTCGTGGTCTCGGGCCTAGCGCGCGGCATCGATGCGGCCGCCCATGCCGGCGCGCTGGACGGGGGGACGGCGGCGGTGATCGCGGGCGGCATCGACATCGTCTATCCGCCGGAGAATGCCGATCTGCAGGCGGCGATCGCGGAGCGCGGGCTGCTGATCGCCGAGCAGCCGCCGGGGCTGGAGCCGCGGGCGCGCCATTTTCCCTATCGCAACCGGATCATCGCCGGGACGAGCGCCGGCACCGTGGTGGTGGAAGCGGCGCCCAAGTCCGGATCGCTGATCACCGCGCGCTATGCCGCCGATTTCGGGCGCGAGGTGATGGCGGTGCCGGGATCGCCGCTCGACCCGCGCGCGCAGGGCTGCAACCTGCTGATCCGCGAAGGCGCGACGCTGGTGCAGTCCGCCACGGACATCATGGAGGCGCTGCGCCCGATCGCCGACGGCGTGGCGGTGCCCGGGCGCGGCTATGCCGGGCCGCCCGTCTCCGCCGATGCAAGCGATGCCGAGCGCGGCGCGGTCGCCGGCCTGCTGGGGCCGGTGGCGGTGCCGGTGGACGAGATCATCCGCCTGACCGGCCTGCCGCCCGCCATCGTCCAGACGGTGCTGCTGGAACTGGAGCTTGCCGGCCGGCTGGAGCGCCATGCGGGAAACCGGATCAGTTTAAGCGACCGCCCTGTTCCGCAAAATCGTTAACAGATTGTAATGATGTCGTCATGCCGGCCGACGATAGTCGCGCCGTCTCCTTCCGGCTGGGAGGCGACGTGCTTCCTGTCATCGTGACTCAGTGGGGACTGCCATGAAGACGATATTCCTGCGCGCGGGCATTGCCATGTTCGCCATCTCCGCCGCTTCCGCCAACGCGGCCGGCCTGCTCGATTATTATACGACCGGCTATACCAAGGCCATCGACACCAAGGAGGCGAGCGCCGTTGCCTATAATTGGGACACGAACACGCTGATGGTCACCAATGACGAAGAAGAAAATGACGGGACGAACGTCTGGGGCGAATATGATCTGAACGGTAACAAGATCACCGACGTCGTCCTCTCCGGTTGCCTCTCGCTCGGCTCTTCCCAATGCGATCCCGAGGGCCTCACCTATATTGGCGGCGGACAATATGTCGTTGCCGAGGAGCGCTATCAGGACATCGCTCTGCTCAGCCAGACCGGCAGCAGCACCTATACGGCCTATCCGGACGCCCCGACCATCAGCGTCGGCCCCAACGCCGGCAATAGCGGCCTCGAGGGCATCGCCTACAACAGAGTCACGGGCGAATATTTCGGGGTCAAGGAAACCTCGCCACAGACGATCTGGAAGATCTCCGACGCCGATTTCGACGACGAGACCGCTACCGTCACCACCCTGTTCGATCCTTCCGTGCTCGGCCTCGATCGGCTGTCGGACGTCGCGGCGCTCTCCAACGGCCTGTTCGCGTCGACCCCTTTTGGCGACAATCTGCTGATCCTCAGCGGCCGCTCGTTCGAGATTCTCGAGGTGACGCAGACCGGCACGGTGGTCAGCAGCCTTGATCTCTCCAGCTTCAGGTCGCTGGTCGATCCGGAGGATGAGGGCGGTAAGTTCGAGGGCCTGACGCTCGACGAGTGGGGCAATATCTATCTCGTCAGCGACGATGGGGACGGGCTGAATCAGTCCTATCTCGTGAAGCTGGACTATACCGGCGCCGTGCCCGAGCCGGCGAGTTGGGCGATGATGATCGCGGGCTTCGGCCTCGTGGGCGCCGCCCAGCGCCGCACGGCGCGCCGCACCGCCATCGCCTGATCCAGGGAGCATGCCAGGGTGCGGATGTGCCGGCATCCGCACCTTCTTCGATCCGCCTTCCCGGGCGCTGGCTGACAGGAAGCGCACAATGCGCGCTCCTCGGTGTGGGGCGCGTTGCGCAACTGTGGATGGTCGTATCAGTGAAGGCGCGACGCTGGTGCAGTCCGCCGTCGACATCATGAAGGTGCTGCGGCCGATCGCCGACGGCGTGACGGCTATGTGGGGCTGCCGATGCAAGCGACACCGAGCGTCGCGCGGGCACCGACCTGCTGGGCCCCGTGGCGGTGCTGGTGGACGAGATCATCCGCCTGACTGGAGGACTCACCATCGTCCAGACGGTGCTGCTGGAACTGGAGCTTGCCGGCCGGCTGGAACGCCATGCCGGCGGACGGGTGGGCCTGTGCTGACAGGGTGGCGCTGCGGCGCAAAGCCCGCCATGCTGCGTCCCGGGAAAAGGGCAGGGGCCAGGGCAGATGGCAGATGGGATCACGAGCGGCGCCATCCTGAAGCGGATGGTCGAGATGGTGCGTCAGAATATCGGGCTGGCGGTCGGCGCGATCGTCGGGCTGACGGCAGTTTCGGTGGTGATGGAAATTCTGACCGGGCCGGCAGGGCGCGGCAACATGTTCGTCGCGGGAATCGCGACGGTGCTGGCGCAATATCTGATCACAAAAAAGTGATGGAGCAGCGCGGGATCGATTCCTCCGGCGCCGGAGGCTATCGTGCGACCGGGTTCGGCGTGGTGTTCGGTGTCTGCCTGCTATCCAATCTCGGCATCATCCTCGGCCTGATCCTGCTTATCGTGCCGGGCGTGTTCCTGGCGATCCGCTGGTTCGCCGCGGTGCCTGCGGTGATCGGTGAGGATGTGAGCGTGACCGGCGCTCTGGCAGAGAGCTGGAGCAAGACCAAGGACCATGGTTCGGCGATTTTCGGCGCGATGGTGGTGATCTATCTGCTCTTCCTGATCGCCATGTGGCTGGCGATCGGCATAACGGCCTCGATGGGCGAGGGAGGCATCGGCCAGAGCGCGACCACGGGGCTCAGCGTCGCGATCAATGTGCTGACGAGCCTTGCAGCGGTCGTCGGCTGGCACGCGGCGATCGCCTTCTGGGAATTGCGCGCGCCCGCCACGCCGGCGCTGGTCGAGGTCTTCGCCTGAACTGCTGCGCCTATTCCGGCACCCAGGCGAAGCCGTTGCCTTCGGCCTTCACCGTGCCGAGGCCGGGGAAGGGGAAGTGGACGAGGTAGAGCCGCTGGCCGGTCTTCGCGCTCTGGTCGAGCAGGGCGCGGCGGCTGGCGGCGGCCACGGGCTTGTCGCCGTCGAACTGGATCGGCCAGTCGGGCTCCCGCACCGAGACGACATAATGGTGCATCGCATCGCCGGCATAGAGCAGGCTGCTGTCGCCCGACGTGATGCGATAGCCGGAATGACCCGGGGTGTGGCCGCGAATCTCGACCGCCTTCACCAGGCCCGGCAGGATTTCGGCGCCCGGCGCGAAGCTTGCCACCTTGGGCGCGATGGCCTTGACCAGCGCGGCGGCGGTTTCGCTCTGCTTTGCCTGATCCTGCAGCCAGGCCCATTCGGGCGCGGACATGTGGACCCTGGCGTTGGGGAAGGCGAGCGCGCCGTCGGCCTTCAGCAGCCCGCCGACATGGTCGCCATGCGTGTGCGAGATGAAGATGTCGGTGACGCTGGCGGGATCGACGCCGGCGGCCGCCATGGACGCGGGCAGCCTGCCGCCATTTTCGCCGCCCTTGCTGCCGACGCCGGTATCGAACAGCATCAC
>Ga0164243_10010404_pt1 | contig 13368 bp, 12 predicted proteins | sample OricompcompostOP_FD_108781 | JGI IMG/M metagenome (GOLD analysis project Ga0164243, IMG submission 108781) | Organic Plus compost microbial communities from Emeryville, California, USA - Original compost - Organic plus compost (OP) | ecosystem: Engineered > Solid waste > Mixed feedstock >... | reverse complement strand
CTATTTCCACCTGCCGACTCTCGCCACGTCCGTTGCCCCGGCCAACATCCTGGCGCAGGAAGAGGTGTTCGGGCCGGTGCTCGCCGCCATGACCTTCCGCACGCAGGAGGAAGGGGTGGCGCTTGCCAACAACACGCGGTACGGGCTCGCCGCCTCCATCTGGACAGAGAACATCAACCGCGCGCTGCATGTGGCGCCGCAGCTGAAGGCAGGGGTCATCTGGATCAACGGCACCAACATGTTCGATGCGTCCTCCGGCTTCGGCGGCTACCGCGAGAGCGGTTTTGGGCGCGAGGGCGGCCATGAGGGGCTCTACGAATATCTGAAGAAGCCCGTCGGCAAGGTGCCGTACAAACCGATCCCGATGCCGAAGCCGGATGAGGAGGCGGGCAGCGCCTCCTTCATCGACCGTACGCCCAAGCTCTTCATCGGCGGCAAGCAGGTGCGGCCGGACGGCAATTACGCCCTCTCTGTTACCGATCAGAAGGGCCGAATTCTCGGCGAAGTGGGCGCCGGCAACCGCAAGGACATTCGCGATGCGGTAAGTGCGGCTCGCGCCAGCAAATGGGGCCAGGCAACGGCCTATAATCGCGCGCAGGTACTCTATTTCCTGGCGGAAAACCTGTCTGTCCGCGCGGAGGAGTTCGCAGCGCGGCTGGAAAGCCTCACAGGCGCAAGGCGCAAAGCCGCGCAGTCCGAGGTGGACCTTTCCATCGAACGTATCTTTGCGGCCGCAAGCCTTGCCGACAAGTTCGAGGGCCGCGTGCATCAGCCGCCCGCGCGCATCGTCACGATGGCGCTCAACGAGCCGGTGGGCGTCGTCGGCATCCTGGCGCCGGATGAGGCGCCTCTTCTGGCGCTCGTCACGATGCTCGCGCCGGCGCTGGCCATGGGCAACGCGGTTGTAGCGGTGCCGTCCCAGCGTTATCCGCTGATCGCCACCGATCTCTACCAGGTGATCGAAACGTCGGATTTGCCCGCCGGCAGCGTCAACATCGTCACGGGCGCAAGCGGCGAACTTGCAGACGTGCTCGCCAGGCACGACGACGTGGACGGCCTCTGGTGCGTGGGCGATGCCGATCTCTGCGCGATGGCCGAACGCGAATCAGCCGGAAATCTGAAGCGGGTCTGGACGAATTCCGGCTTTGCGATCGATTGGGCAGGCAATGGCGACCTGCTCGAGGAATTCCTCCGCCGTGCCGTCGAGATCAAGAACGTCTGGGTACCCTACGGCGATTGATACGCTGGCGGAGTTTTGGTGCTCAAACTTCGCCAGCGTTGGCGCCTTCTCCAGCCGGATGGGCGGCTGCGTACAGCCGGGCAAAGCTCATGGCGATGTGTGCGCGCCTGATATGGCCGGCAGCATGCAGGTCTCCACATTCTATCGCCGCCACGATGTCGGTCATCTCCCGCTGGAAAATCTTGATCTCGTTCAGGAGCATGTCCCTGTAAACATCGAGACGGGAAGCGGTTTTCAGCCAGATGCGCGTCGTCTGATAATAGAGGCGCTCGGAGACTTCCCGCAGCGGCTCATTGGCCGTCAGTCGCGTAAAGAGGTGGAAGAATTCCATGTTGAGACGAGCGAACTCGCGCGCGTCCGGATTTTGAACCAGGTCTTCGCAGCGGGCAAGGAGGTTCCGGTAGCACTCCATCTCCTCGGGGCCGGGCCGCACCGGTGCCAGCCTGCCGACGAGTTCGGCGAGTTCCACCCGCAACTGATAGACCTGTTGCAGATCGTCGATGTGGATGTCGGTGACGATGGTTCCCACGCCATGGACGGAGCGCAGAAGCCCCTCGTCCTCAAGCCGCGCCAGAACGCGGCGGATCGGCGTGCGGCTAGTCTCGAATTCCTCGGCAAGGTCCTCCTCCCGGAGCCGCTCGCCGGGAAGATAGTCCAATAGCACGATGCGGGTGCGCAGCGCGTGATAGATGCGCCCGAACCGTGTGCGTGCCTCGCTGTTCGGAAACTCGCCCATCTGCGTCTACACCAGCCTTGCCTTGAGGCGCTCCAGCATGGAGAGGCATGAGGCAAGCTGCTCGACCGACACGAACTCGTCGGGCTTGTGCGCCTGGTCAATCGAGCCGGGCCCGCAGATGACGGCGGAAATGCCTGCCCGCTGGAAAAGCCCCGCTTCCGTGCCGAACGCCACCACCTCCGCCTCCGACAGCCCCGTCAGTTCGCTGACGATACGCCGCGCTTCGGATTCAGCAACAGGTTCCAGGCCTTCCACCTCGCCGACGACATGGGTCATGATGTCGGCTTCTGCGGAAACGGCCTTCATCGCCGGTTTCAGCACGTCATCGATATAGGCCTGGATGTTCTCCTTCACATAGTCCGCGTCGGCAGGCTGCACGGGGCGCATTTCCCATTCAACCACGGCGTGGCCTGCGATGATGTTGCGGGCAGCCCCACCCTCGAAGCGTCCGACCTGAAGCGTCGTCCAGGGTGGCTGGAACCGGCTTTCCGCCGGGGCACGGCGCTTCAATTCCTCCGCAAGCTCCAGCAGTCGCGCGATATAGCGTACAGCGTAGTGCACGGCGTTGACGCCGCGGTCGGGCTGAGAGCCATGGCCTTCCAGACCGCGGAACTCCGTCGTGTATTCGTAACAGCCCTTGTGGCCTTCGATGATGCGCATCATGGTGGGCTCGCCGATGATGGCGGCCGACGGCCGAACCCCGGCACGGGCAAGTTCGGCCATCAGGGCGCGGGCGCCGAAGCAGCCCACCTCCTCGTCATAGGTGAAAGCGAAGTGCAACGGCCGCCGGAGCTCGCGCGCAGCAAATTCCGGCGCCATGGCGAGACAGCAGGCAATGAAGCCCTTCATGTCGCAGGTGCCGCGGCCGTAGAGGCGGCCTTCGGCCTCGCGCAGCGCGAAGGGATCGCTCGTCCAGTCCTGCCCATCGACAGGCACCACGTCGGTGTGGCCGGAAAGCACAATGCCGCCGTCGCCGTCCGGCCCGATGGTGGCGAAGAGATTGGCCTTGGTTCCACTTTCGTCCCGTATGACGGAAAGCCGGGCGCCCGCCGCGCCCAACAGGTCACTCGCATAGGCGATAAGGTCCAGGTTGCTTGCCGACGAAATCGAGGGGAAGGCGACGAGATCGGCAAGAATCTCCCGCGTCCTTGCAATATCGGGCATGGATCAGTTCTTCACGATGAGCTCGCGCGGGAGATTGCAGAGCGCCTCGGCCGGCCCGTTTTCCTTGATGAGAATGCTTTCGGTAATCTCCAGGCCCCAGTCGGCCATCCAGAGGCCGGGCATGAAGTGGAAGGTCATTCCCGGCTCGAGGATGGTTTCGTCCTCCGGGCGGAAGGAGATGGTGCGCTCGCCCCAGTCCGGTGGATAGGAAAGTCCGATGGGGTAACCGCAGCGGCCTTCGCGCTTGATGCCGGCTTTTTCCAGTGCAGCATAGAGAGCCTCTGCCACTTGCCCTGCCCGGTTGCCCGCCCTTGCCGCCTCGAGCCCCGCATCAACGCCTTCCACCACTGCCTTGACCGCATCGAGCATGTGCTGCGGCGGCTGGCCAAGGAAGACCGTGCGCGAGATCGGCGCGTGATAGCGGCGATAGCAGCCGGCGATCTCGAAGAACGTCGCCTCTCCCTTTTCGAAAGGCCTGCCGTCCCAGGTGAGATGGGGTGCGGCGGCGTCCGATCCTGAAGGCAGAAGCGGAACGATGGCGGCGTAATCGCCCCAGCCTTCCGTACCGCGGATCGCATCGCGGAAAATCTCGGCCACGAGCGCATTCTTCCTCATGCCCGGCTCGACACGCTCGACGATGCCGTGGATCACCTTCTCGGAAATGCGCGCGGCACGCCGCATGTAGGCGATCTCCTCGTCCGACTTCACCGCGCGCTGCCAGTTCACCAGCGCCGTGGCGTCGACGAACGTCGCGTCCGGCAACTCCTCCTTGAGGACGAGATAGGCCTTGGCGGAGAAATAGTAGTTCTCAAGCTCCACCCCGATGCGCTTGCCGGAAAAACCCTTGTCGCGGAGGAAGCCCGCCAAATGCTGCATCGGATGACGCACAGTGGATTGCACGAAATTTTCCGGATAGCGCAGCACCCGGTCCTCGCCCATGTAGACAGTGCGGTCGGCGCCGTTGCCGTCCTGCGCCCTGCCCCACCAGACCGGCTCCTCATCATGGAAGACGACCACGCCCTGGTGGACATAGAAGGACCAGCCGTCATAGCCGGTGAGCCACGCCATGTTGGAGGGATCCTCCACAAAGAGGACATCGATCCCCTTTTCTTCCATGGCCCGGCGGGTCTTTTCGAGCCGCCGCTTATACTCCTGTGCGCTGAAGGGCAGTTGAGATGCAGGCATATGACCTCCGGACCAATGCTTCCAACTCAGGCCGTCGCGGCGAGTTGTGCACAAGTGAGCTTCCAAAATGATTATGACTTCTTCTTCGCTGCCTCTGCCGCGTCAAAACCATTGACAACGGCGCGTGACACATGGTGTTGTATACAACAGGCCCGATCAGCCGCAAATCGAATTTTATAAACAGGGGAAGATCATGAGACGGACGATACTCAAAGGGATGGTGGCGCTCGGCGCGCTGGCACTTTCGTTCGGCGCGGCCGCCACCACAGCCAGCGCACAGGATGCACTGGAGCGGGCGCGGGAGGCGGGCTACATTCGCGTCGGTTTTGCCAATGAGGCGCCATTCGGCTATGCCACGCCGGACGGTAAGCTGACGGGTGAAGCGCCGGAAGTGGCGAAGGCTATCCTCGCCAAGATGGGCATCGAACAGGTGGACGGCGTGCTCACGGAATTCGGCTCGCTCATTCCGGGCCTGAAGGCCGGCCGCTTCGACATTATCGCCGCCGGCATGTTCATCAATCCCCAGCGCTGCGAACAGGTGCAGTTTTCCGAGCCGTCCTACGGCATCGGCCAAGCCTTCCTGGTGCCCGAGGGCAATCCGAAGAACATCGTCGACTACTCCACCATCGCCGGCAACAAGGACTTGAAGCTTGCCGTCATGGCCGGTGCGGTTGAGGCCGGCTATGCGGAAAAGGCCGGCGTCGCGCAGGACCAGCTCGTCATTCTGCCGGATCAGGCAAGCCTCGTCAGCGCCGTGAAGGCGGGGCGCGCCGACGCAGCTGCCCTTACCGCACTTTCAATTGCGCAGATGGCCGCAAACAACGAGGGCGTGGAGTCCACCAAGCCCTTTGCCGAGGTGGCCGGTGAGTCCGTCATGGGCCATGGCGGCTTCGCCTTCCGGCCGGAAGACAAGACTCTCTACGAGGAATTCAACAAGCATTTGAAGGAATTCATCGGCACGCCCGAGCATATAGCCCTCGTCACACCTTTGGGCTTCGGTGAAGGCTACCTGCCGACCAAGACAACTGCGGAGCTTTGCGCCGGCAACTAGACCGGCGAGGGGGGGAGCGAGCCGGCGCCACGCCGCATACGGCGCCGGCGGCTTCCGCCGAAGTTGTTAATCGGGGCAGCGCGAGAGCCGCCGCATTGATGACCGAGGGGATTTGCGATGCAGCTTCGCCAGCTCGCGGTCTGCGCAATCATCTTCTTCACCGCCGGCTTGGTAATCGCGAGCTTCGCCGGTTTCCGCGAGTTTATCCCCGGACTCCTGGAAGGCGCCTGGATTACGGTGCAGATCACGATCGGCGGCTCGATCCTTGCCGTGGTGATGGCGCTGATCGCGGCGCTCGCCAAAATGTACGGTGCCTGGCCCGTCCGATGGCTGGCCGTCGCCTACATCGAAATCTTCCGAGGTACATCCGCCCTGGTGCAGCTTTTCTGGCTGTTTTTCGTGCTCCCGCATTTCGGCGTCACCCTCGAGCCCATGACGGTGGCGATCACCGCGCTCGGCCTTAATGTCGGAGCCTATGGTGCTGAGGTGGTGCGGGGAGCGGTGAGCGCCGTACCGCGCGGCCAGTGGGAAGCCTCGGTGGCCCTCAACATGCCGAAGAGCCTCGCACTGAGGCGCATCATCCTGCCACAGGCTCTCACGGCCATGATCCCCCCCTGGGGCAATCTGTTCATCGAGCTCTTGAAGGCAACCTCGCTCGTCTCGCTGATCACGATATCCGACCTCGCCTTCCGTGCACAACAGATGAACCAGATCACCTTCCGCACGCTGGAGATCTTCACCATCGTGCTCGTGATCTATCTGGCGATTTCCACGCTCATCACCGTGGGAATGCGAGCGCTTGAGAGTGCCGCTTCCCGCGGCCTTGCGCGGGGGAGATGAGGACCATGCTCTGGGATTGGAACTACACCTGGGAGATCATGCCGGTCCTCTTGCGGGCGTCGGTCGTCACCGTGGAGGCGACGCTGCTCGGCTTCCTGCTTGCGGCGGTGCTGGGCCTGGTACTCGCCATCCTGCGCATGTCGAAGAACAACTGGGTCTCCATTCCCACCGCCGGCTTCATAGAATTCATCCGCTCCACGCCTGTTCTCATACAGATCTTCTTCATCTACTTCGTGTTTCCGGAGTTCGGCGTGGTGCTGCCGGCCATGACGGCGGGCGTTCTGGCGCTCGGACTGCACTATGGCTGCTACTGCTCGGAGGTCTATCGTGCCGGGATCGAATGCGTCCCGCGCGGCCAGTGGGAGGCCTCGACTGCTCTGAACCTGAGCCCTTACGTAACCTTCCGCGACATCATCATACCGCAGGCGATCCCGCCCATCGTGCCGGCGCTCGGAAACTATCTCGTGGCGCTGTTCAAGGAAACGCCGCTGCTTTCGGCCATCGCCGTGCTCGAATTGATGCAAACGGCGAAAATCCTGGGTTCGCAGAGCTTCCGCTACGTCGAGCCGATCACGCTGGTGGGTGTCTTCTTCCTCGTGATGAGTCTGGTGGCAGCCGCCATCATCCGCCAGGTCGAGGCCTGGCTCAACCGCACCCTGCGCATTTCCGGAGCCGAACGATGACAGAACCGATGGTCAAGTTCGAGAACGTCACCAAAAGCTATGGCGCGCTGACCGTGCTCGATTCGCTCAACCTGGAAGTCGCGCCCAACGAAAAGGTGGCCATCATCGGCCCATCCGGCTCCGGCAAAACCACGGTTCTACGCATGCTGATGACCCTGGAGCGCATCAATGGCGGTGTGATCTATGTGGACGGCGAGCCTTTGACCCACATGCCGAGGAACGGCGCCCTCGTGCCTGCCGACGAGAAGCATTTGCGCAGGGTACGCGCGAAGATCGGTATGGTCTTCCAGCACTTCAACCTGTTTCCGCACATGTCGGCGCTGAAGAACTGCATGGAAGCGCCGATCCATGTTCTGGGCCTGCCGAAGAAGGAAGCCGAGCAACGCGCGGCCGAACTGCTCGACATGGTAGGCCTTTCCGATAAGAAGAACCATTATCCGAGCCAGCTTTCGGGCGGCCAGCAGCAGCGCGTGGCCATTGCCCGCGCGCTTGCCATGCGCCCGAAGGTGATGCTGTTCGACGAAGTGACCTCCGCGCTCGATCCGGAACTCGTGGGCGAGGTTCTCAACGTGATCCGCAAGCTTGGTGCGGAGCACAATCTGACCATGCTGATGGTCACGCATCAGATGGGCTTTGCGAAGGAATTTGCCGATCGCGTCTGCTTCTTCTACGGCGGCAAGATCGCCGAGCAGGGAAAGCCTGAGGAGATTTTCAACGCACCGAAGGAAGAGCGCACGCGTCAGTTCCTGAGCGCGGTGCTGGAGGCCGGATAGTGCAGACGCTCTCGCTTGCCGACATTCTCGCCGCGCGAGGGAGGATCGCGGGCGTGGCCACCCTCCCTACTCCGCTGGTCCCCTCGCCTTTCCTTACCCGTGCCGCCGGAACGGAGGTGTTCCTGAAGCTGGAGATCACGCAGGCCACCGGCGCCTTCAAACTGCGCGGTGCGGCAAATGCCATCGGGCTACTTCCCGACGGGGTTGCCGGCGTGACCTGCTGCTCCACCGGCAATCACGGACGCGCGGTGGCCTTTGCCGCCGCGCGGCGTGGTCTGCGCGCCGTGATCTGCATGTCGAACCTCGTTCCGCAGGCGAAGATCGACGGCATCAGGGCTCTGGGTGCAGAGGTGCGCATCGTGGGCAACAGCCAGGACGAGGCGCAAGAGGAAGCGATGCGCCTGGTGCGCGAGGAAGGACTGACGGAAGTCGCTCCGTTCGATGCCCTGCCCGTCATTGCCGGACAGGGAACGATTGGGCTGGAGCTCATCGAGCAACTGCCGGAACTCGAGACGGTGCTCATCCCCCTCTCGGGCGGCGGTCTTGCCGGCGGGATAGGTTTTGCCGTGAAGCAGATGAAGCCATCCATCCGCGTCGTGGGGATTACCATGGAAAGGGGTGCGGCGATGCACGCCTCGCTTAAAGCGGGCAGGCCGGTCGACGTCACGGAAGTGGCAAGCCTTGCAGATTCGCTTGGCGGAGGGATCGGGCTCGACAACCGCCATACCCTCGCGCTCTGCCAAGACTGCCTCGACGACGTGGTGCTGGTGAGCGAGGAAGAGATCTACCGCGCCATGCAGGTGCACTACTACGAAGACCGCATCATCTGCGAAGGCGCAAGCGCGGTGGGCGCCGCCGCATTGCTGGCGGGAAAGCTCGGCAGGACAAGGGGTCCGGTGGCAACGATCATCACCGGACGGAATGTGGACATGAAGGTTTTCACCGACATCATGAGCGGCCGCGACGTGCAACTCGGCGATCATCTGCTGAAGGGTGCGCCCTATGCCGCATGACATCTTCATCTTCACCGAAGGCGAACTGCGTCGGTCGGTCCGCCTGGACCTTCGCGCGGTCGAGGTGGTCGAACAGGCGTTCGCAGTTTTGGGTACGGGCAAGGTCATCATGCCGCCGATCCTTTCCATGGCCATTCCCGAGGCCAATGGCGAGGTGGATGTGAAGACCGCCTATATTCCCGGCTTCGACGGCTTCGCGATCAAGGTAAGCCCCGGCTTCTTCGACAATCCCAAACTGGGCCTGCCGAGCCTCAACGGTCTGATGATCCTCTTTTCCGCGAGGACCGGGCTGGTGGAATCGCTTCTGCTCGACAACGGCTATCTCACGGATGTCCGCACGGCGGCGGCGGGTGCGGTCGCCGCGAAGTATCTTGCCCCAAAGAATGTCGCAACCGCGGGCGTAATGGGCACCGGCGTGCAGGCGCGGCTGCAGATCGAGGCGGCGCATCTTGTCCGCCCCTTCAGGCAGGTTCTGGTCTGGGGCCGGAGCAGTGCGAAAGCGGAGGCTTGTGCTCGGGAGATCGCGGAAAAGCTCGGCGTGAAGGCGCGTGCGGAAGCCGATCCGGCGAAGCTGGTCGCCGAGAGCCAGCTTGTGGTGACCACCACGCCCGCCGAAGAGCCGATCCTCAAGGCGGAATGGCTGCATCCGGGCTTGCACATCACCGCGATGGGCTCCGACCAGGAAAAGAAAAACGAGATCGATCCGAAGGCCCTCATTGCCGTCGACCTCTACGTAGCCGATCGGGCGAGCCAATGCGAGAAGTTGGGGGAACTGCGTTCCGCCATCGCTGCCGGATTGTGGACAGGGGATAAGCCGGTGGAGCTCGGCGAGATCGTGCGCGGCAAGACGGGTCGCACGAGCGAGGACCAGGTGACCATCTGCGATTTGACGGGAACCGGAGCGCAGGATACGGCAATCGCGACATTTGCTCTCAAGGAGGCGAAGGCTGTCGGCGCCGGCTCGGTTATACGCAGCTAGCCTGACGTTCGGCTGCGACTTATGCTCAAGCTCGACGACCGCGACATCAAGATCCTGTCGATCCTCCAGAAGGAGGGGCGTATCTCCAAGACCGCACTTGCCGAGCGCGTCAACCTCACGCCGGCTCCTTGCTGGGAGCGGCTGAAACGGCTCGAGCAGGCCGGCATCATCACGGGCTATCGCGCCGAGGTGGCGCTCAGCCGCATCGCTCCGCACGTCGTGGTGTTCATGGCGGTCGAGTTGGAGGGGCACCGGACGGAGGACTTCCAGCTTTTCGAGCGCGGCGTGCAAAAGGTGCAGGAAGTTATCGGCTGCTGGGCCGTGGGCGGCGGGTTCGACTATATCCTGCAGATCGTCACGCGCGATATCGACACCTATCAGCGCCTGGTCGACCGGCTTCTTGAGGCCCGCCTCGGGCTCAAGCGCTATTTCACCTATATCGTGACGAAGCCCGTCAAACAGCCGAAGGGTGTACCTCTCAACGTCCTGCTTGAAGGCGTTTCAGAATCGCAGAAGGAATAGCCCGCAAGGCTCGGGCAATTCAGAAGATTCTTTGGCGGCAGTTGCCCTTTCCTGCGGAAATTTTGGCCTCTTCGGCCCCATCTCTAGAACCGTCAGGTTCTTCAGGGAGTGAGCCGATGTCTGCCCTTGCTGCCCTCGAAAAAACAGCTCTTACCGATCTTGGCGATCCGCGCCTCTTCCGCGAATACGCCTATGCCGATGGCCGTTGGATAGCTGCCGCCGACGGGGCGGCAATCGATGTCCTGAATCCCGCCGACGGAAGCCGACTGGGCTCGGTGCCAGCCCTCGGCACCGAACAAGTCGACCGAACCATCGCCGCCGCTGACGCCGCCTTTGCTAGTTGGGCGAACCTCCTGCCGCAGGATCGCGGAGCGATCCTGAGGCGCTGGCACGACCTCATTCTGGAAGCGCGCGAGGACCTTGCACGGCTCATGGTGCTTGAGCAGGGAAAGCCGCTTTCCGAAGCGCGCGGCGAAATCGACTACGCAGCTTCTTTTGTGGCGTTCTATGCCGAGGAGGCAAAGCGCCTCAACATCGAGAGCGTGACTTCCCACCTTCCCCATGCTGAGATGCGCATCTCGCGCGAGCCGGCGGGTGTGGCCGGGCTCGTGACGCCCTGGAACTTCCCCTCCGCGATGCTCACACGCAAGGCTGCGGCTGCCCTTGCCGCAGGCTGCACCGTCGTTGCGCATCCTTCCTCCGAAACGCCCTTCTCCGCGCTGGCGCTTGCCGAGCTTGCCGAGCGCGCCGGATTTCCCGCCGGCACCTTCAACGTGCTCACCGGCAAGGCCGCAGAGGTCGTCGCCGCGATGACGGCTTCGCCAAAAGTGCGCGTGCTTTCCTTCACCGGCTCCACCGAGACTGGCCGGCTTCTCTATGCCCAATCCGCGCCGACCGTGAAAAAGCTCGTCATGGAGCTCGGCGGCCATGCACCATTCATCGCCTTTGCCGACTGCGACTTCGATCGTGCCGTGGAAAGCGCAATTTCCGCAAAATTCGCCACCTCGGGGCAGGATTGCCTTGCCGCGAACCGCTTCTTCATCGAACGGCCAATCTATGACGCTTTCGTTGCGGCCTTTGCCGAAAAGGTACGCTCGCTTTCGATCGGTCCGGGTCTCGAAGATCCGGATATCGGTCCGCTCATCAACGCCCGGGCGGTGAAAAAGCAGGAAGAACATGTGTCCGATGCGCTCAAGAATGGCGCGCGGCTGATGGTCGGCGGCAAGAAGAGCGATCTGGGAGAGAACTTCTTCCTTCCGACGGTGCTCGCCGATGTGCCGGAACATGCCCTCGTCTTTCGCGAAGAGACGTTCGGTCCCATCGCTGCCTTCACGCCTTTTGATGACGAGGACGATGTGCTTTCCCGCGCCAACAACACGGAAACCGGTCTCGTCGCCTATCTGCACACCCGGAGCCCTGCGCGCATCGCGCGCTTTTCCCGAGCGCTGGAGTTCGGCATGGTGGCAATAAACCGCACCAAAATCACCGGTGCACCGATACCATTCGGTGGCATCAAGCAGGCGGGACTTGGACGGGAGGGGTCGCGGATCGGGATGGAGGAATTCACGAACGTGAAATATGTCTGCGCCGATATCCGCTGAGGAAGCCGAACATGTTCGAAAACCCTTTCGATGACGCAGAACTCGCCGCTCGCGTGGCAGCAGTCCGACGCGGCATGCGCGAACGTGGGCTCGATATCGCGCTGATCTCCTCGCCGGACAACATCTTCTACCTGACCGGCCTTGATCACTGGGGTTATTTCGCACCACACCTGCTGATCGTGCCGGCGGATGGCGAGATGGTGCTCGTGACGCGGGCGATGGAGCGCGTCTCGATCGAGAAGCAGGTGCGCAACGCCCTTTTCCGCGGCCACGCCGACAACGAGACTGCGGCCGATCTGGCCTCGCGCATCCTGAGGGACTCCTTCGCTTCAAGGAGCACGATCGGCGTCGAGGCGTGGGTGGCGGGGCATCCATACGGTTTCGGCGAGAGGCTGCGCGAAAACCTGGCGGATGCGCGCTGGACCGACATCACGGGACTGGTGGACGACTTGAGACTCGTCAAATCGCCCGCCGAACAGGCTTACCTGCGCAGGGCCGCCGCCGTCACGGATGCGGCAGCCGGGGCAGCGATCGCAGCCATTCACGACGGGGCGTCCGAGCGCGAGGTTGCGGCGGAATGCCAGGCGGCCATGATCCGCGCCGGCGGCGACGCGCCAGGCTTCGGCCCCTTCATCCGTCCTGGCTCGAGGCTCGGGGAAGAACACGCCACCTGGGGCGACGGTGCGTATCGGCGGGGCGAACCGGTCTTCCTCGAACTCTCAGGCTGCGTGCGCCGCTACCATGCGCCGCTCGGGCGGCTTGTGCATATCCGCTCCATCCGCGATGAGGATGCTCGCATGGCCGAGATCGCGGGCAAGGCCTTCAATGCCGTTCTTTCCGCCCTGAAGCCCGGAGCGCGGGCGGCGGAGGTCTACGCCGCGTGGCAGAACGTGGTGGATGATGCCGGCCTTTCCCACTACCGCCGTCACCATTGCGGCTATTTGGTGGGCATCGGCGTGCCTCCATCGTGGACCGGCGGCAACCGCGTCACCGGGCTCCGGCACGATTCGGAAATGGAGATTCGCGAGGGGATGAGCTTCCACATCCTCTCCTGGCTCATGGGAACCGGCAAGGGCGATTACTTCGTCTCCAACGCCGTTCTGCTTGGACCTGACGGAGCGGAAGTCCTGACCAAGACGCCTCTTGGACCCATCATCAAATAGGAGAGTATAAGTGCTTAAGAACGACCAGATCGATCAATGGGACCGGGAGTATTTTTTCCACCCCTCCACCCACCTTGCCCAGCACGCGCGCGGCGAGAGTCCGAACCGGATCGTGACGGGCGGCAGCGGCGTATATATCGAGGACCGTGACGGGCGGCGCCTGCTCGATGGATTCGCCGGCCTCTACTGCGTGAATGTCGGCTACGGACGCCCCGAGATCGCGGAAGCCATCGCCGCCCAGGCAAAGGAGCTGGCCTATTACCACGCCTATGTCGGCCATGGCACCGAGGCTTCCGTGACGCTCGCCAAGATGGTGCTGGAGCGCGCGCCGAAGAACATGTCGAAAGTCTTTTTCGGCCTGGGCGGATCGGATGCGAATGAGACGAACATCAAGCTCGTCTGGTACTACAACAACATT
>Ga0164243_10010403_pt1 | contig 13368 bp, 11 predicted proteins | sample OricompcompostOP_FD_108781 | JGI IMG/M metagenome (GOLD analysis project Ga0164243, IMG submission 108781) | Organic Plus compost microbial communities from Emeryville, California, USA - Original compost - Organic plus compost (OP) | ecosystem: Engineered > Solid waste > Mixed feedstock >... | reverse complement strand
TCCCGCGCGACGAATGGGTCCCGCGTGAGGAGCCCAATCCGGCCGGCCTGGTGGTCGACACCCTGCGCCACCACCTGGGCCATCCCGCCGAGGCGCTGAGGGTCGCCGAGTTCAACCTCGGACGCCTGGCGCGTCGCATCCCTGTCCTCGGCACGGTCGCCCAGCCGCCTCAGACCCTGCTGTCGACCGAGCTGTCGCGCCATCGTCGCTTCGCCTCGCTCGCCACGGACCTGGCCGACTACCGCCAGGTGCGCGAACACCACGGGGGCACGGTCAACGACGTCATCCTGGCGACGATCGCCGGTGGCATCCGGGGCTGGATGCTGACCCGTGCCGAGCCGGTCACACCCAAGACGAGCTTCCGTGCCATGGTGCCGATGTCCGTGGTCACCGACGACGGGCTGCCGACCTCGCTCGGCTCGAAGGTCAAGGGGCACCTGCTGTCGCTGCCGGTGGGCGAGAGCAACCCGGTCGTGCGGCTGCACCAGGTGTCCTACGCGCTCAAGGACCACCGCGAGACCGGCTCGGCGGTGGCCGCCAACACGCTCGCCGACCTCCCGGGCTTCGCCACGTCGACCTTCCACGCGGTGGGTGCCCGGGTGGCCGCCGCCGAGAGCGCACGCGGCCACCAGATCGTCATCACCAACGTGCCGGGGCCCCAGGAGCCCGTCTACATGGCGGGGGAGGTCGTCGGCGAGGTCTACCCGTGCATACCCCTGAGCGACCAGCGCGCGGTCGCGATCGGCGTCACGTCGTACAACGGCCGGGTCTTCTACGGCATCGTCGCCGACCGCGACGCTGTGCCCGATGCCGACGTGCTGGCACAGTGCATCGAGGAGGCCCTCGCCGAGCTGGTCGAGTCGACCGGCAACAGGTCACGGGCGCCCCGCGGACGAGAGAGGCCACCACGATGAGGACCTACCTGGCAGCAACCCTCGCCGAGCTCGAGCGGCTCGCCGCCGGCGAAGCGGTCGTCTGCCCGGCGTTCACAGCCGCGAGCGAGGACGAGGAGGACGAGTTCGACGCCCTCGACCAGGCGGCAACCGCCGATGCCGTGGTGGTCGCCGACCTGCCCGACACGCAGGCGGCCGTCACTCTCGATGCGGTCGAGGCATGGCATGTCGACATCGACGGCTCGGGCGACCTCGCCTGGTTCGCGACCCAGGAGCTCGCCGACGTCCTGGCGGTCCTGCGCGCCCGCTGACACCGGGGGATGGCTTCGGTGCTCAGCTGCCGGGACGGGTGTACGCCGACATGCGTCGGATCAGCCCCGCGGAGTCGAAGGTGAAAACGTCGACGACCTCGGAGAGCACGCCTTCGGTCTCGCAGCTGAACTCCGCAACCACGGTGTCGCCGTCGACGTAGAAGCTGCGCTCGACCACTCGCATGGGAGGGACGTCGCGCTCGGCGAGTGCGCGGTACCCCGCGTCGATCAGGGCGGCGCCACGCACCTCGGGCTGCGGTGGGGCCGGGCGCCAGACCGCGTCCGGTGCGAAGAGCACGGGGATGGCGGCGAAGTCCTGCACGGCGACGAGGTCGACGTAGCGCTGAGCTGTCTCCAACGGTGTCATGCACGCCATGATGCCGCACCGCCTCCCGCCAGGAGACCTTCTGACGGGAGGCGGTGTGACTAAAGGCGCTTGGTGCCGAGCTCGACCTCGTCGCGCAGCGATGAGATGATCGCCTTCGCGATCTCGGGCTCGATCTTCTTGCCGATGAACGGGATCGACACCTTGACCTCGCCGTCGAGGGCGAAGGAGGTGCCGCTGCCCGCCGTCGAGAGCACGGCGGTGCCGAGCATCTCGGCCGGCTGGCCGATGATGCTCACCTTGACGCCGGCCTCGCGGGAGCCGTCGGCCGAGGCCGGACCCCAGGTCTCGGTCTGCTTGACCTTGACGGTGTTGCCGGTGAGCTTGCGGATGAAGTCGGGCAGCTCGGCCTTGACTGTGCGCACGACCGTCACCGTGTGCCCGTCTCCGACCGGCTCGACACTCACCTCGTAGTCCTCGGCCCCGACCTCCGCGCACGCCTCGGTGCGGAAGGCCTCATCGGTGATGAGCGCGTAGACGCTCGTCACGTCGGCGCCGTCGTACGTGAACGACTCGGAGAGCTTCACTCGGTCGTCTCGGTCGTCGCTTCCGGGAAGGCGGTGACGGTCGGGGGACCGGCAGTGATGCCCTTGAGCTCGGCCAGCCGGGCCTCGACCTCGAGGCTCTCGCCGTCGAGCTCGAGCTCCTCGAACTGGGAGTCGAGGCTGGAGGACGCGAGCTCGGCCTGACCGGCGACACGGGCCTCCTCGCGGCGGACCTTCTCCTCGAAGCGGGAGACCTCGCTCGTCGGGTCGAGGACGTTGATGGACGCCACGGCGTCCTGCACGGTGGCCTGTGCCTCGACGGTCTTCTGACGGGCGACGAGCTGGTCGCGCTTGGTCTGGAGCTCGCCGAGCTTGGACTTCATCTGGATGAGGCCGGTCTTGAGCTTCTCGACCGTCTCGCCCTGCGAGGCGATCATGGGGGCGGCCTGCTTGGCCTCTCCCTCGAAGCTGATCTGCTTGCCGAGCGCGACCTTGGCGAGCTGGTCGAACTTGTCGGCCTCGGGCGCCTGGCCCGCGGCACGCAGCGAGTCGGCCTTCTGCGAGGCGGCGAGCGCCTTGCCGCCCCACTCCTTGGCCGCGGCGACGTCCTCGGCGTGGTCGGCCTCGGCCAAGCGCAGGTTGCCGATCGTCTGGGCGACGGAGTCCTCGGCCTCGGCGATGGAGTTGGTGTAGTCGCGGACGAGCTGGTCGAGCATCTTCTCAGGATCCTCGGCCTTGTCGAGCAGCGAGTTGAGGTTGGCCCGGGTCAGCTGACCGATACGCCCGAGGATGGACTGCTTCTGTGCCATGGTGCTCACTCTCCGTGTGGGTGCTGCTGTCGTGGGTGCTGTCAGAACCGTCCGCCGCGACCGCGACGAGAGCGGGTGCCGCTGCCACCGAAACTACCCGGGGAAGGGGAGCGTCGGGAAGAGCTGGAGCTGCGGCCGGACCCGGAGCTGCGATTGCCGCCGAGCAGGATGCCGCCGAGGATCAGCGACTCGAGCCCCGAGCCGCCGCCGGAGCCGCGCTGCTGTCGGTCGAAGGCGCTGACGTCCTGCTGGGCGAGGCCCTCGGCCTCGTCGAGCAGGCGGTCGGCCTCCTGCAGTGCCTTCAGGGCCGCCGGCGGGTCGGTCTCGAGCACCTGCTGGGCGTGGTCGAGGTGCCGGGCGGCCTCGGAGAGGCGGGTGCGGGCGGGTGCGCCGACCGCCCCGCGGCGGGTCTCGACGAACTCGCTCACTGCCCGGACGCGCGACGTCACACGTCCGAGGGAGTCGTTGAGCGCGACTCGTGCCTTCTGAGCCTCCGCCGCCGCGGCCCGGGGGCCGGCGAGGAGGTCGTCGAGCGCCGCCTCGGCCTGCGCCAGCCGTTGGACGGCGGCGAGGGGGTCGTGGTCGGGCAGCGTGGCATAGGACATCGCCTCGCGAGCGGTCGCGGTGGCGGCGGCGGCGACCCCGGCGTCGCCTGGTGCCAGGCGTGTGGTGTCGTCGACGTCTGCGCCGAGCGATGTCAGTCGCTCGGCGATCAGCCCTGCGGCGGCCTTGAGGTCGGCGTCCGCGGTGTCGACCGCGTCGAGCAGGGTGACGGCCTGGGCGAGCGAGTCCTCGGCGGCCCGGGCGTGGGTGACGGCCGTCGCGCGGTCGTCGGTCGTGAGCGCGGTCTGGCCGAGGCCGACCTGCTGCTCGGCGGCCGCGACGAGGGCTGCGGCCTGGTCGACGTTGCCGGCGACCGATGCCAGCGCGGTGGCCGGGTAGCTGGAGGAGAGCTGTCCCAGGACAGTGCTGCCCTGCGGCACACGACGATTGATCTCGGCGGCGCGGGTGGCCAGATCGGCCAGCACCTCGGGAGCGCGCTCCTGCAGCGCACGCAGCGCGTCGAACGACTCGACCTGCTCGTCGAGCAGACCGTCGACCTTCTCGCACAGCCGGACGATCTCGGCGGTCATGCGTCGTCGGGTGGCGTCGTCCTCGGGCACGTCGTCGTCGAGCTGCTGACGCAGCTCGAAGGCCTTCTGCACCGTGGTGCGTCCGTCGGCGATGACGGTGGCGAAGACCCGTGTGGCCTCGACCCCGAACTGGGCCTCGGCGAAGCCCAGCTCCTGCTGGGAGGTGGTGAGCGCGTCGTCGACGGCGACGAGCGCCGAGCTCGCCCGGGCGTCGAGCTCCTTGTCGCTGAGCTGGGAGAGCGGATCGACCGGGTTGCCGTGCTCGTCCAGGACGACGTGCGAGCGGTCGTAGCGACGACGGATGCGGGTGACGGCGAAGGCGCCGACCCCCACCACGGCGACGCCGCCGATGATGATCGGCACCCAGGAGATGCCGCTGTCATCGAGGGCGGCGGTGTAGCCGCCGGCCGCGTCGATGGCGGCCTTCGACCATTCGTTGTCGCGCAGCGCGGGCAGGATGTCGTCCTGCTGCACCTTCTCGAGGTCGTCGTCACTCAGATCGGTCTCTGAGGACACGCCGACGCCGAAGCTGCGCTCGTCGGTCGCCACGGCGAGCAGGATGTCGGTGGTGCCCAGGCGGGAGGCCTTGGCCGACCTTTCGGCCCACTCCTGGCCGTCCATGCCGTCGAACGACGACACGTAGACGACGAACAGCTGGTTGCCGGTCTTCTCGAAGAAGCTGTCGAGCGCGTCGCGCACGGCGGCGGCGTCGCCGCCGAGCGCCTGGGCGCGGTCGGTCACCGGGCCCTGCACGTCGACGGGGGCCTCGGCCGAGGCCGGGCCGGACGACATCATCAGGATGGACAGGAGCGTCACGACGACGGCCGCGATCATGCGTGTCAGTGCCCTCACGTGGATGATCTTGGCACACGCCCCACCTGGCGTCAGTGTTCAGACACTGCCGGTCCGCGGCGCTCGTCCACGAAAGATCCAGGCCCGCATCAGCGCGAAGCGCATGGCGGTGACGAACAGGTTCGCCGCCGTCAGGGCCACGACCTCGAGCAGTGGATGCCGCGGCGAGCCTGAGGAGTGCAACAGCCACAGCGTCCCGCTCGTCAGGCCCAGTCCGCAGACCAGCACGACCAGCCCCTGGAGCTGGTGGCGAACGGCGCCGGAGGGCCCGCGGAGCCCGAAGGTGAACCGACGGTTCGCCGCGGTGTTGGCGATGGTCGTCAGGACGAGCGAGGCGGCGTTCGCGCCCTGCGCGCCGAGCGGGTCACGCAGCAGGACGTAGAGCAGCGCGTAGGACACGGTGGACAGCGCGCCGATGAGGGCGAAGACCAGGAGCTGGGCGCTCAGCCTCCCATTGGCGCTGCGTGCCGACGTGCGGCCGAGGGCCGTGGCGACCGAGGCGAGCGGAACCTGTCCGCGGACGAGGGCGCGGCCGATCCGGACGATGCCGCGCAGGTCGGCGAGGGCCGTTCGCACGATGTCGACCCGGCTGTCAGGGTCGTCCACCCAGTCGACGGGCACCTCGTGGATGCGCAGCCCGGCCCGCTCGGCGATCACGAGCATCTCGGTGTCGAAGAACCAGTCGTCGTCCTCGACGATCGGCAGCAGCTGGGCGGCGACGTCGCGGCGGATGGCCTTGAAGCCGCACTGCGCGTCGGAGAACCTGGCGCGAAGCGCACCACGCAGCAGGACGTTGTAGCTCCGCGAGATGAGCTCGCGCTTGGGGCCACGCACGGTGCGGGACGAGCGCGCCAGCCGTGAGCCGATCGCGAGGTCCGAGTGACCCGAGAGCAACGGGGCCACGAGGGGCAGCAGGGCGTTGAGGTCGGTGGACAGGTCGACATCCATGTAGACCAGCACCTCGGCATCGGACCGGGACCAGACGTGCTTGAGGGCACGGCCGCGCCCCTTCTGCGTCAGGGTCACGATCCTGACGTCGTCGTGCCGGTGAGCGAGCTGCTGCCCGAGCAGCTCGGTGCCATCCGTGCTCGCGTTGTTCGCGATCGTGATCCGGGACGAGAACGGCAGCCTCTGCAGGTGGGCCCGCACGGTCTCGACCGAGGTGACGAGCGTCCGCTCCTCGTTGTGCACGGGGATGACGATGTCGAGCTGGGTCGTGCGCACCGCGCGCGACGCGACCAGCACCTCGCTCATCGCAGTCCGCCCGAGAGGTCGTAGAGCGTCACGCCGTCGACGGTCTGGGCGGTGAAGGTCTCCTCGACCCAGGCTGTGATGTCGCTGCTCGTGCCACCGCCCGCGCCCATCCCGCCCTGGCCCCCTCCGGCGATGAACCAGTGGATCGCGCCGTCGGCGACGTGTTGGCGGAACTGCTCGAGCGTCGGGCTCGGGTCGGAGCCGTTGAAGCCTCCGATCGCCATGACGGGCAGCCCGCTTGCGAGCTGGTAGCCCGACGCGGTGTTCGACCCGATCGCTGCCGCGGCCCAGGTGTAGGACGTCGCGTCCTCGGAGAGCAGGGCGGTGATGGCCGTGGTCGACTCGCTGCCGTCGAGGAGGCCGCCCTGTCCACCGGCCCCGGGAGCTCCGCCTCCGGCTGTGCCTCGTGGTGCGGTCATGCCTTGAGACATGGCGCCGGGGGGAGCACCGTTCTGGGCCCCGCCGGCCCCGGGCATCCCGCCGGGGCGGCCGAAGCCCGATCCGGTGCTGGGTCCCGCCGTCGGGATGGAACCGGTGTGGGGCGTGCTGGCGGTGTCGAGGGCATAGGCGGCCGGACCGGCCAGCATCGTCAGGAGCGCGACGAGACCCACGGTGGCGCCGACGCGCCGGGGGAGGAGGCGGTGCAGCACGAGGAGGATCGCCGCGGCGATCCCACCCACGGCGATGACGTACCGCAGCCAGGGGACGAAGCCGTCGGCGCGGCCCAGCAGCACGAAGGCGAAGGACGTCGTCAGCGACACCGTGGCAGCGGCCCCGAGGAGGGCGACCATCGATTCGCGGTGACGCCAGAGGACAGCTGCCCCGATGCCGACGAGCGCGGCGATGGCCGGCGCCAGCGCGACCGTGTAGTAGGCGTGGAAGATGCCGGCCATGAAGCTGAAGGTGAGCGCGGTGACGACGAGCCAGGTGCCCCACACCACGAGGGCGGCGAGCGTGCGGTTCTGGCGTCCGTCCCGGCGGCTGAGCCACAGACCGAGCCCGAGGAGCACGATGGCCGCAGGCAGCAGCCAGGCGATCTGCCCGCCGATGTCCGGGTCGAGCATCCTCCAGAGCCCGGTCGTGCCCCAGCCGCCGCCTCCTCCGACCGAGCCGACCTCGTCGCCGGTGAGGCGGCCGAAGCCGTTGTAGCCGAGCGTCAGCTCCAAAATGGAGTTGTCCTGGGAGCCACCGATGTACGGGCGGCTCGACGCCGGCCACAGCTCGACGACCACGATCCACCAGCCCGCGGCGACGACCATCGAGACGAAGGCGATGAGCAGGTGCCCCAGTCGTCGCCAGACCGAGGGCCTCGCGGCCAGCAGGTACACCAGGCCGAGGGCCGGCAGGACGAGGAAGGCCTGCAGCATCTTGGTCAGGAAGGCGAGGCCGACGAGCGCGCCGGCGAGCATCAGCCATCGCACGGCGACATCGCTCTCGAGCGCGCGCAGGGTGGCGGCTACCGCGCCGATGAGCAGCAGCACGAGCAGCGCGTCGGGGTTGTTGAAGCGGAACATGAGCACCGCGACGGGTGTCAGCGCGAGCGCCGCGCCAGCCAGCAGGCCTGCCCACGGGTTGCCGGTGCTGCGTCGGACGGTGTGGTGCAGGAGGCCGACCGACGCCACGCCCATCAGTGCCTGTGGCACGAGGATGCTCCAGGCCGACAGGCCGAACAGGCGCACCGAGAGGGCCATGACCCACAGGGAGGCGGGCGTCTTGTCGACGGTGATGGCGTTGGCGGCGTCCGACGATCCGAAAAAGAAGGCCTTCCACGACTGGGAGCCGGCCTGGACCGCGGCGGAGTAGAAGGAGTTGGCCCACCCGGATGCCCCGAGTCCCCACAGGTAGAGGACCGCGGTGGCCAGGAGCAGGCCCAGGAGGGCAGGACGGACCAGCGGGGAGTCGTCGGTGCTGCCGCGCCAAGTCCGGGCGACGAACGAGGTGCGTGCTGGTGACTCGCGGGCATCGTCGGCGACCGCGGCGCGGGGCGCCAGATAGGTGGTGTCGTTCATGCCCCCACCGTGTGCTCGTCGTCTGGGCCACCCGTGTGATGAGTCTGTGAGGCGTCTGTGACTCAGGAAGCGGTCGGCAGCGAGACCGTGAAGGTGGTGTCTCCCGGGGTGCTCGTGACACTCGCCTCGCCGCCGTGGGCCTGCGCGATCGCCTGGACGAGGGACATCCCGAGCCCGGCCCCGCCGGAGGCACGGGTCCTCGAGGAGTCGCCGCGGGTGAACCTCTCGAAGATGGTCGCCTGCAGCTCCGGGGGGACGCCGGGGCCGTCGTCGTGGACCTCGACGTTCGCCCTGGCGCCGTCGGCGCGCAGCCCCACGCTCACCACGGTTCCGGGCGGGGTGTGGCGGGTCGCGTTGGTCAACAGGTTCGTCACTGCCTGGTGGAGGCGCTGCTCGTCGCCGAGGACGACGACGGGGTCGGCGGCCAGGTCGAGTCGCCAGCGTCGCTCCGGGTCGACCACCCGGACGTCGTCGACCGCCTCCATCACGAGGCGGGTGAGATCGACGGGCTCGCGGCCGAGCGGACGCCCGGTGTCGAGCCGTGCGAGGAGCAGCATGTCCTCGACGAGCGACGACATGCGCGCGGCCTCGGCCTCGACCTTCTCCAGCGTCAGGCCGAGGCGGGCGGCGTCGTGCTCCTCGGTGCGCCGGCTCAGCTCCGCGTAGCCCTTGATCGTCGAGAGGGGGGTGCGCAGCTCGTGCGAGGCGTCCGCCAGGAACCGCCGGGCCTGCTGCTCGCTCTCGTGCCGGGCGTCCAGCGCCTGCTCGACGTGACCGAGCAGGCGGTTGAGTGCCTCGCCGACCTGACCCACCTCCGTCGTGGGGTCGGTCAGGCCGGTCGGCACGCGGACCGTGCGGCCGACCTCGCCGGACGACAGGGGCAGGTTGGTGACCTCGTGGGCGGTGGCCGCGACGTCGCGCAGCGACCGCAGCTGCCGCCGGACCACGATGCGTCCGACGGCGGCCGCGAGCCCGGTGCCGACGACGGCGAGGAGGACCTCCCAGCCGATCATGCTGCCGATGGTGCTGTCGACGCCGTCAGTGGGCAGGCCGCCCACCAGCACCCCGTCCTCGTCGGTTGCCGCGACGACGCGGTAGCGGCCGAGTGCGGGCAGGTCGACGGTGTGGGCGCGTCCGTCGGCCTCGATGTCGTTCAGCGCGGCGAGCACCGTCGAGGACAGGACGTGCGGCTCCCCGGCGTCGGTGATGAGCAGTCCGCGCTGGTCGTCGCCGAGAACCGCCGTGATGGTGCCCGACGACTGGCCCAGTGGGAGCGGCACTCCCTTCCCTCGGGGCGGGACCCCCGCTCGGTCGCCGAAGCCTCCGGGGTCGCGCTGCTCGGCCTGGGCCCGTTCGACGCTGCTCGAGATCTGGTCGTCGAGGCGGCCGGTCAGGTACGAGCGCATGGCGAGCGTCGCCGTGGCCGCGACGAGGATGCTCACCACGGCGACGAGGGCCACAGCGGTGGTGATGAGGCGCCCGGTCAGCGACACGGGCAGGATCCGTCGCATGCTGCCTCAGCCGGCGGGCTTGAGGACGTAACCGGCCCCGCGCTTGGTGTGGATCATCGGCTCGCGGCCGGCGTCGACCTTCTTGCGCAGGTAGGAGATGTACAGCTCGACGACGTTGGCCTGGCCGCCGAAGTCGTAGTCCCAGACACGGTCGAGGATCTGGGCCTTCGAGAGCACCCGTCGCGGGTTGCGCATGAGGTAGCGCAGCAGTTCGAACTCCGTCGCGGTGAGGTCGACCGGCGTGCCCGCGCGCTCGACGTCGCGGCTGTCCTCGTCGAGCACCAGATCGCCCACCGTGAGGACCGAACGGGACTGGGCGGCCGTCGCACCGCTGCGGCGCAGAAGGCCTCGGAGGCGCGCCACGACCTCCTCGAGGCTGAACGGCTTCGTCACGTAGTCGTCGCCTCCGGCGGTGAGCCCGGCGACGCGGTCCTCGACCGAGTCGCGCGCCGTCAGGAACAGCACGGGCACGTCGGGCGAGAACGCCCGCACCTTGCGCAGCACCTCCATGCCGTCCTGGTCGGGCAGCATCATGTCCAGCACGATCGCGTCGGGGCCGGTCTCCTTGGCCTCGGCGACGGCCCGGCGACCGGTGTGCGCGGTGCGCACGTCCCAGCCCTCGTAGCGCAGGGCCATCTGCAGGAGCTCGGCGATGTTGACCTCGTCGTCGACGACCAGGACACGCAGGGGCGAGCCGTCGGCGCGCGTGAGGGGAATGGTCATGCACCGATCATGCGTCCCTCGACCAGGAGTGCCCTGAGGGGACGCTGTGCGGTTCCTGTGAATCGGAGCCGATGCTCCCAGCGTGCTCGAAGGCCGCGCACAGGTTCGTGACAGGCACGCGGCAGAAGGTGGCGCCATGAACCAGACGGATGAGAGCCCTGCCGCCGAGCGTGGCTCCACGCGGTGGCCCGTACGCACGGTGGTGGTCGCGGCGGTCGCCGCGGCTGCGCTCGGCACCGGAGCGGCGGCTGCGCTCGGCGCGGTCGGGAGCAGCGCCTCCGACGCCGGCCGAGGGACGCCCGGGCAGCTGCACCGACAAGGCCAGCAAGGAGGTCAGGGACGACCCGGCCAGGGATCGACAGGACACCTGCCGGTCGGGCCGGGGGCGATGGTGCCGCCGTCGGCGGGGTCGGACCGGCCCACGTCCCCATGGTCCGGGGGCGACCTCACGAAGACGTGAGCCCGCGCCCGGACGTCCGTTTCGTCCCCGCACGCCGCGACGCACTACGCTGGGGGCATGTTCCGACAGTTGTCCGCATGACCCAGAATCCCCCTGAAACCCCGGCGGAGCAGACCCCCGTCTCCTTCGACGACCTCGGCATCGAGCCCCGTGTGCTGAAGGCGCTCCGCGACTCGGGCTACGAGACGCCGTCGCCCATCCAGGCGGCGACCATCCCGGCGCTGCTCGCCGGGCGCCACGTCGTGGGCCTCGCCCAGACCGGCACCGGCAAGACCGCGGCGTTCGCCGTCCCGATCCTCTCCAGGATCGACCTCAAGCAGAAGAAGCCCCAGGCCCTCGTGCTGGCGCCCACGCGCGAGCTGGCCCTGCAGGTCTCGGAGGCGTTCGAGCGGTACGCCTCGCATCTGCCCGGGCTGCACGTGCTGCCCGTCTACGGCGGACAGGGCTACGGCGTCCAGCTGTCCGCGCTGCGCCGTGGTGTGCACGTCATCGTCGGCACCCCCGGCCGCATCATGGACCACCTCTCCAAGGGCACCCTCGACCTCAGCGAGCTGCGCTTCCTGGTGCTCGACGAGGCCGACGAGATGCTCAAGATGGGCTTCGAGGAGGACGTCGAGACCATCTTGTCCGAGACGCCCGAGGACAAGCACGTCGCACTCTTCTCGGCCACCATGCCGGCCCAGATCCGTCGTATCGCCAAGAAGTACCTGCACGACCCGGCCGAGATCACGGTCAAGACGAGCACCACGACGGCCGCCAACATCACGCAGCGCTACCTGTTCGTGTCGTTCCCCCAGAAGCTCGACGCCCTGACACGCATCCTCGAGGTCGAGAACTTCGAGGGCATGATCGTGTTCGTACGCACCAAGCAGGCCACCGAGCAGCTCGCCGAGCGCCTGCGTGCCCGGGGCTACTCGGCCGCGGCCATCAACGGTGACGTCGCCCAGGTGCAGCGCGAGCGCACGATCAACCAGCTGCGGTCCGGCAAGCTCGACATCCTCGTCGCCACCGACGTCGCGGCCCGCGGCCTCGACGTCGAGCGCATCAGCCACGTCGTCAACTACGACATCCCGACCGACACCGAGTCCTACGTCCACCGCGTCGGCCGCACCGGCCGCGCCGGACGTCCCGGCGACGCGCTGTCCTTCATCACCCCGCGTGAGAAGTACCTGCTGAAGGCGATCGAGAAGGCCACACGGCAGCCCCTCACGCCGATGCAGATGCCCACGGTCGACGACGTCAACACGACCCGGCTGGCCCGCTTCACCGACTCGATCACCGAGGCGCTCGGCTCCGACCAGCTCGACACCTTCCGTGAGGTCATAGCCGACTACGAGCGTGAGCACGACGTCACGGCGTCCGACATCGCGGCGGCGCTCGCCGTCATGGTGCAGGCCGACCGCCCGGTACTGATGGAGCCCGAGCCCGAGCCGGTGCGCGAGCGCGTCTTCGAGCGTGGTGGCTCGACCCGCGACCGCGACCGTGACTTCCGGCCGCCGCGCAAGGCGAGCGAGAAGCGCGACTCGGGGCCACGCCGCGAGCGCGCGAACACCGCGTTGCGCACTTACCGCATCGCGGTGGGCAAGCGACAGAAGGTGCTCCCGCGCCAGATCGTCGGTGCCCTCGCCAACGAGGGTGGCCTCAGCCGGGGCGACTTCGGCCACATCGACATCCGCATCGACCACTCCTACGTCGAGCTGCCCATCGAGCTCTCGCCGCAGACCTGGAAGGCGCTCGAGGGCACCCGCATCTCCGGCAAGCTGATCGAGCTGTCGGAGTCCGCCCCGCCGCCGGCACGTCCGCCCCGTGGCCCGAGCAGCCCCGACGAGGACGAGCCGGCCCGCAAGCCGCGCACCAAGAAGTCGCAGGACTAGCCGCGGTAGGACGCCGCCGTGCGGCGTCGCAGGTCGTCGAGCACGGTGCGCAGGTCGCCGTCCGCGCCGACCTGCGCACGCTGCCGCGCGGCCCCGGTTCCGTGCGTGAGCATGCGTTCGATGCCGTTCTCGACCAGTGCGGCGTCGCCGCTGTCGGCCAGCGCCGGAGCGAGGTGGTCGAGCATCGTCGCCAGGGCGTCCTCGGCACGGACGAGGGCACCATACGCGGGGTCGAGCAGCTGGTCGGACGTGCCGTCGTGCCGGGCCCGCCAGCGCGCGGCACGCAGCATCTCCGTCCGCCACTGGTGGGCCGGGCCCTCGCCACGTGCCGCCGTCTCGGCGAGCGCCCGCACCACGGCCGCCACCAGCACGGTGTCGTCGAGGTCGGTGCAGACGTCGGCCACCCGCACCTCGACCGTCGGGTACGACCGGGCGAGCCGGGCGTCGAGGTAGATCATGCCCTCGTCGAGGGCGGCCCCGGAGGCGATGAGCTGCCGGACGGTCGCCCGGTAGGCCGCGACGCTCGTGAACGGCTCGACCGGCCCCGCCGTCGGCCAGCGGTCCCAGACGACACCACGCCAGCTCTCGTGGCCGGTGTCTTGACCCAGGTGGAACGGCGAGTTGGCCGACAACGCCATGACGAGGGGGAGCCAGGGCCGGAGCCCGTCG
>Ga0164243_10010402_pt1 | contig 13369 bp, 12 predicted proteins | sample OricompcompostOP_FD_108781 | JGI IMG/M metagenome (GOLD analysis project Ga0164243, IMG submission 108781) | Organic Plus compost microbial communities from Emeryville, California, USA - Original compost - Organic plus compost (OP) | ecosystem: Engineered > Solid waste > Mixed feedstock >... | reverse complement strand
CCCACCGGCCCAGTCGTCCCGGCGCGGTCGCCACGCCGAAGCGGCGCTCGGCCACCTGTACGTGCGTCAGGGCCCGGACGGCGCGTCGCCGCACCGTCCGAGCCCGCCGGGCACAGCGGCCCGGCCGCCCAGGCTCCGCGCCCTGCGCCCGGCGCAGCCACCAGGCACACCCCAGGGGGTCGGCACACAGCCCGCGGCCGCGGAACGCGCGGGCCGCCGCCGCGGCCGTGTGGCACGGGCCCAGCGGTTCCGGCGCCGGGCGCCTTGCCCGTCGGGGTGGTCAGGGGATGCGGACCACCGTGCCCGCGTACGTCAGGCCCGCGCCGAAGCCGACCAGGACCGCGAGGTCTCCCCCGCGCAGGGTGCCGGACGTGCGCATGCGGTTGAGGGCCAGGGGGATCGACGCCGCGGAGGTGTTGCCCTGGTCGACGATGTCGCGGGCCACGGCGACCTCGGCGGGGAAGCCCACGTTCTCCGCGACCGCCTCGATGATGCGCAGGTTGGCCTGGTGCGGGACGAACGCCTGGACGTCGCCGGGGCCGACGCCCGAGCGGGCCAGCACGTCCTGGACGATGCCGGGCAGGTGCGTCACCGCCCAGCGGAAGACCGTCGAGCCCCGCATGCGGATGACGGGGGCCGCCCGGCCCGGCTCCTCCCGCACGGTGATGGCCTCGCGCAGTGCGGGATCGGCGCCCCAGACCGTGGTCCCGATGCCCGGCTCCGTGCCGCGGCCGACCAGGGCCGCGCCCGCCCCGTCCGCGAACAGGAAGGCGGTCGAGCGGTCCGTCGGGTCGAGGATGTCGGACATGCGTTCGACGCCGATGACCAGGCAGGTGCGGGCCTGGCCGCTCGCGACGGACGCGGCGGCCAGGGAGAGCCCGACGGTGAATCCGGCGCAGGCGGCGGACACCCGCTCGGCGGGTGCCGTCGTCCCCAGCCGGCGCGCCATCTCCGCGGCGAGCCCGTCCGCCGTCGCGCCGGTGCCCGCCGTCCCGGTGTCCGACATGGTGGCGACCAGTATCCGGTCGACCTCGTCCGGCGCCGCGCCCGCGTCGGCGAGCGCCTTCCCCGCGGCCGTGGCGGCCATGTCCGCGAGTGTCTCGTCGGGGCCGGCGAAGCAGCGGGTACGGATGCCGCTGCGGCGCAGGATCCACTCGGGTGAGGAGTCCAGAGTGCGGCAGACCTCCTCGTTGGTGACGATCCGTCGGGGCCGGTAGTCCCCGAGGCCGAGCAGAACCGCGTGGTGACGATCCGGCTCGGGCACATGCGCGGCGTGCGTGGTGTTCACACGGGACTCCTGTCGTCGCCGGCAACTGCGGCATGCTCCCCCGCCCGCTGCCTCACCTGCTGCCTTCCCCTGGGCTACGCGCGAAGCCCGCCCGACCCCCCGTGGAATCCCGCTTGACAACAACATACCTACGGTATGTACTCACATACCCAAGGAATGTTAGTTGGAAGGATCAACAGTGACCTCAGGCACGCTCGCGCCCGGCGCCGAGCCCTCGACCGCGGGGAAGACACTGCTGCTGACGTCGGCAGCCACGTTCATGGCCTTCCTCGACACGACGATCGTCAACGTGGCCTTCCCGGCCCTGCACGAGGACTTCCCGAAGGAGTCCGTCACCGATTTGACCTGGGTGGTGACCAGCTACGGCATCCTCTTCGCCGCCCTGCTCACCCCGGCCGGGCGCTTCGCCGACGTCCTGGGCCGGCGCAAGCTGTTCCTGTGGTCGGTCGCGTTGTTCAGCGTCGCGTCCTTGGCCTGCGCCGTCGCACCCAACGTCGAGCTGCTCATCGCCGCCCGCGCCGTCCAGGGCATCGGCGCGGCCGGCATGATCCCCGCCGCGCTGGGACTCGTCCTGTCCGAGACACCCGCCGAGAAGCGGGCCGAGGCCATCGGTATCTGGGGCGCGGCCGGATCCATGGCGGCCGCCGCCGGTCCCTCGCTCGGCGGTCTGCTCGTCAGCGAGATCGACTGGCGCGCGGTGTTCGTCCTGAACATCCCGATCGGCATCGCCGTCCTTCTCGGCGCCCTGCGCCTGCCCGAGCGCCCGGCGGAGAACTCCAAGCTGCCCGACCTGCTCGGCACGGCCACCGTCACCCTCGGCATCGCCGGCATCGTCATCGGCCTCACCAAGGGCGGCGACTGGGGCTGGGACTCCGTCACCACGTGGGCCTGGATCGGCGCCGGTGTCCTCCTCGTGGCCTTCTCGCTGCTGCGCTCCGGCAAGCACCCGGCCCCGGCCGTGGAGACCGGCCTGTGGGGCACGTCGATGTTCGCGGCGGCCAACCTCACCGCGTTCCTGCTCGGCGCCGGTCTGTTCGTCTGGTTCCTGTCCGGCCCCCTGTACCTCACCACCATCTGGGGCTACTCGGTGCTGAAGGCCGGTCTCGCCGTCACCCCCGGAGCGGTGCTCTCCGCCGTCGCCGCCATCGCGGTGGGACGCCGTCTGAAGCCGGAGCAGCAGCGGCCGGTGGTCATCGTCTCGGCCGCCGCCTTCCTCGCGCTGAGCATCTGGGCGTACACGGGCCTCGGCTCCGACCGTGAGTTCCTGGCTCTGTGGCTTCCGTACGGCGCCCTCGGCGGGGCCGTGCTCGGTGCGGCGCTCACCAGCGTGACCACCGCGGCCTCCATCTCCGTGCATCCGCTGAAGTTCGCCACCGGCACCGGAATGAGCACCACCGCACGGCAGTTCGGCGGAGCGGTCGGCGTCGCCTCGATGGCGGCGGTGTTCGCCGCCGGCGATCTGAGCACCCCGCAGCCGTACCTCGACGCGTTCCTGCTCGCGGGCATCTACATCGCCGCCTCCGCGGTGCCCGGGTTCTGGCTGTTCACCAAGAAGTCGATGGCGCAGATCGCCGAGACCCAGCGGCAGATCCAGGCCCACATGCGGGCGCAGGCGGAGGCCGCCGCCAAGGCCGCGGCCGCCGCGTCCTCGGCCGACCGGTCCTGACCCCACCCCCGAGAACGCCGGCCGCGGTCCTGTCCCCCGTGGCCGTGGCCGGCCCGGGCGGGGCCGCGGCTACCACGCAGCCGCGGCCCCGCCCCACGTCGACGGCGCGCACCCCGCCGCGGCGAAAAAAACCGATCCGCCGCGAGGGGAGGGCAACCCCAGCCCGTAACACAGGACGAGAGCCCATCGGTTCATGAGGGGAATTGATGAACACAGTCCTCGACTGGCTGGACTCCCCCGCGCCCGAGCGTGGAATCCACTACTACCGAAACGGCGACTGGCACTTCAGCGACTACGCGGGCATCGCCTCGGCGGCCCGCCGCACAGCCGCCTTCCTGCACGACAACGGCGTCACCAAGGGCGTCGTGTCGCTGCTCGTCGAGGAGCCCGAAAGCTTTGTACCGGCGTTCCTCGGCACCATGTACGCGGGGGCCACCCCGTCCCCGATCGCCTCGCCCGTCGCCTTCGGCGGACACGAGGCCTTCACCGAGCACGCGGCCGCGATCCTCGGCGCCGCCGCGCCGGCCGCCGTGCTGACCGACCACCGGCTCGCCCCGCTCGCCGCCGCGGCGAGCGCCAGGGCCGGGACCGGAGAACCCCTGGTCCTGCCCGAGCCGGACGGCCTGCCCGCCGACGACGGCCTGGCCCGCCGGACGGCGGATCTCGCCCTGCTCCAGTTCACCTCCGGTTCCAGCGGTACCCCCAAAGGGGTCCGGGTCACCGGCGACAATCTCACCGCCAACGTCCGCGCCATCCACGGCTGGCTCGGCGTGACGGGCGAGGACTCCTGCTCGTCGTGGCTGCCGCTCTACCACGACATGGGCCTCATCGGGACCTTCCTGGGCTCCGTCGTGGCCCAGATCGACCTGTGGCTGATGAGCCCCGTCGACTTCATCCGCTCCCCGGCCCGCTGGCTCGACTGCCACGGAAGGCACGGGGTGACCATCACCACCGCCCCCAACTTCGGCTACGGGTACGCGACATCCCGCGTGCGCGACGAGGAGCTGGCGGGCGCCGACTTCTCGGCCTGGCGGGTCGCGATGAGCGGCGCCGAGCGCGTGGACGCGGGCGTGGTCGCCGGCTTCACCGCCCGGCTCGCCCCGTACGGCTTCGACTCCCGTGCGATCACGCCCTGTTACGGCATGGCGGAGACCACGCTCGCCGTCACCGGGGTCCGCCCCGGCCTCGGCGCGCGCATCGTCCGCCCGGCCGGGCCGGTGGACACCGGGGCGCCGGTGACCGTCTCCGGCACCGGCACCCTCGGCGCCGACCGGCCGGAGGAGCCCGCGGGCTGGATCGCCTCCTGCGGCCGGCCGGTGCCCGGGACCGCCGTGGAGATCGTGGACGACGACGGCACACCGCTGCCGGACGGCACGTTCGGGGAGATCCGGGTGAGCGGCACGTCCGTGGCCGACGGCTACCAGACGGCCGACCCGGCCGCCGACCGGGCCTTCGGCGACGACGGACTGCGCACCGGCGACGCCGGTTTCCTGCTCGACGGCGAGCTGTACGTGGTCGGCCGGATCGGCGACAGCCTCAAGGTCCGCGGCCGCAAGGTGCACGCCGAGGACCTGGAGGCGGCGCTCGTCTCCGTCCCCGGGGTGCCACCGGGCCGCTGCGCGGTGGCGCTCGGCGACCGCGACGGACGCCCGGGCGCGGTGATCGTCGTGGAGGCGCCCGGCGACGGCTGGCTGGAGGCCGTGCGAGGCGCGCTGCGCTCCGCCCTGGACACCTCGGTCGCCCTGACCGTGGTGCGGGCCCGGCGCGGAACGATTCCGCGGACCTCGAGCGGCAAGCCACGCCGTCGGCTGCTGTGGCGGCTGGCGGGCGAGGGCACGCTCGCCGGCGACGTCCTGCACCGCACACACGGGCCTGACGACCCGACCGAACCGACCGCACCGCGACTGGATGGGGCTGCCACATGAGCGTCACGACCCCCGGGCTCGTACTCGACGTCACCGAGACGGCCCCCGAGACCGCCGCCGAGCAGCGCGGCCGACTCGCCGACTCCGCTGCTCTGTACCGCCGCTGGGAACGCCAGCAGTGGGCCGTCGCCCAGGTCGACCCGGCCCGGGACGCGGCCACCTGGGAGTCCCTCACGCCCTTCTCGCGCGAACAGATGCTCGGCTCGCTCGGCGAGCTGGAGGTGGGCGAGGTCACGGTGACGCACACGCTGGGCGCGCTGATCGACGCGCCGCCCACGGAGGACGACCGGATCTTCCTGTGCACCCAGCTGGCCGACGAGGCCCGCCATGTGCGGTTCTTCCAGACCTATCTCGAGGACGCCTGCCGGACGGGCCTGGACGCGGTCGAGGAGGGCGCCGACTACTCCGAGGTCTTCACGCCCGTGCTCACCCGCGCCACCGACGCGGTGCGTCAGAACCCGGAGGACCGCGAGTCCTGGTACCGCGCCCTCGTCTACTACCACCTGATCACGGAGGGCGTGCTCGCCGCGACCGCCCTGCGCACCACCCGCTTCCTCGCCCGCCGGCTGAAGCTGGAGGCACTGGAGGAAGGACTCACGAACGTCACGCGCGACGAGTCCCGCCATGTCTCCTACGGCCTGCGCGCCGCGCAGGACGGGGTCGCCGGCGGGTTCGCCCAGGTGGTCGAGGACGCGCACTTCGAGTCGCTCGGCGCGGCGGCCTGGGTGCTCATCGGTCCCTCCCGGCACAACCCGGTGCCCGCGCTCCACGCGGCCCTGCTCAGCCGCGCCGCCCAGATCCGGGGCAGCGTCGAGATCGCCCGGGAGCGACTGGCCAAGCAACTGCGCCTGGTCGGTCTGCCGCACGTGGCCGAGAAGGCCGTCGCCTCCTGGGACCTCGCGGTGGAGACCGCCCTCGACGCCTACGCCGAGCGCTGGAACGCGCCGCACCCGATCCGGGCCGCCGCGGCCTGAGCACCGCCGGTCCCCGCGCCGCACCGGCGGCGCCCGGGACAAGACACAAGCCACAGAGCCAGGAAAGGGACGAAAGAGACATGGACAACGGCACGTCGCGCGCACAGGTCCGCCGGATCGTCGGAGAGATGAGCCCGCTGGGCGCCCGTGAGGCGAACTCCGGGGACCGCCTCGTCGAGGACCTCGGCTACGACTCGCTCGCCGTCATCGAGCTCTCGCTCCGTATCGAGCAGGAGTTCACGCTGGCCGACCTCGGCACCGGCCCCACGGCCGACATCACCACGGTCCAGGACATCGAGGACTTCGTCGTTCAGCAGCAGGCGGCACCGAGCGACGCCGCCTGATCCACCCACCCGCCCAGAGAGGTACGACGAGAAGATGACGACTTACGATCTGCGCAGCGAGACGGACGATCCGCTGGCGCTCTCCCACGAGGAGTCCGTGCGTCTGCTGCGCGGGGCCCCGTGGCAGCGGCTCGCCATCATGGGCGACAGCTTCGCCGCCGGTCTCGGCGACCCGAGCGAGGGCTACGCCCATGTGCCGTGGCCGCGGCGGGTCTCGGCCGCGCTCGGCGCGGACAAGCCCGGCTTCGCCTATCTGAACACGGGCGTCAAGGGCAAGCGGACCGGTGAGGTGCGCGCCGAGCAGCTCGACGAGGTTCTCGCCTTCCGGCCGGACCTGGTCAACGTGGCGGCCGGCGGCAACGACCTGTTCGACGCCGAGCCGGACCTGGACGGCGTCGAGGCCGACCTCGACGCCATGTACGGGGCGCTGCGGGCGCAGGGGGCGGACATCTTCGCGTTCACCGTGACCAACGTCTTCGAGTCGGTACCGGAACTGGCGGTCTTCAGCGACCGTACGGCGGCCCTCAACGACCGCATCCGCGCGGTGGCCCGGCGCCACGACGCCGTGCTGATCGAGATGTGGCACCACCCCGTGCGGCTGCGCCCCAACCTGATGAGCGCCGACGGCATCCACTTCGCCATGGAGGGGCACGCCGCCCTCGCCGCGGAGATCGTCAAGGCCCTCGGCGCGCGCAGCGCGCAGCGCGCGGAGACGTGATGGGCGCCGGCCCCACCGCGCGGTACGTCGTGGTCGGCGCGGGCTCGGCCGGCTGTGTGCTGGCCGAGCGGCTCAGCGCCGACGGCGACGCACAGGTGGTGCTCATCGAGGCGGGCGGCCCGGACCGGCGCGCCGAGATCGGCATCCCCGCCGCCTTCCCCTCCCTGTTCGGCACCTCCGCGGACTGGGGCTACCGCACGACCCCGCAGCCGGGGCTGGGCGGGCGGACCCTGAACTGGCCGCGCGGCCGCACGCTGGGCGGCTCGTCCTCGCTCAACGCCCAGATCTGGACCCGCGGCCATCTGGCGGACTTCGACGGCTGGGCCGAGGACGACGGGTGCGCCGGCTGGTCGGCCGGGGAGGTGCTGCCGTACTTCGCGCGGGCCGAGGACCGCTCGGGCGCGGGCGCCTACGGCTCCGGCGGGCCGATCCGCATCGAGGACCTGCGCGACCCGAGTCCGGCCACGGCCGAGTTCCTGGGCGCCTGCGCCGAGGCGGGACTGCCCGCCCTGGACGACGGGCGTCCGCTCGAACCGGAGGGCGCGGGCCCGGTGCGGGCCACCCAGCGCGGAGGGCGGCGCTGGAGCGCGGCCGACGGCTATCTGCGGCCCGCGCTGCGGCGGGAGAACCTCACCGTCGTCACGGACGCCCGCGTCGAGCGGATCCTGATCGAGGACGGCCGCGCCGTCGGGGTCGCCTACACGACCGCCGACGGGCCGGCCGAGGCACGCGCCGACGGCGAGGTCCTCCTGGCGGCGGGGGCGATCGGCTCCCCGCAACTGCTGATGCTCTCCGGCGTCGGCGACGCGGACGAACTGCGCGGGCACGGCATCACCGTGCACGCCCACTTGCCCCGGGTCGGCCGGGGCCTGGCCGACCACCTCTACGTACCGCTGGCGTTCGAGGCCCACGGCCGGGTGACCCCGGGGGTGACCGACCGGCAGGGCGAGATCACCGAGTTCCTGCGCGGCCGGCGCGGGCGGCTGACGTCCAACCTCGCGGAAGCCGTCGCGTTCCTGCGCAGCGGCCCCGGACTCCCGGCACCCGACCTGGAGTTCGTGTGGATGCTGGTGCCCTTCCTCGACCAGGCGCGGGCCGCGCGGCAGCACGGCGTCACCCTGGGCGTGGTCCTGCTGCGGCCGCGCAGCCACGGCACCGTCCGGCTCGCCTCCGCCGACCCGGCGGCGCACCCGGTGATCGACCCGCGCTACCTGTCCGACCCGGACGGCGACGACCTGCGGGTGCTGACCGAGGGGATACACCGGGCCCAGCAGGTGCTGACCAGACCCGCGCTGGCCGCGCGGCTCGGGGCACCGCTGACGCCGGGGGCCCTCGACCCGGACCCCGGCACGGTGCACGCCCTGACGCGGACCCACGCGGAGACCCTCTACCACCCGGTCGGCACCTGCGGCATGGGCGGGGACCCGGAGGCCGTACTGGATCCGCACCTGCGGGTCCGGGGGGTGGCCGGGCTGCGCGTCGTCGACGCCTCCGCGCTGCCGTCCCTGCCGCGCGGCCACACCCACGCGCCCACCGTGATGCTCGCGGAGCGGGCGGCCGACCTGATCCTCGCCGAGGCGGCGCAGCACCGCCGCGGGGCCCTCGCCGGCCGCTGACCCGCCGCCCCCTTACGACCAGCCATATGACACGAAAGGCAGTACGACTGTGACCGTTCAGGACCCGCAGCTGTTCACGGACGCCTTCCGGGCGGCCCTCACCGACGCGGAGTTCGCGGCCCTGCTCAAGGAGCGCGACTTCTCCCTCCAGTTCGTCCTGACCGGGGATGCCGGCACGGCCTTCCTGCTGGACTCCGACGGCGTGCACGACGGCGCGCCCCGGCCGGCGAGCCTGCGGCTGGAGGTGCGGCCCGAGGCGCTGCACCTCGTCCTGCTGGGCCGGCTCGGCGTGACCCGCGCGATCGTCGACCGCGGCCTCGTCGCCAAGGGCCCGGTGTCCGGCGTGCGTCAACTCGCGGACCTGCTGCCGCCGCTGGGCCGCGCCTACGCCCAGCTGGCGCCGGCTCCGTCGGGTGCCTGACCCGGCTCCGGGCCCGGGCACCTCACCACCTCACTTTCCCTCCCTCGTCCGTCACCACAGAAAGCCGGCTGCTGTGATCGCGACCACCACCACCGCCGTACCGAACGCCCCGACCCTCTCCGACCTGCGCGCCCTCGACGAAGCGGCGATGCCCTCGCTGTTCCGGCTCCCGCCCGAGGTGGAGGAGCTGCGCGACGAAGTCCGTGACTTCGCACAGACCGTGGTGAAGCCGCGGACCCTCGCCAACGACCTCGCCCCCGCCGACGCATTCGACTGGGAGATGGTCGAAGCCGGCCACCGGCTGGGCCTGTTGCGCCTGACCATGCCCAAGGAGCTCGGTGGCCGCGGCATGGGTGTGCTCGGCGTGGCGGTCGCCATGGAGGAGATCGCCTCGGTCTGCGCCAGCACGGCGCTGATCTTCGGCGCCTCGCTGCTCGGGCAGACCTCCGTGCTGTTCTCCGGCGACCAGCAGCTCCAGGCCCGCTTCCTGCCCCCGTTCCTCGGGGACAGGCCGGTCCTCGCCTGCAACGCCATCACCGAGGAGACAGCGGGCTGCGACCTGCTGATACCGGAGCACGCCGAGCTGGCCGAGGACGTGATGACGGCCCGCCGGGACGGCGACCACTTCGTCCTCGACGGCGTGAAGCGGTTCATCACCAACGGCAAGGTCGCCGAGTGGGCGGCGGTGTTCGCCAACATCGAGGGCAACCCCGGCGCCACCGGGCTGACCGTGTTCGTCGTGCCCCTGGACAGCGAGGGGGTCACCCGCGGCGCGGTGGCCGACAAGATGGGCTACCGGGCCTGCCTGGGCACCACCCTCACCTTCGAGGACGTCCGGGTGCCGGAGGAGAACATCGTCTTCGGGGAGGGCGGCGGGTGGAACTACCTGACCGTCCAGTCGAACCAGGCCCGTTCGATCGTCGCCGCGATCTCCACCGGAGTCGCCCGGGGCGCCTTCGAGATCGCCAAGGAGTGGGCGGGCGAGCGCGTCCAGGCAGGCAAGCCGTTGTACGAGCACCAGTTCACGGCGCGCAAGCTGGCCGAGATGTCCTCGAAGATCGAGGCATCCCGGCTGCTGTACCTCCAGGCGGCGCACCAGGCGGACAACATGCTGCCCGCACCCGTCTACGGCCCGGCCGTGGCGAAGATGTTCGCCGACCGCGCGGCGATCGAGGTGGCCGAGGAGGCCATGTCCATCGTCGGCGCGCGCGGCTACTGCCGTGAGCACGCGGTCGAGAAGCTGGTCCGGGAGTCGTTCGGTGCCCGCATCTACGAGGGCACGCCGGAGGTGCTTGCGCTGGCCATTACCGGTGCGCTGTACGGGCGCCGGCTGTGACGCCCCGCCCGCAGACCGACCCGAAGGCCGCGCCGCGGACGGCGCCGGCCCGGACGGCCGGGGCCCGGACGACAGCGCTCCGGGAACGCGCCGCGGCCTTCTCCGCGGTGTCGTACGTCGAGGCCATGGTGGCCTCGGCCGCCCGCTGCACCCGCCTGTCGCTGGAGCCGCGGCCCGTGCCGGAGACCGATTCCGTCCCGGCCGCGGCGCCACGGCCGCACGACGCATCCACGCTGGGGAGACCGACGTGACCTCGCAGACCGTCACCGGTGTGACACCGCCGGCGGACGACGCGCGCCGCGCACGCTATGTGGCGCGCGTGCTGGACGTGCACGACCACATGAGCCTGGCGGGCCTGGCCGAGCAGGCCGACCCGTTGTACCTGGCCCGCCGCCCGGACGGCCTGACCGTGCTCGCGGTGGCGCAGTCGCAGCTGCCCGAGCGCTACCGGCTGGCGATCTACGGTTTCCGGCTCGCGCAGTACCTGCGGTCCCGGTTCGCCAGCGACCGGGTGGCCTTCGCCCGCGGTCTGTTCGCGGAGCCGGCCGGCCCTGGGCACGGCGAGGAGATCCACGTCATCGGCTTGGAGGAGCGGACCGGCGCGATCCTGCGCTACGTCTCGGTCATCGCCTCCACCGACACCGCCCCGCTGCCCGTGACCCACCCGGACCGGGCCCCCTTCCCCTGCGAGGTGGCCCACGGCATCAACCTGTTCGACCACGTGCCGCCGGCGGAGCCGGTCACGGTGCGGGAGGTGTGGGAGATCAAGCGCCTGATGCAGCGCCCCTCCCAGCGCGACGCCTCCCCGGCCCGGCGGCTGCGTCTGTCGCTGGAACTGATGCTCGGCTTCTACACGGTGCTCGCCGGTCTCTCCCCCCGGCCGCGCTTCCTGGTCGGCGACGGCGAGGAGGGCCTGGCCGTGCGGCGTCTGACACGCAGCCTCGGGGAGATCACCGTGATCGAGGGCACGCGCCCCTCGCTGCCCGAGGACGACCTGCTCTTCCCGGCGTACGTGGAGCGCGCGGTGGTCAAGCCGTTCGTGGCACGGGTCCCGCGCGGGGCGGAGATGGAGCGGCTCCTGGGCTGGCTCCGGCGCGCGCTGGACGCGCCCAACCCCCTCGCCGGCTTCCAGCAGTTGGTCGGCCGGGTCGATGGAGAGATCCGGAGGGTGAGGATATGAGCACCACCACCGCGGCCAGGACGGTTCCGGCCGGTGTCCCCGAGGACCCGGAGGCGTACTACCGGGTCCTGACCGAGCGCAACCGGGGGCTGATCCCGGGCGAGGTGCAGGAGCGGCTGCGCAACGCCACCGTGCTGGTGGCGGGGTGCGGTTCGACGGGCGGCGCGGTCGTCGAGCCGCTGGCCCGCCTGGGCACGGGCCGCTTCGTGCTCGCCGAGCCGGGCGAGTACGAGCTGAACAACCTCAACCGGCAGAGCGCCACGCACATGGACATCGGCCGCAACAAGGCGGAGGTGGCCGCCGAGCGCATCCGGTCGGTCAATCCCTTCGCCGGGATCCGGGTCGACACCTCGGGCGTCCGCCCGGACGCGCCCGACCCGCTGCTGGACGGCGTGGACGTGGTCGTCGACGGCGTGGACGTGACCACGCTGGGCGGCTGGCGGGCCAAGTACGCGCTGCACGCGGCGGCGGCACGCCGCCGGCTGCCCGTGGTCTCCGGCTACGACCTGTCGGGCACGCAGCACGTGCGCTACTACGACTACCGGGCCGAACCCGTCCCGCTCGCGGGCGCGATCGCCCCCGGGGACATCACCGAGGACGCGCTGTGGACACTGCTGCTGAAGGTGATCCCCCGGGAGATCGTCCCGGCCGACCTGATCGCCGACGTCACCGCGCACCGCGCGGACCCGGACTACAGCGTTCCGCAACTCGTCTACGCGTCGCACCAGTTCGGTGTGCTCGCGGCCCGGTACGTGGTCGAGATCCTGGCCGGCCGCCCGGTCCGCGAACAGCTCACGGTCGACGTGCACCGGCTGGTCTCGGCGGACGCCGGCCTGCCGGATGCCTTTTCGGACAGCACTCAGCGCACACAGGACAAGGAGTCGTGATGACCACCGCCACCGACCGCCCGGGCCGCCGCTCGGAGGACCCGCTCGTCCGCCAGACCAAGAAGGCCACGCAGCTCCTCGTCGCGTCGGCGCGGCACTCCTACGATCCGCGGGTCGACGTGAACTGGGACGAACCGCTGGAGGAGGGCAAGTGGTTCCTGCCCGAGAAGCGGATCTCCCTGTACGGCACCGAGCTGTACGACTCCCTCTCCATGGAGCAGAAGCTGCTGCTCAGCCGTGAGGAACTGGCGTCGTCGCTGGCCGCGGGCGTATGGACCGAGCACATCCTGCTGCACCTGGTGTCGCGGTACGCCTACAAGCGCGACATCACCAGCCCGCAGGTGCAGTTCGCGCTGACCGAAGTGGCGGACGAGGTGCGCCACATGATCATGTTCGCCCAGCTGGTGGAGAAGACGGGCTCGGAGTTCTACCCCGTGAACCCGAAGACCCAGCGGGCCGGGCTGCTGCTGAAGACGTTCGCCCCGGTGCCCGCGCTGTGGGCGATGCTGCTGCTCACCGAGGAGTTCTTCGACCGCTTCCAGCGCGAGCAGGCCAGCGACGAGACGGTGCAGCCGCTGGTGCGCACGGTGGCCCGCATCCATGTGGTGGAGGAGGCCCGGCACATCAGCTTCGCCCGTACCGAGCTGGAGCGGTTCGTGCCCACGCTCTCCAAGCGGCGTCTGCAGATGCTCCGCGACTTCCTCGCCTCGGTGGTGAAGTCCATCCGCCGGGACCGCTACAACCCGCTGATGTACGAGCGGGCCGGCCTGGACCCGAAGGTCTGTGTCGAAGCGGGCCGCAACAACCCCGTCGGGCTGGTCAACGGAGCGTACGGCGCCGAGCGGATCGCCCCGTACTACAAGTCGATCGGGCTGATCGGCGGCCGCTCGGAGAAGGTGTGGCGCTCGGCCGGCTGGCTCAAGGACGCCTAGAGAAAGGGGAGTTGACCGTGGACGATGACGGGTACGAAGGTCCGGCGGTGCTGGCGGTGGAAGGCCGTGCCGAGTTCACCGT
>Ga0164243_10010401_pt1 | contig 13371 bp, 12 predicted proteins | sample OricompcompostOP_FD_108781 | JGI IMG/M metagenome (GOLD analysis project Ga0164243, IMG submission 108781) | Organic Plus compost microbial communities from Emeryville, California, USA - Original compost - Organic plus compost (OP) | ecosystem: Engineered > Solid waste > Mixed feedstock >... | reverse complement strand
AAGTCCATCTATCCGTCGGCTCACCTGTGGAGGCATTCTGTACAAATTGTACTCCGTATGACACGCCAACTGTGTTAGTTCTGACGTTGATTGTGGTCGCGTGTGCCCCTCTTCAACTATCTTGAGAAGGCACTTCCCTCCCCTCGACATGTGTCTTCCGTGACTCCCGCGGTTATACTGACACTTCGTCCTTCCTTCAAGCTGCAAGAGCAATCGAGATGTCCCGGGCCTAGGCCGCGGATGTACACACCAGGAGGGTCGCTCTCTGCCCTGTATGGGTGGGAATTGCGGAGTTGGGAAAGAGCGGGGCCCATGCCGCATCGGCAACAATATGCTGGTACAAGCACGGGTGTTGGGAGACAAGGGTACTATGTACCTTTCTTGGCTTTCTTATGTTGGTAATCTCCCGAATCCAGGGTCGAGTACAGCAGACCTTGGCTTCACGTAATGGATTCAAGTAGCGTCGCAACAGTTCGAAGGGCTTCTTCATGTACCGGTGAGTTGCTGTCAACATTAATACTTTGGAGTTGTCGAAACTCAGCTGCAACAAAGGAAGTCCACACCCTCATCGCAGCACAACATCATCCGATTGATGAAAAGTCGCTCTCTCGCAACTCTCCGATTTAGACACGGTGCATTTAATTTGTTCCGAGACTGTAAAGTCACGTTGCATGTGAGAGTATCTAACCCGATTGCAATTCCACTTCCACTGTGCTATTTTACGCTTTCGTGTCTCTCCCTCTGTCTCAAGTTTCCTCCAGGTTGTGCCATGTTGCCATGAGCAAGGTTGCGCCCAGGTTGACTTAGCGCAGAGTAAGGCGGGAGGCGGGCGGCGAGGCGAGAGAGAATGTTGAGGAGCTTGGGCCAACCTTGTGTTGAGCTGATTGAACAATCAAGTGAATTGACGGATTAAATTAGAAATCCCACGCTCAAAACTTGGAGATTTCGGTACCAGCCCGGCTCCGCAATTATGGCTAGGCGGGGCTGGTACCTAAACAATCCCACCCTTGCCAGGCCATGCCTACAAACTAACCCTGGTACTAACTCCAATGTTCTGAACTAATCCACCAAACGGGCGTCAACAAAAAACGTGTACACTAATAATACTTCATCCGCATTGCGAAGCCCCTGATTGAGCTTCCTCGTCGCCCGCGCCCTCACCGCCACTACCGCACAGGACTGTGAAGCCTTAACAGTGTCTATCTGCGGCGTCCTATCCGATCCGCACGAGGAGGTGGGAGCGGAACACGCGATGGCTTGCTCACTTCTGCGATTTGTGCATTATGTATGGACAAAATCGCCATGCTCTAGACCAGTCTTGCAGGTTCGTCTCGCCCTGCCCCTCAGGAACTAGAGGGGTGTGTGCGTCGCGTGTAGTGGGTAAATTATTATCCCTATCATCAAGTGAAATCGGAGTGTCTTGCACAAATGTTCACTCCAGTCAGGAACAATCGTGCCGGTTTTTTGATGTGTTGAAATGCCCCGTCAGGCAATGGTGTTTTCCCCCCAACAATTAAACCGACGCTCTTGACTCGCGCAAGATCCGTATCTCTGGTGTGCGTTGAAAGTCCGAATCTCGAACATGAAATGCAGGCCGCGTTGCATTGGGAGATACGTTAGAGGAGAGCCAATGAGACGCGCAGTTCCTAGAATCCGTCAGCAATGGCCTCCCGTCTCTCAACCTCCTGTCTTTCTCGATTCGTGTCAATCCACCACTTGTGGCTCTCCTCTGTTCCTGTCCATCTTCCGTGCCTGTCAAGTTCGTCCCATGGCTTGGGTGCCAAAATGTAATGCACGTTCTTTATCCTATCTTTCCTCCAGATTGCTTGGTGCGTCTCTGGTTTCCTCAATGTCTTAAGCGCATTGTATATGTACGGCAGAGCGACCCATCTGCCCTGGAACAGCTCTGATAGCACGCTCTGATCTGGGAAAAGCATTCGGGAAGCATGCTTTTCCATGTACTCGACGATCTGGGCAAAGATCTCCTCGGATGGGTTGATAACGATCAAGCCGCTATTGATATTGCCCAGCGGACTCAGGTCACATCCCCCTCCTGACACCTGCGCTTTATCGGGGCTCCTATGCTGCTTTGTGAATGCGCAGTTCTCCGGTACCCAATCGGCGGGGTAGTGCTTCTTCTTAAGGGGGTTACACACACAGGCGTGCCCCGCCGCATACACCCTCCTCGAACCTGCGCCTCCGCGGGCCGCCACGCCCGGCTCGTCGAGATCCAGGTCCATCAGCTCGTCCATGTTGCGTAACACCAACATGTCGGAGTCGAGTAGCACGACGCGCTTGTATTCTGTCAATGAGAAAACGGCGAGCTTGGTCCAGGTGTCGATAAAGCGCGGATCCTCGCTGTAGTTCCGACCTGATGACGGCTGGATATATTCGACGCGCCGGGTGGCGATGTCTCGCGCTTGGATGGCGGCGAGGCACCATTCTGGTAGGCTGTCGGTGTATAGCGCGATGAGTGGGAAGGTTGAATGCGCCTTGCGGAGGGAATAGTTGAGGGTGAGAAGGCCGGGCAGGTAAGATTCGTGGGTTATCAGCGTCGCCCAGACTGGGGAACAAGCTTGATGTTAGCTTTGCGCTCGAGTGGTGGTGGGAGGTTCGCGGACGCGGATATCGTTACCTTTGCCTGTCCTCTTCTCACCATTCCTAGCGTGGCCATTTGCTATCTCCTCAGGCGATTTTGAAATCATCTTGCGCGACAAGACGTTCTTTTCCTTGCGCCCTTCCACACAAGCTCTCTGGAATCGGCGCCACCGCGCTAAATAGAGTTTCCTTAGGGGATAGAGAGATCTGTAAGTGGGTTCGGCATTGAGCTTCGGGCGCAAATGCTTGAGGACGAAGGATTCAATCTTATGAGCCCTCTATATATCGATATCCTCTGAGGCTTTTTCGACTGAGTCCCCGATGATCTTGAGGCTAAGTTAACTACGCCTGCTGTCGCCATCTCGGTCAAGTATGAGAGGGGGCGACGATCTAAATAGATCAGCTCCATCACGCTTGCACTAAAAGGTGAAAAAAACGTGCTAGATTTCAAATGCGGAGGGGGGGCCAAGAGTGATGCTCCCTGGGCTTCTGGTTGGGTGGGATACAGGGACCATCTCCTCGGAGACTTCATCAATGATGATAGCCCATTATGACATTAGTGTCGCCCTTGTCGTTTCGGCATTGGAGATTGTAACTGGGTTTTCGTCCTTCTTTTCGCTTCTGGTGGGGTCCGATGTTCTGCGCCGGTCCGTTTTTATGACGCCATTGCCGATTAGAACCGGTGCGGAATTGGAGGGCACGCAAGTGCTGGCTCTCCCTGTTAACGTTTTGGCGTTGGAAAACACTTTGATAAGAACAGAGGTCTTGGCTCGGGAACACGAGCCGGGCCAGTCTAGCTGGCCCCTTTACGCAAACATTGCGGATTTGTTTGCATTGCGGAGTCATGGCCGACATGGAGGATTCGGGATGTGGGGGTATCGCCAATGCCCCAAATACGCCAAGCTTCGATGGAGACTGAGTTAACGGTTACAGACTACGATATTGGAGGCCGAGAGACGATGATTGATAATCTCAGATTCGCTGGGTTGGATCAATTACCAACCAACAGCGCCGATAAAGGGGCTAGCTCCCGACTAAACTTGACTAGCAGGTCGAATCCATCAAAATAACGAAACGTCTCGGATCTCGCCTTCTCCTTTTCTGTGAGAGCCAGTTTCTCTCAAAAGACAGTCTACATGAAGGCCAAGGCCCGTATGTAGTCGGACATTTCAGCCCTCATGAACTCTTGGAACTCCTGCGCCATGTTAGAACCTAAACTATGCAAGTCCGCATCCGACTAGGACACATACCTTCTCTAGCTGCTCAATGCGGTTAGCAGTGGTCTCGCCCACTCGGCGGAAGGACTCAAGTTGGCTCCGAAGAAACTCGGAAAAGTCGTCGGCGATGGCATCCCGACTCGAACCGCTGTTCTGGTGTATACTACGAGCAACGGCCTCCCGCAGGGAGTTGACTTTGGCTTGAGTATCTCTCCACCTCTCCTAAAGGTCGCCAAGGTCCTTTCCACTAGCCTCCACACGAGCCTGGAAAGTGGTAGCAGCATCGCTGAGAGTTCTCTTGCTGTCACCAATGGGCTCTCCCGTCTGTCTATTGCTGTCCTGAACGAGTGAATCGCACAGAGGATAGGCAAAAGTCTTCTGGGCGTCTGCAAGCTTGTCATTGACAGACTGTTCGCTAACTGACATCAACTCGACCTTCGCGCCGAGGGCGTCGCTGGCAGCCTTGAGATTGTCCATAGTGTCTCCGAAGAGGGTGCCTCCCCAAGTGCAAAAGTCAACTTAGTGAAGGAAGTTAGAGAATAGAGCTGCGCTAAGCGGTCTAGGCAAGCCTCCGGGGCAGTAGAATATATGGATGATGTTCTATCTACTTACCCATAAGCTTGAGAGAGAGATCATCCATGTTCTTCTCGTCAGCCTTGGTCTGGTCCTTGAGCATGGTCGCAATTTCTTTCATTTTATCAGCTCGCTCGTTATCGCAGTGGTCATGCACGGCCAGACCCGGTTGAGGGTCACATTCGGGAGGAGCGATTGCAACTGGCTCCTCGTCGGCGCGCTGGAGACGCTCGAGCAGGGACAGAGAAAGATGCTCCATGGTATAGTTAAATGTGACAATTTTTTCGCTGACGACCACTGTCTCGTGAAATTCCCTGTAGATAAATCTCATTGAGAACTCGGGGAGAATTGGATTGGTGGTGAGAACGGATATCAATTCGGAAGTCAGAGCTACCCCGAGGAGCACCAGAGATTTGAGCGCGTGCATTTCGGCGGTACTTCCCTGGAGGTTTCCTGGTAAAATAAGAAGACCGGTTAGCTGACTGATCGAGTCTCGTTGGGAAGGTACTGACAACGGGTGAAACATTAACCTTTTGACGAGAGACTCGAGATGATGGTTTGAGATGGAAACCCTCCTTCTTAGGGTTGGTAGTGCTTTTCTAGAAGTTTGAGATTGGGATGAAAGGAGTAGAAGTTGAAAAAGGAAAGGTTTTTCATTTGGGGTTTTCTAGCACCCTGTACTGTAGTTTTCAAGGCTGTTGTATGTCGGATTCTGCGATGACAGTGAACGGAGGTGCTCCGGCCTGCACCACGGCTCCGTGCCGGCCTTGGCACGGAGGGTGGTTCTTTAGCAGGGGCATAATGGATGGCTGCTCTTGCACCAGACTCAAGCATGTAGATGCATTCCTAAATAGATGTACCCACCCTTGAGGTATTCTGGACTCTTTACTATGGTATTCTTAGTTGTAACCTCTTTGTCTGCCACTGCCTGTCTAAGTCCTAATTTACTATTCGATAAGATGTGGGGGACAGAAATGATATTCTCCTCAGACTTATAAATGGAAGTAAGTACCTTCAAGGAATCCTCTTGCCATTGCAGGTATGTAATTATCCATGATATCGTTTTCCTCGCTCGGCTTACAACAAGGGTGAGGGGCCGAGTTGAGGAATCTTCAAGACGATTAGCACTATCAGCGAAGCAGCGACGGACGGTATAGTGCGAGAGTCGGCAACGGCTCTTGCGCCGATCAACATGGTCCCGGGTAGAGCCGCGACTGATAATGCTGAAGCCACCTAGCTTCAGCCAGCTCAGAGGGTAGGAATTAGAGCCACGACAGGTCCAGCACACTTCGAGAAACATGGCATGCTTCAGCTTGAGAGTTCCAGTGGTGGCTGAGTAGTTTCAAGGGCCAGCTTAACTCATCCCATAAAAGCTTCCTAGGGTTTCATGAGGAACATGCCAATAATCCTCGGCTGAAACCGTCGTGACTTCTCGAAGGTGGCAAGAAGGGGTTTTATGGGATGCACAGCGCAAAGGCTGGCGGTTCTTGCCGTCACTTCATCAAAGGTTCGGGTCGAAATGCCAGCGAGTTCCATCCATGGCTGGCAAGACGAGCCGAGAAAGGAGACCAGGGATACAAGTAGAGATTGATCTACACAGAACCCGGACTTCGGAAGTCCAGCCCAGACGCACCGCCGATGAGATATCATGCCAGGAGGCAATTCGAACGGTTCAACGATATTCGTCGTCTATCCTGGGCAAAAGCTGTGCCGAGCTGCGATTTTTGCCAGATGAACTCGAAGGGTGGGAAGTTGTGTAAATGGACTCCCGGGACGCCTCGTGAGCTCTTGGGCCCTCATCTCTGGTATTTGGGGAAGGGTTGGGGCATTGAAACGCGAGGGAGGGCAGCACCGGTCGATCGACGGAACAGAAGAAGGGAATACACATTGCGCCATTTAAACGATTGATAATTCATCGTGGAATTACCGAGAGCGTGTTTCGGCTTCGACATTCCTTTTTGTGCTTGTCGTAGGATGCCGGGCGAACCGGGGGCAAATCAAATACGATTCAGATGTCAATAGAGCCCAGGAGATTGGGGTTGGACACCTCGATTTCTCCGAACCACTCTGGACCATACCCCTTGGTTCCAGACCTCGAGTAGAAATCGATAGAGAGGTGCAATGACGTCCGTGCCAGTCTAGAAATTCGGTTAGACGCAGAAAGGGACACACCTCTGGGCGTGCTTCAGATTAAGAGGATCGCTGTGCCAAACCATTACGGCTCTGGGTCAATTACTTCATAAGCCCCTTGGTGCTTGAAAGATGGGCTCTCGGGATGATACTTGAATTGGGCGATATGAATTGCATTTGACGACGCACGTCTTCCTTCCAATAGCGGAAGGAATCAGAAGAGCTTATGGGTGGAAAGTGCAATCGGTATTTGGGCAGACTCGAGAAAACATCCCCAACCACATAACAGTTGAAGGACATCAATCAAGCCCCGCACGACGATTCCGAACCCGATCCACACTCTAAAATCTTGCGGGTGGTTTTGAGGGGTCACCTGCCCTGCTCTCGCTGTCAATGCTGCAGAATGTCTCGTCTCAGCAAGTTAAATGTGGCATGGCTCAAGCGAGCGCAAACCTATGGATTGGATTTTGACTCGGTATGGACATTGGCATTGAACCTTGACTTATAAATATTCTACCTTGGCACTTGACACTCTTCAAGTGTCATTTGTGTGTGGCCCTTTCAAATTGTTCAATTGACACACTCCTCAGCATCTGTTCACGTTGGCGCAGGACTTATTTCTTTACTAGGTGCCAGGTCGCAATGTCCGAGCCCGCAGTTCCTGTCACAGAGGGTAAGCATGCATGAACTTCGGTCATCGTCTCGACTCAGCCCAACCCATGCGAGATGGGTAATTGAGCTTCCCAATCGCGTCTACTTTGCAAGAGAGAAAGAATTAATAACATGGCGCGGTGAAAAGCGACTCCAGCCCTAGCAGCATCGGCGCCGGCGACAGCCACCGGCGCTATCACCTCGCCTACCCCGCCGAGGACATCCGCCGATCAACGAAAGTCGCCCACCCCTAAACTCGACACGAGCAAACCCCAGGACTTCGATGGGGAGGTAGGCACAAACGATGTACCTCCGCCCATCGAAGTCGTCAAAGCGCTCGATGACTACTTGGTTCTGGATAAGGAGGGCAAATCACACACCTTCAAGAGCCTGTACAATGGCAAGAATTCGGCGCGGCGAGTCCTCGTCATCTTCGTGCGCCACTTCTTTTGCGGTGTACGTAGCTTCAGCTGCTCCTTCCTTCATCTTTTTTGCTGTGACTTACGGCTAACATCGGTGTCTTTCTTCCCTACTTCTCCCCTCTCCAGAACTGCCAAGACTATCTTCTAGCCCTCTCCGAAGCTATCACCCCAGATGCGCTCCTCAGCCTCCCCGTTAGCACGTCCGTCGTCGTCATCGGGTGCGGCGACCCAGCTTTGATCGACATGTACGCCGAAGTAACAAATTGCGTCTTCCCCATCTACACAGATCCAAGCCGGAAATTGTTCGACTCGTTAGGCATGATCAAGACGTTACAGCTTGGCGCCCGTCCGACCTACACCCGAAAATCCATGACCTCCACCGTAGTCACGGGCGTGCTGCAAGGGTTGAAGCAGGTGAAGAGTGGTCTTGCTACGAAATCTGGCGATCAGCGCCAGGTCGGCGGAGAGTTTCTTTTCGAGCCCGTCGACGTTGTGAATTCACCCACACCTACGGTCCCTTCAGGCGATGAGACAAAAGACGACGAGTATGGCCTCGAGGAGAAGACGATTAAGTGGTGCCATCGTATGAAGTCTACGAGGGATCATACTGAAATCCCGGAGTTGAAGAAGCTTCTTGGTCTGACGAGCTGATTGCTGGCGAACAACTTGCAAGCGTGGAGGGCGACGTACGACGTAATCAGTGGGCGAACAGTGAGGAACATTCTGAATACATCCTTCCAAAGTACTTAAAATTAGATGTTTAAAATCTACTGTAGATAATTTTTCGAGGATTATATTTTAGGATAGCTTGTCGTGGATTCTCGATCAATATCAAGATTGACAGTGGAAGGCTTCGAGACTGTGGGAAGGCTTGTGAAGACATTACACATCTTGACGTTGAAACCTTGAGAGTCTGTATTCAGGCATTTCGAATTTCATATATTGGAGACTCGAAAGCAATCAACGGATGAGGGAATGTGTACCAAGCTTGTTTATGAGCCAGCATCCGAGCTTCGAAGCTTCCCCTAGTGAGGCGTGGGGTTGGGGTCTGGGCTAGTGACTGAAAATAGTTAGCGCCCCATACGCGGGAAGCCCCTTATCGATAAGAGCGGTTTCACGTGATCATGTCTTTTTTGGCGTGTGGTGGCGGAACTCACGATCAAGGCAAAAAGACATCTGAGAAGCTTGTCCGAAAGTGAACTTGAACGGCGCAACCTCCATCCAGAACCCAGCCAGCGCGGGAGCGGCTTCCCTTGCATGCGAAACTCCTCTTGTCCTTTCCATTCCGGCGAAAATGAGTTCAAAAAAGTACGCCTTCGTCCCGATGGACGATGACACTATCGGCCCCGAGCGCGTCGTGAAGAAGGACAAGAAGCACAAAAGCCGCCATAGGCGTAGCTCCAGGTCGCCCACCCGATCTTCGACGCATAGGAAGCGATCCAGATCCAGGTCACCGAGGAAATCCACGACATCGAGGAGACGGCAAAGAGATGACGACTACGAAGATCGGTGGGGCGATGAGGAGTATCCCTCCGAGGAAGAGGTGGAGGAGGAAGTTAGGCATTCGCCGAAGCGGGTGAAGACTAGCCACCGAGACAGCGATGAGAGTCGCCGCCCCAGAGAACCTTCGCCAGAAGAAGAAGAGGAACGCGAGAGGAGGAAAGATATTGCCGAGAGAGACGCTCTTGCCGAACGGTTAAAGAAGCGCGACGAGAAAGGGTCAAAGGCCGACGCAAAAGATTCCAGTAGGAGGAGAGAGGAAGCTCTGGTGGATATGAACGAGATGCGTCTCATTTCACGACAGAAATACCTCGAGAAACGAAACCCCGAACAGCTGGCCCTGCTACGGAAGCAAGTCGCTGAAGAGACGGCAGAACTCGAAAGCGGCGTAAAATTGACGAGAGCAGAGAAGGCACAGTTTGCGCGAAACAGAGAAGTCCTGAGGCTCGCTGAAGAGCTTGCCCGGGTCGACGACCATGTCGATGGCTACGTGATGCCGGAGGACTATATCACGGAGAAGGGAAAAATTGATAAGAAGAAGAAGGCCGATGCCTTGTACAAACGATACGTGGATAGGGACGAATACGGTCGCGAGAAATACGTGACGGAGCACGACGAGTGGGAACGCGAACAGGCGGCCAAGGCCAAGGCCCAAATCCAGAGACCAGAATTGGTCAACGATGGCACGTATTCATATGTACTTGACGAAGACCAGTACGTCAAGTGGAATTTGGACACGCGGTTAGCGGGCGAGGGCAAACTGCTCTCCAAGGAGCAGAGGTTCCTTGCGGCTCAGATAGACGCTGCCGAGAAGAAAGCTCTGTCGATCCAGGAGACGAGAAAGAGCTTGCCGATTTATCAATATCGAGACGATTTCTTGGCCGCTATGGAGCAGCACCAGATTCTTGTCATCGTGGGAGAGACTGGTAGCGGAAAGACAACTCAGTTACCACAATATCTCCATGAGGCGGGATATACAAAGAATGGAATGAAGGTAGGCTGCACGCAGCCTCGCCGAGTCGCGGCCATGAGCGTAGCTGCTCGTGTTGCCGAAGAAGTCGGGGTTAAGGTTGGCCACGAGGTCGGTTATTGCGTCCGTTTCGAAGACTGCACAAGCGACAAGACCGTCTTGAAATACATGACGGATGGTATGCTTCTGCGCGAGTTCATGACGGAACCGGACCTTGCGGGGTACTCTGCCCTGATGATTGACGAGGCCCACGAACGGACGGTACACAGTGATATCCTCCTGGCACTAGTCAAGGACTTGGCGAGAGAGCGACCGGAGCTCAAACTTTTGATTTCGTCGGCCACGATGAACGCGCAGAAGTTTGCCGAGTATTTCGACGGCGCACCCATCTACAACATTCCCGGCAGGAGGTATCCTGTTGACATATTCTACGCTTCTCAGCCCGAGGCCAACTATCTAACGGCGGCTATCACGACCGTCTTCCAGATCCATACCACTCAGGACAAAGGCGATATTCTCGTCTTCCTTACCGGCCAGGACGAAATCGAAGCAGCGGAGCAGCAATTAACAGACACGGCGCGCAAACTCGGGAATCGAATAAAAGAGCTTCTAATATGTCCCATCTACGCCAATCTACCTTCTGAGCTGCAAGCCAAGATTTTCGAGCCCACGCCAGAGGGTGCGAGAAAAGTAGTTTTGGCAACGAACATTGCCGAAACCAGTTTGACGATCGACGGCATCGTTTACGTGATAGACCCCGGGTTCGTCAAGGAGAATGTCTATAACCCAGCTACGGGAATGTCGAACCTTGTCGTTGTGCCTTGCTCACGGGCTTCAGCTAACCAGCGAAGCGGTCGTGCCGGGCGTGTGGGTCCTGGTAAATGCTTCAGGTTGTACACGAAATACGCCTACATGAATGAGATGGACGAGTCTACGACACCAGAAATTCAGCGCACGAACCTCACCGGTGTCGTACTACAACTCTCGGCACTCGGCATCCACGACCTCGTCAACTTTGACTTCCTAGATCCCCCGCCATTCGAGTCGCTCATCTCTGCTCTCAACTTATTGTACGCGCTCCAAGCGTTCAACCACAAGGGCGAGTTGACCAAGGTTGGACGACAGATGGCCGAGTTTCCGACAGACCCAATGCTCGCCAAGGCAATCTTAGCTGCAGACAAGGAGGGCTGCGTCGAGGAGGTGCTCTCGATCGTCTCGATGCTAGGTGAGGCCTCGGCCCTCTTCTTCCGTCCCAAGGACAAGAAGATCCACGCCGACAGTGCTCGCGCACGGTTCACAGTAAAGGACGGCGGAGACCACCTCACGCTGCTCAACATCTGGAACCAATGGGTCGAGAGCGACTTTTCCCCTATCTGGTCGCGCGAGAACTTCCTACAACAGCGATCGCTGACCCGAGCACGCGACGTCCGTGACCAGCTGGCGAAGCTGTGCGACCGCGTCGAAGTGACGCTGTCGTCGTGCGGCGAGAACGACCAGCTACCGATTAAGAGAGCGCTGACGGCGGGCTTCTTCCCGAACGCGGCTCGGATGCAGCGCGGCGGCGACGGTTACAGGACGGTCAAGACGAACACGACGGTGTACGTGCACCCGAGCTCAGTGGTGGCGGGCATGGATCCCCCGCCTAGGGTGGTCATCTACTTTGAGCTGGTGCAGACGACGAAGGAGTATATGCGCAGCTGTCTGCCAATTGAGGCCAGGTGGTTGGCTGAATTAGCGCCGCATTTCCATAAGAAAAAGGATATGGAGGCGTTGGAGGAGAAGAAGATGAGGAGCGGGAGGCATGTTGCGAGGGAATAAAAATAAGAATAGAAAGCATGGTGTTCTCGTTTTCTGGAATCTACTGGAGGGTATACAATGTATAACAATATATATATTATTAGATATTCATGTCCATCTGCCTAATCGTGTTTCGTCTTGGAGGAAGAGTGATACGTCGGCGACTTTCTTCAGTGCCGGCCCGGAGCAATTAAACGATTTCTATTCGGTCCCCCGGCAACCCTGAATGGACTAGCGCAACTGCGCCCTTCACAGTCCGCGGTTCAAAAGGTCCACCCATCCTGGAAAACTTACACACAAGTTACACCCGTCCAGACCCCCCATTTCGAGCCTTGACACTTCACACCCAGACTCCCTCTTCAGTCCTTTGTTCCATATTTTCTCGTGGCGGAGTGCTCACCCCATTTTTCGTTCATTTCAAAACCGTCTCAACGAAAAAGGGGTGAAAACTGCCAAGACCACCCCCACAATGTCCCAATCCGACTTCCGTGCCGTGGTAGCCGGCCACATCGACCCCTGGCTCTTCCTGTTCCTCTCCCTCCGCCACCTTCCGGCCACAATATCAACACACGTCCGCACAAGCTCCCTATCGAAGCTCTTCTCATGGTCCGCGCTCCGCGACGCGTGGTTCTTCCGGTTCTGGACGGCTGTGAGCCCAGACATCCGCCAAAGCGGAGACCAGCGGGTAACGGCCCTGCTAAAGGGCCAAGTGCGCGGGGGTGCCGTCACGGGAAAACATGAGCACGAGCCCATGTCGGGAACCGTCCTCGAGATCGGAGCGGGGACGGGGCTTTGGGCGAGTTTACTGGCGGGCGATGAGAAGGTGGACAGGGTGTTTGGCGTGGAGCCGAATCCGGGGAGCTTGAGTGTGTTGAGGAAGAGGGTGGAAGATTTGGGGATTGGGGAGAAGTACGTCGTCGTGCCCGCGGGCGTGCAGGACGTGGCGTATGGCGAATGGGATGGGTGCCGGGTCGAGAAGGGGAGCGTGGATAGCGTGGTGACAATTTTGTGCATGTGTAGTGTTCCAGGCCCCGAGGAGATTGCCAGAGAGGTTTATGGGTATTTGAAGCCCGGGGGACGGTGGTATGTTTATGAGCATGTTAGGGCGGATGGGGTTGGGTGGTGGATGAGGGTGTATCAGGGTGAGTTATTTTTATTTTTTTTTTTTTTTTCGTCTTCTTTTTTTGATTGATTGACAGTCCCCCCCATCCTCGTTGGAATTTCGAAAGGGACTTAGGACTAACGTAGAGGATACAAAGCCATTGTGAATATCTTCTGGCCGACAATGATCGGGGGGTGTCAGTTGACGAGGCCGACGAAGGAGACGTTGCTCAACGCGGGAGAGTGGTCGGATATCGACCTCGAGAGGTGTGTCGATGAGCCATGGCATCAAATTACTCCTCATGTCCTTGGGACTCTTACGAAATGAGCGTCTTGAGCTGGAAACTGGATGTTTGGGTTTTACTTGTACGAACGCAAATTGTGTGTGGAAAGGGTGACTGGTTTGAGATTT
>Ga0164243_10010400_pt1 | contig 13371 bp, 10 predicted proteins | sample OricompcompostOP_FD_108781 | JGI IMG/M metagenome (GOLD analysis project Ga0164243, IMG submission 108781) | Organic Plus compost microbial communities from Emeryville, California, USA - Original compost - Organic plus compost (OP) | ecosystem: Engineered > Solid waste > Mixed feedstock >... | reverse complement strand
ATACGGCATCAAAAACCTGAAATGGATACTGCCGCAACTGCCCAAATGGGTGAATGAAGAAGGTGAGGACTATAAGAACCTCAATGAACTGTACAACGAAGTAATAGGCCAGTTCAGCCGCTACATGGGTCATGTAGTTACTTATGTGGGTGGTATTTATACCGACCGCCGCACCACCGACCAGGAAGGCAACGTGTATACCGTGGTGCCCAAATCCTTGCAGAAGGAAGCGGTGGCTTTTGTGCAGAAACATTTGTTCACCACCCCCACCTGGTTGCTGGACAAAAACATACTGAACAAAATCACTTCGCCCACTTCAGACCGTATCAGCAGCATACAGGACAGCTGGCTGGGAAGCCTGCTGCAGACATCACGCTTACAGCGGCTCATCTCATCTGCCAACCGCGCCGCCAATGCCTATCGCATTGATGAACTGATGGATGATCTGAGAACCGGCATCTGGAGCGAACTGGCTTCGCGCAAGCCTATTGACAACTATCGCCGCAACCTCCAGAAAGCTTTTGTAGAGCGGCTGGCTGCCATCATTGCACCGGCTCCTCCTGCAGCAGCAGGCGGCGGCATCACCATACAGGTTGGCCCCACTATTGATACCAAGAAGAGCGATATCATTTCTGTAGCCAAAGGCACCCTGCGCACCCTGAAAGCACAGATTGCCGCGGCTATACCTGCCTACACCGATCGCATGAGCAGGTATCATTTGCAGGACGTGAATGAAAGGATCAGCCAGATACTCGACCCGAAGTAAGAAGTACTGCATACAATAAAAAAGCCGGTCTGTTGGACCGGCTTTTTTATTGTGATGGATTGGTTATAACGAAGGTTGCTGTTCTTTACGCTTGTTCGGACGTGAAGGCCCGGGCGGCGGAGGAGGTAGTTCTCTCCGCTCTTCTGCTTCGATTGATTCAAGTTTCACACGAACTGCCGGATGAACCCCAAAGGATATTGTAAGGAGGCTGTCTAACCGGTTCAACTTATGCGAAGCGCCGGTAACGATGTACATAAGACTGTCGCATGATTCACGGTAAAAATAAACGAGGAAATTTCTTTTTGCCAGATCCAAAAGAGGGTTGCTGCTGTAATATACCGGGTTACCCGTTACCTGCTCTCCTGTATAAGCATCCGTCAATAGCGCCATTTCTGCACCTGATAATCGGCCATGGTAATAATAATAGTACAAGGTATCACAATAAGCTTCGCTGCGGGGAATAACACACAGCTTATAGACCGGAACAGGCAATTGGTAAAATGAATCAATCTGCGCAACGGGAACTGGGCTATATTCCACAATTGCCGGCTTCCGGTCCGTTGGCCTTCCGCTGTTGGTCTTCCGGGTTTTAAGGCTTCCTCACTCATACCGCAACGCTTCAATCGGATTCAACCTTGACGCCTTCATGGCCGGATAAAATCCTGCCGCTAAGCCTACCAGCGTACAGATACCCACACCGAACAGCACCCAGTTCCAGGGGATCACAAAACTGGTACTCATCATGATTCCCACAATATTTCCCAATAGTATGCCGAGCGCAATGCCAAAGGCGGCTCCCAGCAAACTGATGATGATGGACTCATACAGGAATTGAAAACGTATGTTCCGCTTCTTACCACCAATGGCTTTTACCAGCCCGATCTCTTTGGTGCGTTCCGTTACTGCCACCAGCATGATGTTCATCAAACCGATGGCTGCCCCCAGAAGGGTAATAACGCCAATAAGCACCGCCGCAAAGGTTACCAGACTGAGATTGCTCATCAGCATTTCCACAAAGCTGTCGCTTTTATCTATGGTGAAATTGTCGTCTTCGGTTACAGTGAGTTTGCGGATGGGACGAAAAACGCCGGTCGCTTCCCCGATGGCGCCATCCAGCAATTTGAGGTCGGGCACTTTTACCTGGATATTGAAGGACGCATTGGGATTGGAATTAAAATAGCGACGCACCACACTGTAGGATGTAATGATCACATTGTCCCAGCTCATACCCAATGTGGAGCCCCGCTCTTCCAGCGTACCTATAATGCGAAATGGAATATTGTCAATTTTGATGATCTGGTCTACGGCCATTTGCACGCTGTTGCCAAAGAATTTTCTGGCCACTTCTTTCCCCACAATACACACATTGCGCGAGGTTTGCACATCCAGTACCGTGAGGTTGCGCCCATAGGCCAGCTTAAAACCATTCTGATCGAGGTAGTTCTCATCGCCACCATAAATGCGCACGGTGGGATTGGTTTTCTTATTATCCCTGCTCACAATGGCATTGCCTTTACCATACAGAAACAAACATACCGATGCGGGAAATTTATAGTTCTCCTTGAATGTTTCGGCCTGCAAACGGGTGATGGGTTTCCCCATATTCGATTTCCGTTCTTTCTTAGCGTTCTTGTTTTCTTTTTTGACATCGTTCCGCGGTCCGCCAAACCAACGGGGTTCACGAAAACGAATGGTAAACCCGGTGGCTCCCATGGAAGAAAAGCTTTCCACAAATTTTTGCTGAATGGCAACAATAGCTGTGTTGATGCCAATAAGTGCGGTTATGCCCAGCGTTATGATGGCAACAGTGATACCGGTACGAAGCTTGTTGGCCCGCACCGTCCGGAAGGCAAGGGAAAGCGTATCGCGGAGTGTCATACGGAATTAAAGGTAAGAAAAGTCGGGAAGACGGATGTGCGGAGTACCGGAGAAGCTGTTTACATAAAAAAGAGAACGGGAATTACACAGCGATCAACGAGGTTGGCCTGTATAACTCCCGCCTGGTATGTTAACTGCAAAAAAAACTTTTTGTGCTTCCGTCTTCCGGTTTTTATTAGAAAAAGAAATAAAGCTTATCAATCAGCCACTCAGGCCATATGCCCAGCAATACCACGATGCCGGCAATGCCGATCAGTAATCCTTTGAACGCAGGGGAAGCGTCAATAGGCTGCGGATCGCCCTCTTTAAAATACATGGCCTGTATAACGCGGAAATAGTAATACACGCTGATGGCGGCACATACCAGCCCTACAATCACCAGCCACAATAAATGTCCCTGCTGTACGGCAGAAGCCAGCATATAGTACTTGGCCCAGAAACCCGCGGTAGCAGGAATGCCGGCCAGCGAGAACAGGAAGATCGCATTGGTGGCTGCCAGCACCGGGTGATATTTTGCCAGACCATTGAAACCTTCAAACGTGTAATCCTTCATTTTGATCAGTATGGCGAATATGCCAATGGTTGCCAGACTATAGGCTGCCGTATAGAAGATCAGGCCTTCTTTGGCCGTCTGGTTCATGGCCACCAGCGCAAACAACATAAAGCCTGCCTGCGCAATACTGGAGTAGGCCAGCATACGCTTAACGCTTTGCTGAAATACGGCGGTGATATTTCCGATGAAGAGGGTGGCCGCTGTTATTATGGCTACCATCAATTGCCATTCTTTATGCAGATCGCCAAACGAGTGGTCGAACAGGCGAATGAAAGCAATGAAAGAAGCAGCTTTTACCACCGTTGCCATGAAGGAAGTAAATACGGTTGGCGCCCCGTCGTATACGTCTGGCGTCCAGAAATGGAAGGGCGCTGCCGATACTTTGAATGCGATGGAGAAGAGCAATAACAGTATGCCGGCGCCCAGCATAGGCGTTAATTCACCGGAGCCCATACGGATAACGTCCATATCAAAACTGCCCTTTGCACCGTAAATAAAAGTAATACCCATCAGCATCAGGCCGGTGGAAAATGAGCCCATCAACAGGTATTTCAGCGAGGCCTCGTTGCTTTTTAAATTTCGTTTATCACTTCCCGTAAGTACGTATAACGGAATGGAAATAATTTCGATGGCGAGGAAAAGCATCAGCAGGCTGTTGAAAGAAGAAGCCAGGCTTACACCGCACAGTACAAAAAAAGTGAGGGCATAATATTCTGCCACGTGTGTTCCCACTCTTTCAATATCGCGGCCCGACAATAAGAAATACACCAGCGTGCAGACAAATGCAATGGTATTGAACAGCAGTCCGAAGGTGTCGAACCACAGCATGTTGTGCAGATCAATAGTAAAGAAACGCATGCCGCTCATTTCGAGCAGGTTTACCACCACCAGCGCCGTCATGCCAAGGACGCCAATGACGCTCACCAGTCGTTTGTTGTTGCTCAAAATGCCGGTAAACATCATTACTACCCCCCAGACAGCCGATAGAACTATTGCATTCATAACGTCGGTATGCTTTCGCTTAAGATTGTTTTGTTATCATTTTTGAGAAAATGGCATCTACTGCGCCCTGCGTCATTTCCAGCAATGGTGCAGGATACACACCAATGGCAATGATCATGATTACTATCGCCGACAGCACCAGTTTTTCGTTGATGCGGATATCACGGGCGCCTGCGGTAAGCGTACTGGTATTGCCATAAAATACTTTCTGAATCATGTTAAACGTGTACACGGCCGATAAGATAACGGCTACCATGGCTGCCCCGGCAAACGCATAGTGGTATTGGGAAGCTGCGGACGTGAAGATGCCGGCGAACATCATGAACTCGCCAATGAACGCATTGGTGAGCGGCAGCGCCACATTGGCCAGGGCTACCACTACCAGCAGTATGGCCAGCGCCGGTGCTTTCTGCGCCAGTCCGCCAAGCTCCGACATTTTCCTGGTGCCCATCTGCCGTTCAATCAGTTCTACCACAATCCACAGTCCGAGGATGTTGATACCGTGGTTGAACATCTGTATCATCACGCCATGCATGCCCATATTGCTGGGAACAAAAATCGCCAGCGCCATCAGGCCGATATGCGCAATGGAGCTGTAGGCAACCAGCCGCTTCAGATCGTCCTGCTGCAACGCTACCAGCGAGGCATAGATGATGCCTGTAACGCATAAGGTGCCCACCGTATCGCCATGCACATAGGAGGCAAAAGGCAATACCGGGGTAAGCCAGCGCAGCACGCCAAATACGCCCATCTTCACCATCACCGCACTCAGCACCATGGTGGCGGCAGTGGGCGATTGTTCGTACGCATCCGGCTGCCAGGTGTGCAGCGGGAATATGGGCATCTTGATAGCAAATGCTGCAAACATGAGCCAGAACAACCATTCCTGCGCAGGACCCGGAATATCTGCGCTGTAAAAAGCCTGTATGTCAAAAGATTTACCCGGTGTTAACTGATAGATATAGATGATCCCTATCAGCATGAACAGCGAGCCGAGGAAAGTATAAATGAAGAATTTGAAAGTAGCTGCAATGCGCCGCTCGTTGCCCCATTGTGAACACAGGAAATAAACAGGGATGAGGGCCAGTTCCCAGAAGAAATAGAACAACAATGCATCAAGCGCTACAAATACGCCCATCAATCCTGCCTGCGATAACAGCATCAGTGCAAAAAAATTATGCGCTTTTTTGTAGCTGTTGTTCCAGGTAGCAATGAATATGATGGGTAAGGTAACTGCTGTAAGCAAACACAATACCTGCGCCATGCCATCCATGCCTACATGGAAATTGCTGCCGAGATAAGGAAGCCAGGGCTTATTGAACTGCAACCAGCTTTCTTGTTTCATTACGGTCAATCCCAGCAGTGATACCACCAGCGTGGCTATGGCCGACAACAATGCCCATGCTTTTACAGCTCGCTCCTGCTTTAGCAGAAAAGCGATCAAACCACTCACCAACGGGATAACTATCAGTAGAACAGGTATCATAATAGAGTTTCAGGTTCCTAATTGCAAAAGACTAATTACAAAGAATGAAATCCGCTACGCAACATCCATTATTTCTTCACAAAAAACTGCACTGCCACCAGGATCAATATGCTCAGCACCATCAGCAGCACATAGCTGCCTACCTGGCCGCTTTGCAGCAGCCTCACCTGGCGACTGGTATACTGCACGGCTTTGCCCATACCATTTACCAGCCAGTCAATTACGTCACGTTCTATGAAATTGGCAAGGAAACGGCTCAGCCAGTTCAATGGCCGTACAATGATGAAGTTGTAGAGTTCATCAACGTACCATTTGTTGGCCAGTATTTTTCCAAAGCCGGTGGCTTCGTGCAATTCAGGTTTTCTGCGATAGCGCGCCGTAGCTACAAAAATGGCAATGGCAGCGCCCACCACGGTAATACTCATCAGCAGGTATTCGGTACTGTGCGGAATAGCATGCGGCGTGGTGCGTGCAGACGATGCAGCAAATATGGGCGCCAGGAATTTTTCCAGTGCATGTGCATCCGGCATCAGCACTTCCGGTATACCTACCCAGCCGCCTGCCACACTCAATATGGCCAGCACAATAAGCGGTATGGTCATCAGCGCCGGGCTTTCATGCAAATGATGCCGCTGTTCTTCCGTGCCACGGAAACTGCCCAGGAAGGTAGTGGCATACAACCGGAACATATAAAATGCAGTGAGCAACGCTGTAGCAGCACCCAGCCAGTAGTATACCGGGTTCTTTGCATAAGCGGCTGCAAGAATTTCATCTTTGGAGAAAAAGCCGGAGAACGGTGGTATGCCGGCAATGGCAATACATGCCAGCAGGAAAGTAAGATGTGTAACGGGTAAATATCTCTTCAATCCACCCATACGCCGGATATCCTGCTCATGGTGCATGGCATGAATAACAGAGCCCGCTCCCAGGAACAGTAATGCCTTGAAGAAGGCATGTGTCATTACGTGAAATACCGCGCCGGTGAAAGCGCCTACCCCAAGGCCCAGGAACATATAACCCAACTGGCTCACCGTAGAATAAGCCAGCACTTTCTTAATATCGTTTTGCTTCAGCGCAATGGTGGCCGCCAGTATTGCCGTAGCCAGGCCAATGATGGCAATGATGCCCTGCGTTACCGGGGCCAGCGTATACAGAATATTGCTGCGGGCAATCATGTAAATACCTGCAGTCACCATGGTGGCGGCATGGATCAGGGCCGATACCGGCGTAGGACCCGCCATGGCGTCGGGCAACCAGGTGTATAAGGGTATCTGCGCACTTTTACCGGTAGCGCCTATAAATAACAGCAGGGTAATGCCGGTAATATCGGTGGCGGTGAGTTTACTGGCCACCAGATCGAAAACGCCCGTTTGATCGGGAGTGGCAAAGGTGACGGTTCCCAGTTTGTGGATCATCCAGAAGATGGCCAGCAGGAAAGCCACATCACCAATGCGGTTCATGATGAAGGCCTTCTTCGCCGCATTGTTGTATTCAGTATTCCTGAACCAGTAACCGATCAGCAGGTAAGAACACAAACCAACACCTTCCCAGCCGATGAAGAGGATCACAAAGTTTGCTCCCATCACCAGCAGCAACATCGAAAACACGAAGAGATTGAGGTAAGAAAAATACCGTGCATAGTGCGGCGGCTCTTCACTGTTCATATACGCCGCAGAATAAACATGTATCAGAAAACCAACGCCGGTGATGATCAGCAGGAATAAAGAAGATAACTGGTCTATCTGAAAGGCAAAGGGAACAGACAGGTCACTTATCTGGATAAACGGAAACAAGGTAACCGTTCCGGTTTGTCCATTCTTTACAGCGAAGAAGATCAGCACGCTTACCACGAAAGAAGCCAGCACTGTGCCGCTGCCCACTATGGCTGTAAGGGGTTTGGTTAGTTGCCTGCGAAACAGTCCATTCACCAGGAATCCGATGAGCGGGAAAAGGGGAACAAGCCAGGCTAAGTCAATTATATTCTTCATACTATTGGTCTGATCAACACCGGCACCCGCAGCAAGCGGGTTCTGCCCGATGCAGGTTTATTTTGTACTAATGCTTTAAACGGTTTAAGAAGTTCACATCCACGGAATGCACATTGCGGTACATCATGACGATGATGGCCAATCCCACACTGACCTCCGCTGCCGCTACCACCATTATGAAAAACACAAACAACTGACCGTCTATACCTGCCGTAGCCGGTTGACCGGCCGCAGCGGCATAATGCATTTTGGAAAATGCTACCAGCAGCAGGTTGGCAGCATTCAGCATCAGCTCAATGCACATGAAAATTATGATGGCATTGCGACGCGTCAGCACGCCTACGATGCCGATACAAAACAACGCTACAGACAGGACTATGTAATGTTCTATGTTCATTGTATCCTATTGTATATAGTGCAGAAAGGTTCTTGCTTCCCGCTTCATTTATGCTTCTTTCGCTTCCCGCTTTCCTATTACCACGGTGCCTACCATAGCGCTCAGGAACAGCACACTGCTGATTTCAAAAGGCACTACAAAATCGGTAAACAAGGCTTTGCCCAGGTTATCTATCAACCCGATTTCGCCGGTAACCAGTTCGGTGGCTTTGCCTTTCACTTCTGCTTCCTTGAGCGCTGCTATCAATACCATCAGGAGACAGCCGCCGGAAACCACGCCGGCAAATTTCATCCATTTGTTCTTCTGTGGTTCTGTTTCTGCATTGAGGTTCATGAGCATGATCACGAACAGGAACAGTACCATAATGGCGCCGGCATATACGATCATATTCACGATACCTAAGAATTGCGCATTGAGCATGATGTAGTGCCCGCTGATAGCAAAGAATGTGACGATCAGCCACAGTACGCTGTGCACGGGATTACGGCTGATCACTACCATTAAGGCGCTGCCAAGCGCCAAAGCACTCAAAAAGTAAAATAAGACCTGGGATATACTCATCTCGGCTTGTTGGTAATTTAGTTGGCGTTTTGTGATTGCTTATACCTGTTGCCCAATGCTTTCTTGTAAGCTTCCGGTTCTTCTTTAGGATGCGGTATGAGCAAATCTTTTTTTCCGTATATAAATCCTTTACGCTGGTAATTGGCCGGCGCAAACGTTTCACTCAGGTAAATAGCATCTTTCGGGCATGCCTCTTCGCAAAGGCCGCAGAAAATGCAGCGCAGCATGTTGATCTCATAGCGGGCCGCATATTTTTCTTCACGGTACAGATGCTCTTCGCCCTTTTTGCGTTCTGCCGCTTCCATGGTGATGGCTTCGGCCGGACAGGCCACAGCGCACAACCCGCAGGCAGTGCAACGTTCGCGGCCTTCCTCATCGCGGTTGAGAATATGCAATCCGCGGAATACCGGGCTGAAGGGTCGCTTCTGTTCAGGGTAGTTGATAGTGGCCTTCCGCTTGAACAGGTGCTTCAGCGTGATCATCATGCCCTTGAAAATATTCCACAGGTAGATTCTTTCTACCAGCGACATGGGTCTGCGATCTACCGGTTTTGCTCTGTTTGTTAATGGTTGCATTACACTTCGTTTTCCAGCTCAACAATATATTTTAATCAAACGCACATTCAGTTATTCAATAAAGCATCAACATTCAATTGCAGCATAGCTTCACCAATCCTTCCCTGCACTTTCTTCTGGTCATTTTCCTTCAATCCGCAAAAGTATTTTTTCTCCCTTAAACCTGCGAACTTAATTCTATTTCTGCAGCAGCAAAACTACCAATGCAGTAATGATCATATTCACCAGGCTCAGCGGGATCAGTTTTTTCCAGCCCAGGTCCATCAGCTGGTCGTAGCGGAAACGGGGAATGGTCCACCGCACCCACATGAAAAGGAATATAAAGACCCCCGTTTTGGCGAACAATGCACCGGCCTGCAGCAGGGCCGTTGTATTGGCGCCCCAGCTTGCTGCCAGCGAGGCATCATTCACAAATGGTATATCATACCCGCCAAAGAACAAGGTAGCCATTACCACGCTGCTGATAAACATGTTGATGTATTCGGCAAACAGGTAAAAACCCAGTTTCATGGACGAATACTCCTGGTGATAACCGAAGTTCAATTCATTCTCCGCTTCGGGCAAATCGAACGGCGTACGGTTACATTCTGCAAAGGCACATACCAGGAATATGAAAAAGCCCAGCGGCTGATAGAACACATTATACACGCTGTCGAGCTGCTGCCCTACAATCACACTCATCTTGAGCGAACCCGTCAGCATCAGCAGTGCAATCAGCGACAAACCCATGGGCAGTTCATAACTGATCACCTGCGAAGCGCCACGCAGTGCCGCCAGCAGGGAGAACTTATTGTTCGATGCCCAGCCGCCGATCATGATCCCGTATACGCCCATACTCACTACGCCAAAGATGAACAGCACGCCTATATTAATGTCTGCAATCTGCAGGCTCACTTCCCTTCCGAAAATTTCCAGGGTGCCGCCCCAGGGTATCACGGCCGAAGTCATCATGGCAGTGAGCATCGCGAGGGCAGGTCCCAGGATAAACAAAAACCGGTTGGAGGTATTGGGTACAATCTCCTCTTTAAAAAAGAGCTTCAAACCATCCGCCAGGGGTTGAAACAATCCCAAAGGTCCGGCACGGTTGGGGCCACGGCGGTCCTGTATCCATGCTGCCACTTTGCGCTCTAACCAGGTTTCATACATCGCAATGAATAGCGATAAGCCAATCACTACAGCAATCAACACCATTTTCTCTGTTAAAAAAGCCGTGTCTATAACCAGGAATACTGCGTGCATTTTTATCTGTTATTGCTACGAAATTTTTTTACTTTTTTCCGCTGCTCACTTATTTGCTTCCGTCATTATTAAAATCATCCGAATGCGCCGGACCGGGCAGCGCCGACAGATGAACGGTCGGTTTGTTCACTTCACTCACATCGTGAATGTCCATCAGCAGCTTCGGATTGCGGCCCATGATCCCGGGCAGTAATTCTTTCGGTTTTACCATATTCACATAGTGATTGGCAGAGATCACTGAATGACGGCTCACGTTGGTGGGCCCCTCAATCACCCAATCACTGGTATTCTTCTTTTCGAAACGACATTCATTGCAGATCCAGTCGTGTACCTCCCCCCAGTAATCTTTGCGGGCGGTAACACGGAATACCTCATCACCACGATACCACAGGGTTACCTTACCGGCGCATTTGGGACAATCGCGATGCGCGTCAACCGGTTTCAGGAACCATACGCGGTTCTTGAAGCGGAACGTACGATCGGTAAGGGCGCCCACGGGGCACACATCAATTACGTTTCCTATAAAGTCGTTGTCGAGTGCTTTTTCAATATAGGTAGCTATCTGTGCATGATCGCCACGGTCCAGCACGCCATGTACGCGTTTTTCTGTGAGCTGATCGGCTACAAATACGCAGCGGTAACACAGAATGCACCGCGTCATGTGCAGTTGGATATACGGACCCAGGTCATGCTTTTCGAATGTACGGCGCTGGAATTCGTAGCGGGTGCCGGCCTTGCCATGTTCATAGCTCAGGTCCTGCAGGTGACATTCACCTGCCTGGTCGCAGATAGGGCAATCCAGCGGATGATTGATCAGCAGGAATTCCACCACGCCTGCGCGTGCATCGAGCACCCGTTCGCTGGTAATATTCTTTACCACCATACCGTCCATGACGTTGGTACGGCAGCTGGCCACCAGTTTCGGCATAGGCCGCGGATCGGCAGCAGAGCCCTGCGCTACCTCTACCAGGCAGGTACGGCATTTACCACCACTCCCCTTCAGTTTCGAATAATAGCACATGGCCGGAGGCGCCACATCGCCGCCAATCATACGGGCAGCATTGAGGATGGTGGTTCCCGGCTCCACTTCAATGGTGATGTTATCGATTGTAACCTTAAACAATTTTTTTTCTTCAGCCATAACTTAAAGTTGCTCGCTCAGTGGCAAATAATTCCTTTCGCGAGATATTTTATGCCGTTATTGGCAAAGGTGTAGCATAATTGGCTAAACCATAATTTCTCTTCAAACACTCCTGCCTGTTCAGCACATGCCATTCAAATTCATCGCGGAAATGCCTGATGGCCGCAGCAACGGGCCAGGCGGCCGCATCGCCGAGCGGACAAATGGTATTTCCTTCGATCTTGCGCTGGATGTCCCAGAGCAGGTCTATATCGCTCATTTTTCCTTTTCCGTATTCAATGTTGTGCAGGATCTTTTCCATCCAGCCGGTGCCTTCGCGGCAGGGGGAACATTGTCCGCAGCTTTCATGACGGTAAAATCTTGCCAGCGTCAGCGTATGCCGCACTACGCACTGGTCTTCATCCAGCACAATGAACCCGCCGGAACCCATCATGGAACCGGTTTGAAAGCCGCCGTCGGACAGGCTCTCATAGTTCATCATACGCGTTTCGCCCTTGGCCGTTTTCAGCAAGAGGTTGGCGGGTAAGATAGGCACTGAAGAACCACCCGGTATGCAGGCTTTCAGGCGCTTGCCATTGGCAATGCCGCCGCAATATTCATCGCTGTAGATGAATTCTTCTACCGAAATGGTCATATCTATTTCATATACGCCCGGCTTGTTGATATTGCCGCAGGCAGATATGAGTTTGGTGCCGGTAGATTTCCCTACGCCAATTTTCGCATATTCATCACCGCCCAGATTGATGATGGGCACTACGGCAGCTAATGTTTCTACATTGTTCACCACGGTAGGACAATCCCACAAACCTTTTACCGCCGGGAAGGGCGGCTTGATGCGCGGGTTGCCTCTTTTTCCTTCCAGTGATTCAATCAGCGCTGTTTCTTCGCCACAGATATAAGCGCCGGCGCCGCGCTGCACATAAATTTCGCAGTTGAAGCCGGTGCCCAGGATATTCTTGCCCAGCCAGCCATTTTGTTTGGCTTCGGCAATGGCCTGTTCAAGAATATCTACGATCCATGCATACTCACCGCGTATATAGATAAACGTTCTGTTGCTGCCCAGGGCATAGGAAGAAACAATCAACCCTTCAATCAGCAGGTGAGGGATGTATTCCATCAGGTACCGGTCTTTAAAGGTGCCGGGCTCCGATTCGTCTGCATTGCACACGAGGTAACGCGGCACGCCTTCCGGTTTGGCCAGGAAACTCCATTTCATACCGGTAGGGAAACCAGCTCCCCCACGACCCCGCAACCCGCTTTTCTTTACCTGCTCGGTCACCTCATCGGGGGTCATCGTTTTCAGCGCTTTTTCCACAGCCGCATAGCCGCCCTCACGACGGTAAACGTCGTAATTGCGGATGCCTGCAACGTGCGCTTTTTCTAATAATAATTTTCTTCCCATTGATTATTTCATTGCTGACAGCAGCGAACGGCTGTCTGAATAAATCTTTTACTTACTATCGTCCGGTTGTCCAAATAACTTTAATTGCCTGCCGCAGCATTTCTTCTGCATTCAGCAATAATCTCATCCACTTTTTGTTTGGTGAGATGTTCGCGGTAATGTTTGCCCATCTGCATCATCGGTGCATAGCCACAGGCGCCAAGGCATTCAACCGTTTTCAGCGTAAACATGCCATCGGGTGTGGTTTCGCCTACATTAATGTTCAGCACCTGTTTGATGTATTCTATAATGTCGTCACTACCGCGGAGCATGCAGGGACCGGTCTGGCATACCTCAAAAGTGTATTTACCTACCGGCTTCAGGTTGTACATGGAGTAGAACGT
>Ga0164243_10010399_pt1 | contig 13372 bp, 16 predicted proteins | sample OricompcompostOP_FD_108781 | JGI IMG/M metagenome (GOLD analysis project Ga0164243, IMG submission 108781) | Organic Plus compost microbial communities from Emeryville, California, USA - Original compost - Organic plus compost (OP) | ecosystem: Engineered > Solid waste > Mixed feedstock >... | reverse complement strand
CGAAGACCGGATCGGTGTCGCCGCTGAACGACATGAGCAGCAACACCATCAACAGCACCGGGAAGAGAAGGCTGACCACGAGCACGAGCGGCTCGCGGAACAGCAGCTTGAGCTCGGTCCAGACGACCTGTGCGGTCATGACCCGCTCCCATCGGTCAGGTTCCGGCCGGTCAGGGCCAGGAAGACGTCTTCGAGTGAGGGATGGTGGGTGCGGAAGTCTTCCGGGCGCACGCCGTGGCCGACCAGTTCGGCGGCCACCGCCACGGTCGCCGCGCCGTCGCCGGTCACCGTCACGCGGCCGGCATCGACCGAGACGGACTCGACACCATCGAGCTTCAGCAGGTACGAGGGATCGTGGCCGTCGACGGTGAATGTCGTCCGCACCGACCCGCCGCTGCCGGCGGTGAGCGCGGCCGGGGTGTCGAGCGCGACCAGCCGGCCCCGGTCGACGATCGCGATCCGGTCGCAGAGCGCCTCGGCCTCCTCCATGAAGTGGGTGACCAGCACGACGGTGGCGCCCCGGTCGCGTACCTGCCGGACCAGCGCCCAGGTGGCGCGCCGCGCCGTCGGGTCGAGGCCGGTCGTCAGCTCGTCGAGGAAGACGACCTCGGGGCGGCCGAGCAGCGCCAGCGCGAGAAACAGGCGCTGCTGCTCGCCACCGGAGAGCGCGGCGTAGGGCCGGCCGCGCAGCCGAGCGAGATCCCACTCGGCGAGCACGGCGTCCACATCGGTCTGTCCCTTGTGGAGTTTGGCGAAGAGTCTGACCGCCTCGCCGACCCGGAGGCGCTCCGGCAGGGCCGACGACTGGAGCTGCGAGCCGGTGCGGCGGCGCAGCTGGCCCGCGTCACGGCCCGGGTCAAGCCCCAACACCGTGAGCCCGCCGGCGTCACGCTGGCGCAGGCCCTGGAGGATCTCGACGGTCGTGGTCTTGCCCGCGCCGTTGGGGCCCAGGATGCCGAAGACCTCGCCCCGCCGGACGTCGAAGGTGACGTCCTCTACGGCGCTCGTCTGTCCGTACCTTTTCTGGAGATGTTCGACCGCGATGACGGTTTCCATGCTTGGTGACGCTAGGGCGGCGCCCGGCGGGTGTCGTCGCCAAAAGGACATACCACTTTGGGGGTACGCCTACTCACCCGGTCGCACGAGCCCCGTCTCGTAGGCCAGCGCCGCCGCCTGCACCCGGCTCTCCACGCCCAGCTTGGCGAGCACGCGCGAGACATGGGTCTTCGTGGTCAGCTCGGCGATCCGCAGCCGCGCCGAGATCTCCCGGTTGGAGCAGCCCCGGGCGACCAGGGACAGCACCTCACGTTCGCGCTCGGTCAGCGCGTCGAGGCGGCGGGGCACCGGCCGCTCGCGGGCGATCCGCGCCGCCACCAGATGGTCGACCAGCCGGCGCGTGGTGGTCGGGGAGATGACCGAACCGCCGGCCGCGGCGGCCCGGACCGCGTGGAGCAACTGGGTCGGCGGGGTGTCCTTGACGAGGAAGCCGGCCGCGCCGGCCTCCAGGGCGTCGAACGCGTTCTCGTCGGTGTCGAACGTGGTCAGGATCAACACCTCGGGCGGCTCGGGGAGGGCGCGGATGCGGCGCGTGGCCTCGATCCCGTCGACGACCGGCATCCGGATGTCGACGAGCATGACGTCGAGCCGGTGGCGTCGCGCCAGCTCGACCGCCGTCTCGCCGTCGCCGGCCTCGGCGACCACCTCGATGCCCGGGTCGGCGTCGAGCAGGGCCGTGAAACCGGCGCGGACCAGCTCCTGGTCGTCGACGACCACCACCCGGATCACGCGTCGACCTTGTCCACGGGGAAGCGCGCGCTCACCCGGAACCCGTCGGCGCCCCAGCCGGCCTCGAAGTGGCCGTCGTAGAGCGCGACGCGCTCCGCCATCCCGCGCAGCCCCTGGCCCGGCGTCGGGTCGTCGCCCAGCGTGCCGGCGTTGACCACCGAGACGTCGACACCGTCGGGCTGGTAGCGGATCGTCACCGTGGCCCGGGTGCCGGGCGCGTGCTTGACCACGTTGGTCAGTGCCTCCTGGATCACGCGGTAGGCGGCGAGGTCGAGGCCCGGCGGCGGCTGGCGCACCGTGCCCTCGGTGGTGAGCGTGACCGCGACGCCGGCCGCACCGACCTGTTCTACCAGGCGCGGGACGTCGGCGAGGCCGGGCTGGGGCTCGGGGCGTGGGCCGCGCGGGTCGGGGTCGCGGAGCACGGCGAGCATGCGGCGCATCTCGGCCAGCGCCTCCCGGCCGGTCCGCTCGATGACGCCGAGGGCCTCGGCCGCCTCCTCGGGCCGCGTCGTCGCCAGGTGAGCGCCGACGCCGGCCCGTACCGTGATGACGCTCATGGCGTGGGCGATCACGTCGTGAAGCTCGCGCGCGATCCGCCCGCGCTCCTCGGCGACCGCCCGGTCGGCGAGTTCGCGCCGCGCCTCTTCGAGCGCCGCGGTCTTCGCTTCGAGCTGGAGCGCGTAGGACCGGCGCCCGGTCATCGCGACGCCCAGCCCCCAGACGACGAAGAAGATCAGGGCGACGTAGCCGACCTCGATCGTGTCGGCGTTCCACAGCCCGCTGATCGCCGCGGTTGCCAGCCAGACCGGCGCGACCAGCCCGACCGCCCGCAGCCAGAGCGGCCGCTCCCAGGCGCCGACGGCGTAGACGACGGCGAGCGTGGGCAGCGACTGCACGATGCTGGAGTCGTGGCCGGTGTTGAGCCAGACCGGGTAGGCGACGCAGAAGGTCGCGAGGGCGGCGAGCGGCCACCGCGCGATGGCCAACAGCGGGAGCGTGTTGAGCGCGAGCAGTGCGACGTCGCGGGCGACCTGGCCCCGCACGAGCCCACCCTCGACGAAAACGGACGCGACGAAGACCGCCGTGAGCACGGCGGTGAGCGCAACCACGCGACGAGGCGACCCGACCATGTCGACCGAGACGCTACCGGTGGCGGGCACCGGCGTCAGCACCGATGCCCGCCACGTGGCGCTTGTGTGCGGTGTCAGCAGCTCACCGGAGCCTGCTCGATCTCGGTGCAGGTGTCGCCACCGTCACCGCCGTCGGCGAAGTCGTCGTCGAAACCGGTCGAGCCCCCGTCGATGGAGTCGGCCTTGCTCCCGCCGTAAAGATCGTCGTTGTCCTCGCCGCCCTGGAGGGTGTCGCGACCGTCGGTCGGCAGGTCACCGAGAATGCCGTCGCCGTGGATCTCGTCGGAGTCCCGGCCACCCGAGACGAAGTCCGACCCGGAACCGCCCTCGGCGTAGTCGGACCCGGAGCCCAGGAAGATGCGGTCGTGGGCCGTGCCGCCGTAGACCGTGTCGGCACCACCGAACGAGCAGACGATGTCGTCGTGGTCGCCCGTGTCGATGATGTCGGCGACGTCGGATCCCAGCACGAAGTCGTGTTGTCCGGGCGGCGCCAGGAGAAACGCCGGCTGCGCCCCTCTGAAGTCGTGGACGACGTATCCAGCGGCCTGCGCGGCGCCGACGGTCAGCCCGTCACACGTGGCGGCCACGGTGCTTGCCCGCGCGGGCGTCGTGCTCAGCGCGAAGGCCGTCGCGGCAAGGAGGATCCCGCCGGCTGCGGCCCCGACCCGACGACCTGGCTTGGCTGCGTTCATGTCCGTTTCCCTTCACTAGATGACGCAGCCAGTAGACGCGGCGACGCCGAGCGCCTTCTGTGTACTTCGACGCACATCCCGAACTATGCGTCGTGGTCCGCGGGCGGGCCCTCGATCACGGGCCCGTCCACCGCACCCAGTGCGGCGACGAGTCGCGGCAGGTCGACGTCGGCGTGCCCGTGCAGGCCCAAGCGGTTACGTCCGAGCTCGAACGAGACACCGATCGACCGGGCGTGGGCGATGCCCTCGTAGAACCCGGCCGCGAAGCGGATGGCCGCGTCGTCCATCACCCGGTTACGCATGCCGACGACCCAGGGCACGTGAGCGGCGATCGCCCGAGCCTGGTCGTCGGTGAAACAGGCGTTGAGCACGACGCAGCGCAGACCGCCCCGCAAGATTCGGAACAGGTCGCTCAGGGCGTCAGGAGGCACCGGCCGCGCATAGCCGAAGTCGTCGGTGACCAGGATCCCCGCCGACGCGGAGCCGTGACCGCTGAAGTGTGCGATCGCGGGCCCATGGCGCAGCAGCGCGGACTGAAGGTCGTCGAGCCGTACGGCGTCGGCCGTGCGGACCGCGAGCCGGTCGCCGGCCTGGGCGAACGTCACGGCTCGGTCGATCTCCCGGCGCTCCTCGTCGAGGCGCAGGGGTTGCTGGCGGTCGGGATTGGCGCTCATCAGCAGGATGACCTGGCGCCGTGCGCGACCCGGACGCCTTTCCGGCTCGCGACCGACGATCTTGTCGCCGTGCACCCGGTCGCCGCCGTACTTGTCTCCGTAGACCGTGTCGCCCATGCCCATCTCGCTTCCGCTCCGCCGCTTGCCCACTCCCTGACGGACAGGAGCTCGTCCGTCAGGTTCCAGTAGTGGCTCACGGAGGGCGCGATGGCATGAGAGTCAAGCACAAGGACGTCGATTTCCGGATCAGCCGGCGGACGCTCTGGGTGGGCATGCAGGCGTACCCGCTGCCGCAGATCACGAGGGTCCGGCCGATCGAGGTGACGCCGAACCGCCGCAAGATGGCGCTGACGTACGGCCGGAGGGCGGGGGCCACGATCGGCCTCGGGGTGGCCGGTGCGATCGTCCTGGGCTGTCTCGGCGACGCGGTGCCGCCCGCGGTCGCCGTGGGTTTCTTCGCGGTGATGATCGCCGTCCTCACGGCACACACCGTCCGGTTGGTTCGCGGCGTCACCCGCCCCACGCTGCACATCCTGAGCGTCGCCACGTCGGGCAGCCCTCACGCGGCGTTGGTCAGCACCGACGGGCAACTGATCCACGACCTGACCTACCGGGTCGTCGACGCGATCGACAACCCGAGCGCGGAGTTCGAGATCAGAGTCGACCACATCGAGATCATCCACGGCGACAAGGTCGACGGCGACAAATACGCCGGCGACCACGTCGAGGGCGACAAGATCCTCGATGGCTGGAGCTGACGTTCCCGATGGGAGAAGCGTTGCAGTCCATCGCAGACGCGGCCTGGGGCCTCGTGTTCAGCGTCGCCTCGGTGCTCGTTGGGCCGACAATCGCCCTACTGCTGTTGAAGAGATTCGTGCCGGCCATCGGCAACCCGCTCTGGCGCGCGTACCGTCAGCTGCTCGTGTGGTTGCTGGTCGCGCCGGTCAAGCTGATCCGCCTGTTGGTCCGGGAAGCCACGGGCCGCCGCCACCGGTAAACCGCGCCGCCCGGCTCGCTGGCCGGGCGGCGCGAACTTCGGAGCCAGGTGCTACTGCCGCAGTTTCGTGAGGTCCGGATCAGCGTCTTCGCGGACCTCGTCGGTCGGTTTGGTCTCCTCGGCATCGCCTGGCACCTCGACCTCCTCGGGTGCGGCGTCGGCGGTTTCGCCGAGCATCAGTACGATGCGCGCCGGACCGTCCGAGGCGAAGGCGACCAGGCGACGGAAATCGGGTGGCACCTTCTCGGTGGTGAAGAGGACGACCTCCACGAATGCTTTCGGGTCGAGCTCACCCAGCAAGGTCATCATGGGTACGGAGAGATCCTCGTTGGCGCCGATCTCGTAGGCGATGTGCAGCCGAATCTCCATGTCGGCCGTTCGGAGGACCAACGCCGGGCTCGCGAAGGTCCGCTTCGTCAGAAGCATGTTGAACAACGAAGACAGGCGCTGAACCTGCGCCCCGACGGCGCTCGCGGCCGGATAGGTACGGGCTGCCAGCACGTCGCCGACGAACTTCGCCAGGTCGTCGACGGTCTGCTTGGCCGAACGCAGCGGCGCTCCGATCGAACGCTCAACCTTCATTGTCGTGTCGCCTCCCTTGGTATTTCTCGATGAAGATTCCGCCGCTGGCCGCCAGCCCCGCATCGACCGCCTTCACCGTCGCCACCGCGCTGCCGATGTGTTTGGCTGTCAGTTCGAGCGATCCGTGGGCGAGTGTGGCTGCCATGACGAACACGTGGCGAAGCTCTCGTCCGGACATCGCATCCGAGCTGTCGATCAGCTGACGCCACGTCTCGTCGTATGCGTTCGCCATGGACATCACGTCCCGAACGTCGAACACGCCGCCGAGGCTCAGCAGGGCCGACCGCATGATGATGTGTCGTTCCTCGGGCCCGGGCAGCGGCACCTCGAGCGAGAAGTCGACGCGCTCGCGTACGGCCCGGTCGATGGCTCGCGGGATGTTTGTCGTGAAGATGAACGTGACGTTGGGGCTGTCACGGGCGCATTGGTCCAGCGACTCGAGAAACGCGGTCACCTGATAGAGGGCGTCCAGCGGGTTGTTCTCCAGGTTGATGCTCGCCCTGTCCGAGCCCAGGGTCTCCACCTCGTCGATCAGGACGAACAGCGGCAGATTGGCGGTGGCCTGCTCGGCGATGTCGTGGAACAGCCGAAGAACCAGCTGCTGTCCCTCGCCGCGCAGACCGCTGAAGAGCGCATGCGTGTTGACGTGGATCAGGCCGGCCCTCCGGCGCGGATCCGCGCTCTGCCAGGCCAGTGGGAGGCCACGGGCAAGGCTGGTCTTGCCGCAGCCGGGCGGACCGAAGAGCAGAAGCGCCCGTCGCAGCCCCAGCGCCTGCGGCGGAACCGGGCTCAGCCGGTGCAGCGTGTCGACGTAGGCGAGGAGGGTCTGCTTCAGAGCGCCCGGCAGAGCGATCATCTCCCAGTCGTCACGGAAACCCCGCTGATTTTCGTGCCCCGGGAAGCGATGGATGGTGTAGAGGTCCGTGTCTGCCGTCATCAGGACAGATCCCCGAGCTGCACTTCGGTGGCGTCGCTGGCGAGCGCGTTGAGCAGACGGTCGGCGATGTGTTCGATGAGGTATTCGCGGTTGGACAGTTGCGGGTGGGTCTGCCGTAGGTGCTTCTCGACGGCCCGACCCAGGACGCTCAGGTCCTCACCCGGGTCGGTATCGAAGCTGTGGGCGGAGCCACCGACCTGATAGCTGATCTGCACCGTTCTCTCCCCCTCAAGTCGTGTAGTGCCGGGCTCAGGCCCAGCGGAACATCCGGGCGGACCCGGCCGGCGCGTCGATGACGCCGCCTACGTCCTGGCGCTGCAGATGATCGACGCTGCCGAGCGTCGTCGCGTCCCAGCCCTTGACCGGCGGCGCGCCGTCCTTGAGTGTCACGACGACGCGGTACTCGCATCCGTCCATCCGTGCGGTGCCGCGCAGCGCCTCCCGCACCCGGGAGATGTCTGTCGCATAGCGGTCCTCGTTGTTTCCGACGTAGCTGAGGCCCAGGTCGATCCGGCTGCGTACCTCGCGCGTCCGGGAGTCGATGATCTCGAGATGCGCCTGGTCCAGATACTGCATGGTGATCCAGGTGCGCAGGCCGCTCTCGATCGTCCCCTGCAGCTGGGCGTACGCGGTCGGATCGAGTCCCGCGCTCTGGATCGTCTCGTAGAAGATGCGGTTGATCTCGTTGGAGATGTACACGTAGCTCTTCGCGGCTACGTGCACTGACGTGCGCACCCGTACACCTGATGCGGCCACGGTTCCTCCGTCTCGCGTTGCTGGAAGTGTCGTCACCCAGTGCTGACGGACAGGCAGCGGCGCGATGACGACCCGCGCCTACCAGCCGCTCGCCGCATCGCCGGCGCTCGCCACTGCCTAGCTCTTGGCGTATCCGTGGAGAAAAGCCCGGACGCCCGCGTCGGCGAGGCGGTGGATTTCCTGGTCGGGCAAGGGGATCGCGCCGTGGTAGCTGCGGGCGGTGGCGTCGCCGGCGACGAGCTGCACCAGGTGGCTGGCGGCCACGTCGGCGTCGACGATGTCGAGGTGACCTGCGTCGGCGATGCGCCGCAGGTGGGTCGCGATCTCTCGACGTACCCGGAACGGGCCTGTCTCCTGCCACGCGCGGAGGGCGCCCTCGGGAATGTGGGCGGCGTCGGCGGCGACCTGGCGCACGAGCGCGAAGTGAGGCGCGTAGTCAGGTGACGGGGTGGCCCAGACGCGGCCGAACTCGATCAGGTCGGCCTCGAGGTCGACGATCTTGCCCAGCAGGCGCTGCACCGTGATGATCTGGGCATCCGCGACCCGCCGGGCGCTGTCGACGATGACGGCCTCGAACAGGGTCGCCTTGTCGCCGAACTGGTTGTAGATCGTGCGGCTCGACACTCCCGCGGCGCGCGCGATGTTGTCGACGCTGGCCCGGCTGTAACCGTCGGCGGCGAACACGATCAGAGCGCCGTCGAGCAGGGCGCGCCGCTTGTCGATGCTCACATCCCCATCGTACAACGCTCGCTGTAAAAAGTGCAACGATCGTTGTATTGTCGGGCCGAAGTCCCGACGACGTGAGGTGTTTCGAGATGATCCGGATTGCCATCGTGGTGGGCAGCACCCGCCCGGGCCGCCGCGCCGACCAGGTCGCGCGATGGGTGCGGGAGGCTGGCGCGGCGCGCGGTCCCGAGGTGGAGTACGCGTTGGTCGACCTCGCCGAGGTCGGGCTGCCCCTGCTCGACGAGCCCGTGCCGGCCGCGATCGGCGACTACCGCAACCCGCATACGCGTCGGTGGGCGGAGATCGTGGCGTCGTTCGACGGCTTCGTCTTCGTGACGCCCGAATACAACCACGCGATGCCGGCCGCGCTGAAGAACGCGATCGACTACCTGTTCGCCGAATGGAACGACAAAGCGGCAGGATTCGTCAGCTACGGCCTTGCCGGTGGCGTGCGCGCCGTCGAGCAGTTGCGGTTGACGCTGGCCGAGGTCAAGGTGGCGTGTGTACGGAGCCAGGTGGCGCTGTCACTCTTCACCGACTTCGCCATTCCGGACATGTCGGTGCCCGGGACGTTCACGCCAGCGCCGCATCACGGACCCATCCTCGACCGTCTCCTCGACGAGGTGACGGCGTGGGCGGGGGCGCTGCTCGGGCTCCGGGCCGGCGCCGCCCCGCGATGACACGTGTGGCGGCGCCGCCGGACATTGGGTGGCCGGTCTGGCGGTTGGCCTGGGTGATCGTCTTCGGCGCGTTCGCCAGTGGTCTGGATACGTCGCTGGTCAACGTCGGCCTGAGCACGATCGGGGCCGACCTCGACGCCGCGTTGCCGGTGGTGCAGTGGGTCGCCACGGGCTATCTGCTCGCGCTCGCCGTCTCACTGCCTCTGGCGGGCTGGCTCGGCCGACGGGTGGGGGTCGGACAGTTGTGGCTGGCGGCGCTGGTCGCCTTCACCGTGGCGTCCGTCGGCTGCGCGGCGGCGCCCGACATCGGGTCGCTCATCGGCCTGCGGGTGGTCCAGGGCCTCGCTGGCGGGCTCCTGATCCCGGCCGGGCAGACCGTTCTGGGGCGCGCCGTCGGGGCGCGTCGGCTGGGCCGGGTCATGGCGACGCTGGGCATCGCGGTGACGGTCGGGCCGGCGCTCGGCCCGGTCGCCGGAGGTCTGCTCCTCGCCGAAGCGTCGTGGCGGTGGTTGTTCTTCGTCAACCTGCCGATCGGTGTGGTGGGCTTCCTGCTGGGGCTGCGGTATGTCCCCCGCGACGCGACACGCGCGGGGCTGCCACTGGACTGGCGTGCGCTCGGTTATGCGAGCGCCGGCCTGCCGCTGCTCGTCTACGGGCTGACGGCGGTGGCCACCGATCCGCTGGCGGTCAGGGCCGTCGCTCCGGCCGCCGCCGGTGTGGTCATGCTGTGGACGTTCGTCGTCCGCACTCGCCGGAGCCGTCACCCGCTGCTCGACCTCGCGCTCTTCCGCAACCGCGTCTTCGCCGCGGCGACCGTCGCCAGTGGACTCTCGGGGATGTTGATGTTCGGAAGCGGTTTGCTGTTCGCCCTCTACTTCTCGCTGGGCCGTCACGACAGTGCGCTGGAGAGCGGCCTGCACCTGCTCGGTCTCGGCGGCGCCACGGCTCTCGCGCTCCCGTTGACGGGCCGCCTCGTCGACCGCTACGGCGGCGGCGTGGTGTCGATGGCCGGCGCCGGGCTCGCGGTCGTCGCGACGGTCCCGTTCGCCGTCCTGCCCGTCACGGCCTCTCCGGTCGTGGTCCACGCCCTGCTCGCCGTGGTCGGCGTCGCCGTCGCGCTGGCGGCGGTGCCACCGGGTATCGCCGCCTACAAGACGGTCGACGCGGGCCAGCTTCCCGACGCCACGACGACGGTCAACATCGTCCAGCGGGTCGGCGGTGCGCTGGGCGGCGCCCTCTTCACCCTGATCTTGGCCGGCGCCGGCTTCCACGCCGCGTTCTGGGCCATGGCGGCGGTCGCTGTCGTGGCGCTCGGGGCCACGGGCCGGCTCGCCCGGGAAGGTGGGCCCGTCTCCTGACTGCCCGGGTGCGGGAGGTCGACACTACCTGCCGGCAGGCATATAGTGGCGCTCGCGGCCGGGATGACCGGCCGCCGCTACGAGCTGAGCCGCCGACGAGGCGTGTGAGGGGCGGCCGTGCATGTGATCGCAACCGCCGGGCACGTCGACCACGGGAAGTCGACGTTGATCCGGGCGCTCACCGGGATGGAGCCCGATCGTTGGGCCGAGGAGCGGCGGCGCGGGATGACGATCGATCTCGGCTACGCCTGGACCGTCCTTCCCAGCGGTGCCGAGGTGGCCTTCGTCGACGTTCCGGGCCACCAGCGGTTCATCACGTCGATGCTGGCGGGCGTCGGCCCGGTCCCGGCCGTCCTGCTGGTCGTCGCCGCCGACGAGGGCTGGTGCCGCCAGACGGCGGAGCACCTCGCCGCGCTCGACGCGCTCGACGTGAGGCATGGCCTCCTGGCGGTGACGCGCAGCGACCTGGGCGACGCCGACCTCGCGATCGAGGAGGCGCGTGACTATCTCGCCGGCACCTCGCTCGAGGGGATCGAAGCGGTCGCGGTCAGCGCGGTCGCGGGCACCGGCATCGACGAGCTACGCGTCGCGCTCGACCGCCTGGTCGACCGCCTGCCGTCGCCCCCGGCCACGGCGACGCGTCTGTGGGTGGACCGGGTCTTCACGATTCGCGGAGCGGGGACGGTGGCCACCGGCACGCTGGCGAGCGGCACGATCGCCGTCGGCGACGACCTGCTGATCTCCTCGACGCAGGAGGTGGGCCAGATCCGCTCGATGGAGTCGCTGAAACGGTCGGTGCCGTCGGCGTCGGCCGTGGCCCGCGTCGCGCTGAACCTGCGCGGACTCGACCGATCCGAGATCCGGCGGGGCGACGCCCTGGTCCGGGCCGGCGAGTGGGTGCCGGTGAGCATGGTCGACGTACGCCTGACCGCGGTCACCCAACGGCCACCACAACGCCCGGTGATGCACGTCGGATCGGCTGCGGTCGAAGTCCACTTCCGTCGGCTCGACGACGACACGGCCAGGTTGAGCTGGGAGGTTCCGCTGCCGCTGCACGTCGGTGAGCGGGTGATCCTGCGCAACCCGGGAACCCAGCATGTCTTCGCCGGCGCCGTCGTTCTCGATGTGTTGCCGCCCCGGTTCGCCCTACGCGGCGCCGCGGCCCGACGCGCCCGACAACTGGCCGACATGAGCGCGAGTCCCGACGCCGCGGCCGAAGTCGCTCGACGTGGTGTCATCCGGCGTAGCCTTCTCACCGCGATGGGCGTGCTCGATCCCGGCGCCGACCCGCCCGAGGGCGTGGTGCGCGTCGGTGACTGGCTGGTCGACCCCCTTCGATGGACGCGATGGCAGCACGACCTCGGGTCCGCGGTGGAGCAGTGGCGGTCGACGCACCGGATGAGCGTCGGCATGCCGGCCTCGGCGGCGGTGCAGGCGTTGGGGCTGCCTGACCCGGCGCTCCTGACGCCGCTGGTCGCGGCGGACGCCAACCTTGTCAGCGACCGCGACGGCGTCCACCCGTCGGGTGCGGCTCCGACGGTCTCGACCGAAGCGCAGGCCGGTCTCGACCAGCTACGCGAGCGGCTCCGCGCCCACCCGTTCGGCGCCCCGGAGGCCGACGAGCTCAGGGCGCTGGGCCTCGACGCACGGCAGTTGGCGATCGCCGTGCGCAACGGCCACCTCGTCGCGGTCGGGCCCGGTATCTACCTGTTGCCGGAGGCGCTCGATCGGGCGGCCGAGGTGTTGCGGGAGCTGGCCCAACCCTTCACGCTCAGCCAAGCGCGGCAGGTGCTCGACACGACCCGCCGGGTCGCCGTGCCGTTGCTCGAGCTTCTCGACCGACAGCGAGTGACCGTACGCGTCGACGCGAGCCTTCGCACGGTGCGGTGATCGTGGCGGAGGAGGACGGGAATCGAACCCGCCAGGCCGAGATGCTCGGCCTCGTCGGTTTTGAAGACCGCGGCGCCCACCAGGACGCGTACTCCTCCACGAACCACGTGGCCGTGCCGCCCCTACAACGCCGAGACGGAGCGGTTGGCTTGGAGCTCGTCGACGAGGTTCTCAAGGGCGGGCAACGCCGACGTGATCGCCTCGATCTCCGCCGGATCCAGCGCGGCGACGCATTTCGTGACGATCGCGTCGCGCGCCGCACGCAGCTTCTTGTCGAGCGCCCGGCCCCGTTTCGTCGCCTCGATCGAGGCGAAGCGCTGGTCGGTCTCGACCGCACCGCGCGTGACGAGCCCGGCGTCGGCCAGAATCCGGACCATCCGCGAGACCATCGTCGGGTTGACGCCCTCGATCTCCGCCAACTCGGAGACGCCGAGCGGTCCTCGCGCGACGATGATCCCCAGCGCGGATGCCTGCGAGGGAGACAGCCCTTCGGTCGAGGCAGACACGTTGAGCTCACGCGCCAAGCGGTGGACGGCTCGGCGGAGCCGCGATGCGTTCTCAGGTTGCATCAGTTCTCCCGACCTTTCGTGTCGCCCGCGAGAGTGCGCCGGGCAGCGACGGCGACCAGGATACCGCCGGAGGGGCAGGACCTTCGTTCCGCCTATGGCGGCCAAAAGGTTGCTTGCTAGCAGCTAATTACCGGACTACCGTATCGACCTGTGCGGCGACTCCACAACGTGTTGCTCCTCATCGGCGGCCGGACATGACGCTCGCCGACGCGGCCGGTCCGGCCGCGATGGAGATCCGAGGCTATTGCGCGCAGTGCAAGTCGCGGTGCGGCAGCATCGCGACCGTGTCGACCGGTGGGCGCCTCCTCTCGGTGCGACCTGACCGGGAACATCCCAATCCCGGCTTCTGTGTCAAGGGCAGTGCGGCGCCGCAGATCGTGCACAGCCCGGCGCGGCTGATGTTCCCGCTCCGGCGGACGAGGCCGAAAGACGCCGCCGATCCGGGCTGGGAGCGCATCTCCTGGGAAGAGGCGCTCGCCCTCACCGCCCGACGCCTGACCGAGCTCGCGTCGTCCCACGGTCCCGAGTCCGTCGTCTTCACCCGGCCGGCGCCGGGCGGCAGCCACGCCGGCGACTGGGTCACCTACCTACAGCGG
>Ga0164243_10010398_pt1 | contig 13374 bp, 10 predicted proteins | sample OricompcompostOP_FD_108781 | JGI IMG/M metagenome (GOLD analysis project Ga0164243, IMG submission 108781) | Organic Plus compost microbial communities from Emeryville, California, USA - Original compost - Organic plus compost (OP) | ecosystem: Engineered > Solid waste > Mixed feedstock >... | reverse complement strand
TCCCGTACGGGTTTGTCGCGCAGCCGGTCCAGCTCGCGGGCGGCCTCGCTGACGACGGCGATGCGCCGGTGTCCCAGCCGCGTCAGATGGTTGACGGCGCTGCGGGCGCAGGCGGTGTTGTTGATGGTGACCTGGTCGACCTGGGGGAGGGCGGCGAGGGGCCGGTCGAGCAGCACGGTGGGCAGCCCGGCCTCGGCCATGGTGCGCAGACGTTCGGCGGTGCCGGGTCCCTGCGGGGCGATGATCAGCCCGTCGACGCGTTTCTCCCACATGACCGTCAGGGCGCGCTGTTCCGCGGCCGGGTCGGAGTCGGTGTTGGCGAGCAGGATCTCGTACCCGGCGGCGCGTACGACGTCGGTGACCGCGCGGACGGCGCTGGCGAAGAAGGAGTTGCCGATGTCGGTGACGATCACGCCGACGGTCTCGGTGGAGCCGTGGATGAGGCTGCGGGCCAGGCCGTTGGGGCGGTAGCCGAGGCGTTGGGCCGCCTCCTCCACCTTGGTGCGGGAGGCGGCGCTGGTCTGGCCGTAGCCGCCGAGCACCCGGCCGGCGGTCGCGGTGGAGACACCGGCTGCCCGGGCGACCTCGACGATGCTGGGCGGTCCGCCCCGCTCTTGACCGTTTCGCACCCGCGCCTCTCCCGATTCCGGTGGTGGTGACCGTCTGCCGGGTCCCGGCCGGGACCACCGCGGGATTCCGGCGGCGGTCCTCCAAGACCTCTTGACGCCAGTCTAACCGCGCTGAGAAGGTTCTCAGCGTTCGACTGAGAACCTTCTCAGTCGGACCGCTCACCGTGCCGCAAGGAGAGAACGACCCTCATGTCCTCATCCGTCGTGACCGTCGACCCCGTCCCGCTCGCAGCCGACCTCACCCCGACCCTCGAACACACCGTCGCGCAGTCCGGAGCCGCCAGAAAGCTCGCCGCCCGCGTCGTCGAACGCGGCCTGCGCACCGTCTACTTCATCGGCTGCGGCGGCTCGTACTACTCGACGTTCCCCGCCCAGGACCTCATGGAGCGGTACGCCCACGCGCCGGCCGCGCACCGGATGACGGCCGGGGAGATGATCCACCGCGACCTCGCGGGACTCGACGAGAGCGCACTCGTCATCGCCTCCTCGCACTCCGGGGCCACCCCCGAAACGCTGGAGGCCGTCCGGCTCGCCAAGAAGGCCGGAGCCACCGTCGCCGGCATCGCCCGCTCGGTCCCCGGCCAGAGCTCACCGCTCGCCGACGAGGCCGACGCGCTCTTCGACTACCCCAGCGACGTCACCGTCACCGAACCGAAGGCCATCCACTTCACCCAGCTCGCACTCGCGGTGCTGGAGGCGTCCGGCTCGCTGCCGAACGCCGAGGAGGCATGGCAGGCCGTCGCCGCGATCCCGCGGGCACTGACGGCCGCCAAGCAGGAAGTCACCCCGCTCGGCCGCGAGGTTGCAGCCCAGTGGCGGGACGCGCGGCTGGTGTACGTGCTGGGCGCCGGGCCCAACTTCGGCGCGGCCAACGCCCTGGCCGCCTGCTACCTCCAGGAGATGAACTGGCTGCACGCCTCCGCGGTGAACGCCGGCGACTTCTTCCACGGGCCCTTCGAGATCGTCGGCCAGCACCCGGTGCTCATCCTCAACGGCGAGGACGAGACCCGCGCCATGGGGGAGCGGGCGGTCACCTTCGCCGAGCGGTACTACGACACCTGGGCGGTGCTCGACTCCAAGGACTTCACCCTCCCCGGAGTCCCCGAGGCCCAGCGCGGACTTATCAGCCCGCTGGCGGTGGCCAGCGCCTCCCGCCGGCTGCTGGACTTCTGCGCCGCCGAGCGCGGTCACAACACGGCGCAGCGCCGGTACATGTACCGGGTGGCGTACTGATGCCCACGCCCACGCCGTCCGGCCCGCCGCCCGTGCCGGCACCCTCCGGAAGGCCGGCCGAGCGGCCGTCCGGCCCGGCCCGGGTGCTCGGTATCGGGGACAACGTCGTCGACCGGTACCCCGACCTGGGGCTGATGTTCCCCGGCGGCAACGCCGTCAACGTCGCGGTGCACGCCCGCCGGGCCGGGGCCGACGCCGCCTACTGGGGTGTGACCGGTGACGACACCGCCGGCGCCGTGGTGCGCCGGGCGCTGGCCGCCGAAGGCGTGGACACCGGGCGGGTCCGTACGGAAGGCGGCCCCAACGCCTGGGCGGAGATCGGACTGGTCGGCGGGGACCGCGTCTTCAAGGGCTCCGACGACGGCGTGTCCGTCTTCGCCCTCGACGAGGAAGAGCTCGACGCGCTCGCCGGCTGGGACGTCGTCCACACCGCCTACAGCGGCTCCCTCGCGGGCCAGGTGCCGGACATGGCCGCCCGCACCCGCGTCTCCTTCGACTTCTCGCACCACTGGAACCAGCCCTGGGCCGCCCCCCTCTACCCTCATCTGCACCTCGCCGCCTTCTCCGCCTCACAGCTGGGCACGGACGAAGTGGCCGGCCTGCTGCGCCAGGCGGTCCGGCAGGGCGTGCGCTGGGCGCTGGCGACCCGGGGCGGCGACGGCGCGGTGCTGACCGACGGCGACTCCTGGTGGCGGCAGCCGCCGGTCGCCACCCCGGCCGTGGACACGCTCGGCGCCGGGGACGCCTTCATCGGGACGCTGCTGGCCGCACTGGCGGCCGGCGGCGATCCCCGGCAGGGCCTGGCCCGGGCGGCCGAGGCGGCGGCGCGGACCTGCACGGCCCACGGCGCGTTCGGGCACCCTGCACCGCTGCCCGCCCCGGGCCCGGAGGAGCCGGCGCCCGCCCTGGGCGAGGATGACCCCCGGGGCGGGCCGGACACACGTGTCGAGCCGTCGCGGGCAGCGGCGGGGGAGAAGGGCCGCACTCCGAGCGGCCGTACGGCAAGGACAGGTAGGAACGCATGACTCTGCGCATCGGTGTCGACACCGGCGGCACCTTCACCGACGTCGTCGCCTTCGACGAGGAGACCGGCGCCCTGCACGTGCGGAAGGTCTCCAGCACCCCCGACGATCCCGGCCTGGCCATCGTCGAAGGACTGGAGCGCATCCTGGAGCAGATCGGTGGCCGCACGCCCGCCGACGTCGGCTACTTCGCCCACGGCACCACCGTCGGCACCAACGCCCTGCTCACCCGCCGCGGTGCCCGTACCGGTGTCGTCACCACCCGCGGCTTCCGCGACCTGCTGGAACTGGGGCGCGGCCGGCGCCCCCGGCTCTACGACCTCCAGGCGGACAAGCCCGCCCCCTTCGCACCGCGCGATCTGCGGCTGGAGGTCACCGAACGGGTCCGGCACGACGGCAGCATCGAGACGCCGCTGGACGAGGACGAGGCCAGGGCCGCGGCCCGCACCCTGCGCGAGGCCGGGGTGGAGGCCGTCGCCGTCTGTCTGCTCTACAGCTTCCTGCGCCCCGAGCACGAGCAGCGCATCGGGGAGATCCTCGCCGAGGAACTGCCCGGCGCGCACATCTCGCTCTCCAGCCGGGTGCTGCCCGAGTTCCGCGAGTACGAGCGGCTGTCCACCGTCGTCACCAACGCCTACGTCGGCCCGGTCGTCGCCGAGTACCTGGCCAAGCTGCGGCAGCGGCTCGCCGAGCGGGGCCTGCGGGCGGTGCCGCACGTGACCCAGTCCAACGGCGGCATCATCCCGTTCGAGGCGGCCGAGGAACTGCCGGTGCGCATGGTGCTCTCCGGCCCCAGCACCGGCGTGGTCGGCGCCGCGGCCATCTGCGCCGCCGCCGGGCACCCGGACATCATCACCTTCGACATGGGCGGGACCTCCTCGGACGTCTCCCTCGTCCAGGGCGGGGTGCCCAAGGTGACCACCGGTATGGAACTGGACGGCCGGCCCGTACGCACACCCATGCTGGACATCCACACCGTCGGCGCGGGCGGCGGCTCGCTGGCCCGGGTGGACGCCGGCGGCCATCTGAAGGTCGGCCCGGCCAGCGCGGGCGCCGACCCGGGCCCCGCCTGCTACGGCAAGGGCAGCGAGGCGACCGTCACCGACGCCGACGTGGTGCTCCACACCCTCAACCCGGCCTACCTGCTGGACGGCCGGATGCCCGTGGACGAGCAGGCGTCCCGTGCCGCCGTGGCCCGGATCGCCGAGCGCGTCGGACTCGGCGTGGAGGAGTGCGCCCACGGCATCCTGCGGGTCGTCACCGCCAACATGGCGCGGGCCATCCGCGTCATCTCCGTCCAGCGGGGCTACGACCCGCGCGACTACACCCTGGTGCCGTTCGGCGGCGCGGGCCCGCTGCACGCCTCGCAGCTGGCCAGGGAACTGGGCATGCGCACCGTGCTGGTGCCGCCCACCCCCGGCGCCCAGTCGGCCCTCGGCTTGCTGATGACCGACGTACGCGCCGACTTCTCCCGCACCCGCATCCAGCGGGTCGACGGGGAGCGCGCGGCGACGGCGGCCCGGCTCGGCGCGCTCTGGGCGGAGCTGGAGCAGGAGGCGGACGCCTGGTTCGACGCCGAGCGGATCCCCGAGGCGGACCGCGCTTCGGAGCGCACGGCCGAACTGCGCTACGCGGGCCAGAACTACGAGATCCCGGTACCGGTGCCCGGCGGCCCGCTGGACGCCGCGGCGCTGGACACCCTGCTGGAGACGTTCGCCGCCGAGCACCGCAGGCTGTACGGGTACGACGCGCCGGGCGAGCCCGTCGAGGCCGTCACGGTCCGGCTCCAGGCGGTCGGCTCGGTGCCGCAGGCGCGGCTGCCGCGGCAGGAGGCGGCCGGCGAGGACGCCTCCGCCTCGCTCACCGGCACCCGCGAGATGCACCTGGCGGGCGAGGGCTTCGTCCCCGTACCGGTGCACCGGCGTGACGCCCTGCGGCCCGGCAACCGGGTGACCGGGCCCGCGGTGATCGAGCAGATGGACACCACGACGGTGCTGCTGCCGGGGGACGAGCTCACCGTGGACGCCCACTCCAACCTCGTCATCACGGTGGGCGACTGACCGGCTGCCGCCGCGCCCCCGGAGGGCCCGGCCCGGCCGGCCCCCGGTCGGGCCGTCCCCCACCGGGCCGCCGTGCCCGCGCCCGCCGCGCGCCCTCTCCGTGACCCGCCGTCCGCCACTCACCACCCGCCACGACTCACCTCCCCCTCCCGCATCCGCCATCGCGCGGACCCGCCGCACGAGGAAAGCCGATGAACGACACCGCCACCGCATCACCCGCATCGCCCGCCACCGACCCCGTCCTGGTCGAGGTCATGGGCGCGGCCCTGTCCTCCCTCGTGGAGGAGATGGGCGAAACCCTGGTCCGCGCCGCCTACTCCAGCAACATCAAGGAACGCCGGGACTGCACGGCCGGACTGTTCGATGCCGAAGGACACATGCTGGCCCAGGCCGAACAGGCCTCGCCGATCCACCTCGGCTCGCTCATCGGCGTCGTCGCGGCGGTGCTGGAACGGTTCCCCGTCGAGGACATCCGTCCCGGCGACACCTTCCTGAGCAACGACCCCTACTCCGGAGGCGGCTCGCACCTGCCCGACATGGTGCTGGTCACCCCCGTCTTCGCGGACGGGCGGCTCACCGCCTGGGCGGCCAACCTCGCCCACCACGCGGACTTCGGCGACCGCGGCCACGCCCACATCTTCCAGGAGGGCATCCGCATCCCGCCGGTCCGCTTCGCCCGCGAGGGCGAGATCGTCGACGACGTCTTCCAGCTCGTCCTGACCAACTGCCAGGTGCCGGCCGAGCGCCGCGCCGACTTCCGGGCCCAGCTGGCCGCCAACCGCCTCGCGGTGGCCCGCTACGGCGAACTCGTCGCACGCCACGGCCGGGAGACCATGCTCGCCACGGCAGCCGCCCTGCTCGACTACACCGAACGCCGCACCCGCGCCGCCATCGCCGACGTACCGGACGGCACCTACGAGTTCACCGACCGCTTCGACTGCCCCGAGCTGGAGGAGACCGAACTCGAACTGCGGGTACGGATCACCGTGGCGGGGGACGAACTCCACTTCGACTTCGCCGGCAACCCCGGACAGGTCCGCGCCTCCGTCAACATGGTCCGCACCGCGCTGCACGCCACCGTCTACTACGCGGTGAAGACCCTCGTGGACCCGGACATCCCCTCCAACGCCGGACTGCACCGCCCCATCCGGATCGACGCGCCGCTCGGCACCATCGTCAACTGCCAGGAGCCGGCCGCCGTCAACGGCAGGACCGAGACCTGCCAGCGCGTCGTGGACCTGGTGCACGGCGCCCTCGCCCCGGCCGTGCCCGGACGCGTAACGGCCGCCGCCAACGGCGCCAACACCGGCGTCCACTTCTCCGGCTACGACCGGGCCAAGGGCCGCTACTTCGTCTACCTGGAGACCATCGGCGGCGGCTCCGGCGCCCGCGCCGGCAAGGACGGTCTGGACGGTGTGCAGGTACACGTCACCAACACCTCCAATCTGCCGGTCGAAGCGCTGGAGACCGAGTACCCGCTGGTCGTCGAGGCGTACGAACTGGTGCCCGACTCCGGAGGCCCCGGCCGCACCCGCGGCGGCATGGGCATCCGGCGCACCGTCCGTGTCGAGGGCACCTCACCTGGCGCGGACGACGGCAAGGCCGACGGCACCGGCGCCGAGGAAGACGAGGGCGTGCAGTTCTGGCTGGACACCAGCCGTCTCAGGTCCCGGCCGTGGGGCCTGTTCGGCGGGCTGCCGGGCAGCTCGGCCCGCGTCGAACTGAGCGAAGGCGCCCGCCCGGTGGTGCGCGGCCACACCGTGCTGCGCCCCGGCGACCGGGTCAGCGTCGTCACCGCGGGCGCCGGCGGCTACGGCGACCCGGCCGAGCGCGAACCCGACCGGATCGCACAGGACGTGCGTGAGGGCGTCACCAGCCCCGACGAGGCCCGCCGCGCCTACGGCACGCACGCGCCCGGCACCGACGGCTGACAGCCGTACGCCGAACGCCCCCCCCGAGAACGAAGAGGCAGTTCCCCGCACCACAACGCCCGCACAACGCACGGAAACAGAAGAAGAGGAGGTGTGCGATGACGGACACCCCCGCACCCCCGGCTCCGCCGCCCGCTCACCGCGACGGAGCGGGAACCGGCAGCACGAACACCCCGGAGACCGCCCACGCCGGCGAGGGGCATCCCGACGGCACCGCGCCGCCCTGGCGCCGGGTGCTGTGGGCGGCCATGCTCGGCAACGCCGTCGAGTGGTACGACAACGCCCTCTACGGCATCCTCGCCGTGGTCATGTCGCGCACCTTCTTCCCCGAGGGCGACGCGACCGTCGCCCTCATCTCCACCTACCTGGGCCTGATCCTCTCCTACGCGATCCGGCCCGTCGGCGGAACCCTGATGGGACGTGTGGCCGACCTGAAAGGGCACAAATTCGTCCTCACGGTCACCATCTCCCTGATGTCCGTGGGCACCGTGGCGATCGGCCTGCTGCCCGCCTACTCGGCCATCGGCATCGCCGCACCCCTGCTGCTGGCACTCTGCCGGCTCGTCCAGGGGCTCGGCGCCAGCGCCGAATACACGGTCGCCAGCAACTTCCTGCTCGAACACGGGCCACGGCACCGGCGCAACTACCTGTCGGGCTGGAGCGTCGGCTCCACCTCGCTCGGCCCGCTGATCGCCTCCGTACTGGCCTACCTGCTGATCGTCACCCTGCCCGGTGCGGCCTTCGACGCCTGGGGCTGGCGCCTGCTGTTCCTCCTGGCAGCCCCGCTGTCCCTGGTCACCCTGTACATCCGCCGGCACACCACCGAGGCGCCCGAATACCGCCGCGCGCTGGAGGAGGCCCGCAACAGCGGGACCGAACAGGCACCCTTCACCGAGGCCGTACGCGGCCACTGGCGGGACATGCTGCGAGCCATCGGCCTCGGCGCCGGCCAGCGCGTCGGCTCCTTCATGATCCAGAGCTATTTCGTCACCGCGCTGGTGCAGAACGGCATCGGCGAGGACCGGGCGCTGCTGGCCGCGATCCTCACCTACGTGGTGGGCGCCCCGGCGGCCGTCTGGGGCGGCAGGTGCGCCGACCGGTACGGCGGACGCCGGCTGCTCGTGTGGGGCTACGGCGTCTTCGTCCTGTTCACCGTGCCGACGTTCCTGGCCATCGAATCCGGCTCGTTCGTCCTGGCCTTCCTCGCCGTCGTCGTCTTCACCGTCCTCAACAACATCGTCGGCGCACCGCTGACCACGGCCTACGTGATGAGCTTCCCCGCACACGTGCGGGGCACCGCCGCCGCCCTCAACTACAACGTCGGCACCACACTGCTGGGCGGAACCGCACCCCTGCTGGCCACCTGGCTCGTCGGCAGGACCGGCACCGAGGTGTCCTTCGGCTGGTACATGGCCGCCGTCTGCCTGGTCTCCGCCCTGGTCGCCGCGTTCGCGCTGCCGAAATCCATCGACGAGGCCCGCGAAGCCGCCGGCCGGACACCGGGCGAGACCCGGCACCCCCGCCCTGCCACCGGAACGGAGAAGAAGTGAGCACCCACCCACCGGCCTCCACGGCAAGCCCGGAGCCGGCCCCCGCCGCCCGCTACGGTCCCAAACCCCCTGTACGGGGCGGCAACGGCATGGTCGTCACCTCCCACCCGCTGGCCACCCGCGCGGCCCGCGACGTCCTGCGCGAGGGCGGCAACGCCACCGACGCGGCACTCACCGCCGCCGCCACCCAGCTGATCGTCGAACCGCACATGACCTCCCTGACCGGAGGGCTCAGCCTGCTGCACCGCAGCGCCGCCACCGGCGCCGTCCACTATCTGAACGGCAACGTCAACGCACCGCTCGCACCGCTGCCCGACTTCTCCGGCGCCGACCTCACCCGGGGCCGCGGCGTACCCGTCCCCGGCTGGTGGCCGGCCTTCGAGGAGGCCCGGCGGCGCTTCGGCACCCTCGGCCGGGCACGGCTGCTGGCCCCCGCGCTGTCCGCCGCGACCGATGGCTTCGAGGTCAACCCCTTCCTGTACGGCATCGCCTACGGCGAACAGGCCAACCTCGGCGCCTCCGAGCAGATGAGGGAGGTCTTCTTCGCCGACGGGCACCTGGCCGTACCCGGCCAGACCATCACCCAGCCGCGGGCCGCCCGTACCCTGGAGCGGCTGCGCGACGAGGGCATGGACTACTACCTCGGCGACTTCGCCCGCGCGGTCGCCGCCACCGCCCGCGCGGACGGCGGAGTCCTGCACGAACGCGACTTCGCCGCCTACCGGGTCCTCGTCCAGGAGCCGGTGCGCGGCACCTACCGCGGCGCCGAGATCGTCGCCTCCCCGCCGCCCGACGACGGCGGCGTCCAGCTCATCTGCGCGCTCAACATGCTGGAGACCGTCGACCTGCCGCGGATGGGACCGCCCGCCGAGGACCCCGAGACGCTGCGGCTGCTCATCCAGGCACACAACACCGCCTACTACGCACCGCCGCTGCGGCACGGTCTGGAGGAGGACCGCGAACGCCTGGAGGTGCTGCTGTCCAAGGAGTACGCCCGCACCCGCACAGCACTGCTGGCCACGGCGCCCACCGGAACGGCACCCACAGCCACGCCCACGCCCGGCACCATTCACATCAGCGTCGTCGACGCCGCCGGGGACACCGTCTCCCTCACGCACTCCCACATGTGCTCCGGCTTCGTCAACGGACTGTTCAGCGAGGGCTTCCAGCTCTCCGGCGGCGGTTCCTTCTTCCAGCGGGTGATGCCTCAGCCCGGCGACCGCGCCTGCGTCTACCTCGCGCCCAACCTGGTGCTGCGCGACGGCCGCCCCGTACTCGTCTCCGGCTCGCCCTCGGTCTCCCTGGTCGCCAACATCCTGCAGAACCTCGTCAACATCCTCGACTTCGGCATGACGATCGAACAGTCCGTACGCGCCCCCCGCTTCGGAGCCCGGCCCCACAGCCCGGACCGCGGCTGGCAGCCCGGCAACCTGCTGGAGGCCGGCTTCGGCGAACCCGTCCTCGAACGGATACGGGCCTGGGCCGGCCGGGAACGCCTGTGGACCCGCGTCGTCAACCCGTGGAACGCGCTGACCGGCAACTTCGAAGGCATCACCCTCGACCCGGCCACCGGCGAGGCACAAGCCTGCGCCGACCCCCGAAGGGTGGGTTCGGCGGAAGCAGCATGAGCGAGCGGCCGGCCGTGACGACGACAGTGCGGAACAGCGGCCGGCCACCGCGGACGGTCGGCTCCGCAAGGACCACCTCGGCGCCCGGGGCCAGAAGGCGCTGGTCAGCGCCCGCCGAGGCTGCTGCCCCCGTCGACGTCGAGGACGTGGCCCGTGATGAACCCGGCGTCGTCGGACACCAGGAAGGCGATGGCGGCGGCGACGTCCTCGGGCCTGCCCAGCCGTCCCAGCGGGATCGAGGCGAGCGCCTTGCGCTCGCCCTCGCTGCCGACCGGCCGCGCACGGCGGAACAGCTCGGTGGCGGTGGGGCCCGGCGAGACGGCGTTGGAGGTGATGCCGTCCGCTGCGAGTTCCAGCGCCCACGTACGGGTGCACCCCACCAGCGCACTCTTCGCCGCCGCGTACGCCGTGCGGTCCCTGGCGCCGTAGACCGCCCGCGAAGTGACGTTGACGATCCGGCCGAAGCGCCGCGCACGCATGCCCGGCACGAGCGCCTGGACGATCTGCACCGACGCGCGCAGATTCAGGTCCACGACCTGTCCGAGAGTCGCCAGATCGAGCTCCCCGATGGGCTGGGGCTGTGCGATGCCCGCGTTGTTGACGACGCGGCAGACAGGGCGCTCCCGGGTCACCTCCTCCAGCATGCGTGCGGTGTCCTCGACATCGGAGAGGTCGCACCGGACGAAGACGCCGGGGAACCCGTCGTCGGGCTCGCGCCGGGCCACCCCGACGACCTCGTACCCCGCCTTCGCGAGCCGCAGGGACGTCGCCAGGCCGATGCCCTTGCTGGCTCCCGTGACCAGTACGCGCTTCGTATCGCTCATGACGCTGCTGTCGCTCCTTCGGCCGCGGGTCACACCTCGTCAGAGCGTATGAGGGAGCGAACCGGCCCGGCCTCCGGGGCCCACCCGCGTGAACGTCGCGTCGGCTGCCGGGACGCCGGTCAGGCGGGTTCGAAGAACAACGGCTTGCTCAGCGTGGAACGCACCGGCGAGCACGCGATGCGCTCCGCGATCGCGGCCCGGTGCGCTTCGAGCGCCGGGTCGAGAAGGAGCTCGTAGCGGAACCGCGTTGCCGGCTCCTCGCGCTCCAGGTGCACCCGCACGCTCACACCCGCGTCGGCGACGCCCAGGTCGGCGAGTGCCATGCGCGCGGAGATCGTCATGCACGTGGCCAGCGACGCCTCCAGCAGTTCGTGCGGTCGCATCCCCGCCGAACCGCCGGCGCCTTCGTTGACCGTGTCGGCGAGACCCGCGTGACCGCCTGTCCTGTAGACGACCTGCCAGGGCTCCGTGAGCGCCGCAGCATCCACCATCGCCTTCGCCTCCCCGCGAGTACCGGACCGTCAGATCGTACGCAGCGGACCACATCGCGAGAACACCGTTCCGCATACTGGGACGTCTGGTTTGTGTGAGTCACCGGCCCAGCGGGCTGCCGGCCCCTCTTCGGTGCCGCATGAGAAAGCTGCGCACAGGGGGGCCACGGACCGCCTCAGCGCAGTCTCTTGGCCATCACCTGCTCCCTGGTGACACCGTCCGGGAGTAGTTTCCCGTCTTCCTCGCTCATGACGAACCCGTTCCGCCGGTACAGGGCGACGGCGGGCTCGTTCCCCGGGATCACGGCGAGCTTCAGCGTTGTGGAGCCGGCGCCCAGGGCCCACTCCGTGACCGCTTCGATTAGCCTGTCTCCTACACCTTCGCCCCGCGCCTCGGGGCTGACCCACAACGAGTGCAGTTCGCTCGTCTCACCGTCGTGTGAAACGCCCCTGACCATGCCGACAGGCAGGCGTCCTCGCAGCGCGACGACGTTGAAGGAACCGGGAACGGCCAGCCGCGCACGCCACTGCCGGCGCCCACTCCTGTGCCAGTCGGCGAGCCGGGCTCTGAACGCGTGCGGGGCATCGGTCAGCGCGGCAAGGCGGACTTCCTGCCACAACGGCCAGTCCTCCGACGTGACGATGCGCAAACTCACCATGCGGTGGAGTGTGCCGCACGGCCGGTCACGGAATCAGGGCGGGGAGTTCGTCCAGGCGCTCGATGCGAGGGACCGTCGGTTCTCCGGGAGGTGCGGTGCCGTGGCGGTCGAGCCACACTCCGCGCAATCCGGCGGCGGTGGCGGCTTCGGCGTCCGTGCTCAACCGGTCTCCCACGTAGACGACCTGGGCCGGGCGCAGCCGGTAAGCCGCACACGCGGCGTGGAAGACAGCGGGATCGGGCTTGGCGGCACCCACTTCGCTCGATGCGGTGACGTGCGGAAACCACTCGGCGAGCCCCACGCGGGCGAGTTTCCGGCGCTGCTGCTCGGCGTCCCCGTTGGTGACGACCCCCAGCACGAGCGGCTCCGACCTTTGGGCCAGCGACCTGAGTGCGGGCAGGACATCGGCGTAGGTGCGCCACTCGGCTTCGTACCGTTCCAGGTAACGCGCGAACCAGGCGTCTGCCCGCTCTTCCGGCCACTGTCCCGCCCCGCACCGCTCCACGAGTCCTGTCACACGCAGTCGGCGCTGCTCCTGGAAGGTGATGGCACCTGCCAGACATCGGTCCATTGCCGACGCTTCGAGCTCCCGCCACCATCGGATGATCTGCGCCGGCCCCGTGCTCGCCGGCGGCCCGTGCGCGTGCACGGTGGCAACGACAGCGGCGTCGGACGCGGCATCGTGGTCGAGCAGGGTGCCGTCCAGGTCGAACAGCACCGCCTCACAGCCGTGCGAGGTGTCGGAAATGGCTCCTCCTCATGGTCGCCGGCACCGCACCGGCCGAGACCACCATGGAGCGGTACCTCTGACAGCCCGCCCGGGCCGCCCCGGCGGACCGCGCTCCCGTCCTTGCCCTGCCCGGCCGGGACGCAAGATCAACCCATGGGTCTTTCGGCGGGGGCCCGGGCACGTTGCCCTCGCGGGCCTCGTAGTCTTCAGACATGACCAAAAACCAGCCCCCGACTCCCCAGGAAGCCTTCGAGCTGCTGCTCGCCGGCAACCAGCGCTTCGTCGCCGGCACGCCGGACCATCCGAACCAGGACGCCGCACGCCGCGCCGAGATCGCACCGGGCCAGCGGCCGTTCGCCGTCCTGTTCGGGTGCTCCGACTCCCGGTTGGCCGCAGAGGTCATCTTCGACCGCGGCCTCGGCGACCTGTTCGTGGTGCGCACCGCGGGCCACGTGGCCGGCTCGGAGGTGCTGGGCAGCATCGAGTACGGGGTGGAGGTGCTGGACTGCCCGCTGGTCGTGGTGCTCGGCCACGACTCGTGCGGCGCGGTGGGTGCCGCATGCGCCGCCCTGGAGGACGGCATGGCACCGGCCGGGTACGTCCGGGACGTCGTGGAG
>Ga0164243_10010397_pt1 | contig 13375 bp, 12 predicted proteins | sample OricompcompostOP_FD_108781 | JGI IMG/M metagenome (GOLD analysis project Ga0164243, IMG submission 108781) | Organic Plus compost microbial communities from Emeryville, California, USA - Original compost - Organic plus compost (OP) | ecosystem: Engineered > Solid waste > Mixed feedstock >... | reverse complement strand
GCCGCGGAACAGGTGGCCGCGGGGATCTGCGCGGCCCAGGGCGCGGAGGGCCAGTGGTGGTGGCACTACGACGCCCGCACCGGGGCCGTGGTCGAGGGATATCCCGTCTACAGCGTCCACCAGCTCGCGATGGCCCCGATGGCCCTGCTCGACCTCGCCGACGCCGGGGGCACGGCCTACCTCGACGAGATCGCCGAGGGCGTGCGCTGGATGAGCGAGCGGCCCGAGTCCGGCGAGTCCCTCATCGACGAGCGGCTGAGCCTCACCTGGCGGAAGGCGGCCAGGGCGGACCCGAAGAAGCTGGTGCGCGGCCTGCGCGCGGTGGCCACCCGCACGCGTCCGACGGCCCGGCTCGCCACCCTCGACCGGTTTTATCCTCCGGTCGCCGTCGACCGCGAGTGCCGGCCCTACGAGCTGGGCTGGCTCCTGTACGCCTGGCTGTTCGAGCCCCGGCGCCCGTCATGACCCTTGACGTCCGTCATGACCCTTGACGTTTGTCATGCCCCCGGCGCCCGGCTGCTCTCGTCGCGCAGCCAGGTCGTGTAGTCGCCCGCCCGTACGGCGTGGCGCGCTCTGCGCCGCGCCAGCACGGTGACGCAGGCGAAGACGGCCGCCGCCGGGAGCAGCCACGGCTCCCGCGCGGCGATGCGGACCAGGTCGCCCAGGCTCGTGCGCGCGGACGGCCCGCCCGGACCGGTCTCGCGTTCCAGCTCGCTCACGCTTGTCGCCGCGCGGACGCGGCGGCGCAGCAGGTCGGCGAACGTCCGAGGGGTCTGGATCCCGGCCCGCGCCTCCGCCACGACCACCCGCTCACCCTCGCCGAACGCCAGGGAGGCGGCCAGGTCGTCGGCCATGACCGGCGGGAGCGCGCGGATCCGGTCGTTGCCCTCCTCGGTGACCGCGATGACCCCACGGCCGAACAGTCCCCTGCGCACGTGCGGCAGGCGGGTCCAGATCGCGTAGTACGCGCGGACGGTCCAGGGCCGGCCGGCGAGCGCCAGATCGCGTTCCGGCGCCGCCGCGAGCAGCGCGCCCGGACCGCCGAGACGGGCCACGAGCGCGCGTGCCCCCGCGGTGCTCAGGGTGACGTCGGCGTCCACATAGAGCCGGGGAAAGCCGCGGGCCGCCCGGTCGCCGAGACGCAGCGCCTCGCGTTTGGACGCCACCGGCGTGCTCAGCACGCGCACGCCGTGCGCCCGCGCGACCGACTCGGTCTCGTCGGTGCACCCGTTCGCCACCACCACGACGTCGAACTCGCCCGGCCGGGCGTCGTCCAGCAGCCCGGAGAGCAGGCGGCCGAGGACCGGAGCCTCGTTGTGCGCGGGGATCACGACGCTCGTCACACGAGCAGTATGGGCCCGCTCCCGGTCAGGAGAGCCCATATCTCGGGAGGATTCCGGAATCCAGCGCCTCGCTCAGCGTGGGCGCCGCGGCGTCCTTGTCCGACAGGACCGGCTCACCGTCGATCCGCCAGTCGACGCCGATCTCCGGATCGAGCGGGTGCACACCGTGCTCGCGCCCCGGCGCGTACGGCTGGGAGCACAGGTAGAGCACGGTGGCCTGCTCGCTGAGGACGGCGAACCCGTGGCCGAGGCCCTCCGACACGTACACCGCGCGCCGGGACACGTCGTCGAGGACGAGCCCTTCCCACTTGCCGAAGGTGGGCGAGCCCACCCGCAGGTCCACCACGACGTCGAGCACGGCCCCGGAGACGCAGGTCACGTATTTGGCCTGGCCGGGCGGTACGTCCGCGAAGTGGATGCCGCGCAGCACTCCGCGCCGGGAAACCGAGCAGTTGGCCTGGGCCAGCTCCATGCCGTGCCCGATCGCCTCGCGTAACTCCGCCGCCCTGAAACATTCGAGGAAGTCACCCCGGATGTCGCTGTGGATTCGCGGAGTGAAGCTCCACGCTCCCTCGATACTCATCCGCTCCATGGCCGGAAGCATGACACAGGCGGCTTGTAACGCTCGCCGTCCAACGTCCGACTTATGACTGTCGGACTCCGATGCTGGGGGGAAAATGCCAGCTCAGTTTCTGTCGGTTACGCCTGCCCGGAATTCGTCTGGAAAACGGTCGGCGCGAAGTTCCCCGAGAGGTCGGAGGAGGTCCTGATGACGACGTGCCGGCTGTGCGGGTCCGCGAACCTCGTCGGAGTCGTCGACCTCGGCGCGACACCTCCGTGCGAGAGGTTCCTCGACGCCCGGCAGCTCGACGAGCCGGAGATCACCTATCCGCTGCATCTGCGGGTGTGCACCGACTGCTGGCTCGCCCAGATCCCCGCGCTCATCACGCCGCAGGACACCTTCACCGAGTACGCCTACTACTCGTCGTACTCCACCTCGTGGGTGGAGCACGCGCGGCGGTTCGTGGCGGACGCGGTCGAGCGGCTGCGTCCCGGGTTCGTGGTCGAGGTGGCGAGCAACGACGGCTATCTGCTGCGGCACGTTGTGGAACGCGACATCCGGTGCCTCGGCATCGAACCGTCGGTGAACGTCGGCCAGGCGGCCAGGGACAACGGGGTGCCGACGCTCACGGCGTTCCTCGGGCCGGAGACCGGGGCCGCCGTACGGGCCGAGCACGGGCCGGCCGACCTCGTCGTGGCCAACAACGTCTACGCGCACATCCCCGACGTCATCGGCTTCACCCGGGGGCTGCGCGCGCTCCTGGACGACCGGGGCTGGGTCTCGATCGAGGTGCAGCACCTGCTCACCCTCATGGAGCTCAACCAGTACGACACGATCTACCACGAGCACTTCCAGTACTACACGGTCGCCTCGGCCGAGCGGGCGCTGGCCAGCGGCGGGCTCGCCCTGGTGGACGTCGAGCTGCTGCCGACCCACGGCGGATCGATCCGGCTGTGGGCCCGCCCGGTGGAGCTCGGCGCCGAGCAGAGCCCGCGCGTGGCCGAGGTGCTGGCGGCGGAGAAGGCCGCCGGACTGCACGAGCTGTCCGGGTACGCCCAGTTCGCCGAGCGGGTGGCGCGGGTCCGGCGCGAGCTGCTGACCTTCCTCCTCGACGCCGCCGCGCAGGGCAGGACGGTCGTGGGCTACGGCGCACCCGGCAAGGGCAACACCCTGCTCAACCACTGCGGCATCCGTCCCGACCTGCTGCGTTACACGGTCGACCGGAACCCGTACAAGCACGGGCGGTTCACCCCCGGCGCGCGGATCCCCGTCCTCCCGCCGGAGCGGATCGCCGCCGACCGCCCCGACTACGTGCTCGTGCTGCCGTGGAACCTGCGGGAGGAGTTGACCGCCCAGCTCTCGTACGTACGCGAGTGGGGAGGCCGGCTGGTCTTCCCGATCCCCCGACTGGAGATCGTGTGAAAGTCGTCCTCTTCTGCGGAGGCCGGGGCACCAGGATGCGTAGCGACCTCCCCGGCGGGGACATTCCCAAGCCGATGCAGCTCGTCGGCCCCCGTCCTCTGCTGTGGCATGTGATGCGTTACTACGCGCACTTCGGCCATCGGGATTTCGTCCTCTGTCTCGGATACGGCGCGCAACACATCAAGAATTACTTCCTGAACTATCAGGAAACGGCCTCCAACGATTTCGTCCTGCGCAACGGCAGGGTGGACCTGTTGTCCACCGACATCTCCGACTGGTCGATCTCCCTCGTGGACACAGGGGTGGATTCGCCCATAGGGGAGCGGCTTCGCCGGGTGCGCCCCTATCTTGAGGGTGATGAGATCTTCCTGGCGAACTACGCGGATGTGCTCACCGACGCGCCGCTGTCCGAGATCATCGAGCGGTTCCGCGCCGCGGACGCCGGGGCGTCGATGATGGTGGTCCCGCCGTCCAACACCTTCCACTGTGTCGACGTGGGCGAGGACGGCAGGGTCGGCTCGATCACGCCCGTCAGCGAGATGCCGCTGTGGGTGAACGGCGGCTTCTTCGTCCTCCGCCAGGAGGTCTTCGACCACATCCCCGTGAACGGCGACCTCGTGGCCGACGGCTGCGCCGAGCTGGCCAAGCGCGGCCGCCTGCTCGCCTACCCCCACCGGGGCTACTGGCGGCCGAGCGACACCGTCAACCAGCGGCTGGAACTCGACCAGGCGTGGGCGCGCGGCGACCGGCCCTGGGCGCTGTGGGAGCACGAGTGATCGGGCTGCGAACGGGCCGCCTGCGCAGGATCGCGGCACTCGCGGCGCACTGCGACGACATCGCGATCGGGGCGGGCGGCACGCTGCTGACCCTCTGCGCCGCGCACCCCGGCGTCCGCGTGGACGCCCTGGTGCTGTCCGGCGGCGGCACCGAGCGGGAGGACGAGGAGCGGGCCGCGCTCGCCGCCTTCTGCCCCGGCGCCGACCTGCGCCTGACCGTGCTGAAGCTGCCCGACGGGCGGCTGCCCGCCCACTGGGACGAGGCCAAGAACGCCGTCGAGGAGCTGCGCGCGGCAGGCGACCCCGACCTGGTCGTCGCCCCCCACCGGGGCGACCTGCACCAGGATCACCGGGGCCTCGCCGAGCTGGTGCCGACCGCGTTCCGCGACCACCTTGTTCTCGGCTACGAGATCGTCAAGTGGGACGGCGATCTCGGCAGGCCCTCGGTCTACCAGCCGCTCACCCCCGCCGTGGCCAGGGAGAAGGCCGCCCTGCTGCAGAGCCACTACCCCTCACAGCGGCACCGCCCCTGGTACGACCCGGAAGCCTTCCTCGGCCTCGCCCGCATCCGCGGCATCGAGTGCCACGCGCGGTACGCCGAGGCGTTCCACGTGGACAAGCTCACCCTCGACCTGGAGAACTGATGCGGCTACTGCTGACCGGACACCAGGGCTATCTCGGCACGGTCATGGCCCCGGTGCTCGCCCAGGCCGGCCACGAGGTGGTCGGCCTCGACTCGGGGCTGTTCGCCGACTGCGTGCTCGGCCCTCCGCCCGCCGACCCAGAGACGTACGCGGTGGACCTGCGGGACGTTGGGCCCGAGCACCTGGAGGGGTTCGACGCCGTCGTCCACCTCGCCGCACTGTCCAACGACCCGCTCGGCTCGCTGGCCCCCGAGCTGACCTACGACATCAACCATCACGCGTCCTCGCGGCTGGCCCGGCTCGCCAGGGACGCCGGCGTGCGCCGGTTCCTGTACGCGTCCACCTGCTCGGTGTACGGCGCGTCGGGCGGCGACGGCCTGCTGGACGAGGACGCGCCGCTGCGGCCGGTGACCCCCTACGCCGAGTCGAAGGTCAGGGTGGAGGACGACCTGACCGAGCTGGCGGACGACGACTTCACCCCCGTCTTCATGCGCAACGCGACGGCCTTCGGCTTCTCGCCGAGGCTGCGGGCCGACATCGTGCTCAACAACCTGGTCGGCCACGCGTGCCTGTCGGGGGAGGTGCGCGTGCTGTCGGACGGGACGCCCTGGCGCCCGCTGGTCCACGCCCGCGACATCGCGGAGGCGTTCGCCGCCGCGCTGGTGGCGCCCAGGGAGGCGGTGCACGCGAAGGCGTTCAACGTGGGAACCGAGCGCAACAACCTCACCGTGGCGGAGATCGCGGCCGAGGTCGTCGAGGCCGTGCCCGGCGCACGTCTTGTGATCACGGGCGAGGCGGGGGCGGACCCGCGCTCCTACCGGGTGGACTTCTCCCGCATCAGGGCCGCCCTTCCCGGATACGAGGCCCACTGGTCGGTCAAGGACGGCGCGGTGGAGCTGGTCGACGCCTACCGTGAGCACGGGCTGACCAAGGAGGACTTCGAGCGCCGCTTCACCCGGCTCGCCCGTCTGTCCGACCGGCGGGAGGCCGGTGCCGTCGACTCCACGCTGCGCCCATGAGCGAGATGCACGCGCTGGTCGAGCGGCTCTATCCGCTGTGCCGCAGCATCACCGGGTCGGGCCTGCGCCGCACCCTGGAGATCATCGGCGAGTCGATCCCGCTGGAGATCAGCGAGGTGCCCACGGGCACCCAGGTCCTCGACTGGACCATTCCCAAGGAATGGAACATCCGCGACGCCTACATCAAGGACTCCTCCGGCAACCGGATCGTCGACTTCGCGGCCTCCAACCTGCACGTGGTCGGCTACAGCGTGCCGGTGTCGGCGACCATGACCCTGGAGGAGCTCCGCCCCCACCTGCACACGCTTCCCGGTCAGCCCGGCCTGGTGCCGTACCGCACCAGCTACTACGCCGAGACGTGGGGGTTCTGCCTCAGCGAGGACACGCTGGCGGGGATGGGGCCGGGGCCGTACGAGGTGCGGATCGACTCGACGCTCGCCGACGGGCACCTGACGTACGGCGAGCACGTGATCCCGGGCCGCAGCGCGGAGGAGGTCCTGATCTCGTGCCATGTCTGCCACCCCTCGCTGGCCAACGACAATCTGGCGGGCGTCGCGGTGGCGACCCGCCTGGCGGGGCTGCTGGCGCAGGAGGAGCGGCGCTATACCTACCGCTTCCTGTTCGCGCCCGGCACCATCGGCTCGATCGCCTGGCTGGCGCGCAATCGGGACAGAACGGATCGGATCAGGCACGGGATCGTGCTCGCCTGCGCGGGAGACCGGGGCCCGATCACCTACAAGCGCAGCCGCCGGGGGGACGCCGAGATCGACCGGGTCTTCGCCCACGTCCTGCGGGACCGCCCGCACACGCTGGTGGACTTCTCCCCGTACGGCTACGACGAGCGGCAGTATTGCTCGCCCGGGTTCGACCTGCAGGTCGGCTGCCTGACCAGGACCCCGTACGCCGGTTATCCGGAGTATCACACCTCGGCCGACAACCCGGACTTCGTCACCGAGGAGGCGATGCGGGACACGCTGGACGCCTGCGTGAAGGCCTTCGAGGTGCTGGAGCGCAACCGCACCTACGTGAATCTCAGCCCGTACGGCGAGCCCCAGCTGGGGAGGCGCGGCCTGTACGAGTCACTCGGCGGGCGCAGCGACACGAAACAAGCGCAGATGGCGATGTTGTGGGTGCTGAACCTGTCCGACGGCACGCACAGCCTGCTCGATATCTCGGAACGTTCTGGACTGTCGTTCGACGTGGTGGCGGACGCGGCCCAGGCTCTGCTGGTTGCGGGACTCGTGAAGGAGTAGCCGGATGACGCAGTTCGAGGCCTCCGCTCGGCCGAAGGCCCTCGGCCTCACGGTCGGCGAGGTGGTGGAGGTCCGCAGCGTCGAGGAGATCATGGCCACACTCGACGAGAAGGGCGAGCTCGACGGCCTGCCCTTCATGCCGGAAATGCTGTCGTTCTGCGGGCGGCGCATGACGGTGCACAAGGTGGCCCACAAGCTGTGCGACACGCTGACCGGCACGGGCATGCGGCGGATGCGGGACGCCGTGCACCTGACCGGGGCGCGCTGCGACGGCTCGGCCCACGGAGGCTGCCAGACCTCGTGCTCGCTGTACTGGAAGGAGGCATGGCTCAAACGGGTGGATCCGGGCGCGCCCGAGCCCGACGCGCCACCCGAGCCCGTACGCAGCCTTCCCCTGCTTGAGATCAACTCCCGAAAGGAGCCGGCGCCGGACGGCGAGGTGCGTTACCGCTGCCAGGCGACCGAGCTGCTGCGCGCCGCTCCCGAGCGCCTGCCCTTCAGGGACCTCGGCCAGTACGTCACGGACATCCGGGTGGGCAACGCCGGCGTCCTGGCCACCCTCCGCACGCTCTTCTTCGGGCTGTTCAACCGATTACAGAGGGCGAGCCGCAGGCTGCCTCCCTGGCTGCGGTTCAGGAACGGCATGGCGTGGGGCTTCGTGCCGGCGGGCCCGAACACCACGACCCCGACCGAGCTGAGCGACCTGCAACCGGGCGAGCTCGTGCGGATCAAATCGCGGGAGGCGATCGTCGCCACGCTCGACACCCGGCGGCTCAACCGCGGCATGGGGTTCGAGGAGGAGATGGCGCGCTACTGCGGGCGCGTGGCCCGGGTCGCCGCGCGCGTGGAACGGTGCATCGACGAGAGGTCGGGGCGCATGCTGCAGATGAAGAATCCCTGCATCGTCCTCGACGGCGTCGTATGCGCGGGTGTGTACAAGGCCAACTGCCCACGGGCGTTCGTGCCGTTCTGGCGGGAGATCTGGCTGGAGCGGGTCACCGAGGAGAACTAGGAATCGGGGAGTGCCGATGCGAGAGAGCCAGGACGCGGAACCAGAGGAGCCAGAGGAGCACCAGCCGGAGGAGCCGGGGCCGCAGGACGGCGATGCCGCCCACCTGCGGGATATCGGCCGCAAGGCCGGACGCGGGCTCGGCTGGAGCCTGCTCGGCACGCTGACGACCCGGGCGGGGTCGTTCCTCATGGGCCTCGTCCTGGCCCGTCTGCTGTCCCCGGAGGACTTCGGCATCTACGCGGTCGCGCTGGCCGCGACCCAGTTCGTCATGGTCGTCAAGGACATCGGCGTCATGGCGGCGGTCGTGCAGTGGCGGGGCAGGCTGGAAGACGTCGCGCCGACCGCCACCACCCTGTCGATGATCTCCGCCCTCACCCTGTACGGCGTGTTCTTCGTGGGCGCGCCGTACTTCTCCAGCCTCGCGGGCAGCGAGGAGGCCACCCCGGTCGTCCGGATCCTCACCGCGGTCATCCTCATCGAGGCCGTGACCGCGGTGCGCAGCGCGACACTGCTGCGCAGGTTCCACGTGGGCAAGAGCGCCAAGGCGATCCTGGCGGGGTTCCTGGTGAACGCTCCGGTGGCGATCGCGCTCGCCGCCAGTGGCGCCGGGCCGTACAGCTTCGCCTGGGGGCAGGTGGCCGGTGCCGTGGTCACCGGAGTGTTCATGCTCGTCTACGCCCGGCTGCCCTGGCGCCTGGGATTCGACAGGGGCGTCGCCAAGAGGCTGCTGTGGTTCGGCATCCCCTCCGCCGCGGGCATCGCCCTGGAAGTCGTCCTGCTCAACGTCGGCTACATCATCGTCGGCGCCATCATGGGGCCCGACTGGCTGGGCTTCTACCTGATGGCTTTCAACGTGTCGAGCTGGGTGCCCGGCCTGATCGGCACCGCGATCCGTTCGGTGTCCATCGCCGGCTTCTCGCGGCTGGCCGAGCGCGACGAGCAGTCGCTGTCGCTCGGCGTGCAGAAGTCGGTGCCGATGCTGATCACCGCGATCCTGCCGCTGGCCGTGGCCATGGCGGTGCTCGCCCACCCGCTGATCTACTTCCTGTACGGCGACAAGTGGGGGCAGGCGGCCGGCGTCCTGCGGTTCCTCGCGGTGCTGATGGTGGTGCGCATGCTGACCTCCTTCGCCCTGGACATCCTCAACGGGCAGGGCGCCACGCGCTCGACCGTCTGGATGAACCTGGGGTACGGCGTGGCCCTGATCCCCGCCGTGATCGTGGGCACGCACCTCGACGGCATCCGGGGCGCGGCCGTGGGCCAGGCGGCGGCCGCGCTGCTGGTGGCCCTCCCGCTCGCGATGCTCGCCGTGCGGCGCGCCGGAGTGCGGCTGTGGCCGATCCTGCCCCAGCTGGTGCGGCCGTTCGCCGGGGCCGCGGTGTCGTTCGCGGTCACCGTGGGCCTGGCGACGCTGACCGGCGGCAGCCAGTTCCTCCAGCTCGTCGTCGGAGGCGCCGGAGGCCTGCTGGTCTACGTGCTGATCGTGGTGCCGCTGCACCAGATGAGAACGGTGAGCGGCCATGTGATGGATCGGCTGCCCGCCGGTCACCGGCATCCGGTGCCGGCCGAGGCGACGGCGAAGGAGCACTGAGGTGGCGGATTCACAGAGGCTCGTCTCCATCGGCATACCGGTCCGCAACGGCGCCGACCGGCTGGAGGAGGCCGTGCGGTCCGTTCTCGCCCAGGACCACGAACGGCTCGAGGTCGTCATCTCGGACAACGCGTCCACGGACGGCACGGAGGAGCTGTGCCGGCGGCTCGCCCGGGAGGACTCCCGGGTCGTCTACCACCGCCAGCCCCGCAACATCGGCATCGTCGGCAACTTCACCGAGGTGCTGCGGCTGGCGCGGGGCGAGTTCTTCCGCTGGATGGGCGACGACGACCATCTCGAGCCCCAATGCGTGTCCCGGTCGATCGAGCCGTTGCTGGCAGACGAGCGGCTCATCCTGGTGACCTCGGACACGGCGTACACCAGCCCGGACGGGTCGGTCCACCGGCCGACGTACCAGGGCACGGGGATGCTCTCCGACGACCCCGTCGACCGGCTGGCGGAGCTGTGGGACGCGGTCACCACCGAGCACATGCGCCTCGACCCGCTGTACGGCGTGATGCGGCGCGCGGCGGTGATGGGCATCCGCAGGCCCGTGATGATCCGCGAGGACGAGGTGTACGCCACCATGCTCGCCCTGACCGGGCCGTGGGGTCACGTCCCCGAGGTGCTGGCCCACCGCAACCTGCGCTGGAAGCGGCTGCCGCACATCGCCCGGGCACTCGGCGTGCCGGTGTGGACCGCGCACTTCGCCAACACGCTCCAGTTCCGCGCGATGTACCGGGCGCTGCACGCCATGGACCTCACCCCCGAGCAGCGCCGCCGGGGCCGGGCCGTGCTGGCCCGCATATACGGGCGCCGCCAGCGCCAGGTGCTGGCCCACCGCGGCCGCAAGCTCACCGGTCTCGCCGTTCGCCTGCTGGGAGGTTGACCCCGGGCACGGCGGCCGCAATCCAACCACGCGACCAGAAGAAAGGCCGACCCACTATGACGTCCTCGCCGCGAAGCGGGTTCGACCGGACCGTGATACGCCTCGTCCGGGTGCTGATGCAGCCCGGACGGTCGGTTCTCGCCGTCATGCGCCGCCTGCCCTTCGGCTCGTACGAGCTGCGCTGCGCTCTCGATCTGTACCCCCGGCCGCACTACGCGTACTGCGTCCAGCAGGCGGCCGAACTGGCCAGGCGGCTCGGCGTCGACCGCATCAGCGTGGTCGAGTTCGGCGTCGCGGGCGGCGCGGGCCTGGTCGAGATGAGCCGCCAGGCACGGCTGGCCACCGCCGCCACCGGCGTGCGCATCGACGTGTACGGTTTCGACACGGGCGAGGGCCTGCCGAAGCCGACCGACTACCGCGACCTGCCCTACATCTGGCGCGAGGGCGACTTCAGCATGGACGTCGAGGCCCTGCGCAGGCGCCTGCCCGAGGCCCACCTGGTCCTCGGGAACATCGCGGACACCGTGGTGGAGTTCCTGGACGACAGGCGGCCCGCGCCGATCGGCTTCGTCTCCGTCGACGTGGACTTCTACTCCTCCACGGCCGCCGCCCTGAAGATCTTCACGGGCGACCACAAGTACTTCCTGCCCCGCGTCTTCTGCTATCTGGACGACACGGTCGGCGACGACGACCAGATCCTGCACAACGACTACGTCGGCGAGCTGCGGGCCATCAGGGAGTTCAACGAGGCGAACGAGAACCTCAAGATCGCCCCGATCAACGGCCTGCGCCACAAGCGGGCCGTACCGGCGCCGTGGAACGACAACATCGTCGCGCTGCACCGCTTCGACCACCCCGACTACGGCCGGTACGTCGGCCGCCCCGACAGCCAGACGGAGCTGCCGCTCTGAGGAGGAACCGGGCGGCGGCTACCGCCGCAGGACCGCCGCCCGCAACGCACCCCAGCCGCGGTGACGCTGGAACGGCAGCTCGAAGACCGACGCGAACAGCCACGCCGCGAGCAGCGCGAGCGGCACGGTGAGCGCGAGGGTGGCCAGGAACGTCGTCACGCCGGGGGCGAGCCGGGGGGCCAGGACCATGCGGTTCACGACCACCACGATCGGCGCGTGGATGAGATAGAGGCTGTAGGAGAACGAGCCGAGCCGGCGCAGGGCCCGCGTGTCGAGCAGGCGCACGAGGGGCCGGGGCCGGCCGGCCGCCACGGAGGCGAGCAGCAGACCCACCGCCGGGCCGACGGCCAGGTCGACCCAGAAGTAATGCTCGACCGTCCACTCGGGACCGCGTACGACGATCAGCAGGACGACGGGCGCCGCGGCGGCCAGCGCCAGCCAGGGCAGGCGCGACGGCCACGGCGACACGTCCTCGCGCGTCACCCCGCGCGCGGTGATGCCCGGCGTCATGGCCGCCGCCGCTCCCGCGGCGACCGCGCCGATCGCGAAGAGCACCGCGAACTGCGGGGTCAGCCGCATGAACAGGTCCACCGCGGGGACGTACGGCGCGAGCAGCCCGATGAGGGCCACGACGACGGTCAGGACGGCGAGCAGGACGGCCGCGCCGGCCCGCCGCAGCACGAGGAGCATCAGCGGGAACACGACGTAGAGCTGCGCCTCCACCGCGATGGACCAGAAGGCGCCGTTGGGGCTCGGCGAGCCGAACAGGTCCTGGACCAGCAGGCCGTAGACGAGGACGGACTTCGCGGTCGGGCTGCCCTGCCCGGGCTGCGGGATCAGCGTCCACGCGACGACGAGGCTGAACAGCAGGGCCGCCCAGTAGGGCGGGAGGATGCGCCAGGCCCGCCGGTAGGCGAACCGGCGCAGACCGTTCAGCCGCCAGCCCGACCTGGCGGGCGAGACCGCCAGTGAGAACCCCGACAGGACGATGAACATCACCACCGCGAGATGCCCGTAGACGAGCCAGCCGGCCCAGGCGGGGCCCGTGTCGGCGGGGAAGCCCGGGAAGGACAGCAGCCAGCAGTGGTGCAGGACCACGAACAGGGCCGCGATCCCGCGGATCCCGTCGAGGCCCGGCAGGCGCGCGGGAGCGTGTGCCCGGGTGGACGGAGCCGTCGCCTGACCCGCAGTGGACTCCATCCGCCGCACTCCCGTCGTCGCCCGGACCGGTCGCCGCAACGTATATCGGGGGGATCCCGCCGAATGTAACCGTCCGGCGCGGGACATCGGAGCGTTGTAACGAGACAGCCGCGAGTGACGATGTCAATCAAGCAGGGTCCGGACGCCTGCTGGCAGGCCGATGGCACTGGACAGGCCGGGGGGATACGTGGAGTTCTGGACGACGATCGCCGGTCTCCTGCGGAAATGGTCGATAGGGCTCCCTCTGCTGGCGGTCTCCATCCTGGCCGGCACGGCCACCTTCTTCCTCGCACCGACCCGTTATGAGGCGGACACCTCGCTGGTGCTGGCCACGCCCGTCAACGGCGGCGTCTACTCCCGCGACCCGAACCGCCCGCTGCCCCGGGGCAACCCGCTCCTGCAGTTCAACGACGCGCTGAAGACGGCCGCGAGCATCGTCATCCAGTCGATGAACACGCAGGACGTGTGGACCCAGCTCGGCGCGCCCAAGGACGGGCCGACGACGATCACGATCGACGACGGCCGCAGCAACCCCCGGGTCCTGGACATCAGCGGGCCGTACATCTACATCCGCGTCGTGGCGCCGTCCCCGGAGCTGGCCTCCAGCGTCCTGACGAAGGCGCAGCGGCGGGTCCGCGACGAGCTGACCGGATGGCAGCAGACGCTCGGCGCCCCGCCCTCGACCTATCTCACGGTCGCCAACATCGTGCCGCCTTCCAAACCGGAGGCCATGATGTCCACCCGATGGCAGCT
>Ga0164243_10010396_pt1 | contig 13378 bp, 8 predicted proteins | sample OricompcompostOP_FD_108781 | JGI IMG/M metagenome (GOLD analysis project Ga0164243, IMG submission 108781) | Organic Plus compost microbial communities from Emeryville, California, USA - Original compost - Organic plus compost (OP) | ecosystem: Engineered > Solid waste > Mixed feedstock >... | reverse complement strand
CTGCGCCGCGGCCCCAGCGGATCCGCCGGCCACTCCACCGAGCGCAGCGTCTCGGCCAGCGGGTTCTCCGCGTCCTCGGCGGGCTCGTCGGCCCACTCCACCAGCTCGCCGGCACCGGTGCCGCGCAGCACGTGCGCGATCTCCGTGAAGAAGTCCGACGGCCCCTTCGGCTTCTTGCCGCCCTCCGGCCACCAGTGCGCCGACAGCAGCAGCACCCGCTCCGCGCGGGTCAGCGCCACGTAGAACAGCCGCCGCTCCTCGGTCAGCCGGCGGTCCTCGAACTCGCCGTCGTGCGCCTTGAGCTCGTCGAGCAGCTCCTTGCGGTCCATCCCGGCCAGCCGGTCCAGGTCCAGCCGCGGCAGGTCCGCCGAGTCGCCGCGCAGCACCGCGGGCAGCTCGGTCACCGAGCTCAGCCAGGACCCCGAGTGCCGCCGCCCGGGGAACACCTGCTGCACCAGGTGCGGCACCGCCACGACCTCCCACTCCAGGCCCTTGGCGGCGTGCGCGGTGAGCACCTGCACGCGGTCCTCGGCGACCTCCACCTCGCCCGGCTCCAGCCCGTCCTCGGCGCGCTCGGCCGCGGCCAGGTAGTCCAGCAGCGCCGGCAGCGTCGCGGACGGGCTCGCGGTGGCGAACTCGGTGACCACGTCGGCGAACGCGTCCAGGTGGATGCGGCCGGCGCCGCTCGGGCGGGCCATGCTCTCGATGTCCAGCAGCAGGGTGCGCTCGACGTCGGCGACCAGCTCCGGCAGCGGCTGCTCCAGGCGGCGGCGCAGGCCGGCCAGCTCGCCGCCGAGGCGGCGGATCCGCTCGTAGCCGGCGGCCGAGTAGTTCTCCGGATCGCCCGGGTCGTCCAGCGCGTCCACCAGCCCGGCCTCCTCGGACTGCTCGCCGGGCAGCGCACCGGTGACCACCTCGGCCGGGTCGTCGCTGTCCACCTCCTGCGCGCCGGGGCCGAGGCTGCGCGCCCGGTCCCACAGCGCGCGGATGTCGGCCGCGCCGAGCCGCCAGCGCGCACCGGTCAGCAACCGCATCGCCGCCGTCCCGGCCAGCGGGTCGACCAGCATCCGCAGCGCGCTGACCAGGTCCCGCACCTCGGGCTCGTCCAGCAGGCCGCCGAGGCCCACGACCTCCACCGGCAGGCCCCGCTCGCGCAGCGCCGCGGCCAGCCCGGCCATGTCGGAGCGGCGGCGCACCAGCACCGCGGCGGTCGGCGGCTCGCCGGTGGCGTCCAGCTTCGCGTGCCACTGCTCGGCGATGCGGTCGGCGACCCACTGCTGCTCGGTGCGCACGTCCTCGACCAGGGCCGCGCGGATGTCGCCGGTGTCAGCGCCCTCCCGCGCGCGCAGCTCGTCGACCTCCAGCCCGGCCGCCCGCAGCGGCTCGGAGGCGGCGTTGGCCAGCTGCAGCACCTCCGGCGGGTTGCGGAAGCTGGTCAGCAGCCCGTAGCGCGGCGCCGGGCTGCGGTCGCCGCGCGGGAAGTCGGTGCTGAACCGGGGCAGGTTGGCCGCGCTCGCCCCGCGCCAGCCGTAGATCGCCTGCGCCGGGTCGCCGACCGCGGTCACCGGCAGCGGCTGCTCGCCGCCGCCGAACAGCGCGCGCAGCAGCACGCGCTGGGCGTGCCCGGTGTCCTGGTACTCGTCCAGCAGCACCGCGCCGTAGCGGGCGCGCTCGCCCGCGGCGACCTCGGGGTGCTCGGTGGCCAGCCGGGCGGCCAGCGACATCTGGTCGGCGAAGTCCATCGCGGCTTCGCGGCGCTTCTGCTGCTGGTAGGCCTCCAGCAGCGGCAGCAGCGCGGCGCGCAGCCGCTGCGCGGCGACGATCTTGGTGAGGTCCTGCGGGAGCTCGGCCTTCTGCCGCTTGGCGCGCGGGGCGCTCTCGATCAGCGCGCACAGCCGCTCGGCGTGCTCGCGCAGCTGCTCCGGGCGCACCAGGTGCTCGGCGAGCTCACCGGCCAGGGACAGCAGGTAGCCGGTGACCGTCGACGGCACCTTCTCGGTGTCCAGGTCCTCGGTCCAGCCGGCGACCACCCGGTGCGCGAGCTGCCAGGACGCGGTGCCGGTCAGCAGCCGCGCCCCCGGCTCCACCGGGATGCGCAGGCCGTGCTCGCCGACCAGCCGGCCCGCGTAGGCGTGGTAGGTCAGCACCGTCGGCTCCTCGGCCAGCACGGTGGTGCGCAGCTGCCCGCTCGGGTCGACCTCGTCGAGCAGCCCGGACCCGGCGAGCCGCCGCAGCCGCGCGCGCACCCGGTCGGCGAGCTGCCGGGCGGCTTTGCGGGTGAACGTGAGACCGAGCACGTGCTCGGGGGTGACGAGCTGGTTGGCCACCAGCCACACCACGCGCGCGGCCATCGTCTCGGTCTTGCCGGCGCCGGCGCCGGCGACGACGAGGGACGGTTCGGCGGGGGCGGCGATCACGGCGGCCTGCTCGGGCGTCGGCGGGTGCAGCCCGAGGCCCTGCGCGATGCGCTGCGGGCTGAGCCGTTCTGCGGACATCCGGCGCTTCCCCTCCCACGACCTGCGACGACCCGTTCTAGCACGAGCCGCCGACCCGGCCTCCGGCCGCGTTCACCGGCCCGCGCCCGCGACCTGCCGAGGAATTCCGGTGCGCGGCGGGGCCCGGTGCCGCCGCGGGTTCCGCGGGCCGCCGCCCGGCGGCCGGGCGCACACCGGCCGAAGGTCGAAAACACCCGGTCCGAGCGACTACGTTGGTCGCAGTCCGGCCGAGAAAGGGGAGCCCATGCCGCAGCACGCGAACGGCCTGCACCACCACGGTTACGTCGAGCGCTCCACGCTGTCCAACGCCCTCACCGCGGCGGAACGGCGGATGCTCGAACCGGACGAAGTGATGCACTCCCCCGACGAGGTCGCCGCGTGGCTGGCCGGCACCCTCCGCGCCGCCATGGGCCGCTCCGAAGAAGAGGTCGCCTTCACCGACGAGACCGAGATCTGGCTCGCCGAATCCGACCGCGGCGAGACCATCGTCACCGGCCTGCACGAAGGGCCCACCATCACCGCCGAAGCCGTCTACGACAGCAACTGCGAGTGCGAGCGGCAGCTCAAGGCGGTCCCCACCAAGAAGCGCCGCTGACCGGCGCGCGCGGGGCGCCTGCGGGTCACTGCCCGACCTGGCGCCCTTCGGGGTGGACCGGGCAGCTGGGCTTGGCCGGGCAGCGGGCGCAGTCGGAGTTCTCCGCGGCCAGGAACGCGGGCCCGACGCTGGAGGCCCCGGCCTGGTGGACCACGTCCAGCCACACCCGCAGCCGCTCCTCGTCGAGGCCGGGCTGGGCGCGCTCGGTCCACGCGCCCTGCCGCGAGGGCTTGGCGACGTAGAGCAGCCGGGCACCGCCGGGTTCGGCCCCTTCGCCGAACGCGCCGAGCGCGGCGGCGAGCTGGTAGACCGCCAGCTGCGGGTGCTCGGCGGCTTCGCCCGCGCTGACCGGGGATTTGCTGGTCTTGACGTCCACGACGACGGGGTTGCCCGCGGGGTCGGCTTCGAGCCGGTCGACGCGGCCGCGCAGCCGCAGCGCCGGACCGCCGTCGCGGCCGGGCACGGTGAGGTCGAGGTCGCGTTCCACGCCGAGCTGGGTGAGCTCGTCGCGGGAGCTGGTCAACCAGCCGAGGAACGCCTCCACCATGCCTTCCACGCGCCGCCGCTCGTGCCGGGAGAACCAGGGCGCCCCGGCGTCGACGTGCTCCCACGCCCGGTCCAGCGCGGTGCGCAGCTGCTCCCGGTCGGCGCCGCGGGCGGCCTGCTCGACCAGGGAGTGCACCAGGGTGCCGGTGACGGAGGCGAGTTCGGCGGCGTCCTCCCCGCCGTGGCGCTGCACCATCCAGCGCAGCGGGCACTTCGCCAGGACCTCCACTGTGGACGGTGAGATGCGCACGGCTTCGCCGTCCTCGACCAGCGGGCGGTCGGTGGAGCTGTCCGGCAGGCCGTACCAGGAGTCCGGGTGCGCGCCGGGCACCCCGGCCTCGGCGAGCCGGGCCAGCTGGGCGGCGGCGCGCTCGCGGCGGGCGGGTTTGGCCTCCCCGTCGCAGACGACGCCGCGCAGCTCGGCGACGAGCTCGGCCAGCACCAGGCCGCGCTGCGGCGGCTGCACCGGGCGCTGCTCCTCGGCGTCGGTGGAGACGCCTTCGAGCTCGTCGAGGAACCGGGACGGCTGCTCGTCCTCCCCGCGGACCGCGCTGACCAGCAGGCGGCTGCGGGCGCGGCCGGCGGCGACCAGCAGCAGGCGGCGCTCCTCGGCCAGCAGCGGGGCGGTCGCGGACACGGCACTGTCCACACCGGACACGAGGTCGACGAGCCGCTCGGTGCCCAGCAGCGAACCGCGCAGCCGCAGGTCCGGCCACACGCCCTCCTGCACCCCGGGGATCGCCACGACCTCCCACTCGCGCCCGGCGGAGGCGTGCGCGGTCAGCACCGACACCGCCTCGCCCGCCGGGGCGGTCGGCGCCAGCGTGCTGCCGGCGATGCGCTGCCTGCGCAGCTCCTCGACGAACCCGGCCACGTCCGAGCCGGGCAGCCGGTCGTCGTACTCGGCGGCCGCGTCGAACAGCGCCACCACCGCGTCCAGGTCCCGGTCGGCCTGCGCCCCCGAGATACCGCCGCGCTCGGAGGCCGCCGACCAGCGCTGCGCCAGGCCCGTGGCGGTCCACACCTGCCAGAGCGCCTCCTCGACGCCCTTGCGGCCCGCGTCGACCGCGCCGACCGCCTCGCGCGCGGTGGCCAGCAGCGCGGCCAGCCGGCGGGCCGGGCGGGCGCTGGACTCCTCCAGCCCCGCCAGCGGGTCGACGCCCCGCAGCGCCTCCACCAGCAGCTCGCCGCTGGAGCGGTCGCCGCCGGCGGCCACCTCCAGCCGCCGCAGGCCGCGCTTGAGCCGCCGCACCTCCAGCGGATCCACCCCGCCCAGCGGGGACAGCAGCAGCCGCTCGGCGGTGTCGGCGTCCAGCTCGTCCGGGCGCGCGGCGCACCACAGCACCGACAGCAGCGGGCTCACCGCGGTCTGCTGCGCCAGCGGCACGTCGTTCGGCGGCAGCGCGATCGGCACCCCGGCGGCCAGCAGCGCCCGGCGCAGCACCGGCAGCGAGCGGCGCGCCGAGCGCACCAGCACCGCCATGTCCGACCACGGCACCCCGTCCAGCAGGTGCGCGCGGCGCAGCTGGTCGGCGACCCAGGCCGCCTCCTGCGCCGGGGTGCCGAACAGCCGCACCTGCACCGCGCCCTCGCCGGACTCGGCCGGGGCGGAGTCGCGCTGCGGGCCGCTGCCGGGCAGCGCGCGCGCCAGCCGGTGCACCGCGGAGTGCACCGCGGGAGCCAGCCGGCGGCCGGTGGTGAGCACCTCGGTGCGGTCCGGCTCCAGCTCCACGAACAGGCCCAGGTCGGCGCCGCGGAACGTGGACACCGCCTGGTCCGGGTCCCCGGCCAGCACGAACTCGGCCGCGGGCTCGCCGAGCAGCCGCAGCAGCTCGAACTGCTGGCGGTCCAGCTGCTGGGCGTCGTCGACGAGCAGGTACCGCACCCGCTGCCGCTCGGCGTCCAGCAGCTCGGGGTCGTCGAGCAGCGCCAGCCGCGCCTGGTTGACCACCGTGGAGGCCTCCGGCGCGCTGCCGGCCAGCGAGAGGACCTGGTCGAGCTGGTGGCCGAACCGCCCGGCGGCGACCCACTCCGGCCGGTCGTGCGCGCGGCCCAGCTCGGCCAGCCGCTCCGGCCAGACGTTCCAGCTGGCCGCGCGGGTGAGCAGGTCGCGCAGCTCCTGCGCGAAGCCCTCCAGCGGCAGCGCCCCGCGCAGCGACTCCGGCCAGTTCCGGGCGCCGTCCTCGACGTCCCCGGCCAGCAGGTCCCGCACCCACGCGTCGTACTGCGGCCCGCTGAGCATCCCCGGTGGCTGCTCGCCGGCCAGCTGCGCCTGCCTGCCCAGCACCGCGTAGGCGTAGGAGTGCACGGTGCGCACCAGCGGCTCCTGCGCGGTGCGCAGCCCGGACCCCGCGGTGAGCCGCTCGGTGATCGCCGCGCGCATCCGCGCCGCGGCCTGCCGCCCGGAGGTGAGCACCAGCACGTTCTCCGGCGCCACCCCGCGCGCGCCGATGCGCTCGGCGGCGACCTCGGCCAGCAGCGTGCTCTTGCCGGTGCCCGGCCCGCCGATCACGCGCAGGAAACCGCCGTCGCCGTCGAGCACCCGCCGCGCGGGCGCGTCCCAGCTCAGCTGCCGGGAGCCGCCGGTGCGGCGGACCAGCACGGGCGGGTTGCCCGGCGCTGCGGGGCGGGACTTCGCGGTGACCACGGCCCTGATGGAACCACGCGGGCCCGACGGCGCCGGGAACGGCTCCGGGTTGCGCGCGGGAAAAACGGCAATTTCCCGCAGCATTCCGGGATTCCCGGAATGCTGCGCGGAATTCTCCAGTGTGGACCGGACAATCCGCTGGCCAGGGCCGGTGCGCCCGGATTCCGCCGCATTCCGGGAAGCGGCCGGAGGGAGCACGCCGCTCTTACTTTTGGTGGTACGAACCAATTTCGGGTTCTGCGACAGTGCCGATCGCCACGGAATCCCCGCCGTGGCCCGACGAAGATCCCCCGAAGGAGGACCAGTGGGCAAGCTCGGCACGAACGTGCTCACCCTGGCGGGCACCGGCGTCGCCCTGGCCTGCGCCGCCACCCTGACCGCCGCCCCGGCGTCCAGCGCCCAGCAGCACCCGGCCCCGACCGCGGAGAGCCCGGTCGCCGCCTCGCCGTACCTCTACAACGGCTGGGGCAACCCGCCGCAGCCCGGCGAAGTGCAGAAGGCCAGCGGGGTCAAGGACTTCACCCTCGGCTTCGTGCTCGCGAACGGAGGCTGCGAACCCGCCTGGGACGGCACCCGGCCCCTCGACGGCCAGGACAAGAACACCATCGACCAGGTCCGCGCCGGCGGCGGCGACGTCGTGCCCTCCATCGGCGGCTGGAGCGGCAACAAGCTCGGCGAGGCCTGCCAGGACGCCCAGTCCCTCGCCGGCGCCTACCAGAAGGTGATCGACGCCTACGGGCTCAAGGCCATCGACATCGACATCGAATCCACCGAGGTCGAAACGCCCGCCACCCGGGACAAGGTCATCGAAGCCCTCAAGATCACCAAGGACGCCAACCCCGGCCTCAAGACCGTCGTCACCTTCGGCACCACGACCACCGGGCCGAACGAGAACGGCAAGGCCATGATCGCCAAGGCCAAGGACATCGGCGCCGAGATCGACGTCTGGACCCAGATGCCGTTCGACTTCCACGGCAGCGACATGGCCAAGGACACGATCACCACCACCGACGCGCTCAAGGACGAGCTGAAGAAGACCTTCGGCTACGACGACGCCACCGCCTACGCGCACGCCGGCATCTCGTCCATGAACGGCAACACCGACCAGCAGGGCGAGCACGTCGACCTCGCCGCGTTCCAGAAGATGGCCGACTACGCCAAGGAGAAGGGCCTCGGCCGGTTCACCTTCTGGTCGGTCAACCGCGACCGGCCCTGCACCGGCGGCGACGTGAGCTCCTGCGGCGGGGCGCAGCAGCAGCCCTGGGACTTCTCCAAGATCGTCGCGGGGTTCGCCGGCTGACGCCGGGTTCCGCGAGCCGGTAGCGGGAGCTCGGGCGCCGTCGCGGTGCCGGATCTCCACCTCCGGCAGCAGTGCAGCCGTCCTCGCCGGGCGGCGCCGGAGAACCCGCGGCGGTGCCGGTGATCAGGTGATCACCGCATTCGCCGCTCGAAGAGCACGAGTGATCGAGACGGGACCGCAGCAGCTCCCCGGCTGCGGTCCCGTTCTCGTGCCCGCCGCCGAACCTCGCGGTGGACGGCGCGGCTCGCCCCGAGCGCTCGATGGTTCCGCGGTCGCCGGAGCTCCGGAGTCGCCGCCTGCACCGGAGAACCGTTGGCACAGCGGGAAGTCGTGGCGCCTGATGAGTCCGCCGCGGGCGGCTCGACCACCACGTGAGTGCCGGGCGCAGGTGTCGTCGCGAGTCCGGCAGTCTCGCGAAATCGGGGCCACAGCCGGGAATTCGCGTGCCCGGCCGCGCCCGCAGACCGCTGGTCGTCGCCAGCCGCTCGACACCTGGACGGCTCCGCGCCGGCCCCGTGGCCTGCGGAATCGGAGCGATCCCGGCCGTTTCCGGCCGCACACCAGCGAACACTGCTCCGATCAGAGCAGTTTCCGCTGGTGCGGACGGATCCGACGCGTTCCGGCGAGCATCGAGTTGATCATGGCGTGCTAGTCTCGGAACGGTTTCGTGCGGGCAACGGCGAATGGGGGTTGGTCCGGGACCCGGCGTGCGATCACCCGCCCCACCGCGGGCGGCGGACCGCTCCACTCGCCGCACTCCCCGCGAACCCTCGCACTCCCCCACGCTCCGGCGAGACCACCGCGGCGCCCGCCGTCGCGGGAACCGGCACCGCGACACGGGGTGGTACGTAGTGCAGAACACGGACGACTGGCGCAGCGGCCGCCGGAGCCTGCGCGACCGGCTCTACGGCGTGGTCCTCATCCCCGGCATCGCACTGCTCGTCCTGTGGGCCGCCACCGGCGGCGCCACCGTCTACAACGGACTCCACCTGCGCAGCATCGCCACCGGGGTGCGCGACGTGTCGCTGCCCGCGATGCGGGTGCTGGCCTCGGCGCAGAAGGAGCGCACCCTCAGCCTGCTGGAGACCACCGCTCCCGGTGCCACCGGCGCCCGCCTGTCCCGCCAGCGCGAAGCCACCGACCGCGCCGTGGCCGGGATGCGCGCGACCGCCGAGCCCGCCCTGGACGACGCCCCGGACGGAGTGCGGCAGCGGATGACCGCGCTGGACGAGCTCATCGGCCGGTTGCCCGCGGTGCGCGCGCAGGTCGACGCGCACCGCCTCGACCGGGCCGGGATCCACGGCTACTACGACGCGGTCGTCGACTCCGGCTCGGCGCTGTTCGAGGCGCAGGCGCGGCTGTTCCCGGACGCCGCGGTCTCCCGCGGCGCGCTGCAGGCCACCGAGTTCTTCCGCGCCGCCGACCGGATGGCGCGCGCGGCCTCGCTGGCCACCGACGGGCTGCGCTCCGGCAGCTTCCCGGCCGCCGACCACCTGGCGTTCACCCGGCTCACCGGCGCCTACCACCTCGACCTGGACAGCGCCGGCTCCGGCGCGGCCCCGCCGGTGCGGGCGCAGCTGGCGCGCGTGTCGGCGAGCCCGCACTTCGCGCACCTCGCCGAGCTGGAGGGCCGGATCGTCGCCCGCGGCCCGTGGAGCCCGGGCGGGGGCCCGGAGGTGGACGTGGCGGACTGGCTGACCACGGCCGACCTCGTCGCCGACGACCTCACCTCGCTGTCGGCCGCGCAGGCCCAGCGCACCGCCGCCGACGGCCTCGAAACCGGGAACCGCACGCTCGCGCAGGTCGCGATCGCCGGGGTCGTGGCGCTGGCCGTGGTGCTGGCGGCGATCCTGGTGGCGCTGCGGGTCTCCCGGCGGCTGTCCCGCCGGCTGCAGGGGCTGCGGGACGACGCGCTGCTGATCACCGACGGCCAGCTGCCGGAGATCGTGGCCCGGCTGCGCCGCGGCGAGGCGGTGGACCTCAGCGGCGAGGTCGCGCGGCTGGACTACGGCCGCGACGAGATCGGCCAGGTCGCCGAGGCGTTCAACACCGCCCAGCGCACCGCCATCGCCGCCGCCGTGCGCGAGACCCAGGCCCGCGAGGGCGTCAACCACGTCTTCCTCGGCATCGCCGGCCGCAGCCAGGCCCTGGTGCACCGGCTGCTGACCATGATCGACCGGCTGGAGCGGGAGGAGACCGACCCGGACCGGATGCAGCTGCTGTTCGGCCTGGACCACCTGGCCACCCGCGCCCGCCGGAACGCCGAGAACCTGATCATCCTCGGCGGCGGGGAGTCCGGCCGCCGCTGGTCCCGGCCGATCGAGCTGGCCGACGTGCTGCGCAGCGCGGTCGCCGAGACCAAGCACTACGCCCGGGTGCGGGTGCAGAAGCCGCCGGAGCTGGCGCTGCACGGCGACGCGGTGGCCGACGCGGTGCACCTGGTGGCCGAGCTGCTGGACAACGCGACCTCGTTCTCCCCGCCGGAGTCCGCGGTCGGGCTGCACAGCCGCACCGCCGCCGGCGGCGTCGTGGTCGAGGTGGAGGACCGCGGGCTGGGCATGGCCGAAGCCGACCGCGAGGCGGCGAACGCGATGCTGGCCGACCCGCCCGAGTTCGACGCGATGGCGCTGCGCTCGGACAGCCGCCTGGGGCTGTTCGTGGTCGCGCGGCTGGCGGCCCGGCACGGCATCGGCGTGGAGCTGCAGGAGTCCGCGCACGGCGGGACGAAGGCGGTGGTGCTGCTGCCGCAGGCGCTGATCGTGGAGCCGGTCGAGCAGGAGAGCGACACCGAGACCACCGCCCGGCTGCCGCGGGTGCGCTCGGCCGCGGGCGAAGCCCCGGAGGAACCGGTCGAGCAGTCCGCGGAACCGCCGGTGCTGGACTCCTCCGCGGCGTGGGCCGATCCGGAGCAGTGGCCCGCCGAGGACCCGCCGGACGCCGAGGCCGCGGAGTCCGCCGAAGACCTCCCGTGGCCCGACGACCCCGACGAGGACCCGGCCGACGAGCCCGCCGACGAGTCCCGCGCGGGCCGGCACTCCGTCGACGGCCCGACCGATCCGACCGCCCGCACCCAACCGCCGGAAAAACCGCGCACTAGCACGCAACCTTTCGGGCCCGCCACCGACAGTGGCGAAAACACCCCGACGGCCGAGCCCGCCCGCACGCGGTCTTCCGACGTCACGCCTTCGGCCGACGACTGGCCGACGACGCACAGCTACCGTTCGGGCAGCGGGCACCCCCCGGACGGCCCCCGAGCCGAGCACGGCACCTCCGAACCGGAGCTCGCCGAGTGGCCCACCGAGGACCCCGCCGACCCGATTCCGGCAGAGTCACCGGAGGAGACCACCGACGAATCCGTCGCGTGGCCGCAGGAGACCGCGGCCACCGACCCGACAGGAACCGCTCCGCCCGGCCCGGACCAGCCGGCCGAGCCGGCGGGCCCCGGAGCGGAGGCGCCCGAACCCGACCCGGTGCCGCTGCCCCGCCGCCGCAGGCTGGCCCACCTCGCCCCCGAACTCGTCCGCGACGAGGACGGCGACGACGAGCCCGCCCGCACCGACGCGGCGGCCCGCAGCCCCGAAGAGGCGCGGGACGTCATGTCGGCGATCCGCCGGGGCACCGACCGCGGCCGCAAGGCCGACCCGGGCGGGTCCGGCTGAGCCGGGCCGCCCGCGGGAAGAACCGACAACCGACGACCAAGGGGAGAACTGTGCAGAACACGAGCGCGCCGACCGACCTGGCCTGGTTGCTCCACGACCTCGTCGGCCGCGTCGCGGGTGCGCGGCACGCCGTGGTGCTGTCCGCGGACGGCCTGCTTGTCGAGCACTCCCCCGACCTGTCCGAAATGGACGCGGAGGCGCTGGCGGCGTCCGCCTCGGCGCTGCACGGGCTCGCCCGCGGCACCGGGCAGCGGTTCGGCGGTGGCGGGATCCGGCAGACGGTGATCGAGATGGAGCACGCGTTCCTGTTCGTGACCGCCGCCGACGACGGCGCCTGCGTGGCGCTGCTCGGCGACGAGTCCGCGGACGTGGGCCAGATCGCCTACGAGATCAACCTGTTCGCGCAGCGCGCGGGCACGGCCATCGCGTCCGCCCCGCGCTCCCGCCTCGACCCGGCGGCCACGCCGTGACCGGCGACCGCGCCGCAGCTCCCGACAGGGCCCCAGTCCCCGACAGACCCGCAGCCCCCGACAGGACCGCAGCTCCCGACAGCGCTGCGGGCCCCGACCACGCGAGGACTCCCGACAGCGCCTCGCCCCACACCGGGACCCGACACCACGCCGCACCCCGGCGGCGTCCCTGCGCGGCCCGCGGCCTGGGCAGCTGGCGGGACAGCGCGGCGGGCCCGCTGGTGCGGCCGTACGCGCTGACGCGGGGCCGCACCCGCGCGACCGAGGGCGCGCTGCGGCGCGGCACGCTGGTGGTCGCCGCCGAACGACCGTCCGAAGTGGACGACGAGTGGAGCGCCGACCACGAGCGGATCCTGGCCCGGTGCCGCACCCCCGCCTCCGTCGGCGACCTCGCCCGGGCGCTGGACGTCCCGCTCATGGTGGCCGCGGTGCTGGTCACCGACCTGCTCGACGCCGGGCGGCTGGAGGTGCCGCTGTCGCCGGTGCGGGAACCGGACCAGGCGCTGCTGCAGGCCGTGCTGGACGGCATCAAGCGGCTGTAGCGCACCTGCCACACTCGGCGCCGTGAACGAGGAGACGCTCGAAGCGGTCCGCGCCGTCGTCGCCGCCATCCCGCCCGGGTCGGTGCTGGCCTACGGGGACGTGGCCGAGCTGGCCGGGCTGCGCTCGGCGCGGCTGGTGGGCCGGATCCTCGCCGAGGACGGGGCGGACCTGCCGTGGCACCGGGTGCTGCGCGCGGACGGCTCGGTCGCCCCGCACCTGCGCCAGGAGCAGCTCGCCCGGCTGCGCGGGGAGGGCGTGCTCGCCGACGGGGCCCGGATCGACATGCGCCGCTACCGCTGGGGCGCGGGCTGAGTCACCGCCGCGCGGCGAACTCCGGCAGCTCCTCGGCCACCAGCCGCACCAGCGAACCCGTCCGCGCCCGCTCCGGCATCCGGTGCGGCAGCCCGGCGCGGCTGATCGGGGCGGCGGTGACCGGGCCGACGCAGGCGAGGAACACCCGCTCGCGCAGCGCGGCCAGCAGCGCCTCGCCGCGGCCGGTGCGCTCCGCGCGGGCCAGGAAGTTCGTCGCCGCCGGGGCGCTGGTGAACGGCAGCGCGTCCACTTCCCCGGCGATCACCGCATCGATGAGCCCGTCCAGCGCGTCCAGGTCCACCGGGTCCTCCCAGCGGTAGACCACGATCGGCAGCACCTCGGCGCCCGCGGCGGCCAGCCGCTCGCGGAACTCCAGCATCGGGTCGCCGTGCACCTGCACCACCACCCGCTTGCCGGCGACGCCGAGCCCCAGCAGGTGCTCCAGCGTCTCGCCGACCTCCTCGCTCGGCGCGGTCCACGATTCGCGCAGCCCGGCCCCGCGGATCGCCCCGCGCGCCTTGGCGCCGCGGGCCAGCAGCATCGCGCCGCCCAGGTGCGCCACCAGCCGCTCGCCCAGCCCGGCGTGCTCGGCGGCCTCCAGCCAGCCGCGGAACCCGGCACCGGTGACGGCCACGACGTGGTCGACCGGCGCGGACAGCACCCGCTCGGTCGCGGCCGCCAGCTCGCAGTCGTCCCGCGCCGCGACCGTGTGCATCGCCGGGGCGTAGCGCACCGCGGCCCCGCGGCGCTCCAGCAGGCCGCCGAGCTCAGCGGCCTTGCGCTCGGCGGTGACTCCGACGGTCAGCCCGTG
>Ga0164243_10010395_pt1 | contig 13379 bp, 13 predicted proteins | sample OricompcompostOP_FD_108781 | JGI IMG/M metagenome (GOLD analysis project Ga0164243, IMG submission 108781) | Organic Plus compost microbial communities from Emeryville, California, USA - Original compost - Organic plus compost (OP) | ecosystem: Engineered > Solid waste > Mixed feedstock >... | reverse complement strand
GAACTGGGCCAGGCTCGGTCCACCGGCGGCGAACAAGGCGTCGGCCTGCGGCACCGCGTCCAGCAGCAGCGGGAACGGGATCTCGTTCGCGTACGCCTCGGCGAACGCGCGGTGGACCGAGCCCACGGTCGGCGTGCCGAGCCGCACCGGCAGCACGTTCATGTACAGCCCCACGGTGTCCCACTCGGACCTGCGGCGGCCGTGGGTGAGCACCGGAACGACGGTCTCGCCGTGGCACAGCGGGCCGAGCGCCCGCGCGAACGCGGTGAGCAGGACGACGAACGGCGTGCTGCGCGCGACCCGTGCGACCGCCGCCGCGTGCTCCTGCGTGATGCCGCTCGGTTGCCGGATCTCCGCCGTGCCGGCGCGGTCGTCCGTACCCGCGACGAGGGCCGGGACGTCGGTGAGCATCGCGTTCCAGAACGGCGCGGAACGGGCCACGCGCCGGGCCGGGTACGGGGCCGTGCCGTCGTGGTACGAGGGCGCCGGTCCGCTGCCCGGCTTCAGCACCTCGCGGACCAGCAGCCGCATCGACCACGGGTCCGAGACGGTGTGGTGAGCCACGAGCAGCAGCTCGGCGCCGGCCAGGTACGCCCACAGCAGGCAGGGTGCGTCGGGCGGGTACCGCCCCGCGGCCGCCGCCGCCCACACGTCGTCGACCGTCCGCAGTGGGACCGGTCCCTCCCCCAGTACGGGGTGCCGGGCGACGATCGCGTCGAGGGACCGCCGCAGCGCGGCGGGGTCGGGCTCCGCCGGCAGCCGGACCCCGCCCAGGGCGACGAACCGGTCGGCGTCCGCCGGCCCGCCCACCCAGGACAGGATGCGCTGCCCGAACGGCTGGTCATCCACGTCGTCCTCCTCCCGTGGCCTCTCCGGCCATGTCGACGGGCACCCGCTCGCGCGCCGCCGGTGACGGCGCCGCGTCCGGCGCGGCGTCCGGCACGTCGCGGCGCCGCCGCAGCGGTGAGAAGTAGAGCCACAGGCCGGACGCCCACACCCCGACGGCGGCGATCCACAACGTCGGCCGCACACCGAGCCAGCTGCCCAGCAGACCGCCGGCGAGGGCGCCCACCGGCATCACCCCGAAGATCACCCACCGGATCGAGGCGGTCATGCGTCCCAGCAGCTCCGGCGGGCACACTCCCTGCCGGTAGCTGATCGCCGCCGCGTTGTAGATGGCGAACAGGGCTCCCAGCCCGGCCATGCCCACCGTGTAGGCGACCGGGCCCCAGCCGGGCCGCGCGGCCGGCACGAGCAGCACCGTCCAGCCGAGTCCCAGCGGAGCGATCCAGATGATCCGCGCGCTGCCCACCAGTCTCGCCAGCCGCGCGGACAGCAGGCCACCGCCGATCCCGCCGAGCGTGGTGAGTGCCAACACGACGCCGACGGTGTGCTCGTCCAGCCGCAGGTCCCGCACGAGGTAGAGGACGGCCAGGGCGAAGATCATCTGGCTGAACAGGTTGAGCGACGCCGACGCCGCCACCAGCCTGGGCATGATCGGATGGCGGAACACGAACGACAGCCCGGCGGCCAGCTCCCGGCGGAAGTCCCGCGGCCCCGCCGCCGCCGGTGGGTCCTCCGCACGCCGGATGAACAGCAGGGACGCCGCGTTGACCAGGTAGGCGAGGGCGTCGACGCCCACCGTGCGCGCCACACCCAGCGCCGACGCCAGGGCGCCGCCCACGCTGTATCCGGCGATCCGGGAGACCGCGTACGTGGTCGCCAGCTTGCCGTTGGCCTCGAGCAGTTGCCCGCCCGGCACGACCGCCGGCAGGAAGCTCTGGTGCGCGGTCTCGTACAGCACGGTGCACACGCTGGACAGCAACGCCACGATCCAGAGGTGCGCCATCGTGACCCAGCCGGCCCAGGCGCCGACGGCGACGGTTGCCACCAGCCCGGCCCGGACGAGGTGGCAGACCACCATGACGCGGCGTTTGCGCATCCGGTCCACCCACACACCGGCGGGCAGGGACAGGAACAGGTAGGCGACCATCCGGGTGGCGCTGAGGATGCCCACCTCGACGGCGGTGGCGTCCAGGACGGTGACCGCGAGCAGCGGGATGGCCAGCAGCGAGACGGCGTCGCCGACCTCGCTGAGCGTCCGGCCGGACCACAGCACCATGAAGTCGCGGTTGCGCCAGAGGCTGGTGGTCACTGCGCGTCCTTGACGGTGCGCAGCAGGAGGTCGGCCATGGTGGTCAGGAAGCGTTCCACCTCGGCCCGCCCGTACCCGTCGCGCATCACCCGCAGGGTGAGCTGCACGGTCGGGTGGGCCCTGGCGATCAGATAGAAGCTGGCCCCGCTGTAGGAGCGCGGCGGAAGCCACTCGATGCGGCCGGGCAGGACCTCGGTGGACGCGGGATCGGCGTCGGCCGGCGGCGGGATGAACGTGACGTAGCTCCCGTGGTCGAAGTCGTGCGGCCCCACGGCGAACGGGTCGTACACACCGTGCCGCATGGCGCGTACCGCCGCCACGTTGACCTCGCGGGCCACCGGGCCCAGCGGCCCGTCGGGATCGACGGGGACCAGCATGGGCACCCACTGGGTCATCGACGACACCAGGCGTCGTACGGCCGGGTCGAGCCGGTTCGCGGCCAACTGCCACAGCAACTGATCCGCCACCCCCGTGGTGGCGGCCAGCGCCTGCGCGTAGACCGCGAGCAGCAGATTGGGCAGGGTCACCCGCAGGTGCTGGGCCGCGCGGCGGGCCGCGCCGTACGGGACGCCCGTGTCGACGAGAGCCCGCACCAGAGGACCGCGGGACACCGGTGCCCGTGGGGCGGCCGCGACGGTGTGGCGGCGGTACTCGGCGGCCGCGGTCAACCTCTCCCGGAACGCGTCGCCGCGCTGCCGTTCGGCCACCTCCCGCGGCGCCGGGGCGTCGGGGAGGGGTTCGTCGCGCAGCAGCGCGTGGAAGTCGGACTCCAGGACCCGTAGCGCGGCGCCGTCGGCCACGATGTGGTGGATCACCAGATGGACCCGCGGTGGCCCGTCGTCCGGCGTACGGACCCAGGCGCGCCACGCCGGCTCGGCGGTCAGGTCGAACGGCTCCCGCACGGACGCCGCACCGAACCGCACGGGCGGGTCGCGCAGCACCGCCTGGCGTACCTCGCCGGACTCGTGGGCCGGGCGGTAGACGGTGCGCAGCGACTCGTGCCGCACCGCCAGCGCGGTGAGGGCATGCCGGATCCGCTCCTCGGTGACGGGGGCCGCGACCGGCCACACGACGTCCTGGTTGGACTCCCACAGCTGCTCGGGCGGGCGCACCGCGAGGGCCTTCCACATGGAGAGCTGGCCCATGGTGAGCGGGTAGGTGCCCTCGATCGGCATGGATCCTCCAGCCTCGGGGGTGGGTGGTCACCTCGCGGTGGCCACCCACCGTGGTTCAGTGCTCTCAGCCGGCGCAGTCGTCCTTACGCATCGCCGCACCTCCTCTCGTCAGCGCCGTCGACTCCCTCCGGTTCGCACGGATCCGGAGGCACATCGCCGAGGTGATGGCGGGGTCAGGTCCAGCTGACGCCGCGCTTGCCGACGCTGCGCATGGCATTCCTCCCCTCCCGACGGGGCGGCCCCGTGGCCCGCCCGGTGACCTCAGCGTCGGCCGCCGCCGACCTTGGCGGTAGGGCCATCGGCGATCGAAGGCGTTCGAAGTCGTTCGACGCCGTCGGTCACCACGGCAGCGCGTCGCGGCCAGAGGGGCGCGAGAGCGAGGACCACGAGGGCGCCCGACAGTCCGCTGAATCCGATGACCGTGGTGGGCGTCCACCGGTCGGCGGCCAGGCCCGCGGTGACCATCGCCAGGCCCTGGAACCCGCTCAGGCCGGTGATGGCCACGCCGAACGCGCGTCCCCGCAACTGCGCGGGCACGGCCCGGCCGAACAACGCGTTCAACGGGACGGCGAAGGCGCTCGCGGCACCGGCCAGCAGCAACAGCGTCAGCACCAGCCACAGCGGTGGAACGAGCCAGACCGCCGCCAGCACCCCGGCGGACAGGACGGCCAGCGGCAGGATCAGCCGCGGCCGGACCGCCGGCGGACAGAACCGGGTCAGGGCCACCCCACCGAGGGCCATCCCCGTCGGCGCGGCGGCCAGCAGCAGCCCGACGGTGCCGGCCCCGCCGCCGTACTGGCGGGCCAGCGGCGCCATGAGGCCCTCCGCCGCGTAGGTGAACGAGCTGGCCGTCCACAGGACGAGGACGTAGGCGCGTAGCCGGGGGTCGGTGCGGATGATCCGGAGGCCCGCGGCGCGGTCCGGACGTGCCGGGCCCGCGGCCGGGCGGGGGGCGGGGCGGCGGCGGACCCCGACCATGATCAGTAGTGCGGAGACCAGGAACGTGCCGGCGTCCACCAGCAGCGCGCCGCGCAACGACAGCAACGCCACCAGGCTCCCCCCGACGGCGAAGCCCACCACCTGCACCACCTGGGCACAGATGTTGTCCACGCCGTTCGCGACCGGGTAGCGGTCACCGTCGAGCACCTCGGGCATCAGCGCCGCCCGCGCGGCGACGAACGGAGGCCGCAGCAGGTTGACGAGGAACAGCAGGACCACGAGGGCGGGCGCGGCGACGTCCGGCAGCGCCGCCAGGGGGATGAGCGCCGCGCGGGCGAGGTCGCACACGACCAGGACCCGTCGTCGTGGGAACCAGTCGGCCAGGCCGGACAGCAACGGGCCAGCCGTCAGCCAGGCGAGGTAGGAGCTGGCGTACGCGGCCGCCGACAGCGCCGCCGAGCCGGTGCCGGTGTACACGACGTACGCCACGGTGACGGCCGTGATCTGGTCACCCGCCAGCGACAGCAGGTACGCCCCGAACAGGTAGCGGTACTCGCGCACCGCGAACACCTCTGCGTACGTCGCGGCACGCTCGGTCACGCCGGCCCCCGTCCTGCCGTCCACCGCCGCCAGCGCGATGGTCGGCACAGACCGTATCGGCGCCGGCGCGGTCCGGGACGGGACCGGGCGTTCGGGGTCGTTCGAATCCGTTCGGCGCGCGATCGGGCGCGGAGCCTTCAGGTCCAGTCGAGGCGTTGCCGCAGGAGGGACCGTTCGGCGGGGTTGGCGGTCAGCGCGAGCGCCCGCTCGTCGGCGGCCCGGGCCCCGGTGGCGTCGCCCAGGTCGCGCAGGAGTTCGGCGCGGGTGGCGTGCAGGAGGTGGTAGCCGGCGAGGTCGTCGCGGAGCGCGTCGACCTCGGCGAGGGCGGCGGCCGGACCGGCGACGTAGCGCAGGGCGACGGCCCGGTGCAGCCGGGTGACCGGGGACGGCGCCAGGTGGAGCAGCATGTCGTAGAGCACGAGGATCTGCGGCCAGTCGGTGTCCTCCCACCGGGGCGCCTCGGCGTGGCAGGCCACGATCGCGGCCTGTAGCTGGTACGGGCCGGGCCGCTTCTGGGCGGCCGCGCGGGCGAGGAGCCGGCCCGCCGCGGCGATGGCGTCGTGGTCCCAGCGGGACCGGTCCTGCCGGGGCAGCGGCACGATGTCGTCCCGGTCGTCGAAGCGGGCGGCGGCGCGGGCCCGGTGCAGCCGGATCAGCGCGAGCAGGCCGGCCACCTCGGGTTCGGTGGGCATGAGGGTGTGCAGCAGCGTGGCGAGGAACTCGGCCTCCTCGGCGAGGTCGCGGGCGTGGGCCTGCTGGTCGCCGGTGGACAGGTAGCCCTCGTTGAACAGCAGGTAGATCACCGCGAGCACCTCGGCGACCCGGTCGCCGAGCTCGTCGGCGGAGGGGATCCGGTAGGGGATGCCCGCGTCGCTGATCTTCCGCTTGGCGCGGGTGATGCGCTGCCCGACGGTGCTCTCCGAGACGAGGAACGCGCGGGCGATCTGGGCGGTGGTCAGGCCGCACACCACCCGGAGCGTGAGGGCGATCTGGGCGGAGCGGGGCAGGGCCGGGTGGCAGCAGGTGAAGACGAGGCGGAGCCGGTCGTCGGGTCGGGGCTCGACCGGCCACGGGAGCAGGGCCAGCTTCTGGCGGTGACGGTTGTCGCGGCGGAGCTGGTCGAGGCCGCGGCGGCGGGCCACCGTGTACAGCCAGGCGTCGGGTCGGTCGGGGATGCCCTCGACGGGCCAGTGGGTCAGCGCGGCCTCGACCGCGTCGGCCACGAGGTCCTCGGCCGCGGCGAAGTCGCCGACGAGGTGGACGAGGGACGCGGCGAGCCGGCCCGCGTGGTCGCGGACCACGCGGGCCAGTTCGGCGTACGTCGGTCGGCTCATGCGGCGATGGGCCGGATCTCCACCACGGGGCAGGCGGGCCAGGACCGGGCGATCCGCAGGGCCTCGTCGAGGTCGGCGACGTCGATCTCGGCGAATCCGCTGACGATCTCCTTGCCCTCGACGAACGGTCCGTCGGAGATCAGCGGCTCGCCCCGGTCGAGCCGCAGCGTGGTGGCGGTGTCCGGCGGCATGAGGTGGGTGTGGTGGGTGATCTTGTCGTGGTGGTCGGCGAACCACTGGCGTACGCGGGCGTAGGCGCGTTCCTGCTCCGGCTCGTCCATGGCCGCCAGGTCGGCGGCGAACTGCTCGGTCTCGACGAACATCAGCACGTACTTCACCGGGTCTCCGTTCGTGGTGCTCAGGCGGACAGGGCGGCCATCCGGCGCGCCGCCTCGTCGGGGTCGACGTCCTCGACGTGCGTGGCGACGGTCCAGGCGTGGCCGAACGGGTCGACGACGAACGCGTCGCGGTCGCCGTAGAACTGGTTCTCCGGGGCCCGCCGGAGCGTGGCGCCGAGCGCGACGGCCCGCGCCACCACGGTATCGACGTCGGTGACGTAGACGAACTGGAACACGGGGGTGCCGGGCAGCCCGCCGGCCGGCGGCGCGCTCGTGCCCCGCTGCGGGTCGGCGTCCTCGACGATGAGCACGGCGTCGCCGATCTCGATCTCGGCGTGGGCGATGGTGCCGTCCGGGCCGGCCATCCGCATCCGTTCCCGGGCGCCGAACACGTCGGCGTAGAACGCGAGGGCCCTGGCCGCGCCGTCGACGACCAGGCACGGTGTGACCCGCCGGTAGGTGTCGGGGATCGGGTGGGGGCTCGATGGTGCCGTCATGGGTGTCCTCCTGGGTTCTCGTTGCCCTTCACCCAGGTAGACGACCGGCGGGCGGCCGGATCCGACATCCTGCCGGACGATTTTTCTCCGTCCGTTGCCGTGGGCGGCGACGCTCACCGGCCGGTGGCGCGCGCCGGCACGGTCGGCGTCACCGCAGCGCGATGTCGTGGCCCGCGCCGCGCTCGTTCTCCGGGCGCGGCCCGAAGTAGCGGCGCTCGCTCTCGTCGATCGCCACGTCGTTGATGCTGGCCTCGCGACGACGCATGAGGCCGCGTTCGTCGAACTCCCACAGTTCGTTGCCGTAGCTGCGGAACCACCGGCCGTCGGCGTCGTGCCACTCGTACTGGAAGCGCACCGCGATCCGGTTCTCCCGGAAGGCCCACAGGCTCTTGCGCAGGACGTAGTCGAGTTCGCGTTCCCACTTGGCGGTGAGGAACTCGACGATCCGTTCCCGGCCGGTGAAGAACCGGTGGCGGTCGCGCCAGACGGAGTCCTCCGTGTAGGCGAGGCTCACCTTGTGCGGGTCGCGCGTGTTCCAGGCGTCCTCCGCGGCCTGCACCTTGGCGATCGCGCTGTCGAGGTCGAACGGTGGGAACGGCGGGCGGGCGTCGCTCATCGTGCGGCCCCTTTCGTCTCGCGATCTGCTCCTGCGCCACGGGCGCCGAGGCATTCCCTGCTCGGGGCGGCCGAAACGGGGCGAGCGACGAGGGCGGCGAAGCGGTCTGGCTGCGCTAGTACTTGATCTGATACAGTACTGAACATGTTTGAGCGAAGCGGAAGCGACACCGCCCTCCTCGGCGACGCCTTCGCCTCCGACCTGCTGCGCGGCCACACCGACACGATCGTGCTGGGGATCCTGCGCCGCGGCGACAGCTACGGCTTCGAGATCTTCAAGACGATCCGCGACGCCACCGGCGGGGCGTACGAGATCAAGGAGGCGACCCTCTACGCGAGCTACCGGCGGCTCGTCAAGGACGGGCTCGTCGAGGCGTACTGGGGCGACGAGACCAGGGGCGGGCGGCGGAAGTACTACCGCATCACCGATGCCGGTCACGCCGTCTACCGCCGCAACCTGGCCGCGTGGGTCGTCACCCGCGACCTCATCGACTCCCTGCTCGACCTCGGCGACCGCCCCACCTCCGGAGACCGATCACTGGAAAGGCATCCGTCATGACCGCCACCGACGACACCACACGCGGTTCCGCCATGGAGATCCACCGCCTCCTCGACGAGGCCTTCGCCGGCGTCGAGATGACGGCCGACCTCCAGGACCTGAAGGAGGAGATGCGCGCCAACCTGGTGGCCCGGGCGGCCGAGTTCGAACGCGAGGGCCTGTCCCCCGTCGCGGCCGCGCAGCGTGCGATGCCCGAGGCGGGCGACATCCGGTCCCTGATCGACGAGGTGGAGACCGCCACCGACGCCGCCACGCCGGCCTGGGCGCGATACCGGGTCCGGCCGAAGCCCGGATTCCTGGTACGCACGGTCGTCCTCGCGGCGGTCGCGGCGGCCGCGCTCACCGCTGTCGTGCTGGCCACCGTGGACGTCGCGGTGCCCGGGCCGGCGCAACTCGTCGCGGTCGTCGCCGTCGCGCTGGCCGCCGGCCTCGTGGTGGCCGACGCGCTGCGGCAGGAGACCACCACCAACTACCCGATGCCGGCCGGTCGCGCCGCCGGATACGGCGCGGCCACGACCGTCGCGCTGCTCGGCGCGGGCGGCGCGTGGCGCTACGCGCTCGACCGCGAGCTGCCCTGGCTCATCGGTGGCGCCCTCGCCGTCGTGGCCTCGATCGTGGTGTTCACGGTCCTCGGCGCCACGCAGACCAACCGCCACAAGCCCTGGGTGCTCCGGTTCGCGGCCTCCCACCAGGACGTCGGCGACCGGTTCACGGAGGACCCGTCGGCCGCGGCCCGGTTCGGCCTCTACACGGTGACGCTGTGGCTGGTCGCGATCGCGGCGTTCGCCGTGCTGGGCTTCACCGTCGGCTGGGCGTGGTCCCCGCTCGCCCTCGTGGCCGGCTTCGCGGCGATGCTGCTCGTGCTCGCACGGATGCTGTTCGCGCCCCGGCACTGACCCGACGACGCCCGCGCGCCGGACACCCGGGCGTCACGCCACCCGAACCGTCCTCCTCCCACGGTAGGAGGACGGTTCGTACCGGGGGCCGGCGGTCCGGGACGGCGGGCGGGCGATCCGGCGCCGCGGTTCGGCGACCGTCGAGGGCATGACGTACTCACCCGTATCGCTGCGACAGGCCTTCCGCTGGCACCCACCTCTCATGGCCGTGGCCGCCACGATGGCGGCGCTCGGCGTCGTGTCCCTGGTCGGGTTGGTCGTCGACGACCGGATCCTGGTCGGCGCGCCGATCTGGCTCAAACCCTTCAAGTTCGCCGTCTCGTTCCTCGTCTACGTGGTGACGCTGGCCTGGATGATCCCGCTCATGACGCGCGGCCGGCGCGTCGCCTGGTGGGCCGGCACCCTGGTCGCCGTGACCGGCTTCTTCGAGGTGGGACTGATCGCCCTGCAGGCCGCCCGGGGCCAGCAGAGCCACTTCAACGTCGCGACCCCGTTGGACGCCACGATCTTCGGGCTGATGGCCGCCCTCGTCGCCGGGATCTACGCCGGGACGCTGGTGCTCGCCGTCCTGCTGATGCTGCAGCGGATACCCGACCGGGCGATCGCCTGGACGCTGCGGCTGGGCCTGCTCATCGCGGTGGTCGGGATGGGCCTGGGCTACCTCATGGTCCTGCCGACCCCCGAGCAGCGGGCCGCCGACGCCGTCACGCTCGTGGGCGCCCACAGCGTCGGCGTGCCCGACGGCGGGCCGGGGATGCCGCTCACCGGGTGGAGCACCACCGGCGGGGACCTGCGCATCCCGCACTTCGTGGGCATGCACGCCCTGCAGGCGTTGCCGCTGCTGGCCATCGCGCTCGGCGTGCTGGCCGGACGGTTCCCCCGGCTACGCGACGTCCGGGTCCGGCTGCGGCTCGTCGTCACGGCCGCGGTCGCGTACGCCGGTCTGCTCGCGGTCGTCACCTGGCAGGCCCTGCGCGGCCAGCCGCTGGTCCACCCCGACGGCGCGACGCTCGCCGCGGCCGGTGTGGTCTCCGCCGTCACGGCCGTCGGTGTCCTGCTCGCGCTGCGCCGGACCGCGCCGGCGCCGTCCGGTCAGGACGAACCCCCGCGGGTGTACGCGTGAGCGGCGGACGGTCCGGCCCGGCGGTCGACGCCGGGCCGGACCGGTCGGCGGCTGTCCCGGCACCCGACCCACGCCTACCCTGACATGGTGGTTACCCGCTGGGTGTCGCGGCTCTTCGACGACCGGTACGCGTGGCTCCGGCTGACCCTGCTGGCCCTCAGCGGCATCGGCTACCTGCTGCTGCGGCCGCACGCCGACGGCCCGTACGCCCCGGTGGACTGGGCCTTCGCGGCCGCCGCCCTCGCGATCTGCCCCCTCGGCGTGCGGTGGCCCCTGGCCGCCGCGCTCACCTCGGCGCTGGTCTTCGGCCTCGCCGGCTGGTTCGGCCAGGTCGAGCCGGTCGTGCCGCAGGTCGGCGCCACCTGGGCGGTCCTGGAGCTGACGTTGCGGGTGCCGACCCGGCAGGTGGCCGTCGGGCTCGCGGCGCTGCTCGCCGGCTACGTCGTCGACTCGTTCGACGGCACGCCGGTCGGGTTGCCCACCTGGCTCTACGGCGTGGCCCTCACGGTGGGCGTGCCGCTGCTGATCGGCCTCAACATCCGGGCGGCCCGCCAGCTCGCCCGGCAGGCCGACCAGCGGGTGGCCGTCGAGGCGCTGGCGGCCCGGGCCAGCGAACGGGCGGCCATCGCCCGGGAACTGCACGATCTCGTGGCCCACCACGTGGCGTCGATGGTCCTGCGCGTCGGCGTGGCCCGGCACGTGCTCGCCGGCTCCGATCCACGCGTCGGCGAGGTCTTCGACGATTTGCACGCCAGCGGCAGCGCGGCGCTCGCCGACCTGCGCCGCCTCGTGGCGGTGCTGCGCAACCCGGCCACGGTCGGCGACGGGTCCGGGTACGTCCCGATCGACCCGGGCGCGCTGCCCGAGGCGCTCGCCGAGACCGTGGACCGGGCCGTGAGGACGGGCCTCACGGTGGAGGCCACGATCGACCCGGAGGTGGCGACCCTGGACGCCGTACGCGGGTTGGCGGTCCTGCGGCTGACCCAGGAGGGTCTGGCCAACGTGTCCCGCCACGCCGGCCCGACCGCCCGGGCCCGGGTGTCCGTCCGGATGCGGGACGGCGCGGTGCACTGGGAGGTCAGCGACGACGGCGGCGCGGACGCCCCGGCCCGGCCCGGCGGCGACGGCGCCCGCCGGGGCGTGCGGCGCGCCGCGACCGAGAACGGCGAACCGGGACACGGGCTGACGGGCATGCGCGAGCGCGTCGAACTGCTCGGCGGCACCCTGGTCGCGGGGCCCGACGGCGCCGGGTGGCGGCTGCGGACCGTCCTGCCGGCGGGGGCGACCCGATGATCCGGGTGCTGCTCGTCGACGACCAGCGGCTGGTCCGCGCGGGCCTGCGGATGCTCTGCGACTCCGCACCCGACATGACGGTGGTCGGCGAGGCGGAGAACGGCCAGCAGGCGATCCGGTTGGCCGGGCAGGTGGCGCCGGACGTGGTCCTCATGGACCTGCGGATGCCGCTCGTCGACGGGACGGCCGCGACCGCGCGGATCCTCGCCGACCGGCCGTCGGTGCGGGTCGTGGTGCTGACCACCTTCGACGACGACGACCACCTCTTCCCCGCCCTCGCCGCCGGCGCCTGCGGCTTCCTCGTCAAGGACGCCTCCCCCGACGAGCTGCTGGCGGCGATCCGCCAGGCGGCGGCCGGCGAGACCCCGTTCAGCCCCACCGTGCTGCGCCGCCTCGTCGACCAGGCGGTGCGGGCGCGGCTCGGCGAGGCGCCGGCGCCCGCGCTGCCGGACACCCTGACCGCCCGCGAGCGGGACGTGCTGGCCCTCGTCGGGGCCGGCTTCTCCAACCGGGAGATCGCCCAGCGGCTGCACCTCGGCGTGACGACGGTGAAGACGCACGTCACGAGCCTGCTGGCCAAGACGGGCGCGGGTAACCGGATCCGGCTGGCGTTGCTCGCCGCCCAGGCCGGCCTGCTGGTGGACGAGTGAGCACCCGGTCCGCCGGCCCAGGGGCGGCCGGCGACGGTGCAGTGACCGCCGGCACGGCCTGAGATCGGCGTAACAGGTGATCCAGCGGTGGATCCGGCCACCGCGGACGTACCGTGAGATCGTGCCGACGACAGACGTACTCACCAGCGCCGACCTGGCCGAGATCCGCCGCTCCGCGCTCGGAACGGCCGACCCGCTCGGGGTCGCCGCCGACCTGGCCGACGCCGTGGATCAGGGCCGGCTGGCGGACCCGGACGACGCGGGGGACGCGCTGACCCTGGCCGCCGAGATCGCCGAGATCCGCTCCCGGCTGGACGCCGCCCTGCGGTACGCCGACCGGGCCGTGGCCGCGTACCCGACCCGGGACGACGCCCGCGCCGGCCGCGCCCGGGCGCTGCGAGCCCGGATCCTGTTCCGGGTCGGTGGTCGCGAAGACGAGGCGATGGCCGAACTGGACGCCCTGCGTCCGCTGCTCACCCAACAGCCGGACGCCCCCGCGTACGTCAGCGCGGCCCTGGACGCCGGCGGACGCACGGCGACGGCCGACGAGTGGCTCAGCGAGGCGGTCGACACGCTGCTCGGTCAGCGGGCCGCCGCCAGCGGCGAGCCGGCGCAGGCCCTGACCGAGCCGGCCGTCGAGGTCGGGCCGCCGGAGGCGCCGGGTGTCCTGTTCTTCCTGCTCCAGCAGCGGCACCGCGTACGCCGGGACCTGAACCTGCCGCACGACCGGCACGACGACCTCGCCGACCGGCTGGAGGCGCAGCTCGTCCGCCGCGCCCAGCAGCGGCCCGCCGGGGAGACCGACCTGGTCTTCTTCCCCCGGGCCGAGTTCGACCGCCTGCTCGCCGAGCAGGCCGCGCTCACCGACGTGTACGGGCCGGACTGGGACGCGCACCGGGCGCGGCTGGAGAAGGAACTGGTCCGGCAGGCCGGCGCCGGCCGGGGCGGGCTGCACGTGCTGCGCGGGTCGGTGGACGAGCTGACCGGCCGCGGCGACGTGACCGACCCGCAGGTCCGGGCCGGGTACGCGCGGGAGCTGGAGACGCGGCCCGCCGCGCGGATCCCCTGGCCGCCGGAGCGCAACGACGCCTGCTGGTGCGGCTCCGGCCTCAAGTACAAGAAGTGCTGCCTGCCGCGCTCCCGTAGCTGACGAGCCGGCGGGGCCGCGCGCTTCGGGTACCCGGCGGTCGCCCCGTCGGCGGTAG
>Ga0164243_10010394_pt1 | contig 13379 bp, 12 predicted proteins | sample OricompcompostOP_FD_108781 | JGI IMG/M metagenome (GOLD analysis project Ga0164243, IMG submission 108781) | Organic Plus compost microbial communities from Emeryville, California, USA - Original compost - Organic plus compost (OP) | ecosystem: Engineered > Solid waste > Mixed feedstock >... | reverse complement strand
GGCGGAGGCGCGGTCGGCGGGTGCGCCGTCGGCGGAGGCGCGGTCGGCGGGTGCGCCGTCGGCGGAGGCGCGGTCGGCGGGTGCGCCGTCGGCGGAGGCGCGATCGGCGGGTGCGCCGTCGGCGGCGCCGACGAACGGCATCAGTTGCGCCTGCAGCACCACCGGCGCGGCCTCGGGCGGGGCGTCCACCTCGGGGCGGTCCAGCCGGTACTCGCCGACCAGGGCGATCAACCGGTCGTGCAACTCGGCCGCCTCGGCCGGCGTGAGCCGCAGCCGCCAGTCACTGATCGTCGGGACGGCCGACCAGTCGGCGGGCAGGGCGGGCAGTTCGCCGATCCACCGGTCGACGCGGTCGGCGTACATCGCGGCGACGGCACGCAGGTAGCCCTCCGCCTCCGCCGGCGCGGCGGGCCCGGCCACGCTGTCGACGACGGTCCCCCGGTGTGCGGCCCGCCACCAGCGCTCCCGCCCGACCGCCCGGTCCGGCTCCTCGACCACGAACCCGTAGCGGGCCAGTTGCCGCAGGTGGTAGCTGGTCGCGCCGGAGGACAGGCCGAGCCGTGCCGCGAGCCCGGTGGCGGTGGCCGGGCCGTGCTCACGGAGCAGGTCGAGCAGGCGTACGCGCAGCGGGTGGGCCAGACCGCGCAGTGCCGTGGGATCGGGACGGGCGACGTCGACCATGGGCGCAAAGATATCTTTGCAAAGGGGCCTTCGCAATACGTCTTGCACAGTCGGCGGTGAACTGATCGGACGGTACGCCCGTACCAGTGGCCGGACGGGCGGCCGACGGGGCGGCCGTCCGCCCACACGCGCTCAGCTCACACGCGCTCAGCCCACGCGTCCAGCCCGCACGAGGAGGCACCGCAGACATGGCACCCCTCAGATCCGCCCGTCGCCGCTCGGCACACCGCCTGCGCCGCGCGGCGGTGCTGCTCATCGCGATCGTGGCCGGAACCGGCGTGCTGCCGGGCGTGGCCGTCGCCGCGCCCGCCGGCGGACAACAGCTCAACGCCGCCGACATGACCCTGCTCAACGGGGTGCGGCTGGCGGGCCTGTGGGAGATGCCGGCCGGGCAGATGGCCGCCGAGAAGGGCCAGTCCGCCAAGGTACGGGAGATCGGCGCCGGGATCGCCAGCGAACACCAGGAACTCGACCAACTCGTCGTGGACGCCGCCAACAAGCTGCGTACCAGCATCCCCAGCGAGCCCACCGACGAGCAGAAGGGCTGGCTCAAGGAGATGCAGAACGCCTCCGGAGCCCGGTTCGACCAGATCTTCGTGACCCGGCTGCGGGTCGCGCACGGCAAGATCTTCCCGGTGATCGCCGCCGTACGGGCCAGCACCCGCGACGCCACCGTCCGCAAGCTCTGCGACGACGCCAACCGGTTCGTGCTGCACCACATGCAGATGCTGGAGAGCACCAACCTTGTCCGCTGGCCCGAACTGCCACCGGCGGCGCTCCCCGCACCCGGCGACGACGGGCTGCTGGCCGCCGCCGCCGCGAACACCGGCCCGGGAGTCGGAGTAAGCAGCACCGTCGTCTGGCTGGTCTTCCTCGCAGCCCTGGGCACCGGCGGCCTGGCCACCTACCGCCTCTTCCGCCGCACCTGACCCGCCCCCTCCCCCGCCCGGCCTGGCCCCTGGCCCGTCCCCGCCCCCCGGGCGAGCCCCCGGTGATCATGAAGTTATTTCCGTCCGCCCCGGCGTGTCGTGGCAATAACTTCATGATCACCGGGGACAGGGGGGCGGGACGGGGTGGGGGTGGGTGGGTTAGGGGGTTCCGTGCCAGGAGTGCCAGAGGGCGGCGTACGAGCCTCCGGCCGCGACCAGTTCGTCGTGCGAGCCCAGCTCGGTGATCCGGCCGTCCTCCACCACGGCCACCCGGTCCGCGTCGTGGGCGGAGAAGAGGCGGTGCGCGATGGCGATCACCGTCCGTCCCCTGAGGACGGCGGCCAGCGACCGCTCCAGCTCCCGCGCGGCGCGCGGGTCGATGAGCGAGGTCGCCTCGTCCAGCACGAGGGTGTGCGGGTCGGCCAGCACCAAGCGGGCGAGCGCGAGCTGCTGGGCCTGCGCCGGGGAGAGCGGATGCCCGCCCGAGCCGACCATCGTGTCCAGCCCGTCCGGCAGCGCCTCGGCCCAGTCCAGAGCGGCCACGGCCGCCAGCGCCGCCCGTACGTCGGCGTCCGTCGCGGACGGCTTCACCATCGCCACGTTCTCGCGGAGCGTACCGATGAAGACGTGGTGCTCCTGGGTGACCAGCGCGACGTGCGAACGCAGCTCGGCCAGCGGCAGGGTGTCCAGCCGGCGTCCGGCCACGGTGACCGAACCGCCCTGCGGCGCGTGCACCCCGGCGAGCAGCCGGCCGAGGGTCGACTTGCCGGCGCCGGAGGGCCCCACGACGGCGAGCTTCTCCCCCGGTTCCGGGATCAGGGTCACCCCGTGCAGCACGTCCCGGCCGGTGCGGTACGCGTACCGCACGTCCCGGGCGACGAGCCGCCGGTCCCCGTCGGGATCGTCCGCCCCGACAGGCCGCGCCGCACCGAGCGCGGCGCCGGCGCCACCCGCACCGCCCACACCGAGCGCGACACCGGCGCCACCCGCACCGCCCACACCGAGCGCGACACCCGCGGCATCCGCATCGCCCGCGGCACCCCCGGCCCGCGACCGCTCGTCCGGTTCGGCCACGCCGAGCAGGCGGGCCATCGAGGCGCCGCCGACCTGCACCTCGTCCAGCCACGACAGCAGCCGGTCCACCGGGTCGACGAGCTGCTGCACGTAGAGCGTGGCGGCGGTGACCTGGCCCAGGCTCACCCACCCCTTGAGGTGGAACCAGCCGCCGATGACGAGGGTCGCCACCACCGGCACGACGTAGCCGATCTCGGCCACCGGGAAGAAGACCGTGCGAAGGAACAGGGTGTACCGCTCGGCCGCGTACGACCGCCTGATGTCCGCGTTGGTGCGGGCCCGCCGGCGGGCCTGCTGGCGCAGCGCCTCCGTGGTCCGCGACCCCTCGACCGTCTCGCTGATCCCGTCGGTGATGTCCGAGTAGGCGGCGTTCTCCCGCAGGTAGCCGGCGGGTGCCCGGCGCAGGTACCAGCGGGTGCCCGCCCACAGCACGGGCACCGCGATGAGGCAGGGCAGCGCCAGCAACGGCCCGACCAGCAGCAGCGCGCCGATGATGAACCCGGCGGTCACGATGGCGACGAGCGTCTCGGGTACGGCGAGACGGACGGTCCGGGACAGTGCGGAGACGTCCCGGGAGGTGCGGGTGAGCAGGTCACCCGTGCCGGCGCGCTCCACGGTGGCCAGCGGCAGGGCCAGCACCCGGTCCACGAACTCCTCGCGGAGCTGGGCCAGCACCCGCTCGCCGAGCCGCGCCGAGGCGAGGTGGGCGAAGCGCGTCAGCACCGCCTGCACCACCACGAACCCGGCGATCAGCAGGGCGATCCGGTCCACCGTCATCCGCGACGTGCCCCGAGAGATCGCCTCGACGAGGTCGCCGAGGAGCCGCGGGGCCACCAGGCCGGCCGCGGCGGCCAGCGCGTGCAGGCCGAGCGCCGCCCCCAGGGCACGCGGGTGCCGGCGGACGAGCGTACGGGCGTAGCGGCGCACCTGGGCCGCGTCGGCGACGGGCAGCGTCGTGGACATCAGTCCTCCCCCCGGCTGACCGCGGCCCGGTAGCGCGGCTCCTGCTCGAACAACTCGGCGTGGGTGCCCTCGGCCACCACCTTCCCGTCCTCCACGAAGATCACGTGGTCGGCGTGCCCGAGCAGCAGCGGGCTCGTGGTGCACACCAGGGTGGTGCGGCCGGCCCGGGCGGTGGCGAGCCCCGCGGCGATCCGGGCCTCGGTGTGCGCGTCGACGGCGCTCGTCGGCTCCACGAGCAGCAGGGCCTCCGGGTCGGCGACCAGCGCGCGGGCCAGGCGCAGCCGTTGCTGCTGCCCGCCGGAGAACTCCCGGCCGCGCTCGGCGACCGGGCTGTCGAGCCCGTCCGGCAGCGCCTCCACGATGTCGACGGCGCTCGCCGCCCGCAGGGCCGCGTCGAGCGTGGCGTCGTCGGCCCGGTCGTGCGGGTCCAGCTCCGTGCGCAGCCGGCCCGTGAACAGGTGCGCGTCGTTGTCGGCCACGAGGATCCGCTCCCGCACGGTGGCCAGTGGCAGCTCCCTCAGCGGTACGCCGTGCAGCGTCGCGTCCGAGTCGACGTACCGGCCCAGCCGGTCGACGATCGCGACCGCGTCCTCGGGTGCCGTGGCGGCCAGCGCCGTGAGCCGGCCCGGCGGCACCCGCACGCCCGACTCGACGTCGACGAGTTCGCCGGGATTGTCGGGCACGGTCGCGGGCCGGGCCGGGTCGACGAGGTCGGGGGTGAGCCGCAGCAGCCGCACGACCCGCCGGGCGGCCACGTGGCCCCGGGTCAGCTTGTCCACCGCCTCGGTGAGCTGCCGCAGGGGGCTGACGAGGAACGCCGTGTAGCCGTAGAAGGCGACGAGTTCACCGGGGCTGATCCGCCCGGCCAGCGCGAACCGCGCCCCCAGCCAGGTGACCAGCACCAGGAACGCGCCGGGCAGCAGCACCTGCGCCGCCTCCAGCAGCGACTGGACCCGGGCCACCCGTACGCCGTGCGCGCGCAGCGCCTGCGACTCGGCCCGGTAGCGGGCCGAGAGCACCGGCTCGCCGCCGACGCCGCGCAGCACCCGCAGCCCCGAGACGATGTCCCCGGCCCGGGTGGTCAGCGCGCCTTCCGCGTCGCGGTACGCGTGCTGCTGCCGGTGCAGCGGCCGGATCAGCAAGCCGACCACCGCCATCAGCACCGGTACGCCGAGCACCACGACGAGTCCGAGCGGCACCGAGGCGTCGAGCAGGATCACCGCCACGGTCACGATGGCGACCACGGCTCCGGTGCCCCGGGCCGTGATGTCGATGGCGCTGCCGATCTGGTCGATGTCGGAGGTGCCGACGCTCACCACCTCACCGGTGGCGACCCGGCGGGGCAGGGCCGCGCCGAGCCGGTTGGCGGTCGCCACGGTCAGCTGCACCGTCCGGTACGCGGCGGCCAGCCAGTTGCGCACCGCGAACTGGTGGCGCAGGACGCCGGCGGCGGCCTGGAGCACCCCCAGCCCGAGCAGCACGAGGCCCCAGGTGAGCAGGGCGCCCTCGTCGCGGCGGCTCAGCCCGTCGACCGCCCGGCCGACGGCGGCGGGCATCAGCGCCTGCGCGACCATCCAGACGACGCCGAGCAGGATGCCCGCGCCGAGGAACGTCTTGTGCCGGCCGGCCAGCCAGATCAGGTAGCGGGTCGCCGACCGGTCATCGGGTACGCCGGGGTCACCGGCCGGTGAGAAGCGCATGACCCCTCGACGCTAGGGGGCCGGCGGTCACCCGCGCGAACCAATTAGCGCCGGCCGGTTCCCGCCGTACGGGTCAGCGGTCGACCTGCGTGAAGTCCCAGGAGTGCGGCGCCCGCGCGACCAGCATCGGGGGCGGGTCGGGCAGCGGCCTCGGGTCACCACGCCACTTCGAGATCACCACCACCCGGTGGTCGGTGGAGGAGTAGACCTCGCTGGAGAGGTGCCGGGGGTCGTGCTCGAACTCGGGCAGCACCGTGTCGCAGACCCAGGTGATGAGGTCGGCGAAACCGTACGGCTCCGCGCGCGCCTCCCACATGCGGACGATCACGCCGCTTCCCCGGGGACGCTGACGACGGTCAGGGGCATGGCCGAGTCGGCGGGCAGGTCCAGCCGGCTCGGCGCGACACCCGAGGACACGAGGTGCGAGCCGAGCGCCGCGACCATCGCGCCGTTGTCCGTGCACAGCCGCGGCCGGGGCACCCGCACCCGGATCCCGTGCTTCTCGGCCCGCTGCTCGGCCATGGCGCGCAGCCGCGAGTTCGCCGCCACTCCCCCGCCGATCACGAGCGTGTCGACGCCGTGGGCGCGGCAGGCGTCCAGTGCCTTGGCCGTGAGCACGTCGCAGACCGCCTCCTGGAAGGACGCGGCCACGTCGGCCACGGGCACCGGCTCACCGGCCCGCTGCCGCGCCTCCACCCACCGGGCCACGGCCGTCTTCAGCCCGGAGAACGAGAAGTCGTACCGGTGCGCCGCGAGGTCCTTGGCGGCGGTGAGCCCGCGCGGGAAGCCGATGGCCGCGGGGTCGCCGGCCCGGGCCTCCCGGTCGATCGGCGGCCCGCCGGGGAAGGGCAGCCCGAGCAGGCGGGCCACCTTGTCGAACGCCTCGCCGGCCGCGTCGTCGATCGTGGCGCCGAGCGGGGTGACCCCCCGGGCCAGGTCGTCGACGAGCAGCAGCGACGAGTGCCCGCCGGAGACCAGCAGCGCGACCGCCGGCTCGGGCAGCGGGCCGTGCTCCAGGGTGTCCACGGCGACGTGCGCGGCCAGGTGGTTCACCCCGTAGACGGGCTTCTCCGCGGCGAGCGCGTACCCCTTGGCGGCGGCCACGCCGACCAGCAGCGCGCCGGCCAGCCCCGGACCGGAGGTGACGGCGATCGCGTCGATGTCGGCGATCGTCACCCCCGCCTCCGCCAGCGCCCGGTCCATGGTCGGCACGATGGCCTCCAGGTGGGCCCGGCTCGCCACCTCCGGCACCACACCGCCGAAGCGGGCGTGCTCCTCGACACTGGAGGCGAGCGCGTCCGCGAGCAGCGTGTGCCCGCGGACGATGCCGACCCCCGTCTCGTCGCAGGAGGTCTCGATTCCGAGGATGAGCGGTTCGTCAGCCATGGGTCATTCCTCGTCCCGCTGCATGACCAGCGCGTCCGTGTTGCTCGGTTGGTAGTAGCCGCGTCGGATGCCGACCGGCTCGAAGCCGTACGCCGCGTAGAGCCGCTGGGCGGGGGCGTTGTCCGCCGCGACCTCCAGCAGCGTCCGGCGGGCGCCGCGCCGGGCCGCCTCGGCGAGCAGCTCCTCCAGCAGGAGCCGGCCGATGCCCCGGCGCTGGGCGTCGCGTCGTACCGCGATGTTCTGCACCCACGCCTCGTCGGGCGGGACGACGGTGAGCCCGGCGTAGCCGAGCACCGTGCCGTCGTCGTCCGTCGCGATCCGGTAGTGGTGCCCGTTGGCCAGCTCGTTCCAGAACATGGCGGGTGACCACTGCTCGACGCCGAAGAGGTCCGCCTCGATGGGCAGCACCTCCTCGATGTGCCACCAGCGGAACCGGTCGAGCCGGACCATGCTCACGGCAGGACCGGCTTGCGGGCGGTCGCCGCCACAGCGTCCGGGCGGCGCAGGTAGAGCGGGGTGAGTCGTTCGCCGGGGGCGCCCGCGCGGATCCGCTCACCGGCGAGCCGGGCCAGCGCGACCGGGTCCGGGTAGCGCGGCTCGGCCCGGACGGGCAGGCCGAGCACGTCGGCGTACCGGTGGGCGCCGTCGCCCACGGCCACCGTCACCGCCAGGTCACGGGCCCGCTCGGCCGCCACCGCCGGAGCGTCCACCTCCGGCCCGGCGATCCGCTGGCCGGCGCCGTCGTAGACGGCCCAGTAGACCTCCCTGCGCCGCGCGTCGCTCGCCGCCAGGACCGGCTCGCCGGCGGCCGCCGGGTGACCGATGCCGTCCAGCGAGCAGACGCCGTACGTCGGAATGCCGAGCACCTGACCCATCGTGGCGGCGGTGACGAGACCCACCCGCAGCCCGGTGAACGGGCCGGGGCCGAGGCCGGCGACGATCGCCGTGAGGTCGGCGGGGCGGGCGCCCACGTCGGCGAGCACCGCGTCGACCTCGGGAGCGAGCAGTTCGCCGTGCGCCCTGGCGTCCACCGTGCACCGGTGTGACCGCAACGCGACACCGTCCGCCGAGACCTCGACCAGCGCCGCGGTCACCGCAGGGGTCGAGCTGTCCACCACGAGTACGAGCACGGTATGCCAGCCTAGCCGCCCGCCCGGTCACGCCCGGTGACGCCCCGCCTGGCCCGCGTCCGCGCCGTGGCCGTGGCCCTGTCTTCGGCAAGGGCCTGCCGTAGCGAGCCTGATACCGCTCTGTCATGGATATGCCTCTGCGGTATCGCAGTCCTGAACCATGCCCCACGATGCCGGGATGTCGACCCGCCTCGTGAGGATCCTCGGCCAGGTCGTCCGGCAGCAGCGTGAGGCGCGCGAGCTCACCCAGCGCCAGCTCGCGGACCTGGTCGGAGTCAGCCAGGCGGCGGTGGCCCGCATCGAGCGTGGTGACCGCGCGCCCCGCCTCCCCCTCCTGGAACGCCTGCTCGCGGCCATGGACGTCCAGCTCGCGGTCACGGTCGAGCCACTCGACGCGCACCTGGACAGCGCGATGGCGCAGCTCGCCGCCCGGCCCCTGGCCGAGCGGATCGACGGCCTGTGTTTGGACCGCCTCCTCGACCGCCTCGACACCCTGCCGTACACGATCACCGGGGCCGCGGCGGCACTGCTCCAGGGCGCACCGGTGCCGGTCGACGCCCCGGAACTGGCGATCCGCTGGTGCGACGCCGACCGCTTCACCCGGTGGTTGGAGAAGGCGTACGGGCAGCGGTGGAACGCCCGGTGGGGCGAGTTCGGCAACCTGCCACTGTCTCCCGAAGAACCGGGTGCCCACCGCTGGGACACCCGGTACGGGGAGATCCGCGCGACCATGTGCGACGAGCTGCCGGATTCCGTCGAGGTCCGGCACGGCGACCGGTCCTACCGGGTCGTCCCGCTCGTCGACCTGGAGGTGACCGATCCCCGCGCCGGCGCGCTGCTGCGCCGCTACCGTGACCTCCGGGCGCAAACCGCCCGGGACGCCGCAGCCGGTTCCGCTGCCAGCGGCGGGACCGCTACCGGCACGGACGTCCGAGGCGAGCACCCATGACGGCGTCGCGCCTGCGCAGGGGTCGGCGATCGCAGCTCAGCCGGCGGAGCGTTCCCAGTCGATCGTGGGGCGCCCGGCGTCGGCGAGGGCCTTGTTGGCCGCGCTGAACGGGCGGCTGCCGAGGAAGCCGCGCGGGTTCATGGGGCTGGGGTGCCCCGCCTCCAGCACCACGTGCTGCGGGTTGCCGACCAGGGCGGCCTTCCGGCGGGCGTAGCCGCCCCAGAGCAGGAAGACCACCCGCTCGGGCAGCGCGTCCAGCGCGCGGATGGTGGCGTCGGTGAACTCCTCCCACCCCTGGTTGGCGTGCGAGCCGGGGCTGCCCTGCCGGACGGTCAGCACGGAGTTGAGCAGCAGCACGCCCTGGGCCGCCCACCCGGCGAGGTTGCCGCTGGGCGGCTTCGGCACGCCGAGGTCGTCGCCGAGCTCCTTGAAGACGTTGCGCAGCGACGGTGGGACGCTCACCCCCTCGCGGACGCTGAAGCTGAGCCCGTGCGCCTGCCCCGCCCGGTGGTACGGGTCCTGCCCGAGGATCAGCACGCGGCAGGCCGCTGGCGGGCACAGCCGGTAGGCGGAGAACAGGTCCTCCAGCGGCGGGAAGACGGTCTGCGTGGCGTACTCCCGCGCGACGAAGTCGGCCAGCGCCGCGGTGCGGGCCGGGTCGAGGTGGGGGGTGAGCACGGCACGCCACTCCTCCGGCAGCAGCGCCAGCAGGTCGAGGGTGGGGACGTCAGCCATCGGCAACCTTTCGTCGATCGGCCCTCTTCCTACCAGCCGCGACCGACATCGCCGCCCCACCCCACGCCGGCACTCGTTGATCATGAGGTTGGCGGGCGAGTCGATCTCCCTGGACCCCGCCAACCTCATGATCAACGGGGGGAGAGCCGGCGCCCCGGCGGAGGCAGGTGGTCGGGTCGGTCAGGCCAGTCCGGCCAGGCGCTGCGCCCAGTCGCCGCCCACCGGGTCGAGCTCGACGATCCGGGTGTCGTCGTCGCGGCGGTCGATGCGGACGCGAAGGTGGGCGTCGCTCAGCTGCTCGACCATGCCCTCACCCCACTCGACGACCGTCACCGACTCCTCCACCGAGGCGTCCAGGTCCAGGTCGTCGATCTCGGCGCGCGGGTCGGCGGCGTCCCCCAACCGGTACGCGTCGGCGTGCACGAGCGGCACCCGCCCGCCCCGGGCCGGATCGGGCCGGTGGACCCGGGCGATCACGAACGTCGGCGAGGTGATCTCCCCGAGCACCCCGAGCCCCGCGCCGATCCCCTGGGTCAGCGCGGTCTTCCCGGCACCCAACGGGCCGGTGAGCAGCACGAGGTCACCGGCGCGCAGCACACCGGCCAGCCGCCGGCCGAAGTCCTGCGTGTCGGCCACGGTGGGCAGCTTCACGACGACCTTGTTCACCACTCCTCCAGGAACCTCGCCAGCGCGGCGTTGACCTCGTCCGCGTGTTCCAGCATCACCACGTGTCCGCTGTCCGGAATTCTGACGAACTCGGCGTGCGGCAGCCGGCGGACGATCTCCTCCGAGTGTGTCACCGGGGTGATCATGTCCTTGTCGCCGACCACGACCAGCACCGGCGTGTCGGCCAGGGCCGCCAACGCCGGGAACCGGGAGTGCGTCGCCAGCGTACGCAGGTACCGGGTCACGGTGTCCGCCGAGGTGCGCGAGTTCATCGTCTCCACGTACGACACCAGGGCCGGGCTGGGGTGCCGGCCGCCGAAGCCGTAGCGGCGGGTCAGCAGCCAGGCCACGTTCGACGTCGACTTGCGGGCCCTGTCGATGACCGTGCCGCCGTAGCGGGTGGCGTTGCTCATCATGAACAGCACCGGCCCGCCGACCCGGCCCAGCAGGGCCGGCGCCACCAGCTTCGTCTCGGCCAGCAGTCCGCCCGAGGTGGCCATCAGGACGGTGCCGACCACCCGGTCGCCGAACATCTCGGGGAACAGCTCGGCGAAGGCCATGATGGTCATCCCGCCCATCGAGTGGCCGACCAGCACCAGCGGCCCCTCCGGGGCGGTCCGGTCGATGACCCGGCGCAGGGTGCGGCCCAGGACCGTGAGGTCGTACTCGCCGGTCTCCAGCCGGCCCGACCGGCCGTGCCCGGGCTGGTCGTACGCCACCACCCGGTGCTCGCCCCGCTCGGTGAGCATCTTGCGCTGGAAGTGGAACGTGCCCATGTCCAGGCAGAACCCGTGCACCAGCACGACCGTGGGCCGGCCCGGCACCGGGTGTCTCGGCTCGACCACCTCGACGTGGATGTCGGTGCCGTCCGGCAGCTCCAGCCGGAACGCCTCGTCGTACGGCTGCTGGCCGAACGGCTCGTGCGCGTACGGGTCGGTCGGGTCGGCCTTGAGGCGGCGGACGAGGGCGCGCTCCGTGGCGACGCCCGCCGCGAGGCCGGCGGCCGCCACGCCCACCGTGGCGCCGACCACCCCGGCGACCCGGCCGACCGCGCTCCGGGGCCGGGGAATGCGGTACCGACTCACGGGTTCTCGCCGTCGTATGTACGCGGCACCCGACTGCTCCCGAACCGGGTGACGATCTCGTAGTTGATGGTGCCGACGGCGTCGGCCCAGTCGTCGGCGGTCGGCTCGCCGTCGGCGCCGCTGCCGAAGAGCGTCACCACGTCGCCGGCGGCCACCGGGTCGTCGCCGCAGTCGAGCACGAACTGGTCCATGCACACCCGGCCGGAGATCACCCGCCGCACGCCGCCGAGCTGGACGGGACCGCAGTTGGAGGCGTGGCGCGGCACCCCGTCGGCGTACCCGAGCGGCACCACCGCCAGGTTCGCGTCCCGCGACGTGGTGTACGTGTGCCCGTACGACACGCCGGTGCCGGCGGGCACCCGCTTGGTCAGCATCACCCGGGCCCGGGCGGTCATGGCCGGACGCAGCCCGAAGGTGTCCCCGGCGATCGGGGACAGGCCGTAGACCGCCAGCCCGGGCCGGACCAGGTCGAAGTGGGTGTCGGGCCGGGTCAGGGTGGCCGCCGAGTTGGCGAGGTGCCGGTAGCGGGGGCGCAGCCCGGCCCGCTCGACCATCGCCAGGCCCTCGTGGAAGACGGCCAGCTGCCGGTCGGTCGTCGGGTGGCCGGGCATGTCGGCGTAGACGAAGTGGCTCCACACCCCGACCACCTCGATGAGCCCGTCGGCCTGGGCCTTGGCCGCCGCGTCCAGCAGCGCCGGCCAGTCCGCGACGGTCGCCCCGCCCCGGGACAGCCCGGTGTCGATCTTCAGGTGGAGCTGGGCCGGACGGTCCGCCCGGCGGCTCGCCTCGATCATCTCGTCCAGTTGCGGCAGGCTCGCGGCGGCCAGGTCGACGCCCGCGCTGATCCCCTCGTGCAGGGGCAGCCCCGGAGCGAGCAGCCAGGCCAGCACGGGCACGGTGATCCCGGCCCGACGCAGCGTGAGCGCCTCGTCGAGGGTGCAGACACCGAGCCAGGACGCGCCGCCGTCCAGCGCCGCGCGGGCGGCCGGGATCATCCCGTGCCCGTACCCGTCGGCCTTCACCACGGCCATCACGTCGGCGGTGGTGCCGGACCGGATCCGGCTCACGTTCTCACGGATCGCGTCAAGGTCGACGCGCACCTCGGCCTGCCACATGCGCCCAGCCTACTTTCCGCCGTGATCACCGCGCGGCGCGACGGTGCCGCTGCCGCCCCCACCCGACCGTTTCCGAACCGGGCAGCCGGGGCCGGGTGGTGACGGTCAGCCCAGCCGGGCGATGACCGGGCGGAGCGCGGTCGCCACGTCGGGCGCAGTCACCGGGCCGCCCCGGGCCGCCTCCCGGCCGGCCAGCCCGTGCAGGTACGCGGCCGCGGCGGCCGCCTTCTCCGGCGACACCCCGCCGGCGAGGAGCGAGCCGAGCAGCCCGGCCAGCACGTCGCCGGTGCCCCCGGTGGCCAGCGCCGGGGTGCCGGTCGGGTTGACGTACGCCCGGCCGTCGGGCGTGCCGATCACCGTGCGGTCCCCCTTGAGCAGCACCACGGCGTTCATCCAGGCGGCGAGCCGCAGCGCGGCCGCCACCCGGTCGGCACCGGGCGCCTCGCCACAGAGCCGGGTGAACTCCCGGTCGTGCGGGGTGACGACGGTCGGCGCGTCCCGCCCGCGGAGCTGGTCGGCGAGCGAGCCGTCGACCAGCAGGGTGAGCGCGTCGGCGTCGAGCACCACCGGCACCGGCGCGGCCAGCACCGCCCGCAGCTCGGCCGCGGCGTCCGCGCCGGTGCCCAGCCCGGAGCCGCACACCCACGCCTGGACCCGGCCGGCGTCGGCGACCCGCCCGGTGGCGATGACCGACGGGTGCTGGCGCAGCACCTCCTCCCGGGCGCCGCCCGCGTAGCGGACCATCCCGGTCGGCCCGGCCAGCGCCCCGCCGACCGAGAGCACGGCCGCCCCCGGGTACGTGGCCGAGCCGGTCGCCACCCCGACGACGCCCCGGGAGTACTTCTCCGAGGCCGGCCCGAGCGACGGCCACCACCGCTCGACGTCCGACCACTCGGTGACCCGCAGCGCCGGGGTGCCGCGCAGCCACGGCCCCAGCCCGATGTCGACCAGCTCGACCTCACCGGC
>Ga0164243_10010393_pt1 | contig 13380 bp, 12 predicted proteins | sample OricompcompostOP_FD_108781 | JGI IMG/M metagenome (GOLD analysis project Ga0164243, IMG submission 108781) | Organic Plus compost microbial communities from Emeryville, California, USA - Original compost - Organic plus compost (OP) | ecosystem: Engineered > Solid waste > Mixed feedstock >... | reverse complement strand
CTCGACGGTTGCCTCGGCATTGGCGATATCGGCATTGAGGCTGTCGCGATTGACGATGATGGATTGCAGGTCCTGTTGCGCGACGGCCAGCGCGGCTTGAGCTTCCTCGACAGCAGCCTGCGCCTGAAGCAGGGAACCGTGCGCCGTATCGGCAGAACTTTGCGTGGTCACGCCGCGCGGCAGCAAGGCCTCCACGCGTTTCGCATTGGCTTCGGCCACCTCAAGCGCGGCTTTCGCGCCGGAAATCTGGGCCTGCCGCGACTGGATCGTCGCTTCCGCCGAACGCTGACTCTGCTCCGAATTGGCAAGAGCTGCCTTCTTGCTGTTGAGTGCGGCCAGCGCCTGATCCAGCTTCTGCTGATAGCTGCGGTTGTCGATCTCGAACAGGAGGTCGCCCTGCTTCACGGTCTGATAATCGTTGACATTGACCTTGGTGACATAGCCGGCGACCTGCGGGCTGATAACAGTCACCTGTCCGCGGACATAGGCGTTATCAGTGGTTTCGACACTGTGTTTGAAAGGCGGCAGCTGCCACGCCCACAGCACCATCAGAACGCCTGCAAGGCCAATGATGAGGGCAAGTCCGCCGCGAATATACTGTTTTCCAACTGACATTTTCAAAGACTCGTGGATTTATCCGGCCGCCGCAACGCTATGGCGGCGGGCCTGTATGTTTTCATAGAGGCGATAAGCGATCAGGCACGCGAGCGAGAGGACCGCAATGATGGAGATCGCGAGAAAGGCATCGTTATAGGACAGCACCGTCGCTTCCTTGGTGACCTGTTGCCCGAGGAGCGCCAGCCCTTCGGCCTTGGTCAGTCCCTGATCGGCGAGCACCTTTGCATAGGTGCCCGACAGCGCCTGAATGCGCTGGGCGACGACGGGGTTGGACATGACCAGCTGCTCTACCAGATAGGCGGAATGGTACTTCTCGCGGATCGCGATGAATGTGCCGAACACGGCAGAACCGATGAGTCCGCCTATATTCTGGGTGAAGAGGAAGATGACGATGAAACTAGTCATATAGGTAGGCCCCTGTTTCAGAGCCTTGGTGATGCCCGCAAGCATTGCCGGAGGCAGGAACAGGGCGCCGCCGAATGCGATCAGCGCCTGGCTTAGATAGGCATTGTGCGGGCGGGTGAGATTGGTCGCATGGCTATCCAGAAAGGCGCCGACCGCGATGAAGACCAAAGCCAGTCCGAAAATGAGCGATACGCGTTCCAGCTTCATCCACATGCCGCAGGCAATGCCACCCGCCAGCGAAGCGGCGAGGATGACGAGATAAAGTCCCTGGCTCTGGCCATCCTGCAGGCCGAATGCCTGAAAGAGACCGACGGCGCCCGTCGTCTGCTCGGCAAGCACGATGCGAAAGACGAACAGGATCAGCGTGAAGCGCAGAATTTCCGGTGAGAAGAGCCAGTGCAGGTTCATCAGCGGCTGTTCGCGGTTGAGTTCGATTGCGGCAGCGCAGGCCAGCGCCGCTATGGAGATCGCGAGGCATACGCCGATCCAAGGCGCTTCAAACCACCAGTAGTTCTTTCCCTGAACCAGAACCACCGCGAGAAGGCCGAAGCCGATGGCGATCAGTCCATAGGCGACAAAATCCAGCCAGTGCAGCACCTTGGCGCGGGGTGCCTGTGTCATGGGCAGAATATAGACCACGGCGAAGGCCGCGAGCGACAGGCCGATCTCGACCATATAGAGCTGCTGCCATTGCCCGATATCGAACAGCAATGGCGAGATGACGCGCGCCAGCGGGCCTGCCGCACCCGAACAGGTGAGCGCGAGGCTGAGACCCCAGGTCATCTTCTTGGCGGGTGGAAAGGCTTCCAGCATGTAGAGAAAGCCGATGGTCGAAACCGGTGCTGCGGCCGCGCCCGCAATGAAGCGGATCGGGATCGCCGACCAGATGTCGTAGACAAGCAGATGCAGCAGCGAGGACACCAGAAAGACGGCAATGGCTATTTCCGCAAAGCGGCGCAAACCGAACTGGGTGCGAATCTTGACGAGAAGGATCGTCAGGCTGGCATAGGGCGCCATATAGGCCGCGATAAGCCACGAGGTTTCCGTCAGCGTTGCGCCGAGCGCTCCTTGAATCTGCTGCGTGTTGGCCGAGATGAAATACATGCTGAGACCGCGCGTCGACCACATGAGGATCGACGCGGCGATGTAGATGGCAGACATGTAAACCGGCATGTGCGCGGCGGCTGGCGCCGCAGCGGGTTGCTCTGCCGGGGAGGTCTCATCTGACTGGCTGTCTTTGTTTTCTTCCGGCATGTTTCTAGCGGTCTTTATCCGCAAGCGTCGTCTCGACCGTCTGGCTGATTTCCTGAAGCACCGAGAGCGCCGCTTCCAGCGTGGGCCTGTCGATGCGTTGCAAAAGGTCCGACCGGATGCTGCGGGTGATTTCCTGCAGCTCTCGCACCTGTGACTGTGCTTCGTCGGTCAGCTCGATACGCTTCGCGCGACGGTCGCCTTCAACCGCAGCACGATAGATCAATCCCTGCTTTTCAAGGCCATCCAGAAGGCGCACCACCGAAGGATGCTCGATTTCCAGAGCATCCGCCAGCTCGCGCTGGTTCCAATCGCGCGGCTGGGCGAGAAGCAGCAGCAGGCGGGCGCGCGCCAGCGTCAACCCGCGTTCGCGGACGCGGGAATCGAACAGGTTGCGCATTTTGCGCGCGGCCGTGGAGAGCTCCATCGTGAAGGCCGCTTCGAGATCGGTATTTGAGTGAGACATTTGTATAGCTATCTATTATGTGTGTAGCTATACATATATTAATTCCGGTCTGCTAATCAATGGGACTTGCTCCCCGAAAAGGAGAAAAGAAAAAATAATTTTGTCGTTTCGGGAATAAACTGGGGCGGACGATTGTCTTACCCCCATATCGCATGTCGCGATTGGAAACCTGTGAGGCAGATCATGAAAACGTTTGGTTTTGTGTCCGTACTGGCAATCGCAGCCGTGGCGGCGTCCGCTGCTCTGGCAGCGCCATCCGTCAAGACGATGGAAAGCTCGAAGGGGCAGGTTCTGGCTGGTGCCAAGGACATGACGCTCTACACTTTCGACAAGGATAGCAAGGGCGAATCCAGCTGCTATGATACTTGTGCGAAAAACTGGCCGCCATTCAAGGCGATGAAGGGGGCAAAGGCTTCCGGCGCATATACGCTAGTCAAGCGCAAGGATGGCAGCGAACAATGGGCAAAAGACGGAATGCCGCTTTATTACTGGGTGAAGGACAAGAAGCCCGGCGATGTAACCGGAGACGGTGTTAATGGGGTCTGGCACGTCGCAAAGCCATGAGGCCGATGTGAGCCATCCCGCTCCAGAAACTTTCGAGGGCCAGCTTCTGGCCCTCCTGCCGGTCATGCGGCGCTATTCGCGCAGTCTCGCGAAGTCCGATGCCGAAGGCGAGGACCTCCTGCAGGACTGTGTGGCCAGGGCGCTGTCCCGTCGCGGCCAGTGGCGCGGCCTCAATCTGCGTGGGTGGATACTCACGATGATGACCAACCTTTATCGCAATGGCTATAAAAGCCGCGCGCGCACCCGGCACGAAACGCTGGACGCTGCGGAAAATGTCAGTGTCGCGTCCTCCCAAACCGATCCATTCCAGTTGCAGCAGCTGGAAGAAGCGATAAACACCCTGCCGGAAGATAACCGCGCCGTGCTTATGCTCATCGTCGTCGAAGGCTATAGCTATGGCGAGGCGGCGGAAATGCTGGGCATACCTTTGGGGACCGTCATGTCGCGGTTGTCGCGAGCGCGCCATCGCCTTGCAGAACATTTGAACGGATCAAATATCGTAACGCTTCGGAGAAACCGATGACAGACCGCAATTCTCCCATAACCGAAGCGGAACTGCACGCCTTTGTCGACGGGCAACTATCTGAACAAGAGCATATTCGCATTGCCGGGCTTCTTGATGACAACTCCGAACAGGCGGCGCTCGCGGATGAATGGCGCAGGCAGAACGAGGGCATCAGGCAACTTTTTTCCGGCTATGCAGAGGCGAAAAACGACGATGCCGGAATGATCCGGCAGGCGGGAAATCGCCAGTCGCGGACCTACCGGGGAGCCGTTGCCGCGGCTGTTCTCGCGGCTTTGCTTGTCGGCGGCGCGGCCGGCTTTGCAGGTTCGCGCCTGCTTGCGGAAAATGCACCGCAACTCGCCAGCGCGCAGACTCTGCCGGAGCAGGCTCAAGCCGCTTATCTTATCTATGCCAGCGAAGTACGGCATCCGGTCGAGGTTTTTTCCAATGAAGAAGCGCATCTGGCGGCATGGCTTGGCAAAAGGCTCGACATAGCCGACCTTCGGCTACCCGATCTCCGCTCGCTCGGCTTTCAGCTTGTCGGCGGACGCCTTTTGCCGGTCGGCGGCAAGGCGGGCGCTTTCTTTTTGTATGAAGATGCGACAGGAAAACGGCTTTCGGTGATCGTCGGGCGCAATCCGGATAACCGCGACACGAGCTTCCGTTTTGCCTCGAGCGACGGCGTCGAAACCTTCTACTGGATCGACAACGATCTTGGTTATGCGGTGAGCGGCGAGATATCGCGCGACCGGCTGCGACAGGTGGCGGAAGAATGCTATCGCCAGTTTCCGGGCTGAACCGCTTTATCGATAATCGCTGAAAGCGTGCGCCATGGCATCACTGGAGCTGCCGCTGGCGATCAGTGCGGCAAGCAGAATGCGGGCCTGACCGGGACGAAGCGTGCGCGCATGGATGGCACCCGCTTCGGCAAGGTCGTATCCGCCGCCGCCCCCGCCATAGCCGGGGACCAGCAAGCCTTCCGGCACGCGGCTTGAAACCACGACCGGAATATCGCGGCGCGAACACGCACGGACCGCGTCGACAACGCAAGGCGTGGCGTTGCCCGAACCGAGCGCCGCAAGCACGATGCCGCTGGCGCCGGCTGTTATGCTCGCTTCAATGTGGAGGGCGTCGCAGCCCGGATAGATGGCTACCATGTCGATGCGCCGATCGCCGACAGGGGCAGGGAGCATCGGATTTTGGACAAGGGCCGGACGGGCGGAGCGAAAGGCATCGGCGTTGTCGCTGCTGAATTTATAGGCTCCCCAAGCCGGGACGATGCGTCCGCCGAAGGCGATCTGGACACCTTTTTCCGCATTGGCCGGATCGCAGGCAAGGCGAATGGCGGTGGCGATATTTTCCGGGCCGTCCGCGTCGGGGTGATCGGCGGTAAACTGCGCGCCGGTAAAAATTACCGGCTTGCCGATGCGACACTGCAACTGCACCAGCAGCGCCGTTTCTTCCATCGCATCCGTTCCGTGCAGGACGATGATGCCATCGATTTCACCATCCTTCATTCCGGCGTTAACGGCACTGCTGACGCGCTGCATGTCGGAGAGCGTAAGGATCGCTGAATCCTTCGCCATCAGGTTGACGGGACGAAGCTTCGCTTCGAGACCCGGAACCAGCCCAGCCAGGTCCTCACCCGACAGGACCGGTGCGCTTGCTCCGTTCTCCCCGCGCTTGCTGGCGATGGTGCCGCCAGTGGTGATCAGCGCTATGGAGGGCGTTGCAAGCGTCATGTTCCCGAATCCTCTTACTTACCGCGGATGCTGGCGTCTACAGCACGTTCGGCGGCAAGTCGATGGATGCGTTCACGCATCAGATACCAGCCGAGGATGAGGGCAGGGCCGATGATCGCCAGCGAAGCAATCGTCGAAGTGCCGACCGGATAATCAAGCGCCATCAGGACGAGCACGCCGAGCAGAAATGCGAGCGTGAGGATGCCCGTATAGGGCGCGCCGAACATGCGGAAATCCGGACGCACGATCTCGCCACGACGCGCAAGATGCCACAGCTTCAACTGGCAGAGGACGATGACGCCCCATGCCGTGATGATGCCGAGCGCAGAGAGATTGAGCGCGATTTCAAACGCTTCCGCAGGCACGACGGCATTGAGAATGACGCCGATGACGGTGACGACGGCGGTAACGTCGATGCCCATATAGGGGACACCGTTCTTGTTCATTCTAGCCAGGGACGCCGGTGCGGAGCCGGAGATCGCCATGGAATGCAGGATGCGGCCTGTGGAATAAAGCCCGGCATTCAGCGACGACAGAACCGCGGTGAGAACAACCAGGTTCATGATGATATCCGCCCCTTCGACACCGATCTTGCCGAAGAAGGTCACAAACGGGCTCTCGCCCGCGGAATAGGCTGTATAGGGCAGGAGCAGCGACAACAGCAGAACCGAACCGACGTAAAAGACGAGCAGGCGGAAGACCACGGTGCGGATCGCGCGAGGCATGACCTTGCGCGGGTCTTCGGTTTCGCCAGCCGTGGTGCCCAGCAACTCGATGGATGCATAGGCAAACACAACCCCCTGTATGATGATGAAGGCAGGCAATATGCCGTTCGGGAACAGGCCGCCGCTATCGGTGATGATGCTGAAGCCCGCCGGATGACCGTCAATCGGCGTTCCGGTCACGACGAAATAAATGCCGACCACCAGAAACGTCACCAGCGCGATGACCTTGACGAGACTGAACCAGAATTCCAGTTCGCCGAACACCTTCACGGACATGAGGTTCATCGACAGCACGATGACAAGCGCTGTCAGCGCGAATATCCACTGGTCGATGCCTTGCAGCCATGGCACGTAGTGCTTGAAGAAATTCATGTAGAGCGCGACCGCAGTCACGTCGGCCACCGACGTCATCGCCCAGTTGAGCCAGTACATCCAGCCGGCCACGAAAGCCAGCTTCTCGCCGTAGAACTCGCGGGCATAAGAGACGAACGAGCCGGAGCTCGGACGATGCATGATGAGTTCGCCCAGCGCACGCAGCACCAGAAACGCAAAGAAGCCGCACAGGGCATAGACGAAGACCAGAGCCGGACCCGCCAGCGCCAGACGTCCGCCCGCGCCGAGGAACAGCCCGGTTCCGATTGCGCCGCCGATGGCGATCATCTGGATCTGCCTCGGTCTCAGGGCCTTGTGATAGCCGCGATCCTCTTCAATGAACACTTCGCGTTCGGCCGGGGTGGCTTTCATGGTTTCAGTCGGCATCGCTCCTCCCTGAGAGCACGGGTTGCTGGGGGCGACCATGGGCGTGCAAGGCCAATTAGGGCGCGCCGCTGGCCATTCAATGAGGGATGAAACTCATCCCCTTCTGACAAGTTATTCTGTAAAGCTGCATGACAGGTTTTAGGTGCGGTTTAACGCATATCGGAGAACCTGCGTCAAGTATTGAGCTTCAACTCACGGGGTCCATGTGCGTTGCAGAAAATCTCTCAGCGGAGAAAAAACCAGCAGGAAGAAAGTGTTATCGGCCTGTGCTGAAATGGCGTGAAAGCACCGTGACGGCCCGGTTCAGCACGAATGGCCAGCTCGATCCTGTGGAAATATTTGGAGGCTCGATTGGCCCTAGACCTCATCCTTGCCGATGATGGTCGTAACGGCGGTCTTGACCTTGCTCAGATGCGCTTCCATCGCAGCGCGGGCTTCGGCTTCCGACCCGACCTCGATGGCTTTGGCGATACGGCGATGCTCGACATTCGATGCTTCGCGGCGACCGGACATCAGATTGACGAGTTCGGATTGCTGGATAAGCGCTTCGCGCGCATCGGCCACGATCTTGGTAAAGACCGTGTTTCCGGAGGCTTCGGCAATGGCGCAATGGAACTCGGAATCCAGCAACTCCCATTTATGGGGATCTGTTTGCCTGTCCATCTTGTCGCAAAGTTCCAGTAGAAGGGCTAATTGCCCGGCGTTGCGGCGTAGCGCCGCCCAGCCTGCCGCTGGCACTTCGATGAAGGGGCGCGCCTCGATCAGATCGCGGGCCGAATAACCGCCATAGTTCAGTTCCGTCGCAGGGATTGTGTTCAGGACATAGGTACCGCTGCCCGTGCGGGTGTGGGTAAGGCCCAGCGTCTGCAGCGACCGCAAGGCTTCCCGCACGATCGGACGGCTGACACCGAACCGGCCTGCAAGCCGGGCTTCTGAGGGCAGGCGGGTGCCGATGGCGAGGCGACCCGACGTAATGGCGGTGCGAATATCGTCGAATACGACTTCCGCCGCGTTCTTTCGTGTGATCGGATGGGTGTCCGATAGCCAATCGGCCAGCTCGCTCATGTTCGCACCTCCGTCAACTGCCTCGCTCCTGTCTGGCAGCTAGGCAATTTCCAGAAGGATATCAATCCCAAACTGGTTCATAAAGGCCGGATCGGCGGATACAAAAAGCCCTGCGGTCCGAACGGATCGCAGGGATTTGGTCTGGAAAATGTCAGGCAGCCGTGGCGGCTGTGTTCAACTTGTTGGCCGACAGGATGCTGATGAACGCTGCACCGTAAGCCGTGAGCGGCGCCATCTTTGCAAGCGCGCTCGCAATGGCATCGTGGTGGCTCAATTCTTCCTCGGAATCGTGGCGGAAGGATACGCAGACAGTTTCGCCATCTTCACCGATGAATTCGACCTGATAGGAATTTTCCTTGCCGCACCTTTTGACCAGAGCATCAACGATTTGCATGCATTTATTCTCCTTCCGAGCCGCATGAACGCGCCGCAACGGATATGGTTCCATGCAATTTTATCTTTTTGCCTGCCGTCAGTTTCGCCTTGACAGTCGGGCTGCGCCCAGCGCGGCTGCGAAAGCAAGGGCGAGCATGACGAAGGTGAATTCCGCAACCGCGGACCATCCGTCGGCAATCCAGAAATAGCCGCCCGCCGCACCCGCGACGCTGGAGCCTAGATAATAGGCGAGCAGATATAGCGACGATGCGTGCCCCTTGGTCTGGAGCGCCAGCCTTCCAACGAGTGCACTGGCAACCGAATGGCTGACGAAGAAGCCGACAGTGACAAGGATGATACCGGCGACGATGACGGGGAGCGGCGCAAACAGGGTTAGAAGACAGCCCGCAGCCTGCACGGCAAGGCCGATGGGAAGAACGGTGAAATAGCCGAGCCTGTCGCCCATTTTGCCGGCAAGCCACGAAGCTGCAATGCCGAACAGGTAGACTGTGAAAATAGCGCCGAGTGCCGTCTGGCTGAGGCTGTAAGGCGCCGCGACGAGGCGGAAACCGATATAGTTGTAAATGGTGACGAACGAGCCCATCACCAGAAAGCCGATGGCAAAAAGCAGCGGCAGGGCAGGATTGCGGATGTGGCCGATCCACGCGCCCAGGTGAAATCGTGCATTGAAACCAGCTTGCGGGACGAAGTTCTGCGATGGGGGCAGAAGGAGAAGGAAGCCGATGGATGCTGCAAGCCCCAGCAGGCCCATGCCCGCCAGCCCGACGCGCCATGAGAAATATTCTGCAAGCGTTCCGGCAATGACGCGGCCTGCCATGCCTCCGAATGCGTTCCCGGCAATATAGAGCCCCATCGATGCGCCCAGCCCGCGCGGGTCGATTTCTTCCGCCAGATAGGTCATGGCGACCGCAGGGACGCCACCGAGCAACAAACCCTGCAAGCCGCGAATGACCAGCAGCATGTGCCAGTCCGGCACGCTCGCGCTGGCTATCGTGCAGAGCGCGGAGCCAAGAAGCGAGACGAACATCAGCGTCCTGCGTCCGAAGCGCTCGGACACGGCGGCGGCACAGAAGATTGCAAAAGCGAGAAAACCCGTTGAAACGGAAAGCGACAGCGAACTGGCCGCAGGCGTGATGTTAAAATCATGCGCGAAAAGCGGCATCAGCGGCTGCACGCAATAAAGCAGCGAAAAGGTCGCGAAGCCTGACAGGAACAGTGCGATGCTCGCATTGCGAAACGCCGGTGTACCCTTGGTGAGGTAGTGTTTTTGTTCGGGCGCCGCTGGAGCTGGAACGAGCTTGAGCTGGCTTTCCTGTGTTCTGACGCTGTCGAGACTGCGTTCTGCGAGGCGGGACATGACTTTGCCTTTTCAAATCCTCCCGCATTTTGATCTAGTCAAATGGGCTTCATTTGTCCAATATATGAAAGTAACGATTGCAATAGCTTTTGGGTATGGCGATGGAGCTGCGTCATCTGCGTTATTTTCTGGCGGTTGCCGAAGAAGGCAATTTTACCCGGGCGGCTGCGAAGCTTGGGATTGGCCAGCCGCCGCTCAGCCAGCAGATACGCGATCTTGAAAACGAGATCGGCGTGGCGCTGTTTCATCGCGTGCCGCACGGTGCAGAACTGACGGCGGCAGGCACGGCTTTTCTAGATGAAGCGAAAGCCTCTCTTGCCGCCGCAGAGAAGGCAAAGCTTGCGGCGCAAGGGGCGGCCCGTGGGGAAACCGGCAGGCTTGCATTGGGTTTCACCGCGTCGTCCGCGTTCAATCCGGCTGTCAGCGGTACGATCCGCAAGTTTCGGGCCAGATGGCCCGATGTTCGGCTGACGTTGACGGAGATGAACAGCCATCTTCTGATGCAGAGCGTATTGCGGGGGGAAGTGGACGCAGCCTTTATCCGTCCCGGTCTGGAAAACCCCAAGGATGTGCGTATGAAGCGGCTGGCGGACGAGCCGATGATGATCGCCCTGCCAAGTCATCATCCGCTTGCGGTTCATCCGAAGCTGCCGATTTCAGCCTTGGCAAACGAGGCATTCGTGCTTTTCCCGCGGATTGTGGGGCTTAGCCTTTACGATGATGTGGTAGAAGCCTGCCGGAACGCTGGTTTTGAGATGATCGTGGCGCAGGAAGCGCCGCAGATGCCATCCGTCGTCAATCTGGTCGCGGCTGATCTTGGCGTTTCAATCGTCCCTGCTGCGATTGCGCAGATCAAGCTCGCTGGCGTCACTTACAGACCGATCGAAGGGGAGCCACTTGTGGCTCGGCTCGGCCTGGTGTCGATGAAGAACAACCGGTCGCCGCTGATCGACAACCTGACAAGTCTGCTGCCGGATCAGCGCTTCACATAAAGCGAAAGTGGCTTGAAGCGGTCTCGGCGTTGACCGTCACCTTCGGGCATGTATGATTGCTCAAGCGGCGACATGCCTGGGAGGGGACGCTGCCTTTCCATCCATAGGATTACCGTAGGCGAGGGTCGGTGGCCGCAAGCCGAACGGTCGAATTATGCCCTATCCCGTCCGAATGGAGATTTTCGTGAAAAGACTTCTGATTACCGGTGCTGCGGGTGGACTGGGACGCGTGATGCGCGAAAAGCTGGTGGGGCAAGCGGAACTGCTGCGCCTTTCCGATGTTGTCGATATGGGAGAAGCCAGCCCCAATGAAGAGCTTGTTCAGTGCGACCTTGGCGATCTGAACGCGGTCATGCGCCTCGTCGAAGGCTGCGACGGCATCCTGCATCTTGGCGGCATTTCCACCGAGGCGTCTTTCAGCAAGATACTCAACGCGAATATCGTCGGGATGTATAATCTCTACGAAGCGGCGCGGGCGCATGGCCATCCGCGCATCATTTTCGCCAGCTCCAACCACACGATCGGTTTCTACCGGCAGGACGACTATATTGACGCAAAGGCACCCACGCGCCCGGATGGCCTTTACGGCGTTTCAAAGTGTTTCGGCGAGTCCCTTGCCAGCATGTATCACGACAAGTTCGGGCAGGAGACGGCAATCGTGCGCATCGGTTCCTGTTTTGAGGAGCCGCGCAATCATCGCATGCTCTCCACCTGGATGTCCTATGACGATTTTGCCAGCCTGATCGAGTGCGTTTTCCGGGCACCGATGCTGGGGTGCCCCGTCATCTGGGGCGTTTCCAACAACGATTCGATGTGGTGGGATAACAGCCATGCCCGTTTCCTCGGCTGGCATCCGAAGGACAACGCCGAACGCTTCCGCGCCGAACTGGAAAAGACGACACCGCGGCCTGCGCCGGATTCTGCACTTGCCGTCTATCAGGGCGGTGCATTTGTTGATGAGCCTATCCATCAGGACGACTGACGGACTTTTGTGCGAGGCACGATGATGAGGTAGGGCACATATTTTGCTTTACGTACCTCAAAACGAAGGCTAATCTTTTTATCGTGATGCTTTGGGAGGAGTTCACGTGCAGCCAGAAGTTTCAGACAAAAGCATATTTGAGAAGCGTCAGTTGCGGCGGGTTGCCGTGGACGGCTGCCAATGAGCACACCGGAAGAGGATGGCAGGCCTGCGCTGCTGGAGGCCGTGTCGCTTTCCAAATCATTCGGCCCTGTTCAGGTTCTGAAAAATATCGATCTGCGCATTTTCGGCGGCGAAGTTCATGCGATCATCGGTGAGAACGGCGCGGGCAAATCGACCCTGATGAAGCTGCTGGCGGGCAATGAGCGGCCGACGGGCGGAGAAATCCGCATGGATGGCAAGCCGGTGTCCTTCTCTGGGCCGGTTGAGGCAGAAGCGCAGGGCATCGTGCTGGTTCATCAGGAAATTCTGCTCGCACCTGATCTGACCGTCGCGCAGAACATCTATCTCGGTCGCGAGCTTCATCGTGGGCTGGTTGTCGATGACAAATCGATGCGCGAAGGCGCGCGCAAGGCCATCCGTGATCTTGGTGCCGATATCGATCCCGATGCGGTTGTCGGTTCACTGTCGATTGCGCAGCGCCAACTGGTGCAGATTGCCCGTGTTCTGCTGGTGCCGCATCGTGTGGTGATTTTCGACGAACCGACCGCTTCGCTGACGCCTTTCGAGACGGAAGCGCTGCTGAAAGTCATTCGCGATATTCGCGCGAAGGGCGTCGCTGTCCTTTACATCTCTCACCGCCTTCCGGAAGTGAAGGAAATATCCGATCGTGTGACCGTGCTTCGCGATGGCAAGCTCGTTTCCGCACATCTGGCCTCGGAATTGCAGCCGTCTGATATGGCGCGCCTGATGGTCGGTCGCGACGTCGCAAAGCTCTATCCTGACCGCGCAAGCCAGCATGACAACGCTGCCATTCTGGAAATCGAGCATTTCAGTGTGCCAGGATATGTTCAGGATGCGAGCTTTCACCTCAACCGGGGCGAGATACTCGGCTTTGCCGGTCTGGTCGGTGCGGGACGCACGGAACTGATGGAAGGTATCGTCGGTCTGCGACCGGGCAAGGGCGATGCGCGCCATAATGGCAAGCCGGTACATTTCCGCAATGCGCATGAAAGCCAGAAAGCGGGGATCGTTTATCTCAGCGAGGACCGGAAGGGCAAAGGGCTGCTGCTGACCAAGGACCTCGGCGTCAATCTCACTCTTGCTTCATTGAAGAAATTCGTGAGCGGGCTGCAGATAGACCGCAACAGGGAACGCACCGCGCTGGATGATGCAATCCGCGAGTTCGATATTCGTACTGGCCGCAAGGACATTCTTGCGGGTCAGCTCTCGGGCGGAAACCAGCAGAAGCTGCTGCTCGCCAAGATGATGATGCTCGATCCGTCCATCGTCATCATCGATGAACCGACGCGCGGCATCGATGTCGGCACGAAGGAGCAGATTTATCAGTTCATGGCCAATCTGGCCGATGAGGGGAAATCGATCATCGTCGT
>Ga0164243_10010391_pt1 | contig 13383 bp, 12 predicted proteins | sample OricompcompostOP_FD_108781 | JGI IMG/M metagenome (GOLD analysis project Ga0164243, IMG submission 108781) | Organic Plus compost microbial communities from Emeryville, California, USA - Original compost - Organic plus compost (OP) | ecosystem: Engineered > Solid waste > Mixed feedstock >... | reverse complement strand
TCGGTCGGCACCGCCGTCGGTTCTTCCGTCGGGACATCCGTCGCGGTCGGCTCTTCCGTCGGGACCTCGGTGGGCTCGTCGGTCGGCACCGCCGTCGGTTCTTCCGTCGGGACATCCGTCGCGGTCGGCTCTTCCGTCGGGACATCCGTCGCCGTCGGCTCCTCGGTGGGTTCGTCGGTCGGCACTGCCGTCGGCTCTTCCGTCGGAACCTCGGTGGGTTCCTCGGTCGGTGCCACAGTCGGCTCCTCCGTCGGCGTGGTCAGCGTGTTCGCGACCGTCTCCACCGTGACGTCCGTCGGCGCGACGAGGACCTGCTCGTCACCTCCGCCATCATCCGGAGAGCCAACGAGGCGCGTCAGCACCACGACGCTCAGCAGCAGCACGACCAGCACCGCCGCGATCGTCGAGATCGCCGGTCCGAGATTCGTGGTGCCGATCGCCGTGATCCGCCCCCAGGGAGACGGGGGCTTCTGGATGTGCTCGTGCACGGCACGGCTCACCGTCGGACTCGCCGGCAGGTACGGCATCTCATGGAAGGCGCGCGTCATCGCCGACATCTGCTGCGCGAACGCGCGACACGAGTCGCACGTGGCGAGGTGCGCCTGAAGCTCCCGCTCCGCGATCGGATCGAGCGGCGCATCGAGTCGAGAGGAAAGAAGGGCCTGAGCCTCAACGTGCGAGATCATGAGCGAGGCTCCTCATCTTCGCCGTGGGGCGACCCGTATACATTGGCGAACGCCTTGCGTGCCCGAAAGAGCCGCAGCTTCGCCGCATTCTCCGTGATGTCCAACGCCTGTGCCGTCTCCGCGAGCGATAAACCCTGATAGTGACGAAGAAGGAGAGCCGCCGCGTAGTGCTTTGGGAGCTTGCCCAAGGCCTCGTTGATGTCGGTCGAACGCGTCACGGAGCGTTCGATCGACTCTTCACCGGTTTCGCGATCGGACAGGAAGGGGAGCCAGCGGATGACCTTGCCGCGCCGGAGATGACTGATCGCCGTATTGGTGGCAATACGGTAGAGCCACGCCTTGAACGCGAGCTCCGGCTTGGTGCGCGGCAGCGCGTTGTATGCCTTGATGAACGTATCCTGGGTTAGATCCTCAGCCAGCGCACGATCAGACACCATGCGATGCAGATAGTTGAGAATCGGCGCGTGATACTGCTCAAAGAGCATTGCGAAAGCTGCCGAATCGCCCGCCCGAGCACGCTCGACGAGATTGCTGTCGTCGACCGACACGCATGTTCCCCCAAGGATGGTTTCGAATCCAGACATGGCCCAGGTCACTGTCGCATCCATCCAGGAAAACTCCCCCTCTCACCCCTTGCTCCCTTCAACGAGCGGTAGTGGGAAGTCGTTTCTCCGGTGTGCGATCATCCTGCACCATGTCCTGCGTTCCACAACGCAGACAATGCATGCAGCATAGCACGCGCACCCCCTCGAGGATGTCAAGAACAGGCCAGATGTGCCGCCGTGACAGCGATCCCGCCCTGTTTCACATGAAACATCGGTCATCTACGGCATGATCTTGCCGACCGGTCACCATCCCGTTCGTGACCGGATTCCCGTCATCGCCAGCACCCGGGCAATGGCTCCCCATCTGGCCTGTCCGACCGGGCGTTCGCGCGGCATACTCTTCCGAACACGCGACCGGTGGGGATTCGGGGCGATCCCTCCCCTCCCGGTCCGACACAGGAGATATCGTCATGACCGACCACCCCACCTCCGTCTCGGAACACCACGAACCAGTGACGATCGCGGCCGACGCCACCGAAGAACGGGAACTGATTCTCGCCCTCCTCCGCCGCGTCTTCCAGGAGATCGACGGCATGCCGACCAATCCCGATCAGCAGCCGGAGGATGGCGTCGCGATTGTCGGGTTCCGCGCCACCGCCTCCGATCTCAGCAGCCTCATCCTCGCCGCGCTCGATGCCGCCCTGGAGGAGGCCGATGCCCAGCAGGTCACCGTCGTGGGCGTCGATGTCGCGGGCATCATGCCCATCGACGAGGGCGTCCGCTGCTGGGGCTATCTCGCGACGATCGATCGCGAGGCTCCCCGTCCCGCAATCACGGTCGTACCACCCGTCACCGTCGTGCACGGCCCGACCAACGTCCGCGCCGAGGCCCAGCTCCGCCTCGAGGAGTCCACCCGATGACCACTCCCACGATCGATGCGACCGGCATCGCGATCGACATTCGCCACAACGAGCTCCAGATCCTCGCCCCGACCACCACGCCGCTCGGCACGGTCACCACCGGCATCGTCGACATCGGAGCGCAGGGGCGCCTCCTCGGCATCGAGATCGGCGACCAGTACGTCGCCGTGATGGACGATCAGCCGGGTGCGATCGATCTCACCCGCAGCGTCGAGGTGCCGCTCCGCGTCAGCATCGAGGAGCGCGATGTCCGCATCACGCTTGGACGTCGCGGCGAGGACTGGGAGATCTCCTATCCGAGCGGCAATCAGTGCTGGACGCGCCGCACCGTGTTCGACGATCGCGGTCAGCCACTCCAGGTCTGCGCGATCGTGATCCCCACGCCCGACATCGCCCGCGAAGATGGTGCATGAGTGACGCGTGCCCCTCGACGAGAGCCCCCGGATTCGGTAGGCTTCTCGCATGATGTGTGCTCACGCATGGGACGCGTGTTCGCTGGGTGAGGACACGCGTTACGGTGGGGATGACTATCTTGCCCGCGTGGGCGAACTTTGGGGAGTGACGACCGTGTTGGAGTTTTCTCGGATCCTGACCGCAGCGGCCGTGGTGATTGCCTCGGTGGGCCTGCTGGTGTACGCCATGGGCGCGTCCTATTACAACCCGGGCAGCTTCGAGATGAACCTCGGGCTCGTGATGATGATCGGCGGAGTCATTGGCTCCGTGGTCGGGATCATCATCTACCGGCAGACGACCGAGGACTAGATCCCCGGTTCTGATCATCGATCAGCACAACGAGCGCGGGCGCGGAGGACGTTTCCTCCGCGCCCGCGCTCGTTGTGTTCCCATGCCTCAGGCGTTCGTCGCGCGGTAGAGCGTCGAGGCGACGCCATTCGCCAGCGATCGTGCGAAGCGGATATCCGCCGGATCGAACTCCCGCGAATGGCGAAAGCCGAGGAACAGGATGCCGCGCCACCCGCCCGCCACCTCGAACGGGGTCGTCAGCGAGGCGCGGAGATCGTGCAATTCGTGGATCGGCAGCGATCCCGGTCCGAACATGCTCGCCTGCAGACGATCATTCAGCGCCAGCGGCCGCATCTCCTCCATGAACGAGAGCCAGCCTTCGTCCAGCGCCGACGACGGGATCTCGCCATTCGTGTCTGCCTGACCCGCCCCCACGCTGCGAATCCAGTGGATCGCCATGTCGTCGCGCGAGGCCCGCTGCCCGATCGCGACGTAGTCCGCGCCGAAGAGCATCTGCGCCGCACGCACCACGATGTCAAGCGCCTCGATCGGATCGTCGATCGTGGCGGTATCCCCGAGGATGCGGCGCAGGACCTCGCTCTCGTTGAGTGCGCGAGCGAGCTCGATCTGTACGTGTGCTCCCTGCAGGGCTGGTGCCAGATAGGTCATCGCGCGCTCGAGGATCCCCGGCAAGCGTGCCGGCGCGATGGGCTCCGGCACCTCGATCGTCGCGAGTGGCACCAGCAGCAACGCGGCGATGATCGTGCCGCGCCAGATCACCGGCGCGACGATCAGCTGTTCCGCCCCCAGCGTTCCGAAGAGATCGCCAAGCACCGGATCATCGGGGGCGTCTCCGCGATGCAGCACGAGGACATCGGCGTCGCGATCCGTCCGGATTGCGCGCTGAACCGGGCCGTGCGGTCGCGCCACGAGTGATTCCGCGATCATCCGGATGAAGGCCTGGTGATGCCCGTTCGGACGCGGATCCACGCTCGCGGTGACGCTCAGCCGATCCTCGACAACCGTGTAGATCGCGGTCGTGGCCCCGAGTCTCGCGGCAATGTGCGTGGCCGTCTGCGTCAGCAGCTCGTCGATATCCTGCAGCGACGAGAGCAGATAGCCAAGCTCGGCGAGAAATTCGGCCTCGCGGCGGCGCTCCTCCGCCTCGGAGCGGAAGTTCGTCGCCGCGAGCATCGTGCCGAGCGCCCCGGCCACCGATGACATGATCCAGAGATCGGACTCGTTCCAGGCATTCGGCGTGCGCGTGAGGAGCGTCAGAAACCCCACCCTGCGATCGTCGAGGATGATCGGCACGGCCGCTGCCTGCCGAAAACCGTTCGCATACCGATCTCGATCGCCCATGTAGCGTGGGGTCTCGCGGATGTCATAGATCAGGGGTTCGGCGATATCGATCAGCCGCTCGAGGCGCACCATCGACGGCACGTCATGCTCGCGGAAGGTGAACTCCACGCCGCGCGCGTACCAGTGCTCGACATCCTGCCCATCGTTGCGCGTGAGGACCAGCGCTGCGCGCTCGAATGGGACCAGCGTCTCCAGCCCATCGACGACCGCGTTGAACACCTCCTCGGCGCCGCGCAATCCGTCGAGGCGCTGCGTGAGATCGAAGACGATCCGCGCCAGCGCGACCATGCGCTGATCCGACGCGTCGGGCGAGAATCCGTTCATTCGGATTGTCCGCTCCCGGCAGAAGCATCGACGAGCGACACCGGCCAGGGAGTCCGCTGCAGCACGATGTCACGCTCGTGGAACCAGCGCTCGCGGATGTTCCCGATCAGGTAGAGCGAGCCGGTGACGAGGATCGCATCCTCCGCCTCATCCTGGACGGCGTCCAGCGCGATCGCCATCGCGGCCTTCGGCTCCGGCTCGACGGTCACGCGTCCGTGGAACCCGGCGCGACGGGCGATCTCCGCGATGTCGCTCGCGTTCTTCGAGGCCTTCGCGAGCACCTGCGGGCTCGTCGCCACGATCTCATCGACGACGGGGATCAGCTGACGGAACATGTCGTCCGCCTGCTTCGCCTCGAGCACGCCGAGCACGGCGATCCGGCGACCGGAAGGTCCGTGCGCGAGCAGCTGCGGGATGTCGTGGGCGAGCGCCGCGATCTTCTCCGGATTGTGCGCGCCATCGAGCAGCACCGGCACGCGATCGCGCACGAGCTCGATGCGCCCGGGTATCCGCGCCGCAAGCAATCCCGCCGCGATGGTGTCCGCCGTGATCTTCCAGCCGCGCCCCGCGAGGATCGTTGCCGCGGCGACCGCCGTCGCGCCGTTGCGCGCCTGGAAGGTGCCGCCGAGCGCGATCGTCTGCATGCGACCAGTCGTCGGATCGAGCCACGTGGTGCCATCCGGACCGGTCTGCTGGACCTCGATCGCCTCCGGGATGATCGTGAGGGCGCTCTCGCGCACCGCCGCCTCCTGCCGGATGATCTCGAGCGCAGCCGGATGCGTCGCGGCGGTCACCGCCGGCACGCCCGGCTTGATGATGCCGGCCTTGTGCCAGGCAATCGCCTCGATCGTCGAGCCGAGTGTCTGCGTGTGGTCGATGCCGACCGACGTGATCACGCTCAGCACGGGCATCACCACGTTCGTAAGATCGAACCGCCCGCCCGCCCCGACCTCGATCACCGCGAGATCCACCTTCTCGGAGGCGAAGACCTGCAAGGTCAGCGCGACCCAGAGCTCGCCGTACGTCAGCGACTCCTGCCCCGCCTGAACCCAACGCTCGTGCGTGATCAGCAGCTCCTCGACGAGATCGGCGAAGCGATCGGGACCGAGCAGCTGTCCATCGATCTGCAACTTCTCGAGCGGCGTCTGCAGATACGGCGACGTGTGAAGCCCGGTGCGATAGCCGGAAGCCGTGGCGATCGCGGCGATGGTGGTGCTGGTCGATCCCTTGCCGGAGGTCCCCCCGACGTGCACGATCGGATACTGCTCCTGCGGATTCCCGAGCACCTCGAGGAACGAGCGGAGGCGCCCCATGCGGAACTCCGCGCGCTCGCGGACCGCCTCCAGCGACTTGTTCTCCGGGGCATTGGCATGCTCGATGAAACCATCGAGCCGTGCGGTCGCAGCTGCGTACCGCTCAAACGACGAGGTCATGCTCTTCCTGTTGCTCCAAGGCCACTCAATCCGCAATCAGCCACCACGGCGATTGTGCTGTCCCATCATACGTGGGGAATCCACCGTACGTATAGTGACACCCGCTGGCAGGTACCCTCCGCAAGCGTTTGCGCGAGATCGTATGATGGATGCAGCATCAGGACGATGTCCTCGATCGGGACACCATCTGCACCGGATCGTCACGCCAGGAAGCGAGTGCATGCTCAATCTGCTCTTCACCATCGTCATCCCCGTCATCATCATGACGCGATTCGGATCGCTGCAGGCGTTCCTCATCGCGCTCGCGTTCCCGCTCGGATTCGGTCTCTGGGAGATCTACAGCAAGCGCAAGATCAGCTGGCAGTCGGGTCTTGGCATCTTCAGCGTGCTGCTGACCGGTGGCTTCAAGATCCTCGAGCTGCCGCCGGAGTGGGTCGCCTTCAAGGAAGCCTCCGTGCCGTTCGTCCTCGCGATGGCGATCCTCGTGTCGGCATGGATCGGACGTCCGCTGGCGCGCCTCTTCCTCGATCAGGTCCTCGATCGCGACACGATCGATGCGGCTCTGGAGGCGCGCGGCAATCGCGGCGAGTACGAACGCCGCACCTCGATCGCGACGTACCTGCTGGCGTTCACCTTCCTGCTCTCCGCGACGCTGAACTTCGTGCTCGCGAAGGTGGTGGTGACGAGTGATCCGAGCACCTCGGCGTACAACAGCGAGATCGGCCGCATGACGGCACTCAGCTTCCCGGTGATCACGATCCCGGTGATGATCTCGATGACGGTGTCGATCATCTACATCATGATGACCGTGAGCCGCCTGACCGGCCTCGAGACAGACGCCGTGCTGAAGCAGCAGGGCAATCGCAAGCGCCCGGAGCCTGCCGCGCAGACGGCCGCGTCATCCGAGCCGACCGACGTCATCGACGTCGAGGGCACACCCCGCTAACAACCACGACATCACCACCAATGCACGAAGCGCCTTCCCGATCACGGGAAGGCGCTTCGTGTGTGACGGCGTCTCTCCTACAGGAAACGCTCGGCGACGTCGTTCGCGAGCATCAGGCCGCGCGGCGTGAGGCGCACGCCCCGATCGTCGCGGATGAGCAGCCCGAAGTCGACCAGCTCCGCGATCGTCGCGCCGTACGCCTCGTCGAGCGTCATCCCGTAGCGTGCCGCGAATGCCGCCCCGTTGATGCCGTCCTCGATCAGGCGCAGCCCGACCATCATCGTCTCGCCACGCGCCGTGACCGCATCGATCTCCTCGACATTCGAGAACGCATCGCCACCCGCCGCAATGGCGTTGATGTAGGCCTCCGGCAGCAGATGGTTCATCGTGCGATGTCCGCGCACGGTGCCGTGCGCCCCCGCCCCGATGCCGTAGTAGTCCCCGTGCCGCCAGTAGATCGCGTTATGTCGCGATGGGCGCGCCGATGTCCGCGCCCAGTTCGCCACCTCGTAGTGGATCCACCCCGCCGCGTCGAGCTTCACCATCGCGAGCTCGTACATATCGGCAGTCGCGTCGTCGTCGGGCATCTTGAGGATGCCGCGCGCCGCCGCATCCGCGAACGGCGTGCCCGGCTCGATGATCAGACTGTAGAGCGAAAGATGATCGAGCCCATCCTGCCCCAACGCGACGAGCTGATCGAGATCGGACGCCCAGCGCTCGAGCGTCTGCCCCGGCCAGCCGAAGATGAAGTCGAGGCTCAGATTGTCGTAGCCAACCGCCTGCGCCTCGCGCAGCGCCGTCACGACATCCGAGGCTTCATGCTGACGCCCGAGCGTACGGAGTCCGCGACGATCGAATGTCTGCGCGCCGATGCTCAGGCGGTTGACACCCGCCGTCCGGAAGCCCGCGAGCAGATCGCGCGTCAGCCCGTTCGGATTCGCCTCGATCGTGATCTCGGCATCGGCCTGCACCGGGAACGCCTCGGCGCAGGTATCGATGAGTGCGGTCATCTGCTCCGGCGACAGGAGGCTCGGCGTACCACCGCCGATGAAGATCGTCGCGACCTCGCGGCCGTCGTGTGTGGCCCCGGCGCGCGTCAGCTCCGTCACCACGGCATCGACGTACCGCGGGATCAGATTCTCCTTGCCAGCGTAGGTCGTGAAATCGCAGTAGGGACAGATGTGCGCGCAGAACGGGATGTGGATGTAGATGCCAACGGGAGAATCGGGAAGCGCGGGCGCGAGGATCATGGATACCAGCTTCGATGCGAGGAACGACACGTCGGGCGAGTCCACCCGGGTGGACTCGCCCGGATGCACGTCAATCGGAGGGAAGTTCTGGTGCGTGTACGAGCAGCAGCGGCGCGCCGTAGGTCGCAAGGATGCGCGATCCGACGCTGCCCGCCCAGATGCCGGAGAGTCCGGACCGTCCGTGGGTCGCGAGCACCAGCAGCCCCGATTGTACTCGCTTCGCCTCCGCGACGATGACATCCGCCGGGGCGCCACGCAGCAGCGCGCTTGTGGCCGGGACGTTCCGCGCGCGGAACATGGCGACGACCTCGTCGAGGTAGGCCTGCGTCTCCTCGACCTGCAGATTCAGCACGGCGCGAGTCGCGGAGGGGATCATCGTCGCGAGCGCACGCTCGTCGCCGGTGAGCGTCCCTGTGGTCTCGACCGCCGCCACGATGTGCACCGGCGCCCCGTAGCGCTCGGCGATCCACGACGTCGGCGCGAGCGCGGCCTCCGCCTCGTCAGTCCCATCGAGCGCGACGGTGATCGTCTCGAGGCCCGCCGAGGGGATATCCGCCGCAGCCGTCCGCACCGGCACCGCCACCACCGGCGTCTCGCCAAGGCGGATCACCTGCTGCGCGATGGTGCCGAAGAAGAACTCGCGCCAACCTCCGCCGCCGTGATTCGCCAGCACGACGAGCTCCGCGTGGAACTCGATCGCGTGCTGCACGATCGCGGCGGCGACATCGTGCTCGGGATTCTCGTGAACATGCAGCTCGACCGCGGACACACCCGCGTCGCGCAGCCGCGTCGCGATGCGATCGAGATACCCCTGCGCGGTCGGCACATCGGCGAGATGCTGCGCGCCATGCACCTGCGAGGGCGCGTCGTGCTCCAGCACGTGGAGCAGCGAGACCGTCGCCCTGAGCGTCGAGGCAAGGCGGCCGACGAGCGGCACGATCGTCTCGGCGAGATCGGAGCCATCGAGCGGAACGAGAATGGACGGGATGTGGTCACTCATGGCAGCCCCCTCTGGGACCTGATGACAGGCGCGACAATTGACGTACGACTCCAGACCCGAATCGACGTCCCGCGATCTAGTCGAAGAACGTGCCGTAGAGCAGGAAGAAGTTCAGGCCGATGATCAGCGCCGCCACCAGCCACGCCGCGATCGTCGTGATCCGCCGGTTGACGAGCACGCTTCCCATGATATCCCGTCGCTGCGTGAACATCACGAGCGGCACCAGCGCGACCGGAATGCCGAACGACAGCACCACCTGACTCCACACCAGCGTCCGCGTCGGATCGAGCCCGATGCCGATCACGATCAGCGACGGGATGATCGTAATGCCACGTCGCAGCCAGAGCGGAATGTGCCGCTCGAGAAATCCCTGCATGATGACCTGACCGGCCATCGTGCCGACCGTCGAGGACGAGAGCCCTGCCGCCAGCAGCGACACGCCAAACACGATGCTCGCGGCCGATCCGAGCAGAGGCTCGAGCGTCTTGTAGGCTTCCTCGATCGAGGCGACCTCGGTCAGCCCCCCGTAGTAGAAGGTCGTCGCGGCCATGATCAGCATCGCGGCATTCACCGCCCCCGCAATCACCATCGCGATCAGCACATCGATCAGCTCGAAGCGGAAGAGCTTCCGCTGCATCGCCGGCGTCTTCACGCGCACGCGATCCTGCGTCAGCGCGGAGTGGAGGAAGATCACGTGCGGCATCACCGTCGCACCAAGGATGCCGACCGCAAGCAGCACGCTGTCCGTGCCGTCGAACTTCGGCGTCGCGATCGCCTGGCCGACGCCCAGCCAGTCCGGACGCTCGAGCACGGTCTCGATCAGGTAGCAGATCGCGATCACCGCAAGCATGGCCGTGATCACGGCCTCGAGCGGCCGCGCGCCATAGCGCTGCAGGCCGAGAATCAGGAAGGTCGTCACCGCGGTGAGGAGGGCAGCGGGGAAGAGGGGGATGCCGAACAGGAGATTGAAGCCGAGCGCTGCGCCGATGAACTCAGCGATATCGGTCGCGATCGCCACGAGCTCGGCGATGATCCACATCGCCCAGACGACCGGTCGCGGAAAGCGCTCCCGCGCGACCTCCGCGAGGTTGCGTCCGGTCGCGATGCCAAGCTTCGCGGAGAGCGACTGGATGAGGATCGCCATCAGGTTCGAGGCGACGATCACCCAGACGAGCATGTAGCCGTATTTCGCGCCCGCCTCGATGTTCGTCGCGAAGTTGCCCGGATCGACGTACGCGACACTCGCGATGAACGCCGGACCGAGGAAGGGAAGGATCCGCTTGAACCACGATCCCTGACTGGTTCCCTCCAGAACCTGGGTCGCGCGCTCATGCGTATCCGCATCAACGGTGCCTGCAAACTCCGATGCGCCTGATGATGGAGAAGTCATACCGAATTGTCCCTGACGCAGTTCACCGAAAGATGGTCCCGTTCGGGCCAACCTCCGGTAGATTAGCCTAGGCTAAATGGATGCGCAAGGGGGCATGATGTTAGTCCGGCATAGCCATTTCCGGGGATGACTTCGGGCCGGGCGCCGATGCCGTCGGGACGTCGTGCTGATCGCGCACGACGCCGAAGTCGCGCCGCCGTGCGATCATCCCGCCGACCGCCGCCAGGCCGACCAGACAAAAGATCGTCCATGGCAGCATTCCGCGCCCCGGGTGCGTGCCGATGTCATAGAGCGTGCCGCCGAGATAGTTGCCCAGGCCGCCACCCACGGCGAGCGAGAGTCCCGCCACGCCGAAGTACGCACCGCGCGCTGACGGTGCCGCGAGGTTCGCGAGCACCGTCTCCTGACCCGGGCTCGCGAGCACGGAGCCGATCGAGAAGAACGCCGCCGCGATCAGCAGCGTCGTGATGCCGGTGGTGAAGCCGACCATGAAGATCACCACCGCCATGATCGTCACACCCGCGATCAGCAGGCCGAGCGCGGAGAGCCAGCGCTCCAGGTAGCGGGGGAGGATGTAGCCCAGCACCACCGTGAACAGCGTGTTGACGAGGTAGAGCCACGACACCGCGCGATCCGAGCCGGTGAGATCCGTCGCGTAGAGCACGATCGCGAGGCCGAATTGCGCCGAGATGAACCAGTAGCCGGCGAGGAACACGAGGAAGAGGAGGAACGTGCGATCCCGGAAGACGAGACGCGTGCCGCCATCCGTCGTGCCGGAGGGCGTCGCAGAGACGGCGATGTTCGGCAGCGCGATGGTCAGCACCACGAAGATGATCACGAAGGCCGCGCCACCCACGAGGCAGACGAGGCGGAAGTCGGCCGCGATCAGCAGCGCGCCGAGCTGCGTGCCGATCGCGGTACCGACACCGGCGATCACACCGAAGATCGAGAAGATCCGCCGGCGCGTCTCAGGCGTCGAGAGTGAGGCGAGGGCGGCGGCGTTCGGCGCCTCGAAGAGTGCACCGCCGAGCCCCGCCAGCAGCAAGGCACCGAGTACCGGCCAGAACGATTCCGCGAAGCCCATCGCGCCGAATCCCACCGCGCGCACGAGCATCCCGGTCGCCATCAGCGGTTTCGGCCCGGTGCGATCGGCGAGGATGCCGAAGAAGACGGAGCCTCCCTGCTGTGCGAGTTGACGTAACGCAAGCACGATCCCGACCGCGCCGGCCGTCCATCCGAGATGGTCGACATAATGCACCGCGACCAGCGGCACGACGAGGAAGAAACCTCCCCACGAGAAGAAGGTGCTGGTCATGAGCGCCCAGATGCCGCGCTGACGCTGGGCCGCGGTCAATCGGGACGCCGGGATGGTGTTCATGGGGGTGCTGTATTCCTGGCTCAAGGCACTGCGGACATCCATGTGCGCCGCATACACGTCATTTTCACCTGAAGCATCCGATGATGACAACATCGGCATGACTCCATCGATCGGACGCGCCGAGTACTATCCCTTCAGCAGAGGTGAAGGCGGAGTGCAGGGTGCGCGCGGCCTTCTGGTTGAGAGCATGAGGGGGACATGTGGTACATCGATAGTCTGTTCAGCGTGATGGATGTGCTCGGCATCTTCGTCGGCGCATTCAGCGGCGGCCTGATCGCGCGCAAGGCACGCTACGACATCACCGGCATGTGGTGGATTGCGCTCGTCAGCGGGCTCGGTGGGGGACTGCTCCGCGACATGATGCTGCAGGCGGGACCGCCACTCGCGCTGACGGAGCGCCTCTACCTGCCGATCGTGCTCGTCGCGACCGGATGCGCGGCGCTCTACAGTCGCAATCTCGACTTCACGCGCGGCATGATCGCGGTGGTCGATGCGGTTGCGCTCGCGGCATTCGCCGTCTCGGGGACGCTCCGCACGTGGGACACGGGTCTCGGCTGGCAACCGGCGATCCTGCTCGGCGTGCTGACGGCGATCGGTGGTGGCATCTTCCGCGACGTGATGATCGGCACGACGCCGATGGTGTTCCGCCGGACGGAGTTCTATGGAGTCGCGGCGCTCATCGGCTGTGTCGCGATCGTGATCGCGCTCAATGCCGATCTGCCGCGCAGCCTCTGCGCGCTGATCGGATTCGGCGCCTGCCTGTCGGTGCGCCTGCTCTCGCTGCGCTACGGCTGGAAAGCATGGGAGCCACGCTGATTACGCGAAGATCGTAAGCAACGAGGGGATCGGCGAATATCGCCGATCCCCTCATCGTATCCGCGTCTTACGGGGTGAACGTATACCCGGTCCACTGATACGATTCGCCCGTATTCGGGAACTCGGTGCCGGAGATCGCGAGGATCCCGACGAAGGGCTCCGACGTGCGATCCCAGTTGCCGCCATCCGAGGTCGACCAGACGGTGATGTGCAGGTGCGGGAATCCGCCGTTGCCGCCGCCACCCGGCGCGGAGATCGTGCCGATCACCTGGCCCTGCGTCAGCGTGTCGCCCTCCTGCAGGCTGCCATCGACCTCCATATGGAAGAGCGCGAACGCGTAACCGTTCTGCATGTCGATCGCGATGCCACCGGTGCTCGGATCGAACCACTTGATCACACCATTCACCGGCGAGTAGACGGTCTGTCCGCTCGCGGAGCCGGAGGTCGGTACGAGGTCGAACGAGTCCTGATACTGCCACAGGCTGTTGTCATCCTGATGACTCGACCCGTTGTAGCCCTGCGAGACTTCCCACTCGCCGCCCTTCACCGGCCAGACGATCAGCGCCGATCCGCTCGTCGGCGGCTCGGTCGC
>Ga0164243_10010390_pt1 | contig 13384 bp, 10 predicted proteins | sample OricompcompostOP_FD_108781 | JGI IMG/M metagenome (GOLD analysis project Ga0164243, IMG submission 108781) | Organic Plus compost microbial communities from Emeryville, California, USA - Original compost - Organic plus compost (OP) | ecosystem: Engineered > Solid waste > Mixed feedstock >... | reverse complement strand
TTTGCGAAGTGCGGGCAGGAGCAGAGCGGGGTCTGTGCAGACTCTTGGCACGGGGCGTTGCGGCACTTCCTGGATGCCGATCCTCGCCTGCGGCGGGCATCCCCTGGCGGGGTTGGTGCTCGCCGCGGGCGGGGATTTGCGTCCTGGCTGTACCTCGGCGGCGTGGCCAAGAATCTGCAGCGTCCCCCGCGTACAGGCCTCGCGCTGCGCGCGGTGAAAGGCCTCGCTTCGCGAGACAGGTTTTTGCGCGTGCGGCCGCCGTGCCTGGCTGGGGCTTGGATGCGAGGTGCGACCAGGAGCGGGGTTCGGAGTCCCCACGTTCAAAGGCATCCGCTACAGAAGCCGGGCCGCTCGGTTCTCCGGTTTGCGGATCACGTAGACGAGTTGGTCGTGGTCGGCGGAGAGGCGGCCTCGGGTGGCTACGTGGAGGGCTCGGCAGGTGGAGGCGAGGTGGCCGGTGGGGGTGAGGGTGCGGGTGGCGTACTCCTCGGCGATGCTCAGGCCGCGCATCAGGCAGTACCAGTGCACTCCGCGGGCGCCGGCCAGGCGGCCGTAGACGGCGGGCAGGGGGCGGGGGGCGGCGTGGGCCGAGTGGCGCCGGCGGCGGGTGCCGGTCAGGCGTTCGCAGAAGCCGAGGGCGCTGTCGCGGTCGCGCAGGCGGAGCAGGAGGATGCCGCCGGGGCGCAGGGCGGAGACGCAGCGGTCCAGGACCAGCTCGGCGTGCGGGGTGCGCTCGATGAGGTACGCGCTGTACACGACGTCGAACGCGCGCGGCGCCAGCCGGGCGGTGCGCAGGTCGCCGAGCTGGATGACGTCGAGGTCGCCGCGGGCCGCGGCGGCGGCGCGCAGGGCGGGGGTGTCCTCGTCGATGCCGGTGACGTGGTGCTCGAGCACCGACGGCAGGTCCAGCCGCGGCATGGCCGGGTCGCCGCACCCGGCCGCGAGGATGCGCACCGGCCGCAGCGGCCTTTCCGCGGCCGCGTCTTGGATCCGGCGGGTGAACAGGTCGGCGGCGACGGGGGTTCGCGATATCACAGATCCGAAGAGTAATCGATCAGTGTCGGAGAGTGTATAGCTTCGGCAAATTCGCTCCCGGACGACGGAAATCAGCCCGCGGTAACCCAGCCCACCACCGCGTCGACCGTCTCCTCCACCGACACATGCGTGGTGTCCAGCAGCCGCATGCCCTCCGGGTTCTCCCGGATCCACGCGTTGAACTCCAGCGTCTCCGCGATCCGGCCCTCGTCCCACGCCCGCCACGCCGGCCGCGCGCGCAGCCGCTCGGCCAGCACCGGCCCGTCGCAGGTCAGCGCCAGGTACCGGATCTCGGAGAACAGCACGCGCTCGGGCAGTGGCTCGAACTCCGGCGGCGCGACCGTCCCGCACAGCAGCGCCGGGCGCCCGCTCTGATGGATCATCGCGGCCATCCGCAGCCACGCGGAGCGGAACGCCCGCGGATCGCCGTCGCGCAGCGCGCCGATCCACAGGACGTCCTGCTCCAGGATCACCACCCGGTCGCCCAGCCGGTCCGCGAGCCGCCGCGCGACCGTCGATTTACCGGTGCCGCTCGGCCCGGTGAGCGAGAACAACGGCAGCCGCAGGAACGGCTCGCGATGCCCGCACGCGGGGCAATTCACCGTCGGCGGCTCCGGATCGACGATCGGCTTGTCGCTATATGCACCGCAGCGCGCGCAGATGAGAAGGTTCACGAAATTGCGCGTGCGTCAGTCGAACAACCCCTCGAGGAAACTCCGCTTCCGCCGGTGCCCGTACGGCCGCGGAGAGTCGGGGTAATGCCCGCCGCCCCGGTACGGCCCGGGGGAGTCCGGGTAGTGCCCGTGCCGGTACGGCCCCGGGGAGTCCGGCCGGAACCCGCCGCCGCCCTCGTACGGTGGCACCCCGCCGTAGTGCCGCTGCTCGGCGGAGATGATGTGCTCGAGCTCCCCGCGGTCGAGAAAGATCCCCCGGCACTGCGAGCATTGCTCGATATGCACACCACCACGGTCGACCGTACGCATCGGGCCTTGGCACTTTGGACACGTCATGGCGCCACCATATGCGAGCGGAGATGGGAATGCGACCGCCGTGAATTTGTTTATCAATAACCAAAAGAATTGCCAGGAACCGATCGCGCCGCATAACCCGGGCGTACGGCCGGGGCCGACCCCATCCGTACGGCGGCGGAGACCGCGTAGTCTGGTAGCAGGACGCGCGTGAGCGTGTCCGCCGACCCCCACCCGTTACCGGGTCCGGGGGTGTTCGTGCTGTCTGGAGCGGGGTGCGCATGAGTTTGCGTGGGCTTCTCGGGGTCGTGACCGGCGATTCGGCCCTGGGGCGGGCGCTGGAGGATGCGCGGGGCGGGACCGATCGGCTCGATCTGGTGGCGCCGCCGCCGCTGCGCCCGTACCTGGTGGGCGCGCTGGCCGAGCACGGCGGCGCGGACGGCGGCCGGCCGATCCTCGCGGTGACCGCCACCGGGCGCGAGGCCGAGGACCTGGAGGCGGCGCTGAAGTCGCTGCTGCCGGAGCACTCGGTGGCGCACTTCCCGGCCTGGGAGACCCTGCCGCACGAGCGGCTGTCCCCGCGGTCCGACACCGTCGGCCAGCGGCTGTCCGTACTGCGCAGGCTCGACCACCCGGACCCCGACGACCCGGCCGCCGGCCCGCTGCGCGTGGTCGTCGCGCCGGTCCGCAGCGTGCTCCAGCCGCTGGTCGCCGGCCTGGGCGAGCTGCGCCCGGTCCGGCTGCGCCCCGGCGACGAGGCCGACCTCGAACAGGTCGTCACCGACCTCGTGGAGGCCGGTTACGCCCGCGTCGACCTGGTGGAGAAGCGCGGTGACGTGGCCGTACGCGGCGGCATCGTCGACGTCTTCCCGCCCACCGAGGAACACCCGCTGCGCGTCGAGTTCTTCGGCGACGAGGTCGACGAGATCCGCTACTTCAAGGTCGCCGACCAGCGCAGCCTCGACCCGGCCGAGCACGGCCTGTGGGCCCCGCCGTGCCGCGAGCTGCTGCTCACCCCGCCCGTACGGGAACGCGCCAAGGACCTCGCCGCGCAGTACCCGGCCCTCGCCGAGATCCTCGACAAGCTGGCCGACGGCACCGCGGTGGAGGGCATGGAGGCGTTCGCCCCGGTCCTGGCCGAGCGCATGGAGCTGCTGCTCGACCACCTGCCGAGCGGCGGCATGGTGGTGGCCTGCGACCCCGAGCGCATCCGCGGCCGCGCCGCCGAGCTGGTCGAGACCAGCCAGGAGTTCCTGGAGGCGTCCTGGGTGAACGCCGCCGCGGGAGGCGCGGCGCCCATCGACCTCGGCGCGGCCGCCTTCAAGCCGATCGCCGACATCCGCTCCGACGCGGCCGGGCTGGGCATCCCCTGGTGGTCGATCACCCCGTTCACCGCCGACGAGGAGATCGACGACGGCGCCGTGGTGATCGGCGCCGAGCCGGCGCACGAGTACCGCGGCGACACCGCCAAGGCCCTCGCCGACGTCAAGGGCTGGGTCTCCGGCGGCTGGCGCGTCGTCCTGGTCACCGAGGGCGCCGGCCCGGCCGAGCGGCTGACCGAGGTGCTGCGCGGCGACGGCCTCGGCGTCCGCCTCGTCCCGGACCTCGACGCCCCGCCCGAGCCGTCCGTGGCGCACGTGTCCACCGGCTCGGTCGAGCACGGCTTCGTGTGGCCGTCCATCACCACCGCCGTCCTCACCGAGGCCGACCTCGTCGGCCAGCGGTCCTCCACCAAGGACATGCGCCGCATGCCCAGCCGCCGCCGCGGCGGCGTGGACCCGCTGCAGCTCAAGGCGGGCGACTACGTCGTGCACGAGCAGCACGGCGTGGGCCGCTTCATCGAGATGGTGCAGCGTACGGTGCAGGGCGCCACCCGCGAGTACCTGGTCGTCGAGTACGCACCGGCCAAGCGCGGCCAGCCCGGCGACCGCCTGTTCGTGCCCACCGACCAGCTCGACCAGGTCACCCGGTACCACGGCGGCGAGTCCCCGGCGCTGAACCGCATGGGCGGCACGGACTGGAACAAGACCAAGAGCCGCGCCCGCAAGGCCGTACGCCAGATCGCCGGCGAGCTGATCCGGCTGTACTCCGCGCGCATGGCCTCGCCCGGCCACCCGTTCGGCCCGGACACCCCGTGGCAGCGCGAGCTTGAGGACGCCTTCCCGTACGCCGAGACCCCCGACCAGCTCGCCGCCATCGACGAGGTCAAGGCGGACATGGAGAAGTCCGTCCCGATGGACCGGCTGATCTGCGGCGACGTCGGCTACGGCAAGACCGAGATCGCCGTGCGCGCCGCCTTCAAGGCCGTGCAGGACGGCAAGCAGGTCGCCCTCCTCGTACCGACGACCCTGCTCGTCCAGCAGCACATGTCGACGTTCACCGAGCGGTACGCCAGCTTCCCGATCAACGTGAAGCCGCTGTCCCGCTTCCAGACCGCCGGGGAGTCCGCGGAGACGCTGCGCGGCCTGGCCGACGGCACGGTCGACGTGGTGATCGGCACGCACCGGCTGCTGTCCCCGGAGACCCGCTTCAAGCGCCTCGGCATGGTGATCATCGACGAGGAGCAGCGGTTCGGCGTCGAGCACAAGGAGTTCCTCAAGCAGCTCCGTACGGAGGTCGACGTGCTGGCCATGTCGGCCACGCCGATCCCGCGCAGCCTGGAGATGGGCGTCACCGGCATCCGCGAGATGTCCACCATCCTCACCCCGCCGGAGGAGCGGCACCCGGTGCTCACCTTCGTGGGCCCGTACGACGAGAAGCAGATCGCCGCCGCCGTGCGCCGCGAGCTGATGCGCGAGGGCCAGGTGTTCTTCGTGCACAACCGGGTCGCGTCGATCAACAAGGTGGCCGCGCGGATCGCCGAGCTGGTCCCGGAGGCGCGCGTCGCGGTCGCGCACGGCCAGATGAACGAGCACCAGCTCGAGCAGATCATGGTCGACTTCTGGGAGAAGAACTACGACGTCCTGGTGGCCACCACCATCGTCGAGTCCGGCCTGGACATCCCGAACGCCAACACGCTGATCGTGGACCGCGCCGACAACTACGGCCTGTCCCAGCTGCACCAGCTGCGCGGCCGGGTGGGCCGTGGCCGGGAGCGCGCGTACGCCTATTTCCTGTACCCGCCGGAGAAGCCGCTGACGGAGACCGCGCACGAGCGGCTCGCCACCATCGCCCAGCACACCGAGATGGGCGCCGGCATGTACGTCGCGATGAAGGACCTGGAGATCCGCGGCGCCGGCAACATCCTCGGCGCCGAGCAGTCCGGGCACATCGCCGGCGTGGGCTTCGACCTGTACGTACGGATGGTGGGCGAGGCCGTACGGGAGATGAAGGGCGACGGCCCGGCCGAGCAGCCGGACGTCAAGGTCGAGCTGCCGGTCGACGCGCACATCCCGCACGACTACGTACCGGGCGAGCGGCTGCGTCTTGAGGCGTACCGGCGGATCGCCTCGGTCGCCGACGATGACGACATCGCCGCCGTGGCCGACGAGCTGACCGACCGGTACGGCCCGCTGCCCGAGGCCGTGCTCAACCTGCTGGCGGTGGCCCGTTTCCGGGTCCGGGCGCGCGACGCCGGGCTCACCGACGTCACCCTCCAGGGGCAGCACGTCCGGTTCGCCCCGGTCGAGCTGCTCGACTCCCAGAAGGTACGGCTCCAGCGGCTGTACCCCAAGTCCATCGTGAAGCCGCAGACCCGTACGATGCTGGTTCCGACACCGAAGACCGCGCCGCTCGGTGGACGGCCACTCCGCGACCTGGCTCTGCTGAAATGGTGCACGGACCTGGTCGAGGCCATGTTCACCGTGTCCACCGCGAAAGGACAGTAGTGTTCCGCATCTCCCGAGGGCTGAAGGCCGTGTGCGCGCTGGGCGTCGCCGGCCTGGCCACCACGTTGCTCGGCGCGTGCACGCCGGCCAAGCTCGGCGCGGCCGCGATGGTGGGCGACCAGCGCATCTCCACCACCGAGCTGAACACGGCCGTCAAGCAGTGGCAGCAGGCGTACACCGCCAACCCGCTGCCCGCCGACCAGCTCCAGCTGCTCGACACCTCCTCGCTCCCGCGCAGCGTGCTGTACAACCTGGTCGTGTACAAGCTGACCGACGTCGCCGCGCAGCGGCAGGGCGTCCGGGTCGGCGAGGGCCAGCTGGACAACGCGATCGCGTCGGTCCCCGCGGACCGGCTGCGCGCGCAGGCCGTCATCCTGGGCGTGCCGCCGCAGCGCACCCGCGACTTCGTCCGGTTCGAGCTGGAGAAGCAGGCCATCGCGGCGCAGCTGCAGCCGATGCTGAAGGGCACCGGCCAGTCGGTGAACGCGGCGCTGGCCAACGTGGTCAAGTCGACGGCGAAGTCCGTCAAGATCGACGTGAACCCGCGGTACGGCACGTTCGACTACCGGCAGCTGGCGATCAGCGCGGACGCCGGCAAGCTGTCCCGCCCCGAGACGCCGCAGCTCCCGGCCCAGGGCTGAGCCGTGCCCGGACGCCTGGTCATCCTGTCCACCAGCCACCGCGTGGCGCCCGGCCTGCTGACCGCCGGCGCGTGGGACGAGCTGCGCGCCGCCGACCTGGTGGCCGCGCCGGACGACCACCCGCAGGTGCCGTACCTCGCCGAGGCCGGCGTGACCTGCTCGGTGGTGCCCGCTGAGGCCCGGCGCACGCCCGGTGAGCTGGCCGGATGGCTGCTCGCGCGGGCTTCGGACCGTACGGTCGTGTGGGTCGCCGGCACGGGCGCGGGCGACGAGCTGGCCGAGGAGCTGGCCCGCCGCCTGGTGGAGGAGGACCTGGACGTCGAGGTCGAGGCGGTGCCCGGCGCGTACGACCTGCCGGGCGGGCGGCTGCTCGACCTGGTGGCCGTGATGGACCGGCTGCGCGCCGAGTGCCCGTGGGACCGTAAGCAGACGCACGCGTCGCTGGCGCCGTACCTGATCGAGGAGGCGTACGAGACCGTCGACACGATCGAGTCCGGCGACCTCACGGCGCTGCGCGAGGAGCTGGGCGACGTCCTGCTCCAGGTGATGTTCCACTCCCGGGTGGCCTCGGAGCGTACGGACGGCACCGGCTTCACCGTCGACGACGTCGCCGCCGGAATCGTGGACAAGATGGTCCGCCGCCACCCGCACGTCTTCGCCGACGCCACGGTGTCCGGCGCCGACGACGTCCCCGCCACCTGGCACGAGATCAAGGCCGCCGAACGCGCCGCCAAGCACGGCGCCGACGCCTCCGCCCTCGACGGCGTCCCCCTCGGCCAGCCCGCCCTCCAACTGGCCGCCGCCCTCCAGCACCGCGCCGTACGAGCAGGCCTCCCGGAGGACCTCCTGACCGCGGACGGCGACGACCTCGGCGCCCGCCTGTTCAACCTGGTGGCCGCCGACGGCGAGCACGCTGAGACAGAGCTGCGCACCACCTCCCGCACCTTCCGCGACCGCTTCCAGCAGGCCGAGGCGGCGTCCCCGAAGACGGCGGAGGAGTGGCGCGCGGCCTGGCCGAAGGACTGACCGGGCGTCACTCACATCCGATGTAAGTTACGTTGGATGTGAGTAAGGTGAGTTCTCGTGAGATTCGTGAACCGGACACGGGAACTGGCGATGCTCGAGTCCTGGTGGAGCTCGTCGGCGCCGCGCCCGGGGTTGGTCTGGGGGCGCAGGCGGGTCGGAAAGACCGCGCTGATCCAGCGGTTCTCGCAGGAGCGCCGGACGATCTTCCACACCGGATCGGGGCGTCCGGCCGCCGGCGAGCTCGCACAGTTCTCCCGGCGGACCGCGGCCGCAGGCCTCTCCGGAATCCGCGACCTGGCGGCCCGCCCGTTCGGTGACTGGGACGACGCCCTCGAACACGTCGCACAGGCCGCCGGCGACGACCCGGTACTCGTCGTCCTTGACGAGTTCCCCGCGCTCCAGGAGACGTCGCCTGAGCTACCTGGGGTGCTCCGTGCGTTCCTCGACCGCGCGCACGGTCACACCGGCATCCGCCTGCTGCTGTGCGGCTCGGCCGTACGCAGCATGGAGGCGTTGCAGGAGCAACGCGCTCCGCTGTTCGGACGGTTCGACCTGCGCCTGCTGCTGCACCCGTTCACCCCCGCCGAGGCGGGGCTCATGCTTCCCGGCATGCGCTCCGAGGAGATCGCCCGCGTGTACGGGTTGCTCGGCGGCATGCCGCTGTACCTCTCGTGGTGGAGCGGGGACGAGTCGTTCGAGGACAACATCCGGCGCCTGGTGGCCACCCCGGTCGCTCCGCTGCTCACCGAGGGCGAACTCATCCTCGCCACCGAGGTGGAGCGGGGCGGTCGCGCGGCCGAGCTGCTGTACGGCATCGCCTGTGGGCGCACCCGGTACAACGAGCTCAAGGACGTCACCGGCTTCGAACCGAGCCGCACGCTCGACCGCCTGATCCAGCTCCGCCTCGTGGAACGTCAGATCCCGGTCACGGAGAACCCGGCCCGGACGCGCCGCCGCGTCTATCGCATCACCGACAACTTCCTGGCGTTCTACCTGGGAGTGGTGAGCCGCTATCGCGATGAGATCAACCGTGGCCTCGACAGCGTGCTCCCGGTCATCCTCGACGCGCTCGACGACCGGCTCGGAGGTCCGTGGGAGGAGGCCGTACGCGAGCACATCCGTGCGCAGTGCGCGCAAGGGCGCCTCGCCGAGAACGCCGTGGCGGTCGGCCCCTGGTGGACCGATGATGGCCAGAACGAGATCGACGCGCTGGTCCTGGCCGGGCGCGCCCGCACTCCGGTGCTCGCCGCCGAGGCGAAGTGGACGACACGGGTGGACGGCGCGCGGCTGTCTCGTGCCCTGCACCGTAAGGCCGCCCAGGTGGCGCCGGATCCTGATGACCTGACCTATGCGATCGCGGCCCGCCGTACGGTCGACCGGGCCCCCGAGAACACCGTCGTGATCACCGCGGCCGACGTCTTCCCCGAAGCGTGACCGTCAGACGATGGCCTTGCCCGTGCGGATGCGGCGGCGGAGGTCCCACCAGTAGACGTTCCAGGGGAACTCGCGCAGGGGGCGGGGGAGGGCGCGGTTCAGGGCCGCGAGGTTCTGCACGATGCGGTCGAAGCGGCGCTGCTGGGCCGGGCCCCAGGGGAGGCCCAGCTCGTCGCGGAAGAGCTGGGGCAAGAAGCCGGTGGTGAAGAACTTGTTGACCGGGCCGAGGGCGCGGAACGGCCAGTGCAGGAAGCGCAGCTCGACGAAGTCGGTCAGATACGTCCGGGTGGTGTCGTCCATCTCGACCTTGGCCAGGCTCGCCTCCCAGTACTCCTGGAAGGCGGCGCGGTCCGGTGGCCACATGTCCTCCGGCACCTGGAGGGTGGTGCCGAAGCGGGCGGCGTGCCGGTACATCGCCTCGGCGGTGGCCTCGTCGGGCGGGCCGTACAGCTTGGTGTAGATGTCCTCCACGCCCCAGGCCAGGCACGCGGCGACCCACAGCTGGAGCTCGCGGTCGAAGGCGTTGTACTTCACCGGGTCGTCGGGCTTGGAGTGCACCTGCCGGTGGGACCTGTTGACCTCCTCGCGCATGGCCGCGCGCTCTTCCTCCGTGCCGAGCATCGCGACCATGACGTAGCTGAACGTCGTACGGGTGCGCTTGAGGGGGCGCTTGTCCAGCCGGCCACTGTGGACGGTGCTCTTGGCCACGCCGTGGCCGACGGGCAGCCAGGCGAGCTGCATGATCACGTTGGCCGCGCCGGCCAGGGTGGTCAGGCCGCTGATCGACTCCCGGACGGACTCCGGGATCTCGTCGCTCTTCTGCGCATCGATGGGCGTTGCCATGCCTCAAGCGTCGCATCAGTAAGTCATCACTTGCAAGAGTCGGAGCCATGTGAGAATCGGATGGACCGACACGAAGGGGGCAGTCTTGGCGGTTCACCTCACCCACTGGGGCGCGTTCGAAGCGGAGAGCGACGGCCGCACGCTCACGTCCGTCCGCCCCTGGCGCGCCGACCCCGACCCCAACCGGCTGATCGACAACGTCGCCTCCGCCCAGCACCACCCCACCCGCGTCGACCGCCCGTACGTCCGCCGCGGCTGGCTGGACCGCGGCCCCGGCGGCACCGGCCGCGGTAGCGAGGAGTTCGTGCCGGTGTCCTGGCCGACCGCGCTGGACGCGGTGGCCGCCGAGCTGCGCCGGGTGTACGCCGACCACGGCCCGGAGGCGGTGTACGGCGGCTCGTACGGCTGGTCGAGCGCCGGCCGGTTCCACCACGCGCAGAGCCAGCTGCACCGCTTCCTCAACTCCCTCGGCGGCTACGTCAAGCACTACGGCAGCTACAGCCACGGCACGTCCAAGGCGCTGCTCCCGCACGTCATCGGCAAGCTCGACCACGTGCTGTTCCGTGCCACGTCCTGGGAGCAGATCGCCGCGCACACCGAGCTGGTCGTCGCGTTCGGCGGCATCTCGGGCAAGAACAGCATCCTGTCGCCCGGAGGCGTGGGCCGGCACCGCACCCGCCCGGCGCTGGCCGCCGCCCGCGCGAACGGCTGCCGGTTCGTGTCGGTCAGCCCGCTGCGCGACGACACCCCCGCCGAGGCCGAGCCGGAGTGGCTGGCCCCGCGCCCGGGCAGCGACGCCGCGCTGATGCTCGCCCTGGCGTACGTGCTGATGGACGACGGCCTGGCCGACACCGCGTTCCTGGACCGCTACACCGTCGGCTACGAGCGGTTCGCCGCGTACCTGCGCGGCGACGCGGACGCGACGCCGAAGACCCCGGAGTGGGCCGCCGGCCTCACCGGCGTCCCGGCCGGCACCATCCGTACGCTCGCCCGTGACATGGCCGCGTCCCGCACGCTCGTCACGGTCAGCTGGTCGATGCAGCGCATGCGGTACGGCGAGCAGCCGCTGTGGCTCGGCGTGGTGCTGGCCGCCATGCTCGGCCAGCTCGGCCTGCCCGGCGGCGGCTTCGGCCACGGGTACGGCTCGACCGCCGACGTGGGCCTCACCGAGCGGCGGCTCAACCCGCCGTCGCTGCCGCAGGGCACCGGCATCGACCGCTTCATCCCGGTGGCCCGCGTCGCGGACATGCTGCTGCACCCCGGCGAGGAGTTCGACTTCAACGGCCGGCGGCTGACGTACCCGGACATCCGGCTCGTGTACTGGGCGGGCGGCAACCCGTTCCACCACCACCAGCACCTGGCGCGGCTGCACGAGGCGTTCACCCGCCCGGACACCGTCGTGGTGCACGAGCAGTTCTGGACGGCCACCGCCCGGCACGCCGACGTCGTGCTGCCCGCCACCATGTCGGTGGAGCGGGACGACTTCGGCGCGGGCAAGGCCGAGGGCCTGCTGTTCCCCATGCCGGCGCTGACCGAACCGCCCGGCGAGGCCCGCGACGACTACGCGATCTTCACCGACCTGGCCACCCGCCTCGGCGCCGCCGGCACGTTCACCGAGGGCCGCGACGTACGGGGCTGGCTGCGGCACCTGTACGAGGACTGGCGCGAGCGTACGGGGAACGAGCTGCCCCCGTTCGACGACTTCTGGGCGGGCGACCCGATCCAGCTCCCGCCCGTCGAGGGCGACCAGGACCTGCTCGCCGACTTCCGCGCGGACCCCGACACGCACCCGCTGACCACGCCGAGCGGCCGCGTCGAGATCTTCTCGGAGACGATCGGCGGCTTCGGGTACGACGACTGCCCCGGCCACCCGGTGTGGCGCGAGCCGGAGGAGTGGCTGGGCGGCCCGGCGGCCGCGCGGTACCCGCTGCACCTGATCGCCAACCAGCCGAAGACCCGCCTGCACAGCCAGCTCGACGTGGGCGAGCACAGCCGCAAGTCCAAGATCGCCGGACGGGAGCCGGTACGCCTGCACCCCGACGACGCGGCGGCCCGCGGCCTGCGCGACGGCGACCCCGTACGGATCTTCAACGACCGCGGCAGCTGCCTGGCCGGCCTGGCGGTCAGCACCGACGTACGGCCGGGCGTCGTGCAGCTGTCCACCGGCGCCTGGTACGACCCCGACCCGTCCGACCCGCGCGTGTGCCGGCACGGCAACCCGAACGTGCTGACCGCCGACCGCCCCACGTCCCGCCTCGGCCAGGGCTGCACCGGCCAGCACGCCCTGGTCGAGGTCGAGCCGTACCACGGCGTCCTGCCCGACCTCACCGTGGACGGCCCGCCGATGTAGGCCGGATGTAAGCGGCCGTCAATACGCTCCCGATCCGGTACGCGGCGATCGGGAGGTCACATGCGGCGGCTCTGGATGGCGGTGGTGGCGGCCGGCGGCGTGGCGCTGGCCGCGGCGGGATGCGGAGGCGGTCCCTCCGCGGCGTCCGGAGGGCCGAGCCGGGCCCCGGCGACCTCGGCCGCGCCGTCGCCGCCGGCGGCCCGGCCGATGGCGACGCTGCCCGCCGGGGCGCGGATCCCGCTGCCGCACAAGGGCGAGCTGCGGGTCTGCGAGTCCCCGGACGGCCTGCCGTACCTCGGCGCGACCACCCCCGCGGACGCTTCCGGCAACGGCAAGGTCAGCGGGTTCGACGTCGACCTGCTGACCCTCGTGGCGACCCGCCTGCACGCCGCGCCGGTGTTCATCCGCACCGACCCGCGGCTGGTCCTCGACGGCAGTGGACTCCGCGCGAAGACCTGCGACCTGGTCACCGGGCTGACCACGTGGCGGGGATTCAAGAAGACGTTCACGCTGACGAAGCCGTACGACCGGCGCGACTTCGCGATCCTGACGAAGAAGGGCGGGCCCGCGACGCTCGCCGCGCTGGCCGGCAAGCGGGTCGGCGTCGTCGGCACCGGCGAGGGCGACGTCACGACCGACTACGTGGCGTACCTGAAGAGGTACAACGCCGCGCACGGCAACCGGATCGTCCTCGAACCGCAGAACGACCCGAACGCCGAGCTCATGATGGCGCAGGCCGGGCGGCTCGACGCCATCGTGACCGACGACGGCCGGGCGTACTACGACGCGAAGAAGACGCCGGGCCTCACCGTCGGCGCCCGCTTCGGGGCCGGCTACACCGTGGTCTTCGGCGTCCGCAAGGGCAATAAGGCGCTGGCCAAGCAGGTCGACGCGGCCCTCGCGGACGCCGCGGGCAACGGCCAGTACGCCAAGGCGTACCGGACCTGGTTCGGCCGCGCGCCGTCGTGGCTCCCGCGCTGACGCCCTCACCCGGTGGGCTGCGCGGCCCGCGCCCGTACGGGCTGGCGGAGGATCGTACGGAGCTTGTCCGGTGCGGTACGGCGCGGGTCGCTGAGGTAGATCTCGTGGTGCCGGCCGCACGGCTCCAGGCCGTGCTCGGCGAGGTAGCCGCCGTGCAGCCGGGCGAGTACGGGCGCCTCGTCGTCGTACGCGCCGATGTGCAGCACCTGGGCGCAGCGGCCCTCGTCCAGCGTGCGCGGGTGGACCTCGGCGATCGCCGGGAGCTTCTTCTTGGCCAGG
>Ga0164243_10010389_pt1 | contig 13387 bp, 1 predicted proteins | sample OricompcompostOP_FD_108781 | JGI IMG/M metagenome (GOLD analysis project Ga0164243, IMG submission 108781) | Organic Plus compost microbial communities from Emeryville, California, USA - Original compost - Organic plus compost (OP) | ecosystem: Engineered > Solid waste > Mixed feedstock >... | reverse complement strand
CGCACGCCGAGGGAGTCGGCCAGCCGGTGCAGCGCGACCTCGATCGCGAACAGCGCGGGCTGGGTGTTGCCGGTGTCCTCCAGCGCGGCCGCGTCCTCGCCCCAGATCACCTCGCGCAGCGGGATGTCCCGGTGCCGGTCCAGTTCCCCGAGCACCGCGTCCAGGGCCGAGGCGAACACCGGGAACCGGCCGTGCAGCTCGCGACCCATCTCAAGCCGCTGCGAGCCCTGCCCGGAGAACAGCACCGCCAACCGGCCGGGCGCGGCCGGTGCCACGCCGCGGGAGGTCTCCTGCACCCCGGATTCGCCGGCCACCAGCACCGCCCGGTGCTCGAAGGAGGCGCGCCCGGTCGCCAGCGCGAACCCGATGTCGGCGGCGTCGGCCCCGGAGCGTTCGGCGAACTCGGTGAGCTGCTCGACCTGGTCCTGCAGCGCCTGCGCGCTGCGGCCGGACACCAGCCACGGCACGGCGCGCGGCCGCACGAGCTCCCCGGCCGGTTCGGCGGCGTCCTCGGCGGGCGGGGCCTGCTCCAGGACCACGTGCGCGTTGGTGCCGCTGATGCCGAACGAGGACACGCCCGCGCGGCGCGGGCGGCCGGCTTCCGGCCAGGCGGTGCGCTCGGTGACCACCTCCACCGCGCCGGTGTCCCAGTCCACGTGCGACGACGGGGCGGACACGTGCAGGCTCGGCGGCAGCTCGCCGTGCCGCATCGCCTGCACCATCTTGATCACCCCGGCGACCCCGGCCGCGGCCTGGGTGTGCCCGAGGTTCGACTTGATGGACCCGAGCAGCAGCGGGTGCTCGCGCTGCTGGCCGTAGGCGGCCAGCAACGCCTGCGCCTCGATCGGGTCGCCCAGCGTCGTGCCGGTCCCGTGCGCCTCCACGGCGTCCACTTCGGACGCGGCGAGCCCGGCGCCGGCCAGCGCCTGCCGGATCACCCGCTGCTGCGCGGGGCCGTTCGGCGCGGTCAGCCCGTTCGACGCGCCGTCCTGGTTGACCGCGGAACCCCGCAGCACCGCCAGCACCGGGTGCCCGTTGGCCTGCGCGTCCGAGAGCTTCTCCACCACCAGCACGCCGACGCCCTCGGACCACGCGGTGCCGTCGGCGTCGTCGGAGAAGGCCTTGCAGCGCCCGTCCGGCGCCAGCCCGCCCTGCCTGCTGAAGGAGGAGAAGTTCGCCGAGGTCGTCATCACCGTCACGCCCCCGGCCAGCGCCATCGAGCATTCCCCGGAGCGCAGCGACTGCGCGGCCAGGTGCAGCGCCACCAGCGAGGACGAGCAGGCCGTGTCGATGGTCAGCGCGGGCCCCTCCAGCCCGAGCGCGAACGCCAGCCGGCCGGACAGCACGCTGGCGGCCATCCCGGTGGAGGCGTGCCCCTCCATGTCCTCCCGGGAGGCCAGCAGCAGGTGGATGTAGTCCTGCCCGGTGGTGCCGACGAACACGCCGATCCGGCTGCCGCGCAGGCCCCGCGGGTCGATCCCGGCGCGCTCCAGCGCCTCCCAGGACACCTCCAGCGCCAGCCGCTGCTGCGGGTCCATCGCGACCGCCTCGCGCGGCGAGATGTCGAAGAACCCGGCGTCGAATTCCGCGGCACCGCGCAGGAATCCGCCCTGGGTGGTCGCACTGCGGCCGGAGCCGAGCTCGTCCAGGTCCCAGCCGCGGTCGTCCGGGAACCCGGAGATCGCGTCCCCGCCGCCGGCCACCAGGTCCCACAGCCGCTCCGGGGAGTCGGCCTCGCCGGGGAACCGGCAGGCCATGCCGACGATGGCGACCGGCTCGTGCCTGCCGGACTCCGCCTCGCGCAGGCGCTGCCGCGTCTCGTGCAGGTCCGCGGTGACCCACTTCAGGTAGTCGACGAGCGTGCTTTCGTCCGGCATCGTCGGTGCCCCTCCTTCTTCGCCGACGGCGGGCTGCCTCGGCCGCGGTCCCGGGCGCGCCGGGGGACGGCGGCGCGGTGCTCAGCCCTGGGTCCGCCTGCCGAGTTCGTTGTCGATGAAGGCCAGCACCTCGTCCGCGCTGGCCGTCTGGATCCGTTCGCCGACCTCCGGTGCGCTCGCCGCGCCGTCGTCCCCGGCGCCGCAGCGCTCCAGCAGGCGCCGCAGGCGCGCGCCGAGCTCGTCGCGGATCGCCGCGTCCGGCACCTCGTCGCCGAGGGCGCGCTCGATCCGGTCCAGCTCGGCGAGCAGGTCCACCGGCCCGTGCTGCCCGGTGCCGCCGACGTTCTCGGCGAGCAGCCGCGCCACCGCCAGCGGCGTCGGGTGGTCGAACACCAGCGTCGAGGGCAGCCGCACCCCGCTGACCGAGCTGAGCCGGTTGCGCAGCTCGACCGCGGTGAGCGAGTCGACGCCCAGCTGCCGGAACTCCCGCTCGGCGCCGATCGCGTCCGCGCTGCCGTGCCCGAGCACGGCCGCGGATTCGGCGCGCACGAGCTGCAGCAGTTCCTGCTCGCGCTTGTCCGGGTCCAGCCCGGCGAGCCGGTCGGCCAGTCCGGAGCGGCTCGCCGGCTCGGCGCCGGCCGCGGCGCGCCGGGCGGGCCGCACCAACCCGCGCAGCAGCGCGGGCACCTCGCCCTGGGCGCGGTCGGCGCCGCCGGTGATGCCCAGCGGCACCACGGCCGGCTCGTCCGCGCCGACGGCGGTGTCGAACAGCGCCAATCCGCGTTCCACCGGCAGCGGCGGAACCCCGTTGTCGTTGATGCGCCGCAGATCCCGCGCGTCGAGCCCGGCGGTCATGCCGGATCGCTGCTCCCAGGCGCCCCAGGCCAGCGACACCGCGGGCAGGCCCGCGGCCCGGCGGTGCGCGGCCAGCGCGTCCAGGAACACGTTCCCGGCCGCGTAGTTGGCCTGCCCGGGGCTGCCCAGAACCCCGGACACCGAGGAGTAGACGGCGAAGGCGGCCAGGTCCTCCCCCGCGGTCAGCTCGTGCAGGTTCCAGGCGCCGTCGACCTTCGGCCGCAGCACCGCGTCCAGCCGTTCCGGGGTGAGCGCGTCGACCACGCCGTCGTCGAGGGTGCCCGCGGTGTGCACCACGGCGGTCAGCGGGTGCTCGGCGGGCACCGCGGCGAGCAGCGCGCGGGCGGCCTCCCGGTCAGCGACGTCGCAGGCGGCGATGCGGACGTCGGCGCCGTGCTCGCGCAGTTCGGCGTCCAGTTCGGCCGCGCCGGGCGCGTCCGGCCCCCGGCGGCTGGTCAGCAGCAGGTGCCGCACGCCGCGCTCGGCCACCAGGTGCCGGGCCAGCTCGGCGCCGAGCCCGCCGGTGCCGCCGCTGATGAGCACGGTGCCGTCCGGGGCCCACTCGCGCGGGACGGTGAGCACGATCTTGCCGACGTGCCGGGCGAGGCTCATGTACCGGAACGCCTCCGGCGCCCGCCGCACGTCCCAGCTGCGCACCGGCAGCGGCCGCAGGGCGCCGGCGGCGAACAGCCCGGTCAGCTCGCCGAGCATGGCGCGGATCCGGTCCGGGTCGACCATGCCGAGGTCGAAGGCGTGGTAGGCCGCGCCGGTCACGTCCTGCCGGACGTCGGTCTTGCCCATCTCGACGAACCGGCCGCCGGTGCCGAGCAGCCGCAGCGAGGCGTCGACGAACTCCCCGGACAGCGCGTTGAGCACCACGTCGATGCCGCTTTCGCCTGCCACGGCGGCGAAAGCGCGCTCGAAGTCGGTGCTGCGGGAGGAGGCGATGTGGTCGTCGGCGATGCCGAGTTCGCGCAGCGCGTCCCACTTGCCTTCACCGGCGGTGGCGAACACCTCGGCGCCGAGGTGCCGGGCGAGCTGGATCGCGGCCATGCCGACACCGCCCGCCCCGGCGTGCACCAGCACCTTCTCCCCCGCCCGGAGCCCGGCCAGGTCGACCAGCCCGTAGTAGGCGGTGAGGAACACCAGCGGCACCGAGGCCGCGGTGGTCCAGGACCAGTCGCCGGGCACCCGGGTCAGGTAGCGCTCGTCGACCGCGCCGCGCGGCCCGAACCCGCCGAACAGCATCCCCATCACCGCGTCGCCGGGCCGCAGGTCCTGCACGTCGGGCCCGGTGTCCACGACCACCCCGGCGGCTTCGGAGCCGAGCAGCCCGGCCTCGCCGGGGTACATGCCGAGCGCGTTGAGCACGTCGCGGAAGTTCACCCCGGCGGCGCGGACCTGCACCCGCACTTCCCGGCCGGTGAGCGGTTCCTCGGCGCAGGGCACCAGGGCCAGCCCGTCGAGGCTGCCCTGGTTCGCGCTGTCCAGCCGCCACGGAGTCCCGATCGGCGGAACGAGCGATTCGGCCTCCGAGAGCGGCGCGAGCCGGCCGACGCGCAGCTGTCCGCCGCGCAGCACCGCCTGCGGCTCGTCCTGCGCGAACAGCCCGGTGACCTGCGGCAGCGCGGCGACCGAGGCGGGGTCGTCGTCGAGGTCGACGAGCAGGAACCGCCCGGGGTGCTCGGCCTGCGCGGACCGCACCAGGCCCCACACCGAGGCGGCCGCCAGGTCGCCACCGGCGCCGCCGCCCACACCACCGGCAGCACCGTCCACGCCGCCGGCGGGGCCGTCCACGCCGCCGCTGGTGCCGTCCACTCCGGCGCGGGTGACGAACACGAGCCGGGAGTCGGCGAGCTCGGGTGCGGCGATCCACTGCTGCACCAGCTCGAGCACCCGGCGGTTCAGCTCGTGCACCGCCGCCGGTTCGGACCCGCCGACGAGCGGCACGGCCACCGCGGCCGGTGCGGGCGAGGGGAGCTCACCGAGCGCGGCGACCGGCTCGCCCAGCCCGAGCCCGAGCTCGTCCGGCCCGAGCACGGCCCACTCCCCCGCGGCGGCGCTGCACTCGTGGGCGATCCAGTCGACGTGGAACAGCGAGCTGAGCTCGTCGCGGCGCGCGGCGACCGGCTGCGCCCCGGCTTCGCGCAACACCAGCGAATCCACCGACAGCACCGGCACGCCCAGCGGGTCGGCGGCCACCAGCCGCACCGAATCCTTGCCGTTGCGGCTGATCCGCACCCGCAGCGCGGACGCTCCGGAGGCGTGCAGCGAGCACCCGCTCCAGGAGAACGGCAGCAGCCCGCGACCGTCCCCTTCGGACACCGCGAACACGGTGGCGTGCAGCACCGCGTCCAGCAGCGCCGGGTGCACGCCGTAGTGCTCGGCACCCGCGGCCTGCTGCGGCAGCGCGACCTCGGCGAAGTACTCCCCGTCGCCGCTCCACACCGCGCGCAGCCCGCGGAACACCGGCCCGTAGGTGAGCCCGGTGGCCGCGTAGTCGTCGTAGAGCCCGTCGATGTCCACTTCGGACGCCCCGGCGGGCGGCCAGGTGGCGGTGTCGAAGTCGAGCACGTGCTCGTCCGCGGCCAGCGTGCCCGCGGCGTGCTGCACCCACTCGGCGGCCGGGTCGTCGGCGGGCCGGGAGTGCAGCCGCAGCTCGCGGTCCCCGCTCTCATCGGCCGCCCCGACCCGCAGCTGCACCTGCACCGCTCCTTCGGCGGGCAGCACCAGCGGCGCGGCCAGGGTCAGGTCGCGCACCTGGTTGCACCCGACCTCGTCGGCGGCGCGCACCGCCAGCTCCAGGAACCCGGTGCCGGGGAAGAACACCTGACCGCCGACCACGTGGTCGCCGAGCCACGGCTGCCCGGCCAGCGAGAGCCGTCCGGTGAACACCACGCCGCCGTCCTCGGCCAGCCGCACCGCCGCGCCCAGCAGCGGGTGCTCAGCGGGGGTGAGCCCGAACCCGGCGGCGTCGCCCGGGGCCGCGGTGGTCTCCGGCCAGAACCGCTCGTGCTGGAAGGCGTAGGTCGGCAGGTCCACCCGGCGCACGTCGGCCGCGGCGAAGAACGCGGCGAAGTCGACCGCGACCCCGGCGGTGTGCAGCCGGGCCAGGGCGGCCACCGCGGCCTCCTGGTCCGGCAGGCCGCGCCGCAGCAGCGGTACGACCGGCACGTCCGGTTCCAGCGATTCCTGCGCCGGCGCGGCCAGCGCGCTGTCCGGGCCGAGCTCGACGAACGCGGTCGCGCCGGCGGCCGCGAGCGCGCGCACCCCGTCGGCGAACCGCACGGTGCCGCGCACGTGCCGCACCCAGTACTCGGGGTCGGCGAGCTCCTCGGCACCGGCGAGCCGGCCGGTCAGGGTGGACACCAGCGGCAGCTGCGGGCGGTGGAACTCCAGCCCGCGCACCACGTCGCGGAACTCGGCGAGCATCGGGTCCATCAGCGGCGAGTGGAACGCGTGGCTGACGACGAGTTCCTTGGTGCGCCGCCCGCGGTCGCGGAACTCCGCGGCGATCCGCTCGGCGGGTTCCCGCTCGCCGGAGACGACGAGCGCGCCCGGCGAGTTGATCGCGGCGATGGCGACCTCGTCGGTCAGCAGCGGCCGCACTTCGTCCTCGGTGGCCTGCACCGAGATCATCGCGCCGCGGGCGGGCAGTTCCTGCATGAGCCGTCCGCGGGCGGTGACGAGGTCGGCGGCGTCGCGCAGCGACAGCACGCCCGCCACGTGCGCGGCGGTGATCTCGCCGACGGAGTGCCCGGCGACGAAGTCCGGGCGCACGCCCCAGGAGGCGAGCAGCCGGTGCAGCGCGACCTCGATCGCGAACAGGGCGGACTGGGTGTTGCCGGTGCGGTCGAGCTCGGCGGCCTCGATGCTGCCGGGTTCGGCGAACAGCAGGTCGCGCAGCGGCCGGTCCCGGTGCCGGTCGAGTTCGGCGAGCACCTCGTCGAGCGCGGCGGCGAAGGCGGGGAACCGCTCGGCCAGGGCCCGCCCGGCCCCGGCCCGCTGCGAGCCCTGCCCGGAGAACAGCGCGGCGAGCTTGGCGGTGCGCTCGACGGTGCCGCGCACGGCACCGCCCCCGCCGGGCTCGTCGCCGACCCAGGCGGCCAGCGCGTCGCGCAGCTGCGCGCGCCCGGTGCCCACGGCCGCGAGCCGGTGCTCGAACGCGGCCCGGCCGGTGGCCAGCGAGTACGCCACGTCGTCGGCGCGCAGCGCGGGGTCGGTGTCGACGCGGGCGAGCAGCGCGGCGGCCTGGTCGCGCAGGGCCTGCTCGGTGCGGCCGGAGAGCACCCACGGCACCGGCTCGGCCTCCGGCGCGCGGTCCGCGGCCGCCTCGTCGGCGGGCGCCTGCTCCAGCACGGCGTGCGCGTTGGTGCCGCTGACGCCGAACGAGGACACCGCGGCCCGGCGCGGCCGCCCGGTCTCGGGCCACGGCACCGGTTCGGTCAGCAGCCGCACCGCACCGGAGTCCCAGTCGACGTGCGAGCTCGGGCGCTCGGCGTGCAGCGTCCGCGGCAGGTGCCCGTGCCGCATCGCCTGCACCACCTTGATCACCCCGGCCACGCCCGCGGCGGCCTGGGTGTGGCCCAGGTTCGACTTGATCGAGCCGAGCAGCAGCGGTTCGGCGCGTTCGGCGCCGTAGGTGGCCAGCAGGCTGCGGGCCTCGATCGGATCGCCGAGCGGGGTGCCGGTGCCGTGCGCCTCCACCACGTCCACGTCCGATGTGGACAGTTCCGCGGCGGTGAGCGCCTGCCGGATCACGCGCTGCTGGGCGCGCCCGCTCGGGGCGGTGAAGCCGTTGGAGGCGCCGTCGGAGTTGACCGCCGACCCGCGCAGGACCGCCAGCACCGGGTGCCCGTTGGCGCGGGCGTCGGACAGCCGCTCCAGCACCAGCACGCCGACGCCCTCGGACCAGCCGGTGCCGTCGGCGTCCTCGGAGAACGCCTTGCACCGGCCGTCGGTGGCCAGCCCGCCCTGCCTGCTGAACTCCAGCAGCGATCCGGGGGTGGACATCACGTTCACCCCGCCGGCCAGGGCCAGCTCGCACTCCCCCGCGCGCAGCGCCTGCGCGGCCTGGTGCAGCGCCACCAGCGAGGACGAGCAGGCGGTGTCGACGGTGACCGTCGGGCCCTCCAGCCCGAGCTCGTAGGCCAACCGGCCGGAGGCCGCGCTCGCGGCGATGCCGGTGCCGACGTTGCCGTCGGCGTCCTCCAGCGAGCGCACCAGCAGGTAGGCGTAGTCCTGCCCGTTGGTGCCGACGAACACGCCGGTGCGGCTGCCGCGCAGTCCGGTGGCGTCCAGCCCGGCCCGTTCCAGGGCCTCCCACGAGACCTCCAGCAGCAGCCGCTGCTGCGGGTCCATGGTGCGGGCCTCGCGCGGGGAGATGCCGAAGAACCCGGGGTCGAAGTCGGCGACGCCGTCCAGGAACCCGCCGCGGCGGGTGACCTCGTTGCCGCGCTCGTCGACCCCGGCCGCGCGGAGCTCGGCGAGGTCCCAGCCGCGGTCGGTGGGGAACTCGCCGATGGCGTCCCCGCCGGCGGCGACGAACTCCCACAGGTCCTCCGGGGAGGCGATGCCGCCGGGGAAGCGGCAGCCCATGGCCACCACGGCGATCGGCTCGGTGCGCTCGGCGGTGAGCCGCTGGTTCTGCCGCCGCAGCCGCTCGGTCTCCTTCATGGCCGCGCGCAGGGCCTGCTCGAGCCGGGACTGCCCGTGCTGCTCGCTGGAGGTCATGTTCCCACTCCGTCGGTCGTTCTCGGGTCAGTCGCTCTCGCCGGTGCTGTCCAGTGCCGCCTGCACCAGGTCGTCGAGGTCCATCTCGTCGATCGCGCCGTCGTCCGCACCGGATCCGTCCTCGCCGGTCCCGCTCGGGTCCGGGGCGCCGCCGGGCGCGTCACCGGCCAGGGCCAGCAGCCCGTCGAGCATTCCGGCGCTGCGCAGCCGGTCCAGCGGCACCGCGGCGAGCAGGCGCCGCACGCGGGCCTCCTCGTCGTCGGTGTCGGCGGTGTCGTCGAGGGCGAGCTCGTCGAGCACGTGCTCGGCCAGCGCGGTCGGCGTCGGGTGCTCGAACACCAGCGTCGCGGCCAGGCTCAGCCCGGTGGCGGCGCCGAGCCGGTTGCGCAGCTCCACCGCGGCCAGCGAGTCGAACCCGAGGTCGCGGAAGGCCCGCTGCGGCCCGATGGCGTCCGCCCCGGCGTGGCCGAGGATGTCGGCGCAGCGCTGCCGCACCAGGTCCAGCACCACGTCCAGGCGGCGCCCGGCGGGCAGCTCGGCCAGCTCCTCGCGCAACGAGCGGCCGGTGGTCTCCTGCGCGGGCCGGGCGGCCGGTTCGGCGTAGCCGGGCAGGTCCCGCAGCAGCGGGCTCGGCCGGGCGGCGGTGAAGCTGCCGGCGAACCGGTCCGCGTCCACCTCGGCCACCAGCGGCGCGGGGATCGCGCCGGTGGCGAGCTCGCCGAAGGCCTTGAGCGCCAGTTCCGGTGCCATGGCGGCGATCCCGCCGCGCTCGGCGCCGTCCCCGGCGGAGGCTCCGGCGGCCATTCCGCCACCGCCCCACGCGCCCCACGCGATCGAGGTGGCGGTCCGGCCGCCCGCCCGGCGCTGCTCGGCGAGCGCGTCGAGCACCGCGTTGGCGGCGGCGTAGTTGGCCTGCCCGGCGTTGCCGACGGCGGCCGAGGCCGAGGAGAACAGCACGAACGCGTCCAGCTCCGCCCCGGCGGTGAGCTCGTCCAGCAGCAGCGCGGCGCCGACCTTGGTGCGCAGCAGCGGGGCGAACCGCTCGGGGGTGAGCCCGTCGAGCACGCCGTCGTCGAGCGCTCCGGCCGCGTGCACCACGCCGGTCAGCGGGTGCTCGGCCGGGATCGCGGCGAGCACCGCGGCCAGCTGCTCCCGGTCGGCGGCGTCGCAGGCTTCGACGGCCGCGGTGGCGCCGAGTTCGGCGAGCTCGTCGCGCAACTCCTTGGCACCGGGGGCTTCCAGCCCGCTGCGGCTGAGCAGCACCAGGTGCCGCGCCCCGCGTTCGGCGGCCCAGCGGGCGACCCGCGCGCCGAGCGAGCCGGTGCCGCCGGTGATGAGCACGGTGCCGCTGGGCTGCCACTCGTCGGCGGGCGGTTGTGGTGCGGGCACGAGCCGCCTGCCGAAGACGGCCGCGGCGCGCACCGCCACCTGGTCCTCCCCGTCGAGCCCGGCCAGCACCGCGATGAGCCGGTCGGCCGAGCGCGCGTCGAGGTGCGGGGGCAGGTCGATCAGCCCGCCCCAGCGGTCGGGCTGTTCCAGCGCGGCGACCCGGCCGAGGCCCCAGACACCGGCCTGCGCCGGGTTCTCCGGGGCTTCGGAGGCACCGGTGGACACCGCGCCGCGGGTGACCGTCCACAGTGGTGCGTCGACGTGGGCGTCGCCGAGGGCCTGCAGCAGCACCGCGGTCAGCGCGGGCGATTCCGGCACCGCCCGGCCCCGGTCGCGCAGCGCCAGCAGCGAGACCACACCGTCGGCGGTGCGCCCGCGCAGCTGAGTGGCCAGCGCGTCGCGATCGGCTGCGGTGACCTCGATCCGTTCCACGTCGCCGAGGGCGGTGATGACCTGCTCGGCCCACTCGGCGAACTCGGCGGGCAGGTCGGCGGGCACGGCCACCAGCCAACACCCGTCGAGCCGGGCGGAACCGTTGGCGCGCAACGGTTTCCACTCGAACCGGTGCCGCCAAGAGTCCACGGTGGACTGGTCCTGCTGCTGCCTGCGCCAGTCGGACAGCGCGGGCAGCACCTTGGCCAGCGCCTCGTCCTCGACGTGCAGGGTCTCGGCCAGCGACGTGAAGTCCTGCTGCGCCACGGTGTTCCAGAACGCCGCATCGCTGCGGTCCGCGGCGCTGTCCCGCACCGGTTCGGCCTCGGGCCAGAACCGCTCGTGCTGGAAGGCGTAGGTGGGCAGGTCGATCCGCCGCGCACCGGTGCCGTCGAAGAACGCGGCCCAGTCGACCCGGTGCCCGGTGATGTGCAGCCGGGCGAGCGCGCCCAGCAGCACCTCGGTCTCGGAGCGGTCCCGGCGAGTGGTGGCCACCGCGGTGGCCGCGTCTCCGAGCGCTTCGGTGACCAGCGCGGACAGCACGCCGTCCGGCCCGATCTCGCAGAACGTCCGCACTCCGCGGTCCTGCAGGGTGCGCACCCCGTCGGCGAAGCGGACCGCTCCGCGCACGTGCCGCACCCAGTAGTCCGGGCTGCGCAGCTCGTCCGGGTCGGCGATGTCGCCGGTCAGGTTGGACACCACGGGCAGCTGCGGGGCGCGGTAGTCCACGTCCCCGGCGGTGCGGCGGAAGTCCTCCAGCATGGCGTCCATCAGGGGAGAGTGAAACGCATGGCTGACCCGCAAACGCCTAGTCTTTCGGCCCTGCGCGGCGAGTTCACCGGCGATGCGGGTGGCTTCGGCGTCGTCGCCGGCGAGCACGACCGAGCCGGGCGCGTTGATCGCCGCGAGCGAGACCTGCTCGGTCAGCAGCGGCCGCACCTCCTCCTCGGCCGCCTGCACCGAGATCATCGCCCCGCCCCCCGGCAGCGCCTGCATCAACCGAGCGCGGGCCGCGACGAGCTTGGCCGCGTCGGGCAGCGTGAACACCCCGGCGACGTGCGCGGCGGCGAGCTCGCCGATGGAGTGGCCGGTCAGGAAGTCCGGCCGCACGCCCCAGGATTCGACGAGCCGGTACAACGCGACCTCGACCGCGAACAACGCGGGCTGCGTGTACCCCGTCTCATCCAGCAACGCCGCCTCATCCGAGCCTGCCGGAGCGAACAACACCTCACGCAACGGCCGGTCCAGCTCCAGATCGAGATGCGCCACCACCTCGTCCAAAGCCGAAGCGAACACCGGGAACCGCGACGCCAACTCCCGACCCATCTCCGCGCGCTGGGAGCCCTGCCCGGAGAACAGGAACGCCAGCTTCCCGGGCCGCGAGACGTCGCCGACCAGCACGTTCCCGGCTCCGCGACCGGCCGCCACCGCGTCCAGCCCGGCGCGCAGCGCGTCGCAGTCCGCGGCCAGCACCGCCGCCCGCTGCTCGAACTGCGCGCGGGTGGTGGCCGCCGAGTGCGCCAGGTCCAGCAGCTCGCCCTCGGCGGTGGCCAGGCGCGCGGCCTGCGCCCGCAGCGCTTCCGGGGTGCGCCCGGAGACGACCACCGGCACCAGCTGCTCCCCGCGGTCCGGTGCGGCCACGTCCGGCGGGGCGATCTCGGGAGCCTGCTCGAGCACCACGTGCGCGTTGGTGCCGCTGGCGCCGAACGAGGACACCGCGGCCCGGCGCGGCCTGCCGGTCTCCGGCCAGGCGGTGCGCTCGCGCAGCAGCTCGACCGCCCCGGAGGACCAGTCCACGTGCGAGGAGGGCTCGTCGACGTGCAGCGTCTTCGGCAGTTCCCCGTGCCGCATCGCGAGCACGGTGCGGATCACCCCGGCCACGCCGGAGGCCGACTGGCTGTGCCCGATGTTGGACTTCACCGAGCCGAGCAGCAGCGGGTTCTCCCGGTCCTGGCCGTAGGTGGCCAGCAGCGCCTGGGCTTCGATCGGGTCGCCGAGCGTCGTGCCGGTGCCGTGCGCCTCCACCGCGTCCACTTCGGACGGGCGCAGGCCCGCGCCGGCGAGCGCCTTGCGGATCACCCGCTGCTGCGAGGTGCCGTTCGGCGCGGTGAGCCCGTTCGAGGCCCCGTCGGAGTTGATCGCCGACCCGCGCAGCACGGCCAGCACCCCGTGCCCGCGGGCCCGCGCGTCGGACAGCCGCTCGACCACGAGCATCCCGACGCCCTCGGACCACCCGGTGCCGTCGGCGGACTCGGCGAACGCGCGGCAGCGCCCGTCCGGCGACAGCGCGCCCATCTCGCCGAACTCGACGAACCCGACCGGGGTGGACATCACCGTCACGCCACCGGCCAGCGCCATCGAGCACTCGCCCGCGCGCAGCGCCTGCGCCGCCTGGTGCAGCGCCACCAGCGAGGACGAGCAGGCGGTGTCGACGGTGACGGTCGGGCCCTGCAGCCCGAAGCTGTAGGCCAGCCGCCCGGAGATCAGGCTCGCCGACTGCGCGGTCTGGGCGTGCCCGACCTGCCCGGCCGGGGGCCGGTAGTCGCCGGTGCCACCGCCGACGAACACGCCCGCGTCGGTGCCGCGCAGCGCGCCCGGGTCGACCCCCGCGCGCTCCAGGGCCTCCCACGCGGCTTCCAGCACGATCCGCTGCTGCGGGTCCATCACCATCGCCTCGCGCGGCGAGATGCCGAAGAACCCGGGGTCGAAGTCGGCGGCGTCGTGCAGGAACCCGCCTTCGCGGGTGCTCATCGCGGCCAGGTCCCAGCCGCGGTCGGTCGGGGCCGGGCCGATCGCGTCGACCTCGTCGACCAGCAGCCGCCACAGGTCCTCGGGCGAGCGGACCCCGCCCGGGTAGCGGCAGCTCATGCCGACGATGACGACCGGGTCGTCCTCGGCGGCGGCCACCGGTGCCGCGGTGTCGGCGGCGGGGGCCGCGCCGGTGAGCTCGGCGTCCAGGTGGGCGGCGAGCTCGGCCGGGGTGGGGTGGTCGAACACGAGCGTGGCGGGCAGGCTCAGGCCGGTCGCCGAGGTCAGCGCGTTGCGCAGGTCGACCGCGGTGAGCGAGTCGAACCCGAGGTCGCGGAACGCCAGCCCGGGCT
>Ga0164243_10010388_pt1 | contig 13389 bp, 11 predicted proteins | sample OricompcompostOP_FD_108781 | JGI IMG/M metagenome (GOLD analysis project Ga0164243, IMG submission 108781) | Organic Plus compost microbial communities from Emeryville, California, USA - Original compost - Organic plus compost (OP) | ecosystem: Engineered > Solid waste > Mixed feedstock >... | reverse complement strand
GGCTCATATAGCCATAATGGTTATGGATGTCAAGGGTGTTTCTTCCCCTCTCCCTATCCCGTCATTGCGAGGAGGCAAAGCCGACGCGGCAATCCAGAGTCCCACGCAACGGCCCTGGATTGCTTCGTCGGCTTCGCCTCCTCGCAATGACGGATGGGGCTGGGATGGGGAGGATTTGGGGCTTACCTCGTCTATTCCCGCGCAGGCGGGAATCCAGGGCGGCAAGCGCCACTGCCCCCGTCTGGATTCCCGCCTGCGCGGGAATGACGAGACACGGGCCTTCTCAGCTCACCACGGCCGCTGCCACCGCTTCCAGCACGCGGCGGGCTTCCTTCGGATCAAGGCGGATCTGCAGGCCCCTCTGGCCGCCATTGATGAACACCAGGTCCTCCGCCAGCGCGGTTTCCTCGATCACCGTAGGCACCTTGCGCCGCTGGCCGAAGGGGCTGATCCCGCCGACCTTGTAGCCGGTGACACGTTCCGCATCGGCCGGCTTCATCATCTGAGCCTGCTTGCCGCCGAGGGCGGCCGCCAGCTTTTTCATCGCCACTTCGCGGTCGGAAGGCAGGATCACGCAGGCGGGCTTGCCGTCCACCAGCGCCATCAGCGTCTTGAGCACGCGCGCCGGGCTTTCGCCAAGCGCCTCGGCCGCCTGCAATCCGATCCGGTCCGCATCGGGATCGTAGTCATAGGTATGGACGGTGAAGGCGGCACCGGCCCGTTCCAGCGCCTGCGTCGCCCGAGTCGCTTTCGACATGCCGTCAGCCCGAAAGCCCCGCGGCCATCAGCAGCGCCATAGTGCTGGGATCGAACCCGGCCTCGCCCGCGTCGATCTGCCGCGCGATCTCCTTGCCCAGCTCCACGCCGAACTGGTCGAACGGGTTGATTTCCAGCAGCACCGCATTGGCGAAGGTGCGGTGTTCGTGGAAGGCGATCAGGGCGCCCAGCGTGGCGGCATCGAAATCGTCCGCCAGCATGGTCGCGGAAGGCCGGTCTCCGGGGTAGAATCGCGCCGGATCGCTGCTCTCCTTGCCCGCCATCAACGCCGCGCCCTGCGCAAAGCAGTTCATCAGCAGGTTGAGATGATGGGCAGGATCGAGCGAGTCCCCCGGCGCCACCGAGGCGATGAAATCCACCGGAACCAGATGCGTGCCCTGGTGCAGCAGCTGGAACACCGCGTGCTGCGCATCGGTGCCCACCCCGCCCCAGGTGATCGGCGCGGTCGGCCCGGAAACCGGCCTGCCCTCCGCCGTCACGCTCTTGCCGTTCGATTCCATCTCGAGCTGCTGGAGATAGCTCGGCAGCAGGGCCAGCCTTTCGTCATAGGCGAAGCAGGCCCGCGTCTCGCAGCCGCGCAGGCGCGAATAATAGAGGTCTGCGAAGGCCGCGCGCAGGGGCAGGTTCGCTGCGCCGTCGGTGGCTAGGAAATGCGCATCCATCGCGGCAGCGCCTTCCAGCATGGCGGCGAATTCCTCCCACCCCGCCGCGAGCGCGATGGGAAAGCCGATCGAGGACCACAGCGAATAGCGCCCGCCCACCGTTTCCGGGAAGGGCAGGACGCGGGTTTCGTCCACTCCCCATTCCACCGCCTTTTCCGGGTTGGCGGTCAGCGCGATCACCCGGCCATAGGGATCGTCCACCCCGCCTTCCACCAGCCAGCCGAGCGCGCTTTGCGCATTGGTGAGCGTTTCCATCGTGGTGAAGGTCTTGGAAGCGACCGCAACCAGCGTGGTTGCCGGATCGCAGGCCTTGCACGCCCGCTCCAGCGCACAACCGTCGATATTGGACACCACGTGGACGTCCACCAGTGCGAAGTCCCGCGCCAGCGCATCCACCGCCAGCGCGGGGCCGAGTGCAGAGCCGCCGATGCCGACATGGATCAGATGCTTCACCTCGCCCAGCGCGCCCTCGTGGATCGCCTCGACGAGCAGTTTCATGCGCCGGTGCAGCGCGGCGGCTTCCTCCACGCTGCTTTCCTTGCCGGTTCCGCGCTGCGCGGGATGCTCCGCCGCGCGCCCTTCGGTGGGATTGACCACCTCGCCGGCGAACAACGCCTCGCGCGCCCGGGCAAAGCCGGCGGCCTCCGCCAGCGCCTCGAATCCGGCGATCAGTTCTGCATCGAGATGGGTCTTCGACCAGTCGAACAGGATTCCGCCTTCCGGCAGTTCCAGTCGCGCGGAAAGCGCCTCGACCCGGCCCGGATCGGCGAACAGCTCCGCCAGGGTTCTGGTCGGAAGGCTTTCGAGCCGTTTCCAGCCTTCCGCGACCGCGCCGTTCATTCAAGACCCTTTCCTAAAAGCCGCCTGTGAGGGTAGGCTGCGCCCGGATGATTTGGAAGGGCAGACCTTGCACAGAATCGCCGTCTCCAGCGGGATCGTGCCGGATGGACGATCATTCGTTCGAAACCCCATCATCCTGCCAATTTCCTTGACGGGGGTTTGTCCTCCCAACATGTGCAGGCTCGATGACTGAAACGCCCCAGACCGCGCAGGCCGAAACCCTTTCGGCACCGGAAAGCGAACCGGCGAAGAAGAAGGAGGAAGGCAGCTTCTTCGTCTTCCTGCTCAAGCTCGCCGTGTTCGTGCTCGTGTTCCGCAGCTTCGTCCTCGCGCCGTTCAGCATCCCGAGCGAAAGCATGCTGCCCAGGCTCGAGAACGGGGACCAGCTGCTGGCCTCCAAATGGAGCTACGGCATCTCGAACTATTCGCTGCCCTTCGGCCTCGCACCGTTCCCCAAGGGCCGCCTCTTCGCCAGTCAGCCGGAACGCGGCGACGTGGTGATCTTCAAGGCGCCGCCCCTCAATGACGAGGATTACATCAAGCGAGTGATCGGCCTGCCGGGGGACCAGATCCAGATGATCGGCGGCGTGCTCTACATCAACGGCACGGCGGTGAAGAAGCAGCGGATGGCGGATTTCGAGATTCCCGTCTCACCCAACACGCGCTGCGCCGAAGCCCAGTTCTCCGCGCAGGACGCGCAGGGGAAGGCGATCTGCCGCTATCCGCAATTCCGCGAGACGCTGCCCAACGGGGTGAGCTACAACGTCCTCGACTTCGGCCCTCGCCCGCAGGACGATACCCCGGTCTATATCGTGCCCCAGGGGATGATGTTCCTGATGGGCGACAATCGCGACAATTCGCAGGACAGCCGCTTCCCCGCCGTGCCCGGCGGCGCGGTGGGCATCGTGCCGCAGGACAATCTGGTGGCCAAGGCGGGCATCATGATGTGGTCGTCCGACGGTTCGGCCGAGCTGCTCAAGCCCTGGACCTGGTTCACCACCGTGCGGTGGAGCCGGATCGGAGGCCTTTTTTGAGCGACTCCGCGACATTGGAACCGGAAACGCGCAGCTTCCTGTCAGGCCTGGGATTCGAGGGCGGAGCGCAGGAGCAACTCTGGCTCGAAGCCCTCACCCATGGCAGCACGGGGAGCGCGCGGGATTACCAGCGGCTGGAATTCCTGGGCGACCGGGTGCTGGGCCTGGTGATCGCCGAATGGCTCTATGAGCAGGCGGACGATGCGGAAGGCAAGCTCTCCCAGCGGCTCAACGCGCTGGTCAGCCGGGAGATGTGCGCCCGGATCGCCCGCGCGATCGGCCTGCCGCCCCATATCCGGCTCGGCGCACAGGCCCGCGCCGATGGCGGCACGGAGAGCGACAACATCCTGGGCGACGTGATGGAGGCCCTGCTGGGCGCCAGCTTCCTGGCGCAGGGCTTCGAGACGACGCGCCTGCTGGTTCGCCGGCTCTGGGCGGAAGCGGTCTCCGGCGGGGCGGGCGCGTCCAAGCATCCCAAGAGCGCGCTGCAGGAATGGGCCGCGGGCAGCCGGCGCAGGGTCCCCGAATATCGCGTGGTGGACCGCAGCGGCCCCGACCACGCCGCGCGCTTCACCGTGGAAGTGTCGGTCAAGGGCGTCGGCCAGATAGAGGCGACCGGCACCAGCAAGGCCGAGGCCGAGAAGCTGGCCGCGCAGGCCTTCATGGAGAAATTCGCTTGAGTTCCGATTCCACCCGCTGCGGCGTCGTGGCCGTGATCGGCGCGCCCAATGCGGGCAAGTCCACGCTGGTCAACGCCCTGGTCGGCCAGAAGGTCGCGATCACCTCGGCCAAGGCGCAGACCACGCGGGCGCGCTTGCTGGGGATTGCACTGGAAGGGTCCGCCCAGATCATCCTCGCCGACACGCCGGGCATTTTCGCGCCCAAGCGGCGGCTCGACCGGGCAATGGTCAGCGCGGCCTGGGAAGGCGCAGAGGAGGCCGATGCGATCCTGCTGGTGGTGGACAGCGTGAAGCAGCGCCGCCACGAGCTGGAGCCGCTGCTGGAGGCGCTGAAGGGCCGGCCGGAGCGCAAGCTGCTGGCGCTCAACAAGGTCGACGCTTCGAAGAAGGAGCCCCTGCTGGTCCTGGCGCAGGAGCTGGCGGGCAAGGCGGATTTCGACGAGGTGTTCTTCCTCTCCGCGCTTGATGGAGACGGGGTGGCGCAGCTCAAGACCCATCTCGCCGCGCTGATGCCCGAAGGCGTGTGGCACTATCCCGAGGACCAGGTCAGCGATGCGAGCGAACGCCTGCTCGCCGCCGAGATCACGCGTGAGCAGCTCTATCGCCAGCTGCACGACGAGCTGCCCTACGATTCGGCCGTCCGCCCGGAGAGCTACCAGTTCCGGCCCGACGGCAGCCTGGAGATCCACCAGCAGATCGTGATCGGGCGGGATAGCCAGAAGCCCATCGTGCTCGGCAAGCGCGGCGCGAAGATCAAGGCGATCGGAGAGGCCGCGCGCAAGGAGCTATCGGGCCTGCTGGGCGTGACCGTCCATCTCTACCTCCACGTGAAGGTGGAGGAGAACTGGGCCGATAGCCGCGAGATCTACGAGGAGATCGGCCTCGACTGGGTGCGGTGACCGCAAGCCTTAGGGAATTATGTCGGTGGCCATCGGGCGTGGCAGCGTTCCCGCCGACCTTGCGCTCCAGAAGCGGGCAAGGCTGCACAGAGCGGCGACCACCGACAGCGCGCAGGCGATGAACAGCGGCAGGGGACCCATGCCGAGCCCGCTCGCCAAGAGGACGCCCACCACCGCCGCGCCGAGCGTCTGGCCCATCAGGCGCGAGGTGGAGAGCAGGCCGCCCGCCGCAGCGGCGCGTTCCTTGGGCGCGCGGCCGATCAGCAGGCGCGAGTTGGGGGCGAAGAACAGGCCGAAACCCAGCGCGCAAAGCGACAGGCGCCAGGCGATGGCGGAGCCGCCCGGCTGCTCCGGCAGGAAGGCCAGCAGAAGCAGGGCGACGATGGCGATCATCATACCGGCGACGCCGAGCTTTGTCGGCGCCACCCGGTCGGACAGCCAGCCCGCCGCCGGGGAGACGAACAGCATCGTCATCGGGAACGGCAGCAGCAGCAGCCCCACCTCGTCCGGCGAATAGCCCATTCCCCCTTCGAGGCGGAACGGCAGCGCCACCATCAGGGCTGCGGTGGCGACGAAGGCGCACATCGACGCCAGCGCCGAAAGGCCGATCACCGGGCGCGCGAGCAGGTCCACCGGAACCACCGGCTTGGGCCGGCGCCGTTCCCGCCTCACCAGCAGCGCAGCCGAGACCAATCCCGCCAGCACGATCGCGATCCCGCTCGGGCCGAGCTGGGCATGGGTCGCGAATTGCAGCCCGCCCACCAGCAGCAAAACGGTGAGCGCGCTCCACCCGGCGCTCAGCCAGTCATGCTTCTGCGACAGCTTCACCGGATCGGGCAGCGCCCGACCCAGCAGCAGCGAGACGCCGGCGAGCGGTGCGGCGGCGAGGAACACCCACTCCCATGGCGCATGGGCGACGATATAGCCGCCCAGCGTGGGCGCCATCGCACTTGCAGAGGCAACGATCACGCTGTTGATCCCCATCCCGCTGCCCAGGCTGCGCGCGGGGTAGATCTCCCGCAGCATCGCCGATGACACGCTGAGCGCCATCGCCGCCCCGATCGCTTGGAAAGCGCGGACCACCAGCAGCAACACGAGATTGGACGCAAGGACGGTCGCCGCCGAGGCGATCAGGAAGAGCAGCTGGCCCGCCTGGTAGAGATTGCGCTGCCCCACCCGGTCACCGAAGCTGGCGAAAGGCAGCAGCAGCATCACCAGCACCAGCTGGTAGATGGTGACGACATTGGTCACCACGCCGTTGCCGACATTCAGCTCGCGGGCGATGGTGGGCAGCGCCACATTGGCGATCGCGCCGTCCACCACCAGCAGCGCAGTGCCGAAGGAAATGGCGGCGATAGCCCAATAGCGCCGTGGGAACGGCAGGCCCGGATGCGCCGCATCCCCATGCCCGGAGCCGTCCGCCGCGCTTCCGCTCGCGGAAGGCCCGGTGTCGTCTTCTGTCTTCAGCATGCCCGGAGAACGCATGAGAGAACCGAAGGTCCCATCAGGCAGCCGAGGCCTTCGCTCGACACGAACGGGGATTCATCCGATCGGGACACGCACTAACCCCTAACCAGCCGCCTTCTTTTTCGCCGGGGCTTTCTTCTTCGCGCCGGCCTTCTTGGCTGCGGTCTTCTTCGCCCCACCCTTCTTCGCCGGAGCCTTGGCCGCGCGCGCGTCGATCAGCGCGATCGCCTGCTCTTCGGTCACGTCCTCGGGCTTCACGTCCTTGGGAATCGTGGCGTTGGTCGTCCCGTCGGTGACATAAGGGCCATAGCGGCCCGGCATCACCTTGATCTCCCCGCCGCTCACCGGATGCGCGCCCAGCAGCTTGATCGGCTCCGCCTTCGCCCGCGCGCCGCGCCCGCCCGGGCCGCGATTGGCGGCTTCCGCCAGCAGGGACACGGCAGCGTTCATACCCGTCTCAAACACCTCGCGAGTGGAACCGAGCCGGGCATATTTCCCGTCATGCGCGAGATAGGGGCCGTAGCGCCCGATGCTGGCGGTGATCGGCTTGCCGGTTTCCGGATGATCGCCCACCGTGCGCGGCAGGCTCAGCAGCTTGAGCGCCCATTCGAGGTCGAAATCGGGCAGGTCCTTGGGAATCGAGGCACGCTTCGCCTCCTTGCCCTCGCCGACCTGGATATAGGGGCCGAACCGCCCCGTCCTGCGCGTCACCTCGAGGCCGGTGGCCGGGTCCTTACCCATAGCGGCATCCTCGCCACCTTCCTCGCCCTCGCCATTCGGCTGGGCGAAGCGGCGGGTGTATTTGCACTCGGGATAGTTCGAGCAGGCAACGAAGGCGCCGTAGCGCCCACCGCGCAGGGAAAGCCGCCCTTCCCCACATTTGGGGCAAAGCCGCGGGTCCGACCCGTCCGCCCGGGGCGGGAAGAGATAATCGGACAGGAACTCGTCGAGCACTTCGGTGACTTCGGAGGGCTTGCGCTCCATCACCTCGTCGCTCTTCGGCTTGAAGTCACGCCAGAAGGCTTCGAGGATCGCCTTCCATTCGGCCCTGCCGCCCGAGACGTCGTCCAACTCCTCTTCCATCCCGGCAGTGAAGTCGTAAGCGACGTAGCGCGGGAAGAAGCGCTCGAGGAAGGCCGTCAGCAGCCGCCCGCTCTCCTCGGCGAAGAAGCGGTTCTTCTCCATCCTGACATAGGCCCGATCACGCAGGGTCTGGATGGTGGAGGCGTAGGTGGAAGGGCGACCGATGCCGAGTTCCTCCAACCTCTTGACCAGGCTCGCCTCGGAAAAGCGGGGCGGCGGCTGGGTGAAGTGCTGGGTGGCTTCCACCGCCTTCTTCGCCGGGGCATCGCCCTTGCGCATGAAGGGCAGCAGGCCCTCCGCGTCCTCCTCGTCGGCCTTCTGGTCGCGCCCTTCCTCATAGACCGCGAGGAAGCCGGGGAACTTCACCACCTGGCCGGTGGCGCGCAGCTCGTGCCGCCCGGTGGGATCGCGCAAGGTCACGGTGGTCCGCTCCAGGCTGGCGGCGGCCATCTGACTCGCCATCGCGCGCTTGAAGATCAGCTCGTAGAGCCGCCCCTCGTCGCCCGAGCCGGCACGGTCGCGAGTGAAGTCGGTCGGCCGGATCGCCTCGTGGGCTTCCTGCGCGTTCTTCGCCTTGGTGGAATAATGGCGCGGCTGCTCGGGCAGGTAGTGCCCGTCATACCGATCCGCGATCGCCTTGCGGCAGGCGGAGATGGCGCTCGGGTCCATCTGCACGCCGTCGGTCCGCATATAGGTGATCGCCCCCGCCTCGTAGAGGTTCTGGGCGAGCCGCATGGTATGGCTGGCCGAATAGCCGAGCTTGCGCGCCGCCTCCTGCTGCAGGGTGGAAGTGGTGAAGGGCGGCGCGGGATTGCGCTTGAGCGGCTTGGTCTCAACCTCTTCCACGGTGAAGCGCGAGGCTTCCACCGCCGCCTTGGCGCGCAGGGCGATGCCTTCCTCGCCCAGCGAGAGCCGGTCGAGCTTCTCGCCCTCGAAGCGCACCAGCCGCGCCTCGAACTCGGTCCCGTCCTGCTCCATCCGGGCGAGGACCTGCCAGTATTCCTGCGGGCGGAACGCCTCGATCTCCTGCTCCCGATCGACGATCAGGCGCAGCGCGACCGACTGCACCCGCCCCGCGCTCTTCGCGCCGGGCAGCTTGCGCCACAGCACGGGCGAAAGGGTGAAGCCGAACAGATAATCCAGCGCGCGGCGGGCCAGATAGGCGTCGATCAGGTCCTTATCCAGATCGCGCGGATGGCGCATCGCATCGGTCACCGCCTGCTTGGTGATCGCATTGAAGGTGACCCGCTCGACCTCCTTGGGCAGCGCCTTGCGCTTGGCCAGCAGCTCCTTGACGTGCCAGCTGATCGCTTCCCCCTCGCGATCGGGGTCGGTGGCCAGGATCAGGCGGTCCGCGCCCTTGGCGGCGTCCGCGATCTCCTTCACCCGGTTCTGCTTGTCGCGATAGGTTTCCCAATCCATCGCGAAATCCTCGTCCGGGCGCACCGAGCCGTCCTTCGGCGGCAGGTCGCGCACATGGCCGTAAGAGGCCAGGACCTTGAAGTCCTTGCCCAGATATTTCTCGATGGTTTTCGCCTTGGCCGGCGATTCGACGATGACCAGTTGCATGGAAACGAGTGGAAGTCCCTACGTGTGCGTACGCGCGAGGGTGCGAACGGACGGGCAGATTCGTCAAGCCGGTTCCTCATTCCGATCCGCAGGTCTACCCCGCCAGCGACACCCGCCCTCCCGCATGGCGTTGCAGCCGCCCGGCGATCTCCAGCTCCAGCAAAGCGAGCTGGACCGCCGAGGCCCCTTCTCCCGACTGCCGGATCAGCTCATCGACCGAGACCGGCGCGTTGGTGAGCAGGCCGACGATGTCGGCGGGCTCCTCCGCCAGTTCCGCAGCGACTTCCTCGGCCGGCTCGAACAGGGGCGGCGCGGCGTCGCGGAAGCGGGAGCGCGGCACGCCGTCAAACCCGGAGAGCAGCTCCGCCACCTCGGCCGCCGACTGCACCAGCACTGCGCCCTCGCGGATCAGCTGATTGCAACCATGGCTGCGCGCGTCGAGCGGCGAGCCGGGGATCGCCATCACTTCCCGCCCATATTCGCCGGCGAGCCGCGCGGTGATCAGCGAGCCCGATTTCGGCGCCGCTTCCACCACCAGCGTGCCCAGGGCCAGGCCGGCGATGATCCGGTTGCGGCTGGGGAAATGGCTGCCGCGCGGCTCGGTGCCGGGCGGCTGCTCAGCCAGGAGCAGCCCGCTCTGTGCGATCTCCTCCTGCAAGTCGGCGTGCTGCGGCGGATAGGCGATGTCGATCCCGCTCGCGATCACTCCGATCGTGGCGGGAAGCGCGCCGCGATGCGCCGCTCCATCTACCCCGCGCGCCAGGCCGGAAACCACCGCATAGCCATCCGCTACCAACTCCGCCGCGAAATCGCGCGCCAGCTTCACCGCTGCCGCCGAAGCATTGCGCGCGCCGACCATCGCGACGCAGGGCCGCTCCGCCAGCGCGACATCGCCGCGCAGGATCAGGATCGGCGGCGCGCCGGCGCTTTCGCCCAGCAGCGCCGGATAACCCGGCGAATCGTGGAACAAATAGCGGGCACCCGCCCGGCGGACCGCGGCCACCTCCGCCTCGATCCGCTCCATGGGCGCGGGGCGGTATTTCGCCCCGCCCCGCGCGGCAAGCTCGGGCAGAGCCTCCAGCGCGGAAACGGCGGTGGAGAAGCGGCGCAGGAGCTGCGCATAGCTCGCCGGGCCGATATTGGGCGAACGCAGCAGGCGGATGCGCGCGAAAGCCTCTTCCTGCGAGATGCTCACGCCTTCCCGCCGCTCCCCACCCTTGGCTCCGTCCCCTGGCGCAGCCGCAGGATGTTCACACGGTGGAGCCAGATCACCAGCACCGCGATCGCCGCCAGGCAAGGCACAGCGGCAGGATAGCCCAGCAGCCAGGCCGCGACCGGCGCGGCGATCACGGCGCATATCCCACCAAGCGAGGAAATCCGCGTCACCGCCAGCATTCCGAGCCACACCGCCGCATAGGCCAGCCCGATCGGCCAGGCGAGGCCGAAGCTCACTCCGGCCGTGGTCGCCACGCCCTTGCCGCCCTTGAAACCGAGCCAGATGGGGAAGCAATGGCCCAGCACCGCCCCCAGCGCGACAAAGCCGGCAAGTTGCGGATAGTTGCCCGCGGCGAGGAACACGGGGAGGAAGCCCTTCAACAGGTCGAGCACCAGGGTCGCCACCGCGACCTTGCGGTTCCCCGTGCGCAGCACATTGGTCGCGCCGATATTGCCGGAGCCGATCCGGCGCACGTCCCCCAGCCCGGCGGCGCGGGCCAGCAGGTAGCCGAAGGGGATCGAGCCGCAGGCATAGCCGGCGATGAGGGCGATCAGCATGTCCATGGCCGCTCCCTTATCGGCCCGTGCGCGTCTTGTCGAAGGGCCGTTCTTCCTTTTGCTCCAAGGTGGAAGTAAAGGGCGCTCCCACCGGCCCCAAGCTCGGGCCACAAGCTCAGGACGAATGGATTTGGAGCACTCCATACGGGCCGACGCCCCCATCCTGCTGTTCGATTCGGGGGTCGGCGGGCTCACCGTGCTGGCCGAGCTGCGCCGGCTGCTGCCGCAGGCCCCGGTGATCTACGTCGCGGACTACGCCGCCCTGCCCTATGGCGAGAAGACCGAGCGGCAGATCGCCGCGCGGGTGCCCGCCCTGCTGGGCCGGCTGGTGGAACGCTATCGCCCGCGCCTCGTCACCATCGCCTGCAATACCGCCTCCACCATCGCGCTTGCCGCGGTGCGCGAGGCGCTGGACCTGCCGGTGGTGGGCACCGTGCCCGCGATCAAGCCCGCCGCGGCGATGACCGGCACGGGTGTGATCGGCCTGCTCGGCACCGCGGCGACCATCCGCCAGGCCTATGTCGACAATCTCGAGGCCGAGTTTGCCGGCGGCAAGCTGCTGCTGCGCCACGCTGCGCCCGCGCTGGTGGCGGCGGCGGAAGCTCGGCTGCGCGGCGAGCCGGCGGATCCCGCCGTGTTCGCCGAGGCGGCCGAAGGGCTGCGCTCCCAGCCCGGCGGGGACCGGATCGACACCGTGGTGCTCGCCTGCACTCACTTCCCCTTGCTCGAGGAGGAACTGGCGGCTGCGTTCGTTGCGCATGGCCCGCGGGTGGCCTTCGTCGACGGGGCGGCCGGCATCGCCCGGCGGATCGAATTTCTCACGCAAGGCCAGGCATTCCAGCGTGCGAGGCCCGATATCGCGGTGTTCACCGGCAGCAACGGATCGCTCGACCGGCTGCGCCCCGCGCTGGTGCGTTACGGGCTCGATCAGTGTGACCATCTTTAATGCGAAACGCTCGCAAACTCCGTGCTTTTATTGATGTATCTCATGGCGTAAGGCGCCCGCGAATGCTCTGGCTGCCCCGTGAGTCCCGCTTGTGGGCCTCCTTGCAGCGCTAGGAACGGACGGGTCCGTTGAATTACGATCAGATTTTCGACCAGGCGATCGACCGGCTTCATTCCGAGGGTCGCTATCGCGTGTTCATCGACATCCTGCGCAACAAGGGCGCCTATCCCAATGCGCGCTGCTTCGCCGGGCATAACGGGCCGAAGCCGATCACCGTATGGTGCTCGAACGACTATCTCGCCATGGGCCAGCACCCCAAGGTGATCGAGGCGATGGAAGAGGCGCTGCACGATGTCGGCGCCGGCTCCGGCGGTACGCGCAATATCGGCGGCAACACCCATTACCATATCGAACTGGAGCACGAACTGGCGGACCTGCACGGCAAGGAAGCCGCGCTGCTGTTCACCTCGGGCTATGTCTCGAACGACGCCACGCTGTCGACGCTGGCCAAGCTGCTGCCGGGCTGCATCATCTTCTCCGACGAGTTGAACCATGCCAGCATGATCGCCGGCATCCGCAATTCGGGCTGCGACAAGCGGGTGTTCCGCCACAACGACGTGGAGCATCTGGAAGAGCTGCTGGCCGCCGCCGATCCCGACGCGCCCAAGCTGATCGCGTTCGAGAGCGTCTATTCGATGGACGGGGACGTCGCCCCGATCCACGCGATCTGCGACCTGGCGGTGAAGTACAACGCCCTCACCTATATCGACGAGGTCCATGCCGTGGGGATGTATGGCCCGCGCGGCGGCGGCATCAGCGATCGCGACGAGGCGGCCCACCGGATCGACATCATCGAAGGCACGCTGGGCAAGGCCTTCGGCGTGATGGGCGGCTATATCGCAGCCGACAAGAAGATCATCGACTGCATCCGCTCCTATGCTCCGGGCTTCATCTTCACCACTTCGCTCAGCCCCGTGCTGGTGGCGGGCGTGCTGGCGGCGGTGAAGCACCTCAAGGCCTCCAGCGCGGAGCGCGAGGCGCAGCAGGCCTCGGCCGCCTATCTCAAGCAATGCTTCCGCGACGCCGGCCTGCCGGTGATGGAATCGACCACGCACATCGTCCCGCTGATGGTGGGCGATCCGGTGCGGGCGAAGAAGATCAGCGACATCCTGCTCGCCGAATACGGCGTCTATGTGCAGCCGATCAACTTCCCCACCGTGCCCCGCGGCACCGAACGCCTGCGCTTCACTCCCGGCCCCGCCCACACCGAGGCGATGATGCGGGAACTGACCGAAGCCCTGGTGGAAATCTGGGACCGCCTCGACCTGGACCTGCGCAAGGCGGCCTGACCTCCCTCACGCGTCATGCCAGCGCAAGCCGGCATCTCCTGCGCCAAGGTGACGAGCCTCTCCCCTCGTCATTGCGAGGAGGCGAAGCCGACGAAGCAATCCAGGGCCGTTGCACGAGGCCCTGGATTGCCACGGGGCCTCACGGCCCCTCGCAATGACGAAGGGGGGACGAAGCGGTGTGTGTGTGGGTGTGTGTGTGTGCAGGAAGCAGGCACACCCTCACCCCCGCTGGCGAATGCGGGGTAACGCCTGGAAGGAAAGGCACGGGGATCGAACCGGTGCGTCCTGCGCCTGTGGGAGCAGGGTCTGC
>Ga0164243_10010387_pt1 | contig 13389 bp, 11 predicted proteins | sample OricompcompostOP_FD_108781 | JGI IMG/M metagenome (GOLD analysis project Ga0164243, IMG submission 108781) | Organic Plus compost microbial communities from Emeryville, California, USA - Original compost - Organic plus compost (OP) | ecosystem: Engineered > Solid waste > Mixed feedstock >... | reverse complement strand
TTGACGACGACGTCGCCTTCCTTGACCAGCCACTTCGTGATCGTCCCTTCCGTCACGCTCTCACCGAGCTGAGGCACCTGTACGTCGATCATCGCGGCGCCAACCTACCTTAGGGACGGGGGGATCCGCAACGCCGCTCGAGGCCTGAACCGCGCATCTTCCTTGAGGATCTGGGTTCCGGCTCTCCGGCCCCCTCGTCGCGTGGTGCGCGCGCCTGTCGAGCTCGTGCAAACGCTCCGACCTGCGCTCTGTCACAGAACGGGCCTCTGCGCGACGACAGAGGCCGGACGAGATCGCGTCGAGTACGCGTGCCGCGCGGGAACGCTCCCAAGCGATCCGCGCTGCACAGGTTCGTCGAATGCCTGGGTGCTCGAGCCGTCCATGCCCGGCCAACAGCCCTTGAGAAGGAACCCGACGTCATGCCTCGAAGCCTCGCTCCCCGCACGCTCTCGATCACGGCCGTCCTCGGCGCAGCTGCGGCGGTCGCCGCATGCGGCGGCCACACGAGCTCCGTCACGGAGCCATCGAATGTGCCGGGGCAGGGACGCGCCGTCGCTTCGTCGATGCCGTCGTCCGCTCGATCGGTGCAGCCCATCGGACCGATCGGTGCGGGAGGTGCCGTCGCCCTCGCGTCGGTGGACGGACGCCGCGTGGCCCTCATCGCGGACGAGGACGCCAAGGCGATCCTCACCTTCGACGTCGATGCAAAGACGCAGCTCGCGTCGACGAACGTCGGAGGCGCGCCGTCGCATGTGTATGTTGCACGCGACGGTCGCGTGCTCGTCACGGTGCGCGACGCAAGCAAGCTCGTCGCCTTGCGGATCGCTCGGGCCGACGCGCCGCTCGAGACAATCGGCGCGAGCGCGACCCCTGCGGAGCCGATCGCGATCGCCCTGTCGCCCGACGAGAAGACGGTGCTCGTGACCGCGGGGTGGGGTCAGCGGCTCGCCGCCTTCGACGCTGCCGAGCTCGCGCCTCGGTTCGCAACGAGGCTCTCGCGCGAGCCGCGCGGCGTCGTCGTCTCCGACGACGGCAGGACCGCGTTCGTCTCGCACGCCGTCGGCTCGATCGTCAGCGTCGTCGATCTCGCCGGCCCGAAGCACGCCGTGCGGACGATCCCGATGCGCGCGAAAGCTCCGAACGCCGTTGCGCAGCTCGTCCAAATGCGGACCACCACCGGGATGTTGCAGGCGCCCTCGCCGGCGTCGGCCGATGCGCAGGTCCCGCTCCTCGCGAGGGCGGAGAAACGAGCGGCCGAAGGACGCGCGAGCTGCCAGGGATTCGTCCTTGCGAAGTCGGCCGCGATCCAGAACCGGATCTTCGCGCCGCAGGTGATGGTCGATCCGGGCGACCCGGAGCGACGCCCCTCCGGGTACGGAGACGAGTCGAGCATCCCCGAGGTGCCAGCGGTCGCCGTGATCGACGAAGCCGCCGCGACGCCGCTCGAGGCCAGCATGATCGGCCCGGACCGCTCGCCACGTCCGCGAAAGGCAGGGCCCGACCCGCGCATGATGACCGGAGAGTGCCTCCTGCCGCGCGCCGCGGCGATCGACCCGGAGTCGAGGTCCTTGCTCGTCACCTGCTTCGGGCTCGACGCCGTCGTGGCGTACGACGCGATGTCCGCTTCGCCCGTACAGGCGCCGCGCCGACACTGGAATGTCGGCGCCGGACCGACGGGGATCGCGATCGATGCCGCGAAGCGTCGCGCGGTCGTCTTCTCGCAGTTCGATCGGACCGTGAGCGTCATCCCCCTCGGCGGCGAGCAGCTCGTGGACGCTCGCAGGGCTCCGCCGAAGATCGAGAAGACCGCGCTCGCACCGATCGCCGGTGGCGGGCTCTCGCCGCAGCTCCTGATCGGGCGCATGCTCTTCCACGCGTCCGGTGACACGCGCATCGCGGCCGACGGCCGCGCGTGCGCGAGCTGCCATCCGGACGGCCGCGACGACGCGATCACCTGGGCGACGCCGGAAGGACCGCGCCGCTCGATCATGCTCGCCGGCCGCGTGAGCAAGACCCCGCCGTACTCCTGGGACGGCAACGCGGCGACCATCGAGACACACCTCGGCTCGACGTTCCGGCGCCTCAAGGGGCGCGGGCTTCGCAGCTCCGAGCTCGAGGCGCTCGTCGCGTACGTCTCGTCTCTGCCCGCGCCGCCTGCGCGGGAGATCGACGACCAAGCGAAGGCCCAACGCGGCCGGCAGATCTTCGTCTCGACCGAGGCGGGCTGCTCGAGCTGCCATGCAGGGACCGACTTCACCGACGGCCTGAACCATAACGTCGGGAGCAAGCACTCGGCCGATCTCGCGCAGAAGTTCAACACCCCGTCGCTGCGCTTCGTCGGCGGAACAGGTCCCTACTTCCACGACGGCAGGTACGCGACGCTCGGTGAGCTGCTCCGGAAGAGCGACGGGAAGATGGGCCACACCAAGCACCTGTCGAACGCGGATATCGACGCTCTCCAGACCTATCTCGAGACCCTCTGAGGAGGCACGCGCTGATCCTGCTCACATGCGGTCGCGCCCCGACTCACCTCCCCCGCCCGCGCCTCGCGCCGACGGCCGCCTTCGTCCTCGCGCTCGTCGCTCGATCGAGCAGCGAAGCCGCTCGGCGAATCTCGTGGAGTACGTGATGCCGAAGGTGGCGCTCCAGCAATGGGTGCTCACCTTCCGTTCGCTCGGCGAAGGCGTCTCGGCTTCGACGGGCAGCTGCTCGGCGCGGTGGCGCGCAAGTTCGCCGACGAGCCTCGAGGTCTCCCTCGATGCCGCCGAGGTCGCCGCGCTCGAAGCCGCGGTTCCCGCAAGCCGGGTGGAAGGCACCCGCTACGCGGCTGCTCACATGGCGCTGCTCGACAGCGAAAAGTGATGGCACGCGTCACGCGCTGCGCGCGGCGAGCATCGATTCACGTTCGGCGCCGGTGCTCTTCGATCACGTCGATGAACGCGCGGAGGGCGGGCGGAAACGTGGCGGTTCGCGGGGTAGTAAAGAAAGAGACGCCGGGGATGGTCGGGCACCACGACTCGAGCCTGTAACGAGGCGGCCTCGGCCGCCGAAGCTCGTGACGGACTCGAGGGCACCGTCGAGATTGCGCAGGACGGGCGCCAGCTGCGCGACGAGTCGCTCGCCGGCGTCCGTGGTGGAGACGCTTCGCGTGGTGCGGTTCAGCAGCCGAACGCCACGCGCCCGCTCGAACGCCAGCAGCCCGCTGAAGAAACGGCGCGCAGCGCCATCGGGGAGCTTCGGCCCCACACGAGCGCCCTGTCGACGGGAGCGCCGTGCCAGCGAAGCGGCTCGCGAAGCGAATCGCGACCTCGAGGACGAAGCGAATCACCAAATCGAGGGCAGCGGCGACCGCGAGCGAACCCGGTCACGACCGGCATCCCGTCAGGACCGGCTCGAAGAACGCCGAATGGCGAAGCTCGCGCACCGGGACTGATGTTGACGAGCTCCCGGCACGCGCGAGCTTAGTCGGTGCGCGCGCGGAACGCGGGGCCGAGGGCTTCGAGCTCGTCGGCCGCGTCGTCGAGGCTCGCGTCCGGCGCGAGTACGATGCGAACACGGCGCCCGAGGTCGCTCGCCACGCGGTCACGGAGATCGTCCGGAGCCCCTCCGTGACGACGTTCGAGCAGACGAAGCGCGCCGAGTCGGGCTTGCGCTGGTGCCGCCTCGCTCTCGACGATCTGACGGAGCTCCTCCGCGGTGGGAGCGTCGCTTCGGTACGCGTCCCTTGATCTGGCGACGGTATCGACACGCTCGAGCCAAGCGCGTGTCGTCTCTTTGCCCTGGTCGAGGAAGCGGACGTGCGGGCCGGCAGAGGGTTCGAGCGCCGCTGGTGGCTCCACGCTTGCCGCGGAGGTTTGGTGGAGCCGCAGGTGCTCCTTCACGGGGTCGTGCCCTTCGACCGGGCGTTGCTCCCCCAGCCGGACGACGCTGCGCATGAAGGACTGCCCGAGGAAGAGGATGCTCGCGAGGATGCCCGCGACGAGCGCAGGGAGGCCGAAGAAAGCGTTGAGGTCGGGCGCATCGAGGCGGCCGATCGCGACCGCGTACGAGAGCGCGCTCACGATGCCGATCGTGCCCACGAGTTGCTGGATGGAGCGCGAGAGGTCTCCGCGGATCGCGAACGTGCACGCGGACGTTCCTGGCCAAGTCACGCCGAGCTGTTCGCAGAGTCGACGCGCTTCGAGCTCGCGCTCCACCTCGAGGAACTGTCCCCCGCGTCGGCGCTCGCCGATCGCCACGCTGAAACCCCGCCCACCACGCGCGACCTTGACGCCGAGCATGTGCCCGAACCGAATTTTCCGTCGCCCGAGGTGCAGGCTGTTGCCGCGAACCGTCGCGCTCGTCACCCACGGACGAGGACGCCACTGCAGGAGCGTTCCTCCTGCCCACAATGCCGCCGCGATCCCGAATGACCAGACCTTCGAGATGGCGAGCGCATCATGAGGGCTCCACAAGTCGAGCATGATGGCCGCCGTTCCGAGCCCAGCCGAGACGGAGACGAGCCAACCGAGCCACCGGCGCTCGCCGACATCGACGACCCGCACGATGACGCCCTCGCCCGTCCTCGCGACGCCAGCCGACGACATGACGCGAGCGTGACCAGCGGGTCGCCAATCCTCTCTGCCGAGCGTGTAACGCATGCGCTCAGTTCTCAGTGCCGCTCGAGCGATATCCAGATATCTGCGAAGGCGAGCAGTCGTCCTCGTCCGTCGACCGCATTCAGCGAGCGAGGTCGACGTGACGATTCACCGTCTCGTTACCACCATCATGAGTCGTCATCCTCGGTGTCTTCGGCACGTCAGGCGCGCGCGGCTGCGCTCGACGACGACATCGCCCGCAAAGAGGTCGAGGCCTCCGTCGGCGATCCCGCGTCGTCGGCCGCAAGGCGAGTGCGACTCATCACTCCGGGATCAGGCGCTGAGGTGGGTGGCCTTGCAAGTTCGCGAAGGTGTGGAGCGCCACCATCGCCAGGAGCTCAGGTGGGCGAGGCGCCGATTTCACCGGCGTGAAGATGACGAGATCGTATGGGTTCGGACTGCCCGAGAACGCCAGCACTCCGTGATCGTCGGACAAAGATACTTCTCGACCTGGTGTACGGACGCCGGCGACCGTCACGACGTCCGTTCTCAGCCTCAGCATCCCAGTCTCGGCGGTGGCCTCGACCTGGCGGAGCGTTCCGTCCGTACATCCCGGCCCGAGGACGAGGACGCGCTTCGAAGAAGCGTCGGGTGGCCCGTCGGTCGAGCATGCAAACGGGACCTCGCGTTCGTCGGGACCCGTCGCTGGTCCGCGGCAATGGGCTCTCGTTCCCACGTACTCCAGGTCGAAGGCCGTCTCGTCCCTTCGGTTGTTGATCGTTGACGCCTCGAGGAGCGAAACGTGAATGGTGCCCTCTGGGCGGCGAGATCGCAGGCGCCTTCGACACGGAGCTGCGGCTCTATCGAAGCGACTACCGTCCTCGTCATCCCGCGTCGCGCGTCGTGGCCGGGAGCATGCTTCCAGCCGCACCCCGCGAGGATTGCCATCACTGCCAACGAACAACCCCGGTGGAGCATGCGCCGGCGCCAGCAAAGCGGATGCCGTAAGCGTTCGTGCGAGTAGGCATGATCCGGATCACGCACTGTCAACGGAGATGCACACGCAGTGGCGCTGTCTGTTCACAATTGTCCGCTCGTACGCTCGTGCGAGGCCGCGTAACGCGCGCAGACCTCTTCGCGGACGACGCAAGCCGCGGTCGCGACCGACCTCGGTACACTCACCAGTATCAAATCCGGTCGCGACCGCTCTCGGCATGCCTCCGACGCCGGCCAGCTCCGAGCCGGCTGGATGTCGCTCGACCCCGGCGACCGACAGGCGATGCCGGAGGTCGGCCCCCCACCGAAGCCGGCCTGCGATGACTGCGTCGCGGGCGTCAAGCATGCGCACCCATTCGGGCGCCCGCCGTCAGAGCGCCGACGCACGCCGGAGATCTCGTGCTTTCCTTGCGATTTCGGGCCGGCCCGAGCTTCCGCTGATCGTCGTCTCGACGCTGAGGCTCTCGAAGGAAGCCCACCTGGCGCGGCGTGAGCCGTGGCGCGGCGTGCCGGATCGTTGCGCGCATCGCCTATCGCGGCCAAGCCTGATCGACGTCAATTATTCCTGCAGACGGGCGACAGCCATTTCTGCAGGCGCTCGCGAGGTCGTCGTGATGGGTGACGGCGTCGAGCTGTACCGCGACCGTGCTGCCGTCGCCACCAGCTCCGCGCGGGAAGTCACGAGCGATGCACCCACAAGGACGGCCAATGCGACATCTCGTTCGCCGAGCGCGGGCCCCGCACGCGAGCCTCACCCGTACGCGTCGTTCGACACGGCGCGCGGCATTGGCTCGATCGCCGGCGAAGCTCCCCGCATGTCCGTCGATTTCGCGATCGAGCCAGGGAGCAAGACGCTTCGAGCGCCTTCGCAGGTATACCCGTTCTGCGACGGACAACGCTCACCGCAGCGCGTGGTCTTCGTCGGCTGACGCCTCCGCCTTCTGCTCGTGGTAGGCCTCGATGCGTTCGTACACTCCTTCTGGGAACGCCAGGTCCCGGTACACGTTCGCCTCGTCTGGATCGTCGATGTGCGGGCAGATCGGGAAGTGCTGCTGATGCTGCCAGGACACGATCCGCGCGCGGGTCGGCGGACCGTAGTCCCGGCGCTCGACCTGGTCGGCCAGCGAAAGGCGGGCGCGCAGCGCCGCCGAGCTCACCGGCCTTCGGACATCGCCTCTGCGCTGGCGCGGAGCGCGCTCTGCGAGTACCGGGCGAGAACGCCCTCGCCTTCGCGCGCGCTTTCTCAAAGCGTCCGAGGTCCCGGAGCGCGGACGCAAGGAGGAAGTCGCGGTCCTGGGCGAGCTCTCCCACCGCGAACAGCGCCTCGTGCTTGTCGGCGAGCGCGAGCGCGTCGTTGGGCACCACCAAGCGAGCCGCTGGCGCCGCCATCCGGCGCCCGCCGAGCTCGGGCAGCCGCTCGCACAACGCATGGCGCCCGTGCGCGCCGGTCGAGCACACCGGTGTTGGGTCGGCGCACGTGTCGAGCAATCGCCGCAATGCGTCGGCATCGTGAGGTCGGTCTCACAGCCATCGCTCGGCTCGGTGGAGCAGTGGGCGGGGTTGGCAAGACATGCGCCCTTCACTCACACGTGCCGTTCGTGCAGCGGACGGCGTTGGTGTCCACGTTGGGCCAGCGTGCAGTCGTTCTCGCAAGAGCCGCAATGGCGTGGATCGGTCGACAGATCGACGCACGTGTCTCCGCAAGTGACCGTTCCCGCCTCGCACGCAACTGCGCCGTCACCTGCATCCGCGTCCGGCCTTGCCGCATCGGGTTCGCCGACCGACTTATCCGACCCGAGCGGGAGCGCCCGGTGTCGAGGCATCCGCGCCGGCGAGCTCGGGAGTGTCGCTCCCGCACGCGGCGCAGAGAATGACGAGGAGAGCGGCGCCGCGTGAATGGAGTGTCGGACCGGCCACCGATCCCGCACGTGATTCCATCCGTCCCCCGGCGTCTTCGGGGCTGTTTGTCGAGGAACGTGGCGAGCTGCGTCCCCTTCGGCTCACGAGGTGTGTGCCGAAGAGCTCGACGAGCTTCGTGACGACGCCCGGCACGTACTACTCGCGATCGTAGACGTCGACGGTGGCTGGCGCCCTTCACCTAGCTAGAAGAGCTCCTTCGCTCCCGTGCTCTCTCGCATGCGTAGGGCACCTGGCAGGAAGTGGCGGCTTCTTCGCCGACGATCATGAGCAGGGGGCCGCGGCGCGATCCGGTCGATGAATCGGAAGCTATCGAAGCTCGCCAGAGGCCGACGCTGTTCCAAGTGAACGTTTTGGCCGAGCGCGCGCGCTGACCGCGGCGGTGCAATCGTCTCGGCATACAAGACATCAATGGAGGACGTCCGCATCATCCGACCTCGATCACGCGATCGCGATCCGGACGCTCGTCTGCAAGGGCGACACCTTCGAGGTGAGCGCCGGAGCCGGGATCGTCGAGGCGAGCGATCCCCAGAGCGAGCCTGACGAGACCCCCAACAAGGCGCGCGGCGCGCTGTGCGCGATCGAGGCCGCGCCGAGGTCCTGACGCCGAGCGCGCGACCTTCAGTGTGCAGACCGGAGTGGGCTGCGATGGAGCACGAACGCCGCGTCAGGTCGGTGCCGTCCGCCATCACGTTGGATTTGTCGTCGCTCGATGTCGACGTGGGATCTCCGTAAACCTCGCCGGACGCTCCCCGGCTCACGATCCTGGAGCCCGCGATGGCGTCAGTGCACCAGCGACGTACTCGCGAGCCGCCGCAGCCCCATTCCGCCGGGATAGGCGTAGCTGGCGGCGTAGTCCCAACCCCACACCGTGGCGCCAAACGGCCCTTCGCTCTTCATGCGATGGAGGCCGTTCCGACAGACTTTGCCCTCGCCGAACGTCTGCCCGGTGCGGCCTTTGCGGGCGAGGTCGACGCGCACGAACTCGTACTGGCCCCGTGTACCGATCGGCTGGAAGCCCGTCAAATTCCCAGCGCACTCGAGCCAGACGTCCTTGAATTCACCGTTCGTCTTCGCTCGCACGATGACGAGTGAAGTGTCTCCGTAGCTCGGGTCCGCGTAGAAGCTGTACGTGTTCAGGTACTGCGCGGACGGAACCACGTTCACGTATTCGGGGTCGCCTTCGCCGCTATACGCGGAGCCACCCGTCATGTAGGCGCCGAGGTAGATCGGATGCTCGAGGTCTTGGCTTCGAACTACGAAGGCTTCGCCGGTTCCCGAAGTAAACGTCGCGACCTCCCCAGCGGACAGATGCACGGGCGCGCCCGGCGGTACGGCCGGATCGTAGTCCAACCGGGTATCGTCCTTCGCGGCGACGATCCTATAGTACAGGCTCTCATATTCATCCCCGAGGCGCGGACGATAACCGACGCCGACGTACTCGTTCCCCCACTGCTCGAACGAGGGGAGCTGCTGCGCGAGGATGTCGCAAGTGCCCTGCGTGCTCGGCAAGAAAGGACATCCGTGACCGCCGACGATGGAAGTAGGCTTGTCGGAAGTGACGATACTTCCTGTCAGCTCATTCCACTGAACGAGCTGCAAGTACTCGCCCTTATTCATGCGATACGTCACAGGAACGTGGGCGGGGCCGGGTTCGATCCCGGGGCCTCTCTCGATCGCGGCCACCGGATTAATCGTGACGACCGTATCGTCCTCCGCCGCCATGATCTGTGCAGACGGCTCTGCGTCGTTCGCCTCCCATGCATTCAAGAGAACGTGTTCCTTTCCCCACCCCGCGACGGGCAACGCCAGCGAGGCCGTCGGAAGAAAGCTCCGCGCGCCACCGAAGGGATACATCGTGACGACATTCACGGGCGCGGTCGACGTCAGATGAAACGCGACGTCGCGACGTGTGCCTGCCGGAAGATCGAACCGCACAGCCGGTTCGATCCCAGTGGGACAGGGCGTGTAAAGATGACTCCAGGTGCCGCCGACGGCATTCGAGGTCTGATCGGAGATAAAGAGCACGGCGCTCTCACCCGCGGCGATTGGACCGTGCACGGGGGTGAGCGTAGCGTCGCCTGGATTCGTTCGATAGAGGGCGTGCGAAACATCGATGTCTTGACCGCCTCGATCGAGCCTTATCTCCGCAGGCTCGGTCGATGCGTTGACGACAAATGCCGCGTAGCAAGACTGTGGCAGCTGACCTACCTTCGTAAAATGGGGCATTTGAAAAATAAACTCACATCCACGCGAAGTTAGCTCCGCCGCAGCCGCTGCGCAGGGAGGCTGACAACGGCCAGCACCACAGGCGAGACCTTGCGCGCACGTCTCGACGTGCTCTCCCGTACATGTATCGACGATCGAGAGTCCGTCGAGAGTGCATTGGAGGCCGCAATTCGGAGCCTCAGGCGCCGCCGCCGCATCGGCAAATTCGCTCGGAACCTCACGAAAAGTCTGTCTCTCCTGATCATGAGTGCATGCACTGAATGCAAATACCGAGAGACCAAGAGTGAGAGCAAGGATGCAGAGGCCTCTACCCCGAACAGTTCGTATCGACATCATGGTAGTAGCACCTCCTCGGGCGCCAAGCTCACACCTTTCCATCGTCCGTTACCGAGCTGGCCGTAGAAGTTATTGCCCCAACAGTAGACTTTACCGCTGGTCAAGAGGGCACATGTCGACATCTGTGCCGCCCTCACCTCGACAGCCGGCTCGCCGAGGCCGATGACCTGGACCGCGTGGAAAGCATGATCTTGCGTCGCATCGCCGGCCTGTCCGTTCGCATTCAGGCCCCAACAGTAAACGGCTCCGCTCACCCCGACGCCACACCAGCGTGACGGCTGTACGAGCGTGCCTAGTTTGAGAAAGCGCGTCGTGGCGATTTGGACGAGTGGCTCCGGCGCGACGACGGGCTCGGGAAGTGCGCGAAGGAGGGGCGTCATCGCATTATCGACTCTTCCCCAGCAATAGCCGGTGCCCGCGACGGTCGCGCAGGCGTTTCCGTCCGCTACGTCAATCGACGAGACACCGCGAAGGACCATGGGAAGAGGGTACGGATCGGCCTTGATTGACGAAACACGTCCAACTGGAGGATTGGCCCCCCAACTGAGTACCTCACCGTCTTGTCGGACCGCGAACGTCGCCGCGCCAATGCTGACGTTCTGAATGGGCGTGCCGGCGGGAAGCGCGACCGGTCGCGGCGGAAGTGCCCCCGACGAGGACGAACTTTCGACCTGCTTAGCGGCGTTCGAGCCCCAACAGAGCATGCCGTCGTCGATGACTGCGCAGCCGACGGTGTACCCCACCGCGACGCGCTTGGCGGTCGGAAGCGGAAGCCTTACCGGGACGCTATCCACCGTGGCCGCACCCGCGTCATTCCGGAGATGAGGGCCACCTCCCCAGCACCAGACGGCGCCGTCCTCGTCGACTGCACACGTGTGATCGAGCTGTACGACATTCGAGAGACCGACCACGCGGGCAGGTTTCGGGCTGTCTACCAAGGCGGAGTCCTCACCTCGCCCGAGCTGGCCTACTCCGTTTGCGCCCCAGCACGCGACCGTGCCGTCGTCGAGCAGAGCGCAGAAGCCCTCGCTTCGGTCGTTCGCCGCCTGGCCAAGCGTCGTTACCAGCGACTTGGCGCAGGGGCTCGACGTACACACCACCACGCGCGGCGCCGCGTCGAATGGCTCAGCGTCACGTGGTTGGGCGGCGTCCAGCCCGGCGTCGTTCTCCGGGGGCGGCGCTTCGAAAGGTGCGTCCGATGCATCGACGGCGTCGCTGATCGCTTCGCCGTTGCCCGAGCAACCGGACCCCGAGGCACCTGCCGCGAAGCATGAGGCAGCCGCCAGCGCGAACGACGCGCGACACTCACGGAGTCGTCTTGTGAAACGCATTGCCGCTACCGATCGCCCAAAGGTTCGTGTTGGATGTGCCGCGGACTTGGTAAACTCTCATCGCGACGGGGGCACCGTTGAATGCGATACTGGAGACATTGTATGTGCCGCGCTCAGCGATATTCGACGCGCGCAGCACTATTCCCAGGGGTGTGCCACTACTCATAAATCCTGACACCCAGGTCTCCGTCGGAGAGGTCCAGATGGAAGTGTACGTCACACCATCTGCCGGCCTGTCGAACACAGTGGCGGCGTAGCCGCTGCCGTCCGGCGAAATGCGAGCCAATCGTTGGCTAAACTTGTTGATGCCGACGATGCCTCCATCGACCGATTGGATGCTGCTGAGCCGTCCGGGCACAGGCGTGGTAACAGGTATGTCGGTTCGCGGACTGCACTGCGCACCGGGGTCGCCATCGACGATGCGGCGGTATCCTTCATTTGTTTTCCGGACCGCCAACGCGCAGGAGCTGTAACTCTGCATTCGTGACCCGACGAACCACACGTCATCGGGCTCTGAGCCGGCGGCACTGAAGAAGTATATGTGCTCGCTCGCGCTCGTGTTGTAATCGTCCACGACATACTCCCCCGCCCACGTACCATCGGACTTCCGGCGGTACAGGGTATTCGAGTGCCACGCGTAGACGTCGTCCGCCGCGGTGCCCCAGACGCCGAGGGATCGGTCGTTCTCCGTGGGGATTGGGTTGCTGTGGTCGTCGTTTGCCGTGTTGTGCCCGGCCACATCCTTGTAGCTATTGTCCTCCAGGGCGGAGCGAGACCAGGACCAAGCGGTTCCGGGCGGACCAAGCCTCTTTCCGTGATAGATGTACCGTGGCGAAACTCCGTAATAGACCTCGTCGGAGGTGGGCGCCCAGATTTTTCCTGAGTAGCGCCCCAGTCCTTCTTCGTTCTGACTGTTGTCATCGATGTATTTCCAGACGCCATCTGCGTCGGTCCACTCGAGGACTTTCACACCGAGCGTGGCGCCCTCCGCGATGGCGATGGCGCGGTCTGGGAGCGGCCAGATGTCTGTCAGCGTCAGCTCGAGGTCTGGCAAGTCTGTCTTGCACCAACCAGCTTGACTGCACGTTGGCGCACTCGCGTCCGGCTCGTTGTCGCTGGCGTCGCCGTCGCCGTCGGAGGCCGCTGCATCCACCAGGGCGGTGGGATCGTCTACCTTCGAAGGCGGAGGGTTGTCAGCGTTCGTCGATGCGCAGGCGGCCGCGACTACGAGCAGGGATGGAATACTCGCCGTTCGTAGCGAGAGTTTCATGGTTGCCCTCCGAGCGACAGAACGACGCCGTCGCCAGCGACCCATACATGGCTCGGCGCCGCCATCCAGACGGTCCTGAGGTTGGGACGGCGTGCGCCGAGTCCTGCGATTTTCACCCGGGTCCACGCGGTGCCGTCGTAGTGGAGGACGACGGCGTCGTCGCCGACAGCCCAAACGTCGTTCGATGAAGTACCCCAAACGGCGTTCAGATTTTCGGTCGTCGGGACATCCCGAACGACGTCCCAGAGAAGCGGATCACCTCGATAGTGACGGATCGTGCCAGCCGCCCCGACGGCCCAGGCCTCCGACTCGGAAGTTACCCACACGGCGTAGAGCGCATTCCATGTCTGGCTGTTGAAGACTGTGACTTTCGGGGCATCGCTCTCGGCCGCGAATACACGGACGGCGGTGCCGCTGTGCCCGACCGCCCAAAGGTCATCCGCTGACACCCCGTAAATGCCGGTCATCGCCCCGCAGCAAGTGCCTGTCTCGACTGCGCGGAGCTCGACCATTCCGCTCCCGGAGAGGTGCAGACCCCACAGTCCCTGCGGCGAATAACTCGTCCTCGTCACGGCCCACAACCATTCCGATCCTGGCGGCGCCCAGGCGGATTCGAATTGTCGTGGGTCGGAGTCGAAAGGACCGCCTACGCCATAATCGGGAGGCCTGGGGACCGATTGAGCGGTCCAACGATCCGGGGAGGTGCCCGCATCCGTCGTCGTCTCGAAACCGC
>Ga0164243_10010384_pt1 | contig 13391 bp, 10 predicted proteins | sample OricompcompostOP_FD_108781 | JGI IMG/M metagenome (GOLD analysis project Ga0164243, IMG submission 108781) | Organic Plus compost microbial communities from Emeryville, California, USA - Original compost - Organic plus compost (OP) | ecosystem: Engineered > Solid waste > Mixed feedstock >... | reverse complement strand
GGATTCACCAAGCGCGCCGAGAGCGACTACGACCCGTTCGGCGCGGCGCACGCATCGACCTCAATCTCCGCAGGCCTCGGCATGGCTGTTGCGCGCGACCTCGAGGGCCGGCACAACAACGTGATCTGCGTGATCGGCGACGGCGCTCTCTCGGCCGGCATGGCTTACGAGGCGATGAACAACGCCGGCGGCATGAACACGCGCCTGATCGTGATCCTCAACGACAACGACATGTCGATCGCCCCGCCCGTGGGCGCGATGTCGGCGTATCTGGCGCGCGCGATCTCCGGCAAGGCCTATCTATCGCTGCGCGAGATCGGCAAGCAGTTCGCAAAGCACCTGCCCAAGGGCATCGAGCGCCGCGCCCTGCAGGCGGAAGCCATGGCACGCGGGTTCCTCTCGGGCGGCACGCTGTTCGACGAGCTCGGCTTCCTTTACGTCGGGCCGATCGACGGGCACAACCTCGATCACCTGCTGCCGGTGCTGCGCAACGTGCGCGACGCGCAGAACGGGCCCATCCTGGTGCACGTCGTCACCCAGAAGGGCAAGGGCTACGCGCCCGCCGAGGCGGCCGCCGACAAGTACCACGGCGTCGTCAAGTTCGACGTCATCACCGGCAAGCAGGTGAAGGCGCAGGCGCAGGCGCCGAGCTACACCAAGGTGTTCGGCGACGCGCTGGTCAAGGAAGCCAGCAAGGACGACCGCATCGTCGGCATCACCGCGGCCATGCCCTCCGGCACCGGCATCGACATCTTCGGCAAGGCATTTCCGGAGCGGACCTTCGACGTCGGCATCGCCGAGCAGCACGCGGTGACGTTCGCGGCCGGCCTCGCCACCGAGGGCTACAAGCCGTTCTGTGCGATCTATTCGACCTTCCTGCAGCGCGCCTACGACCAGGTCGTGCATGACGTCGCCATCCAGAAGCTGCCGGTGCGCTTTGCGATGGACCGCGCCGGCCTCGTGGGCGCCGACGGGCCGACCCACGCGGGTTCGTTCGACGTCGCGTTCCTCGGCTGTCTGCCCCACATGGTCATCATGGCTGCGGCCGACGAAGCCGAGTTGGTGCACATGGTCGCGACCGCCGCGGCGATCGACGATGCGCCCTCGGCGCTGCGCTATCCGCGCGGCGAAGGTGTAGGCGTGCCGCTGCCCGACGCGGGCAAGCCGCTGGAGATCGGCAAGGGCCGCATCGTGCGGGAGGGCAACTCGATCGCGCTGCTCTCGCTCGGCACGCGCCTGAGCGAATGCCTGAAGGCGGCGGACGAGCTCGCCGTCTATGGCCTCTCGACCACCGTGGCGGATGCGCGATTCGCCAAGCCGCTCGACGTCGATCTCGTGACGCGGCTCGCGCGCGAGCACGAGGTGCTGATCACCATCGAGGAAGGCTCGATCGGCGGGTTCGGCTCGCACGTGATGCACACGCTCGCCGAGCGCGGCCTGCTCGACCATGGCCTGCGCGTACGATCGATGGTGCTGCCCGACATCTTCATCGACCAGGACACGCCGGCGGCGATGTATGCGCGCGCCGGCCTCGACGCCAAGGCCATCGTCACCCGGGTGTTCGAGGTGCTCGGCCGCGACATGCCCGCGGCGAAGCCGCTGCGCGCGTGAACCGGACGCAGGGACGCTGCATGAAAGTCATCCTCGCCCAGCCTCGCGGGTTCTGCGCCGGTGTCGTGCGAGCCATCGAGATCGTCGAGCGCGCGCTCGAGAAATACGGCCCGCCGATCTACGTGCGCCACGAGATCGTGCACAACAAGTACGTGGTGGAGCGCCTCAAGGCGAAGGGCGTGAAGTTCGTGGAGGACCTTGCCGACGTGCCGGCGAACGCCCACACCGTGTTCAGCGCCCACGGCGTGCCAAAGGACGTCGAGGCCGCGGCGCAGGACCGCGGACTGCGCGTGCTCGACGCCACCTGTCCGCTCGTCACCAAGGTCCACAACCACGGCCGCCGCTATGTCGCGCAGGGTCGCACGCTGATCCTGATCGGCCACGACGGCCACCCGGAGGTGGAGGGCACCCGCGGGCAGATCGCAGGCCCGGTGGTCCTGGTGCAGACGGAAAGGGACGTCGACACCCTGACCATCCCCTCCGACGCCCCGGTCGCCTATGTCACCCAGACGACATTGAGCGTGGACGACACCAAGGGTATTATTGCCGCGCTTCAGCGTCGCTTTTCCGACATCATCGGGCCGGAAACCAAAGACATCTGCTATGCCACGCAGAATCGACAAGCCGCCGTTCGTGAACTATGCAAGGTGGCCGACGTCATTCTCGTGGTCGGAGCCGAGAACAGTTCTAATTCCAACCGGTTGCGCGAGATCGGGGAAGAGGCCAGCAAGCCCAGCTACCTGATCGCGGACGGCAACGAGTTGAAACCGGAGTGGTTCACGGACGTGGACGTCGTGGGACTGACCGCCGGGGCTTCGGCGCCGGAAGTGCTTGTGAAGCATGTGATCGAATCGCTCCGCCGGTTCGGTCCCGTGGACGTGGAGACCCTGGACGGCCGGGTCGAGGCGGTCGAATTCCGCATGCCGGCGGAACTCGCCGACCCCCTCACCGGCTCGCGCAAAATTCGGGCGACCGCGCCCCAACCATAGGATTCGATCGTGGGAATTCCTCTGCTGCAGAAGGCGCTGGTCGGCGCTTACGTGATGCGACAGCGGCTGACGGGCCGCAAGCGCTACCCGCTCGTGCTGATGCTGGAGCCGCTGTTCCGCTGCAACCTCGCCTGCGCGGGCTGCGGCAAGATCGATTATCCCGACGAGATCCTCAACAAGCGCATCTCGGTAGCCGACGCGCTCGCGGCGGTCGACGAGTGCGGGGCGCCGGTGGTGTCGATCGCCGGCGGCGAGCCGCTGCTGCACAAGGAACTGCCGCAGATCGTCAAGGGCATCATCGCCCGGCGCAAGTTCGTCTACCTGTGCACCAACGCGCTGCTGCTCAAGAAGAACCTGAGCAAGTACGAGCCGAGCCCGTTCTTCGTGTGGTCCATCCACCTCGACGGCGACCGGGAGATGCACGATCACGCGGTGTGCCAGGAAGGCGTCTATGATCGCGCCGTGGAGGCCATCAAGGAAGCCAAGGCGCGCGGCTTCCGCGTCAACATCAACTGCACGCTCTACAACACCGCAAAGCCGGAACAGGTCGCGGCCTTCTTCGACAGCCTCGGGCCCATGGGCGTCGACGGCATTACGGTGTCGCCCGGCTACGCCTACGAACGGGCGCCCGACCAGCAGCACTTCCTCAACCGCACCCGCACCAAGGAACTGTTCCGCGACATCTTCCGGCTCGGCCGCAACGGTCGCGCGTGGTCGTTCAGCCAGTCGAGCCTGTTCCTCGACTTCCTCGCGGGCAACCAAGCCTATCACTGCACGCCGTGGGGCAATCCGACGCGCACCGTGTTCGGCTGGCAACGCCCCTGCTACCTGCTCGGCGAGGGCTACACCAAGACCTTCAAGGAACTGATGGAAGGCACCGATTGGGACGCCTACGGCACCGGCAACTACGAGAAGTGCGCCGACTGCATGGTGCACAGCGGCTTCGAGGCCACCGCCGTCAACCACGCCGTGTCGAATCCGATCAAGGCGGCGATGGTCGCGCTGCGCGGCGTGCGGACCGACGGCCCGATGGCGCCGGACATCCCGCTCGACAAGCAGCGGCCGGCGCAATACGTCTTCGAGAAGCAGGTGCGCGAGCGCCTGATCGAGATGCACACCAGCAAACCCGCCGTCAAGGAGCGCGAGCCGCAGCGCGCCTCGGGCTAGGGCCGATCATCGTGCCGGCACCGTCCGCTGTTGCGGACAATGCCGGCAACACCTCTGATGCCATCAGCACATGTGATGATCACCGCGCGTGATCACCGCGCGCCGCTCGCCGGCATGCGTTCCGGCGCCGTGGCCTCGTCGGGACGTGCGGGCCCGCGCCGGAACGGCAGCAGCATGCCCACGCGGCGGCGATAGGCGCGGTACTCGTCGCCGAACATGCCGGTGAGGTCGCGCTCCTCCAATGTGATGCCGACGAAGATGTAGGCCGTCGTCACCGCGGCGAACAGCAGGTGCCCGACAGTCATGGTGGGCGCGGCCCAGAACGCGACGATGAAGCCGAGATAGAGCGGGTGACGCACGACGTTGTAGAGCAAGGGAGTCTTCATCCTTGGCGGCGGCGCGCTCCGCCCGAGCAGAGCGTGCATCACCTGCTGGAGTCCGAACAGCTCGAAATGATTGATCATGAACGTGCTGGCGAACGCGATCCCCCATCCTACAAACGATAGCGCCTGCACCGCGACCACGACAGCCGGATCGCCGATCTGCCACAGCACGGCCGGGATCGGCCGCCATTGCCACATGAGCAAAATGAGCACGAGGCTCGCCAGCAGCACGTACGTGCTGCGCTCGACCGCAACCGGCACGATGCGGGTCCACCAGCGCTTGAACCCTTGGCGCGCCATCACGCTGTGCTGCACGGCGAACAGCGACAGTAACAGCACGTTGACGACCACCGCCTCGCGGAACGGAGCCGACGGCCCGATGTCGATCGTCCTGGGCACCGGCAAGCCGTTGACGAAGGCGATGGCATAGAGAATGGCGGCGACAAACACCGCATAGCAAGCTATCCCGTAGAGCAGACTCAGAATGCGAGACATGACGGCTCCTCCCGATCATGGACGGCGCGGCGGACCCGCCGGCCGGCACGTGGCTGGATGGTGGCAAACGGAATGCGGAAATCCCGGCCCGGCTGCATCGGACGCGTCAGCGCTGTCCGCCGAGAGGCTGGACGGCTGGTAACGCCGCGGCCGAGACCGGCAAGGGCCGCGAGCACCGCAGCCGCAAGCCGCGGCGGCCACGCGGGATTGAACAGACACCGCAGGGCGCGCCCATGCGCCTCCCGGCGATCCGCAACGGCGCGGCGTCGATAAAATTCGACGTCAATTGATCCGTCCGGGAATAGACCCGCTTTGGCCTCCGTCGCGTATATGAATGCATGGGCGGACATGGTGGCCTCCGATGGTTGGCTCCATGAAGCGGCCGCATCATGCCCGCGACGGCAACCGATGGCGTTGCCGAGAGCTTGATTTTTCTATGAGATTGTCTTGATTATCGCGTGAGCCCCAGGCGGGAGCGGCGGTGCAGTTCCTCTTCGGCAGCTATTCCCTCGATGTTGCACGCCGCGAGTTGCGGCGCGGGGCGGAGCTGGTGCCGGTCGAACCTCAGGTGTTCGACCTGCTGGTTCATCTCGTTCGCCACCGCGATCGGGTGGTGAGCAAAGACGACCTCATCGAGTCGGTGTGGGGCGGCCGTATCGTGTCGGATTCGACGCTTGCCAGCCGCATCAATGCTGCGCGCAGGGCCGTTGGCGACAGTGGCGAGCGGCAGGAGCTCATCCGCACGGTGGCGCGCAAGGGCGTCCGTTTCGTCGGCGCAATCGGCGGCCCAGCCGAGCCCACGCGCGCCGCGGACGCGCCTCCTGCTACGCCGCCAGCGCTGCGCCAGCAGATCCAGTTCTGCTCGACACCCGACGGCGTGCGCATCGCTTATGCCGAGGTCGGGAACGGGCCTCCCCTGGTGAAGGCCGCCAACTGGCTGAACCACCTCGAATACGACTGGCAGAGTCCGATCTGGCGCCACCTGCTGCAGGAGCTCGCCACCGGACGCCGGCTGATCCGCTACGACGCACGCGGCAACGGCCTGTCCGACTGGGACGTAGGCGAAATTTCGTTCGACGCCTTCCTGCGGGACCTCGAGAGCGTGGTCGACGCGATGGGGCTGAAACGGTTCGATCTGCTTGGAGTCTCGCAGGGCTGTCCCATATCAATCGCGTTTGCCGTGCGTCACCCAGAACGGGTCAACCGGCTCGTTCTCTACGGCGGCTACGCGCGCGGTCGCGGACGGCGCGGCTCGCCCGCTCAGACCGACGAGGCCGCCGCCCTTGTGACGCTCATCCGGCAGGGCTGGGGCAAGGAAAACCCGGCCTTCCGGCAGCTGTTCACCTCCCTGTTCATTCCGGGCGGAACGGCGGAGCAGATGCAGTGGCTCAACGACCTGCAACGCAACACGACCTCTCCGGATAATGCAGCGCGAATCCGCGCGGCACTGGACGAAATCGACGTTACCGATCTTCTGCATCACGTGCGCGCTCCGACGCTGGTGATGCATTGCCGGGATGACGGCATGATTCCGTTCGACGAGGGTCGCCGTCTGGCTGCCGAGATTCCAGGCGCGCACTTCGTGGCGCTCGAGGGCCGCAATCACGTCATCCTCGAGAATGATCCGGCTCGAGCGCGCTTTTTGGACGAGTTGCGCAACTTCCTGGCCGATTGAATGTCGTCACAGCCCGGCCATCTGCCTGGACCGTGCCTGCCCGATTGCTGGAGCGCTTTCCGCTCACATCCCGTAGGCGGGGCGCCGTGCGTTGCTGGCCTTGAGGTTGCGATAACGCGCCATCGCCCACAGCGGGAAGAACTTCGGATAGCCGTGGTAGCGCAGATAGAACACGCGCGGGAAACCGGTGGCGGTGAAGCGCGCCTCGTCCCACAGGCCCTCGCCGTTCTGGGTGCGCGTAAGATATGCGATGCCGCGCGCCACGGCGGGGTGATCGACGTCGCCGGCCGCCATCATGCCGAGCAGCGCCCACGCGGTCTGTGAGGCCGTGCTCGGCGCCGGCTCGTAGCCGCGGTAGTCGAGCTTGTAGCTCATGCCGTCCTCGCCCCAGCCGCCGTCATCGTTCTGGATCGAGGCCAGCCAGTCCGAGGCGCGGCGGATCTCCGGCGTCTGCGGATCGAGGCCGAGCATATTGAGCGCGCACAGCACCGACCACGTGCCGTAGATGTAGTTCATGCCCCAGCGGCCGTACCAGCTCCCTTCCGGATGCTGCTCCTTGCGCAGGAACTCCAGAGCCTGGCGCAGCGCGTCGCTGCGCTCCACCTGCTCGCCGAGTTGGGCCAGCATCGACATGCAGCGCGCGGTGAGATCGGAGGTCGGCGGATCGAGCAACGCGCCGTGGTCGGAGAACGGGATGTTGTTGAGATAGGAATAGGTGTTGTCGGCGTCGAACGCCGCCCAGCCGCCGCCCCTGCTCTGCAAGCCCTCGATCCACTCACGCGCGCGGTCGATGGCGTGGTCGTAGTCCTTGGAATGCAGCGCGTGCCGGGCGCGGTCCATCGCCATCACGACCACCGCCGTATCGTCGAGGTCGGGATAGTAGTCGTTGGCGTACTGGAACGCCCAGCCGCCCGGCCGCACGCTCGGCCGCTGCTCGGCCCAATCGCCGGCGACGTCGAGCACCTGCAGCGGCTTGAGCCAGTCGAGTCCCTTCACGGCCTGCCGCACGGCCGTCTCGCCGCCAACCTCGAGCAGAGCGTGACAGGTGAGCGCCGTGTCCCAGACCGGCGACACGCACGGCTGGCAATAGGCCTCGTCATCCTTGATCACCAGCAGCTTCTCGATCGAGGCGCGCGCCAGCTTCACGTCGGGATGATCGACCGGATAGCCGAGCAGGTCGAACATCATCACCGTGTTGGCCATGGCCGGGAAGATCGCGCCGAGCCCGTCCTCGCCGTTGAGGCGCGTGACGACGAACTCGACCGCGGCATCGATGGCGCGCTGACGCTTCCGCTTGGGGAAGAACGGCTCGACGCCGCGCACGACGATGTCGATCGCCTGGAACAGCGTGAACCAGAACCGGCTCTGGTGCGGCGCCCGGTGCACGAAGCCGACCCGCTGCGGCGGCTGCACGAACAGTTCGTCGATGCCGACGCCGCGCGGATTGCGGGCGCGCGGCCTGAACGCGCGCAGCACCAGCAAGGGCACGATCACGGTGCGCGCCCAGTAGGACACCTTCGAGAGATGGAAGGGGAACCAGCGCGGCAGCAGCATGATCTCGACCGGCATGGCCGGCACCGCGTGCCATCCGATCACGCCATAGAGCGCGAGCAGCACACGCGTGAACACGTTGCTGCCCTCGGCGCCGCCGTTTGCGCGGATGGCTTCGCGCGCGCGCACCATGTGCGGCGCGTCGACCGGGTCTCCGATCATCTTGAGCGCGAAATAGGCTTTCACGCTCGCGCTGATGTTGAACTCACCCTCATGGAACAGCGGCCAGCCGCCGTGCGCTCCCTGGATGCGGCGCAGATAGACGCCGATCTTGCGCTCGAGATCGGGATCGACCGGATCGCCGAGATAGTGCTTGAGCAGGATGTACTCGGCCGGAATCGTGGCATCGGCCTCGAGCTCGAACACCCAGTGGCCGTCGCCCTGCTGACAGGCCAGCAGCGCATCCGTCGCGCGCGCGATCGCGCCGTCGAGCTCGGGCGTCGTCATGGCCGCTCACCCACGAGCTGCGCCGCATGGTTGCCGGAGCGGACCGCGCCCTCGATGGTCGCGGGCAGCCCGGTCGATATCCAGTCTCCGGCGAGCATGAGATTGGGCCAGCGCGTACGCGCTTGCGGCCGCAAGGCATCCTGCGCGGGGGTTGCGGAGAAGGTCGCGCGGCGCTCGCGCACGATCTGCCACGGCGGCAGGGGCTCGGACATGTTCAGCATTCGGGTCACGTCGTACCAAATCTTGCGCGCGAGTCCATCGCGCTCCTCATCCATCAGGCGGTTGGCGCCGCTGATCGTTACCGACACGCGATCGGGGAAGACGAACAGCCATTCGACGAGGCCGCCGACGGCGCCGAGCATGGCGGGCGCCGCCGCCTCCGGATGGCGGTATGCGAAATGCGCGTTGACGATGCCGTTGAACTCGGTCGGCGCGGTGAGCCCGGGCAGCAGCGAGACCGCAACCGTCGGCGGCACCGCCAGGATCACGGCGTCGCCGAGGGCGAGCGGCACGGTTGCCTCGCCGAAGTCGAGCGCCGCCACGCGCTCGGCATCGAATGCGAAGGCCCGCAGACGCCGGCCGAGGCGGACCTCGCCGCGCTTCGATCGGATATAGGCAAGCGCCGGATCGATGAAGGCCGCGGACAGGCCATGTGCGATCAGCGGATGGCACGCGCGCCCGCCGCGCGTGATCGTCTCGCGCAGCACGCCGGCGGCCAGCCGTGCCGAGCCGAGGCGAGGTTCAGTGTTGAGCGCCGCCAGCAGGAGCGGCGCGAGGAAGCGGTTCCACAGCGGGCCTTCGCAGGCCATGACCTCGCCGACAGTGGCACGCAGAGGGGGCGAGAGCAGCCTGGCCAGCGGCAGATAGTCGGCCGCGCGAGTGCCGGGCAAGCGCTTCGACTCATCGAAGATCCACCAGGGAATGCGGCCTTCCGAAAGCCGCAGCGTCCAGCGCTCGCCGTTTGCGAGATCGACGAACGAGAACTCGGCCCGCTCGGGCCCGTGCAGCCCGCCGCGTGATCCGATGACGTCGAGGAAGTCCATCGTGGCATGGTTGCCCGAGAGCACCAGATGGTTGCCGTTGTCGATGAGCATGTCGATCGCGGGATCGTGGTACGAGCGGCAACGCCCGCCGGCGTGGTTGGCGGCCTCGTGCACGACGACCTTGGCGTCCGCCCGAGCCAGCCGCACCGCGGCGGCAAGTCCGGCCATGCCGGCGCCGATGATGTGGACGGTGCGGGCCATCAGACGATCGCGTTGCTCAGGAGGATCCAGAGGAGACGCGCACGGCTCACACGCACGCGCGGCCGCGGCGGGGCGAAGCCGCGCGCGGCGATGTCGACGAGGATGATCTTGTAGACCGCGGACATGATGCGCGGCGCGCGCGCGGCGCGGCGCGGGCAGCGCGCCATGATGGCGTCGGCCTCCTCGAAGTGCTTGTGCGCACGCGCGATGACGGGCGCGCAGGCGCGCGCCAGCGCCGGATGGGCCAGAACGGCGGCGGGGTCGTCGACCGTGATGCCGGCAGCCTGCAAGGCTTCGCGCGGAAGATAGAGCCGCCCCACCTCCGCGTCCTCGTCGAGGTCGCGCAGGATGTTGGTGAGTTGCAGCGCGCGGCCGAGATGGTCGGCGAGCGCGCGCCCCTCGTCGCGGCCAAGACCAAACACGCGCACCGACAGCCGCCCGACGGCACAGGCGACGCGGTCGCAGTAGAGATCGAGCGTCGCCGTGTCGGGCGCACGGATGTCGGCCAGTGCGTCCATCTCCATGCCGTCGATCACGGCGATGAAGTCGGCTTGCTCGAGGCTGAACGCGCGCGCGCTGTCCGCGAGGCGGACGAGCGGCGCGGGCGGCGTGCCGGCGTAGACCGCATCGATGTCGCGCCGCCAGGCATCGAGCTGGCGCAGCCGCTCGGGGCGCGGCAGCGTGCTGTCGGCGATGTCATCAACGGCGCGGCAGAAGGCGTAGATCTCGAACATCGCCTCGCGTTGGGCGCGCGGCAGGATGCGCATGCCGAGATAGAACGAGCTGCCGAAGGCGCGCTGGGCCGCCGGCGGCTGCTCGAGGGATATGGCTTCCTGCGCGCTCATCGGTCGCGTGACACTGCCCGTTGCGCGCCAGGTTGCCGGCGCGGAAAACGCATGAGCCGCCCGGCGACGGCGGCAGCCGTGAGCGCCGCCACCGCGCCCTTGCCCAGATGCACGCGCTCGCTGAGCGGGTCGCGCCGCAGCAGCACGGAGGTCAGGCGCCATGCCAGCCGCTGGATCACCGCGATCTCGAGCCCGAGCCGCAGGTCATGCACCTGGACGGCGAGGTCTTCGCTGCTGCGCAGCAGCCGCTGCGTGCGCTCGGTGAGAATGCCAAGGCAGCGCCGCAGCGCCGGCGCCGCCTGCGACGCGCTCAATGCCTCCACGGTCAGGCCATCCGCGGCGAGCGCGTCGAGCGGAATGTAGACGCGGTCGAGATCGAGGTAGTCCTTCTTGCAGTCCTGCAGGTGGTTGATGATCTGCAGGGCCGCGCAGAGGGCGTCCGATGCCGGCCAGGTGGACGTGGGCTCGCCGTGCACGTCGAGCACGAAGCGGCCGACCGGCATGGCTGAATAGGAGCAATACTCGATGAGGTCGTCCCAAGTCTGGTAGCGCAGCTTGGTGACGTCCATGCGGAACGCGGTGAGCAGATCCTTGGCGTGGCGCGGCGAGAGATCGCGGGCGGCCAGCGCCTCGCGCAGCGCCACGGCCTCGCGGTTGTGATTGGCGGCGCCGTTGAGGTCGGCCTCGAGCTGATCGAGATGCCCGAGCTTTTCCTGCGGCGCGAGATGCGCATGATCGGCGATATCGTCGGCCGTGCGCACGAAATTGTAGAACGCCAGAATCGGCGCGCGATGGCGCGGCGCGATCAGCACCGACGCGACGGGAAAATTCTCGTCGTGGTGGCCCTTGCCCGACCTGAGCTTGCCGGCGGTGTCGGTCATGGCGTCTGCCCCAGATTGGCCTGGGCGCGGCCCTTCCACAGGCCGCCGCGCCCGCGCGCGTATTGCAGCGCCGAATTGCAGGTGAACAGCACGTAGAGAAGAGCGACCAGCGGCAGCAGCAGGCCATAGAGCGGCGAGAGCCCGTAGAACCGCAGGATCGGCTGGAACGTGATCGCCATCAGGAGCCAAGCGGTGGCTCCGGCGAACTGTGCGAACCCTGCGCCAGCGAGCGCGAACAGCGCGGGCGCGATGAAGACCGCGCTCATGGCGATGACGGTGAGCACCAGCATGAGGAACGAGTAACGGAGCTGGGCATAGGCCGAACGCTGCACCATGCGGCCAATGTCGGCGAATCCGGGATACGGGCGGATGCTGTCGACCCGCCGCGTCAGCCCGAGCCAGATCGGCCCAACGGTCTTGAGCAGATCGGCGATGGCGCAGTCGTCGATCAGCGCGCCGCGCACCGCGGCCACCCCGCCGGCGGCGCGCAACGCGTCACGGCGCACCAGCATGCAGCCGCCCGCCGCCGCCGCTGTGCGGCGGGTGCGGTCGTTCACCCAGGCGAAGGGATAGAGCATGGCAAAGAAATAGATGAAGGCGGGAATCAGCAGCCGTTCGGCAAGGCTCTCGCAACGCAGCTTCGCCATCAACGATACCAGCACGCATCCGTTCCGTTCGGCGTGGGCGGCAAGCCAGGCGAGCGTGTCGGGAGCATGGACGATGTCGGCGTCGGTGAGGAGGAGATAGTCGGGCGGCTGCGCCAGCCCCTGTGCATGCGTGACACCCTGGTGCTGCGCCCACAGCTTGCCGGTCCAGCCGGGCGCCAGGGGGGCGCCGTGCAGCACGGTCAGCCGCTCGGATGCGCCGATCGCCGCGGCCGCGGCTGCGGCGATGTCCGCGGTGCCGTCGCGGCTCTGATCGTCCACCAGAACCACCCCAAACCGCCCCGGATATTGCTGCTGCAGCAGCGAGGTGACGCTATGGGCGATGCAGTCGGCCTCGTCGCGGGCCGGGACGACGGCGAGCACCGACGGCCAGGCCGCCAGCGACCCGCCCGCACGCCGACCACGCTGGCGCATCAGCCAGAAGCGCCCGTGGCCGAGCGCCAGATAGACCCAAACGGCCAGGACCACTGCCGCCACCATTCCGCCGATCAGGGATGGGTCCATGCCGAAAGAACCTTGAAGGCGCGGTCTTGCGCCGAAAGCGCCATCGAGGCGGCATATATAGTGTAACGGATTGGACATTCGCGACGGCAGGCCATCGCGAACCACCCGGCGGCACCATAGCCCATGGCAAGCCAAATGGGAAATCTGCCGGGCCAAAAAACGTGCGACAATTCAGTAGCTTGATGGGATAATTCGATCCTTTGGGGAGACCACCATCTCCCATCGCCAGGCTGCGCCGGTGCCTGCGCCTGCCGATCTACCGGCCGCGGGCTTGCACCGGGTCACGGGCTGGTGCATCGGACTGCACGCCCGCGGCACATTTTCAGGACCCAACCATGCTCGATCCGGCCCTCAGCACGTCATTCACGGCCCGCCTCGACGCGGTCGCGAAAGAGACCGAGGCGCTGCTCGATGGGCTTCTTGCGGCGGCCCCGGAATCCGGCGAGATCGCGCGGCCCAAGCGCCTCCTCGACGCGATGCGCTATGCCAGCCTGGGCGGGGGCAAACGCTTCCGTCCTTTCCTGGTGGTGGAATCGGCGGCGCTGTTCGACGTGCCGCGCGAGCAGGGGCTGCTCGCCGGCGCCGCACTCGAATGCATCCATTGCTATTCGCTCGTGCATGACGACCTGCCGGCCATGGACAACGACGACCTGCGGCGCGGCCGTCCGACCGCGCACAAGGCCTTCGACGAAGCCACTGCGATCCTCGCCGGCGACGCGCTCCTCACCTTCGCGTTCGATATTCTCTCGCGGCCGCAGGTCCATCCCGACGCCGGCGTGCGCAGCGAGCTCGTGAACCTGCTCGCGCGCGCCTCCGGCATCGGCGGCATGGCGGGCGGGCAGATGCTCGATCTTGCCGCCGAAGGCCGTTTCGAGGGTGCGCCGAAGAGTTTCTCGGAGGACGACGTGCGCGTGCTGCAGGCCATGAAGACCGG
>Ga0164243_10010383_pt1 | contig 13391 bp, 12 predicted proteins | sample OricompcompostOP_FD_108781 | JGI IMG/M metagenome (GOLD analysis project Ga0164243, IMG submission 108781) | Organic Plus compost microbial communities from Emeryville, California, USA - Original compost - Organic plus compost (OP) | ecosystem: Engineered > Solid waste > Mixed feedstock >... | reverse complement strand
GGCCTTCGCGCCCTGTGCCTTGCGCATACGCCAGGAAATGTCGAGGCCGGCAAGGTCGGTGACGCCGAACACACCGAGCGGAAAACCGAAGGAGGTCAATGCGCCGTCGATGTCCTGCGGCAATGCGCCTTCGAGCAGCAGCCGCTCGGCTTCGGTCGAGCGCACACGCAGGATGCGATTGCCGACAAAGCCGTGGCACACGCCAACAACGACCGGCACCTTGCCGATCTTGCGCGCGACCGAAATGGCGGTCGCCAGCAATTCCGGCTTGGTGTCGGCGCCGCGCACGATCTCGAGCAGGCGCATGACATTCGCCGGGCTGAAGAAGTGCATGCCAAGTACGGACTCGGGACGCCTGGTGAAATGCGCAATCTCGTTGACGTCAAGATAGGACGTGTTGGTGGCAAGGATCGCACCAGGCTTGCTGGTTGCGTCCAGCTTGCCCATGACATCGCGCTTGACGCCGATATCCTCGAACACAGCTTCGATCACCATGTCGGCATCGGCAACCGCGTTGACGTCGGTCGTGCCGTTCATCAGGCCGAGCCGGATATCGACATCTTCCGAACTCATGCCGCCGCGCTTGGCGGAGGCTTGGTAGTTCTTCGCAACAATGTCGAGGCCGCGCTTCAGCGCGTCTTCGCTCGTCTCGAGAATGGTGACAGGGATGCCGGCATTAGCGAAGCACATGGCGATGCCGCCACCCATTGTGCCGGCGCCGATCACCGCCGCACGTTTGATATCGAGCGGTTTCACGCCTTTTGGCAGGTCGGCGACCTTCGCCGCCTCGCGTTCAGCAAAGAAGATGTGGCGTTGTGCCTTCGACTGGTCGCCTGTCTTCAGCTCCTGGAAGACGTCGCGTTCACGCACCAGCGCCTCATCCACTGGAACGTCGAGTGCCCAGCGCAATGCTTCGATCGCCTTGGCCGGCGCATGCAGGCCACGCGATCGCTTGAGATAGGGCGCCGCCAGGTCGTCGAATTTCGCCGGGTTGGCGCGCAACTCCGCCAGTTTGTCGTCGCGATCACGCGCGCGGACAAGCGGGCGCTTCTCGGCGACGACGCGTTTGGCAAAGGCGGCTGCAGAACTGACCAGATCACCTGAGACAATTTCGTCGACCAAACCAGAATTCAGCGCGTCCTCGGCATCGATCGGGTCGCCGGAGAGGATCATCGCCATCGCCTTGTCCATGCCGACAAGACGCGGCAGGCGCTGGGTTCCGCCGGCGCCAGGCATCAGCCCGAGTTTGATTTCCGGGAGGCCGAGCTTCGTTCCTGGCGCAGCCACGCGGAAATGACAGCCAAGGGCGATTTCCAGCCCGCCGCCAAGTGGCGTCCCGTGCAGGGCGGCCACCACGGGCTTTGGCATGGCATCGATGGCATCGATCACATCGCTTGTCGTCGGCACGGTTGGCGGCCGATTGAATTCGGTGATGTCGGCGCCGGCGATGAAGGTGCGGCCTGCGGCCGTGATTACCACGGCTGCGACGGCCGAATCCTCGCGGGCTTTGGCCAGCGCATCGGTGAGCCCAGTGCGCATCGCGGAATTGAGCGCATTGACGGGGGGATTGTTGACGGTGATGACCGCGACCGAATCCTCGCGGCGAAACTCGACGATTTCAGGCACAATTTGATCCTGGACAGGGCGACCCAGCAGCCGCAGCAAGGCTCGTGGGCCCGGTGGGCCGCATGTTTAGGAAGGGGGGCAGACCGTGTCAAACCGGTGTCCTGCCATGCAGTCGACTATCTTAGCATCCTAAGTTTCGTGGCTTATAGCGATTGCCGTTCCGGCGCGGAAATGCATGATCCGCGCCGTCGCTCAGGAATGAAAGGAAGGCCAGTGGCTTCGATAATAGAACAGACACGGGTGGACGTCGCCCTCGGCAACAGGATTCTCGCCAATGAAGGCATTCTCGATGCCTTCGGCCATGTCAGCATCCGCAATCCCACCAATCCCAACCGTTATTTCCTCTCGCGCTCGCGTTCGCCGGAGCTGGTGGAGCCGGGCGATGTGCTCGAGTACGACCTCGATTCGAATCCGGTGAAGCCGACCAAGGAACGCCTCTATGCCGAGCGCGTGATCCATGGCGAGATCTACAAGGCACGGCCCGACGTGACCGCGGTGGTCCATCACCACGCCCCGGCGGTGATGCCGTTCGTCATCGCCGGTGTGGAGCTGCAGCCGGTGATGCATCTTGGCGCAATTATTGGCCAGAAGGTCCCGTTCTGGGATCAGTATGACGAGTTCGGCGATACCAACCTGCTGCTGGTCAAGCCGGAAGAGGGCGCCTCGTTGGCCCGCGCGCTCGGTCAGGCACCGCTCGTGATGATGAAGGGCCACGGCGCGACGGTGGTTGGCAGCAACGTTCAGGAGCTTGTGTTTCGCACGATCTATTCCTGCCGTAACGCTGAATATCAGTTCCTTGCCAAAATGCTGGGCAATGTTTCGACCCTTCGCCCGGGCGAAGTGGAGAAATCGGCACAAATCCACGCCATGCCGACCTCCAGCTTCAGGACGTGGGAATATTGGACGTCTCGTCTCGAAAAGGCGGGCAACGGTTTGAGAGCCCGCCGCAGCGGCAAAAAGTCGGTTGGCGCGAGCCGCAGGCGTGCTAGCGTCGCAAAAGCGAAAGCAAAAAAAACAAAGGGGAGAAAACGATGAAGTCTACCAAGGCGCTGATCGGCGCGGCGATACTCGCGACACTGGTGAATGGTCCGGCCTTCGCGCAGGACGCGTTGAAGATCGCCATCGGCCAGATCAACAACTGGGAGAACCAGCCGCCGACACTCGGCCAGGACGGTGGTTTCTACGACAAGCAGAATATCAAGCTTGAAGCCGTCGGCACCGCCGGTGCCGGCGAGACCATTCAGGCGGTGATTTCCGGGTCTGCCGATCTTGGTGCAGGCGTCGGCGTTGCCGGCGCGATGCGGGCCTTTGCGAAAGGCGCGCCGGTGCGCGTGCTGCTGCCGGCATTCACCGGCACGGGCGATCTTTATTGGTATGTGAAGGCGGATTCGCCGATCAAGTCGGCGAAGGACATCACCGACAAGCACACCATCGCCTATTCGACCAACGGCTCGTCGAGCAACAATCTCGTCCTCGCGTTCGGGCAGGAGCTTGGCGTGAAAGCCAAGCCGACGGCAACCGGCAGCCCTCCCGGCACGCTCACGTCGGTGATGAGCGGCCAGATCGATATCGGCTGGGCATCGCCGCCCTTCGGCATGAAGGAGATCAAGGAAGGCAAGATCCGCATCGTCCTGCGCGGCAGCGACGTCCCCTCTCTGAAGGGACAGACTGTGCGCGCGATCATCGTCAATGCCAATGCGCTGAAGACGAAGAAGGATGCGATCATGCGTTTCGTGAAGGCCTATCGCGAGAGCGTGGACTGGATGTATGCCGATCCGAAGGCCATCGCGCTCTATGCGCAGAAGATCAAAGCCGACGAGGCTTTGCTCAAGGACTCGATCGCCGAATTCCATCCGAAGGAAGCACTACAGTCCGACAAGATGGCCGACATCGACGGCGCAGTTGCCGATGCGGTGAAGTTGAAGTTCCTCGATGCCCCGCTGACGAAGGAGCAATTGGCAGAGTTTCTGCAAATTCCTCCACGCTGAAGCCAAGCGCGATGGAGAGCGAACATGATCCGTATGATGACGGCAGCCGCAGCTATCGCTGTGCAAGTCGTGTGCATGTCGGGGGCGTTCGCCGCCGATACGATTAAAGTCGCTATCGGACAGATCGATGCGTGGGCGAATATGGCGCCCACGCTCGGGATGAAAGCCGGGATTTTCCAGAAGCACGGCATTGTGCTGGAAAACTTTGGTACCCAAGGCGCCGGAGAAACGCTGCAGGCGGTGATCTCCGGCTCCGCCGATATCGGCATCGGAATCGGCACTTCGGGCGCGATGCGGGCCTTTGTCAAAGGCGCGCCAATTCGCGTCATCTCCTCCAGTTATACCGGTGTGCAGGATCAGTTCTGGTACGTGCCGGCCAATTCGCCGATCAAGAGTCTGGCGGATGCGACTGACAAGAACACGATGTCGTATTCGACCAACGGCTCGACCTCGCACAACATTGTGCTCGGTTTCGTCAAGCAGCTTGGCGTGAAGGCCAAGCCGACGGCAACCGGCGGTCCTCCGGCGACGCTGACGATGACCATGAGCGGTCAGATCGATATCGGCTGGGCGGTAGTGCCGTTTGCGTTGACCGAAGTGCAGGAAGGCAAGATCCGCATCATCGCCCGCGGCAATGATGTGCCCTCGCTGAAGGATCAGACGGTGCGGGTGCAGATCGTCAACGCCAATGCGCTCAAGGCAAAGAAGGATGTGTTCATCCGCTTCATGCGGGCTTATCGCGAAGCGCTGGACTGGATGTATACCAGTCCCGACGCGGTGAAGATGTATGCCGAGATCATCAAGAAGCCCGAAAGTCTCGTGATCCTGCAGCGCGATCAGTTCAATCCGAAGGAAGCGATGCTGCCGGACCGGGTTTCCGATCTGGACGGCGTCATGAAGGATGCGGTCGACGTGAAGTTTCTTGATGCGCCGCTGACCAAGGAACAGCTCAACGAACTGTTCCAGATCCCGCCCGCGGGGTCGTAGCCTAATGACCGACCCCCGTCGAAATTAATTTGTCAGCCCCTTCCTCAGGCCCCGCACAAGTGGGGCCTTTTTCTTTTGACGGCCGGCTGTCTGCAATTGGCGCTGTCGAGCAAGATATTGGCACTGTCAGACAAGACTCGTGCCCACGCTGTTTCTACAGTCGACGACTAAAAATGTTTGGTGCCGGATATACATGCCTTCGTCTTCAATCGATCCTCGCTCAATCGCTGCCTACGTTGACGCCGTCACGCGCTTGCTTGGGGCGCAATCCGTTTCGGCGGACACCGAGCAATGCGCGGCTTATGGACGGCACACATTGCCGGCTGCAGACTATATCCCGAGCGCAGTCCTGTTCCCGGACTCGACCGAAGCCGTTCAGGCCATGGTACGTCTCGCCAACGAGCACAAGGTGCCGCTGTTTCCGATCGGCATGGGCCGCAATCTCGGACTCGGTTCGCGTGCGCCGATGCGCTCGGGTCAAGTGGTGATGGATCTTGGCCGGCGGATGGACCGGATTTTGGAGATCAACGAGGATCTTGGCTTCTGCGTGGTCGAGCCGGGTGTCACCTTCGACATGCTCTATGCCGAGCTGGAGCGGCGCGGTTCAAGCATGATGATTTCCCCGACCGCGGGTCCGCCTGATGGAAGCGTGCTTGGCAATTCACTCGACAAAGGTGGCGGCAGTGGACCGGCCGGCAATCATTTCGACAACCTTTGCGGTATCGAAGCTGTGCTGGGGACCGGCGATGTGATCCGCACCGGGGACGGCGGACTCGATGTGCCGTCGCACCCGAACTGGCATGTGACGAAATACAGCTTCGGGCCGGCGCTCGACGGGCTGTTCACGCAATCCAATTTCGGCATCGTCACGCGCGCAGGCATCTGGTTGTTGCGCCGCCCCAAACACATCCGGCTGTTCTTCTTTGCCTTTCCCGATGACGAGGACCTTGGCGAGATCATCGATCTGATCCGGCCGATCAAGGCCGGCAACCAGGTGGCGACGCTGATCCGTGCGACCAACGATCTCTATCTGCTCTCGTCCCAGGAACGGCATCCGCGAAGCGATAGCGGACATTGCACTCCGCTGACCGATGACGAGCGCCGCTCATTGCAGAAGCGCTACGGTGTGGGATCTTGGACCGTGTCGGGTGCTGTTTACGGCGAAAGCGACACAGCCACTGCACAGGCACTCGAGCGTGTGCGCAAGCATTTCGAGGCGTCCGGCAAAGCGCGGTTCATCTCGGATGAAGAGGCGCGGGGATTGCCCCATTTCCAGGCTGCCGTGAATTCCAATTCCGGCAAGCCGGCTGCCGGCGAACTCGGGATGCTGAAGTGGCGTCCCGGCGATGGTGCAATCTGGCTGACGCCGGGTGCGCCGATGATCGGATCGGTTGTCAATGACTTGCAGCGGCAATGCCGGGCCATCGCCAAGGCGAATGGTCTCGACTACATGGCCTCGTATGTCTGCGGCCCGCGCTTTGCACGCAGCGTGCACGCGATCATTTACAATCGCGACAATCCGGCGGAAGCCGCAGGCGCCGATCGCTGTTACCGCGCGATGGCTGATACGTTCCGCGATCAGGGTATTTTTGTCGGGCGTTCGCCGACAGCCTATCAGGCCTATCATCAGGCGCAGCGTACGCCGGAGATCGTGCAGGCCTGTCAGGCGATCAAGAAAGCTCTGGATCCGAACGGTATCATTGCTCCCGGCCGCTACGGCATTGAATGATCGATTGAAGGAACACGCGATGACTGTAATCCGCCTGATCCCGCATCTCTTTGTCGCTGTTGTCGCCTTCTTGATCCCGGCGAAGGCCCAGGACAGTTATCCGTCTGGTACGGTGAAGTTGACCGTCGGCTTTGCACCCGGGGGCGGCAACGACATTCTGGCGCGAATTCTCGCCGAGAAACTGCAAGAGACGTTTGGCAAACCGTTCATCGTCGAAAACCGGCCCGGCGCCAGCGGAGTGATCGCCGTTGAAACGGTTAAGCGCGCGGCGCCGGACGGATTGACGTTGCTGGTCGGACCGAGCAGTGCAATGACCGTCAATCCGGTGCTGCTCAAATCCGTGAACTACGATCCTGTGAGAGACTTCACGCCGATCGCCATGATTGGCTATTTTCCGCTGATCGCTGCGGCGCATCCGTCAGTGCCAGCGAAGAATCTGTCGGAACTGATTGCCATGGCGAAAGCGCGGCCCGGCGAGGTGAGCTACAGCTCCGCCGCCTCGTCTTTCCAGATCGTGACTGAGCATTTCGCGCAGCAGGCCGGCGTTAAATTCCTGAACGTGCCATATCGCGGAAGTGCGCCGGCGGTTCTGGGCGTCGTTGGTAACGAAGTTGCTTTTACTTTTGGTGACGTTGCGGCCGTCCTTCCGCAGATCCAGGCAGGCAAGCTCAAAGCTCTCGCGGTGACGACGGCAAAGCGTTTGCCCAGTCTGCCGGATGTGCCAACTGTCGCTGAAGCCGGCGTGCCGGGTTTTGACATGGGGTTGTGGTCGGCTTTGTTTGCGCCTGCCGGAACGCCGCCGGACGTTGTCAAGAAGCTTGAGGGCGAGGTCTCACGAATTGTGAAGTTGCCCGATGTTCAAACGCGCATGAAGACGCTGGGCGTCGAACCATCCGGAGCGCCGGGCGCGGGCATCCCCAAGCAGATCGTGGCCGAGATCGATATGTTCCGCAAGGTTGCCGAGTCCTCGGGAATCAAGCCGGAATAAAGTGGTTACTTGCTACGTCGGCGAGAGCGGGTTGCGCTCGGTGTCTCGCCGAATTGCGTACGGTAGCTGCGTGAGAAATGCGCCGGATCGGCAAAGCCGCTCGCGAGCGCGATGCTAATCAGCGGCAGGTCGTCCTCGCTTTGGATCAACGTCCGAGCGTGTTCGAGACGCAGGTCCAGAAGAGCACGCGAGAAGGTTTCCCCGTGCTCGGCGAAAGCGCGGTGCAGGGATCGCACCGACAGGCCCGCATCCTTTGCGATCACCGTCGGGTCGAGACAACGGTTGGAAAGCCGGTCTCGCATCAACGATCTGATCCGCGCGATCCGGCTGGTGTCGTTGTCAGGCGATGTCGAGGCACGCGGTGCAACCGCGCGGTCAAGCAGAGAGACGAGTGCGTCCGTCATCGCCGCGCAATCTGCATCGTCCCACTGTTCGTCGATGTCCGTGAGGCGCAGGATCGCGTCGCGCGCGAGTGCTGCCGAGCCGGTGTCGGTTTTGATGATCAGAGGCTGAGCCGCCAGGCTTGTCTGATGTTGGAACCGGGCAAACAGGATGCGCGGCAGCAGAACAAGGCGGCGCTCGACGACCTCCGGGAAGAGCAGATGGAACGGCGCGTTGCTGTCGATCAGCGCGATTTGCCCGGGCTTCAGACGAACACGGACGCCACCCTGGTCCATCAGCGACTCGCCCCGGCATTGCAGGCCGACCATGATATGGCCGTCGCCGCGTCCGGCTTGTTGTGCGGTCCTGCTGACGCCGTGTGAGTGCGTGCGGAAATTGACAAAGCGGCCCGGGCCGGCTGTTCGGCTTGACAGTATCCCGTCGAAGCGCCCGCGTCCGGTCGGCTCCATCTCAGCGTCGATAACACCTCGGGTGACCACGTCCGACCAATAGTCGATGCCATTGCCGCCGATCGACGAGGTTTTCCAAGTTTGCCACACGCTATTGACCTGCATGGGATGCCCGTATGCAAGGAAGGGTGCCGTGGCGGGTCATCCGGCGTCAAGCCAACAATTCCGGCAGCCTGCTGCTCTTATGCAGGCGATTTGCCGTCCCTTGCGCTGATGGCCGACAGCATGTCGTCGCGGCCTTTGGCGACTGCGTCCTTGATCCGCGGCTCGCGGCCGATCTCGCCCATCTGCTGCTGGCGCTCGATCGTGCCGTCCGTCATCAGCGGCGCGACGCCGAGTTCACGCAGGGTCTCGGCGACCTCGCGCATCTCGGCGGCCCGGCGAATGCCATGGCTCGCCATGCGTTCGATGTTGTATTCGGATAGCTTGTTCCAATCGAGCGTCGGATAATTGTTCTTCAGCGATGCCGCGACCTGTTCGACGACGCCGGCGCGCTCAGCGGCGAGGAAGCATTCCAGCGTCAGCGCCTCGATGCCCTTGATCATCACGCTGCGCACCATCTTGATGGCGGCCGCAGCGCCGACCTCATCGCCGACGATCTGCGTGCGCATGCCAAGCGGCCTCAGTAGCGGCTCGATGGCTTTGGCATAAGGGCCAGCCAGCATCATCGGCGATTTGTGGCGCGCTGGATAGATCGCGGCAACAATCGCAACATCGACATAACGTACGGCATCGCCGAGAAGCTTGGCTGTTGCCTGCTTGCGCCCCGGCGAGACCGAATTGACATCGAGATAATAGGGGTGCCCCTTCAGATGTGTCGTGACCGATTGCGCCGCTTCATAGCTCGACGCGGCGGTCACGGCGGCAATCACCATCTCGGTGTCGCGCACGGCATCCTCCGCTGACGACGCAACACGGACGCCGATGGCTTTCGCATTCTCCACCAGCTTTGCTCCTGCCGCTTGCGGAAACAGGATGTCCCAAGCGGTGATGTCAGTGACGCCTTCCTCGCGCAGGCCGGCCGCGATGGCATGACCGGCTTCGCCAAAGCCGATAAAAGAGATCCGCGGACTCATGCTTCGCCCTTCAGTTTCCTTTGGATGCGCTGGTCGAAGCGTTCGACATTGACGACCACGCGGCTATGCGTGCCATCGCCAACCCGCTCGCGGTCGTCAAAGGCCTCGACCCGGAACGTGACGTTGCGGCCATCGACGTTCGTGACCTCCGCGGTGGCGCGCAAGGTCATGCCGACCGGCGTCGCCGCGTAATGGCCGACATCGAGATGGGTGCCGAGACTCTGATGACCGGGCGGAAGCAGGCTCTCGATGGCGTCGAGTGCTGCAGCCTCCATCATGTTGATCATCACCGGAGTCGCCAGCACGCGCACGCGGCCGGAGCCGACGCGAGGAGCCGTCTGTTCTTCGCCGACCACAATCTGGGCATGGCCTTTCAGGCCGGGCTTCAGCTTTGAATAATCTGTCATCCGGCTCTTATGCGCGGCTCCGGCAAGCCACGTCAATATGATCCCGGAAGCTTCAGCAATTCGTCGAGTTGCTGATGGGTCAGCGGCTGCGGGATGAATTTGAGGGCAATCGCATCCTGCATCATCTCGGGAATCCCGTAGATTTTGTCCAGTTGCAGCATCGCCTTGGGATAGAATTTATCGCGCACGAGTTGCGCCATCTGCGGCGTGATCTTCGCGTATTCAGCGAACATCGCCGGAGCCTTGGGATCGGAATACATCCAGTCGATGGTTTCCTGATAGGCCTCGATGAAGCGCTTGTACACGTCGGGGCGGCGCGCGAAGTCGGTGGCATTGGCGATCGTGACGCGCACGGTCTGTGTGCGGACGCTTTCAAGGTCGTTGGCCAGCGAGATGATGCGGATCTCGCCCTTTTCCTGTGCGTCGAGACCGAAGGGCGGTGTCGAGAAGCCGACATCGACCTGGCCCGACATCACCGACGTGAATGTGGCCGGCACGTTGCCGGTCGCGACCAGCTTGGCTTGTACATTGTGCTCCTTGAGCAGCCGCTGGGCGGTGATGAAAGTGCCTGAGCCTGCCGTCGAATAGGCAAGGGTGTTTGCTGCCGTGATGTCTTTGGGCGACTTGATGCCGGATGAAGACTTCACGAAATAATATTCGGCGGTGCCGGTCGCTTCTCCGGCGATGATCCGGATCGGCGCGCCCTTGGCAAAGGCGCCGAAAACGCCGAGCGTGCCAGGCGACACGCCGATATTGGCGCTGCCTGAAATCACTGCCTGCTGCGTCTCGCCACCGCCTGATGTGTAGAAGAGCTGTAATTCGAGATCGTATTTCTTGAAGATGCCGATCTTCTGACCGATGTCGCCAAAGGAACTGTCCCACAATCCCGGCTGGCCGACAGCCACGGTCAGCGTGTCGACTGCGTAAACGGGTGTGGCAAAAGCCGCCGCAATCGCGCCTGCCGCCATCATAGCTTTCAGATGCTTCATGCCTTTCCTCCGAGACAGATTTTGTTTTTTTGAAATTTACGTCAGGCTTATCTTGAGATCTCCATCAATAGCCGTGCGGTCCACGCCGCAGCTCAAAGCATTTCCAGCGCGTATTTCTTAGTTGGCGGCGGGAAGGCGCGGTCGACGGCTGCGAGATCATCGCTCGTCAATTGCAGATCGAGCGCGGCGCGGTTTTCGCGCACATGCTGCGGGCTCGTTGCCTTTGGAATGACAATCGTGCCGGCTTGCCGCAGCAGCCAGGCCAGTGCGACCTGTGCCGGTGTAGCTTTATGCTGTTCTGCAGTGGCCTTCAGCACAGTGGCATTCAGCAGGCGGCCCTGTTCGATTGGCGAATAGGCCATGATCGGAATTTTGCGCGCGCGGCACCACGGCACGAGATCGTATTCGATACGGCGGCGCTTCAGGTTGTAGAGCACCTGATTGGCGGCGCAGGCATCTCCGCCAGGCAGCGTGAACAGCTCCTCCATATCATCGGTGTCGAAATTGCTGACGCCCCAATGCCGGATCTTGCCGTCCTTCTGTAATTGCTGGAAAGCAGCGAGTGTGTCGGCCAGCGGCACGCTGCCGCGCCAATGCAAAAGATAAAGATCGATGCGATCGGTGCGCAGCCGTTTCAGGCTGCGCTCGCAGGCTCTGACGGTGCCTTGCCGGGATGCATTCTCCGGCAGCACCTTGCTGACGAGAAACAGACCATCGCGCCGCCCGGCGATGGCCTCACCGGTAATCTCTTCCGCCTCGCCATCGCCGTACATTTCGGCGGTGTCGATCAATGTCGTGCCGAGATCGAGACCAAGCTTCAGCGCCGCGACTTCATCGGCGCGCCGGTTTCGACCTTCACCCATCATCCATGTGCCGAGACCGTAAACCGGGATTGTTTCACCCGAGGGCAAGACCGTGGTCGGGATGGGCGTCATGCGTCGCTAATGCGCCGTGGATTGTGAGAAGAGGTTGATCACAAGGACGCCGGCAATGATCAGCGCAAGGCCGATCAAGGCCGGCACGTCGAGCGTCTGGCGGAACCAGAACAGACCCACCAGCGAGATCAGGACGATGCCGAGGCCGCTCCAGATCGCATAGGCGATGCCGACGGGGATGGTCTTCAGCGTCAGCGCGAGGAAATAGAAGGCGACGCCGTAGGCCATCAATGAAAAGAGAGCGGGCCAAAGCTTCGTAAAAGACTCCGAAGCCTTGAGCGCGGACGTGCCGACGACCTCTGAGATGATCGCGATGGACAGAAAGACGAAGTTCACGTCCGCGCCTGTTTGTTAGTGATCCTTCCCCTCGACCGGCGGCGTGCCGTGGGTGTGGAACGACTCGATGGTCTTCAGGCCCCAGGCTTGCCCCTTGGCGCGTTCGGCCGTGGTCCAGCGGATCGGCTTCCAGTCTGGAGCAAGGATCAGGCGAGCGCCGGCATTGGCGACCTCGACGCGGTTGCCGCCCGGCTCGTAGACATAGAGGAAGAAGGTCTGCTGGATCGCATGCTTGTGCGGACCGGTTTCGATATGCACGCCGTTCTCGAGGAAGATGTCGGCGGCGCGCAGGATTTCCTCGCGGCTGTCGAGCGCGTAGGTGATGTGGTGGAAGCGGCCCTTGGTGCCGGTGTGATCCTGCGTGTAGGCGAAGTCGTAGGACTTGTTGGTCGCCGTCATCCACATCGCGGCTTCCGTGCCGTCATCGAGCACGATCTGCTCGGTGAGACGAAAACCGAGATAATCTTCGTAAAATTCGCGGTTGGCCTTGATGTCCACCGCGAGGCCGTTCCAGTGGTCCAGCCTGCGGACATTCACGCCGCGGGCCGGGAAACGCTGGGCCTGGTTTTTCAGTGCCGGCTTCTTGTCCGCCGGCGCTTCATACCATTCGGTCTCGTAATAGAGTTCGATGGTGTGATCGTCGGGGTCCTTGCAGACGAAGGTCTTGCCGTGGCCGAGATCGCCATCGGTCCAGCCCACATCGAAGCCGGACCCTTTCAATGCTGCAGCGCGGCGTTCCAGCGCCTGCGGCGAGCGCACGCGATAGGCCACGTGGGCAAGACCCGACGTCTTGGAGGCCGTCAGCTTCAGCGAATAGCGCTCGTAATCGTCCCACCCACGCAGGTAGACGCTGTCGCCCTTTTCGCCGCTCTGCGTCATGCCGAGCACGTCGATGAAGAATTTGCGACTCTCCTCGAATTTGGGCGTGAGGATCTCGAGGTGGGCAAGGTGGGCAATGTCGAGGATGGGTTCTTTGATCATGGGCCGTGTCGCATGCGTTGAAAAAACACGGCAGCGACCTAACACGTGCAGCGGCGCGCGTCGATGGTGGAGATCGAGACCTTACGACCCTCATCCTGAGGAGCATCGCACCCGAGAGGGTGCGATGCGTCTCGAACGATGGGGCCGACCTCGTCCTTCGAGACGCCCGCTTGCGCGGGCTCCTCAGGTTGAGGTCGAAAGTGCACGCGATTGCCGATAACTTACTTCGCCTTCAAAAAGTCCGTCACCTTCAGCAGCACGAACTCGTTGTCGTCGGCCTTATTGGGATCTCGGCTTGATGAGAAGGGCAGGTTGTTGTCGTTGCCGACGATGATGTGATCGGCGTCGACGATGTCGACATTCTCGATGGTGAAGAACGGGAAGGTGAGCACGCCGTCATTCAGCGGCTTGCGTGCCTTCTTGTCGGGATCTGCGATCTTCATCAGATCGACATGAGCGATCTTGCGCACCGGAGCATTGGCGTTCGCATCCGACATC